>Ga0210384_10000063_pt1 | contig 154543 bp, 136 predicted proteins | sample IncBWH2MmetaG_FD_160574 | JGI IMG/M metagenome (GOLD analysis project Ga0210384, IMG submission 160574) | Forest soil microbial communities from Barre Woods Harvard Forest LTER site, Petersham, Massachusetts, United States - Inc-BW-H-2-M | ecosystem: Environmental > Terrestrial > Soil >...
GGTCAGCAATCGACCGTATCGCGCCATCGGTCCTCCCTTGGCGCTGCTGCTCGGATTTATCTCGCGTTTTCGCCAAACTAACCATCATCTATCCAGTGCCTTGTACCCAGTTTTGAAACAGGTTCTAGTCATTTTCTTTGCGCTGGTATAATAGCGGCCCGTGAGCGCACGGTCAAATGAACTCCCGGATGATTAGTTTGTATTCGCTCCGATTCGCGAGTGCCGATGGGAAGGAAAACGCTGCCCGATGAGCTCCGGCTTCAACACGGATGTCCGCGTCGGTGAGCGAGTATTCCACGTTCAAACCGAGGACCGCGGGCCAGCGGTTACCGCCATCGACACAGTCGTGTATCAGAGTGGACGTGTACTGCACCGGCGGTCGTCGAGCTATCAGGAATTCGCCGCCTCAGGGGCTATCGGCAGCGATGAATTGCAGCGGCGGGTGGAGGGCCAGCACCGCGCCGTGATTGACGAGTTGCGCTCAGGCGCTCTTGACGCAGAGATCACCGCGGCGGCCCAACAGGCAGCGCGAGCGCTCGGAATTCAAGTGCAACTGCTCAACCCCGGGTCGTGGCTTTCGGGCGGCCATGTCTCCCTGGATATCGAGATCCTGCGCCGCGCCGATGGTCAGCCGGAAGCAGGCGCGGAAGTGGAAGCAGCGATCGAAGGGGCGCTTGAGGATGCTCGCCACGTTGGCACATGCGACGAGAATGGGCGATTGAAACTTCAATTTCCGCTGCCTCCGCTTGGGAAGGGTGACCTGGCGCTGGTGATTCAAGCGCGCAAGGAAACAGCGAACGACGAGATCCGCTTCACCATGCGTTCCCGCTCGAAAGCGCCGTCTGCGGGATCCGCGCCGTGATTGTGACGATTAACGGCGAGCGTCGCGAGATTCCCGATGGGCTGAATGTGGCCGCGCTCCTCGAGCACATTGGCATGCCCGCCGAACGAGTGGCCATCGAGCGCAATCTGGACATACTCCCCCGCGCGCGATGGATCGAGACGACTGTCCAGCCTGACGACAGCTACGAGATTGTCCACTTCGTTGGTGGCGGCTAACGCTTCCTGCGTCCGGCAGAATATTTCATCAGCCTGCCAAATGCTCCGTCAGCTTGTCGAAGCAGCCTTCCCAGCCCTTCTTGTGGCTTTCGTAGCTTTCGCGGCTGGAAAGCTTCTCGTGCTTGAATACCATTTCCGTCGAAGCTCCTCGCTCAAAAAGTTCAACTGTGACAAGAGATTCTCCTGTCTGCGGATTTTCCTTCTTGTCCTCAGGCATTCTTTTCCATGTCCAGGTGAACACCAGTTTCTCCGGCGGCTTCACCTCGCGAAAGACCCCCTGGCCAAGGTACACCGCGCCATCAGGCATCTTTATTTCAATGGCATAGCGCCCGCCCGGCCGCACGTCGAGCTCCAGATATTTCGGGTTGTGTGTCGGGACGTCCTTGCACATCCATTGCTCTAGTTTTTCGCGCTCTGTCCATGCCGCGAAGACTTTAGCGCGCGGCGCCTTGAACGTCCGGCGGATCTCAAGAGTTGCGTAGGAGCTTTCTTGTGGAGTTGCCATCTTGCTTCTCCCTTTGCTTCGGATTCTTCGAGGTAACGTGCGAGGTTGTCAAATTGGTGTTCCCAGAATTTTCGGTAGCGTTCAATCCACTCCGCCGCATCCTTCATCGGCTCGGCGATCAGGTGGCAGCGGTGAACGCGGCCGTCTTTGTGCCGCACCACCAGACCGGCGGTTTCCAGCACACGCAAGTGCTTCGACACGGCCGGCAGTGACATCTCATAGGGCGCGGCCAGTTCGCTTACTGAACTTTCGCCGCTGGCCAAGCGCGCCAGCATGCCGCGGCGCGTGGCGTCTGAGAGCGCGCCGAACGTCGCGTCGAGTGCCAATTGTAAATGCTTAACCATACGGTTTAGTGTTGTCTCGCGGCGTTGCGTTGTCAAGAGAGATAATCAGAGTTTAGAGGCCCGCGAGAATATGCCCGAGTTTGTCTTTCTTCGTGCGCAGGTATTTGCGAGAATGGTTGCTGGTGCGCGGCCGGCAGGGAATTCGCTCTACCACCCGGATCCCTCCGCGTTCGAGTTGGTCCACCTTATCGGGGTTGTTTGAAAGCAGCCGCACGGCGCGGAGCCCCAGAGCTTTCAACGCCGCAGCTGCAAACTCGTAATCGCGCGAGTCGGCCGCGAAGCCCAGCCGGCGATTTGCTTCCACCGTGTCGAGGCCGCCGTCTTGCAGCTCGTACGCCTTCAACTTGTTAATCAAGCCGATCCCGCGGCCCTCTTGCGGAAGATAGAGCAGCACTCCCGAAGGCTCCTTGGCGATTTTGCGCAGAGAGAATTCAAGCTGAGCACGGCAGTCGCACCGCTCAGAGGTGAACACGTCGCCCGTCAGGCATTGGGAGTGGATGCGCACCAGCGGTGCTCGTCCGCCGCGCAATTTTCCATGGTGAAGGGCCACAGCCTCCTCACCACGCTTCGACCCCTCGATGCCTAGGATCTCAAATCGCCCGAAACGCGTCGGCAAATGCGCCCTTGCGACCACGCGAGTGTTCCCCGATGGCTTTTTGCGGTTCATTGTAATCCTCAATTATAGCAGGCTTGGCGAATTGCTCGCGGCCCGCAACTATTTCCGAGCTTCTCTTTACTTCGCTGGCTTCTTTGGCTAACTTACATCGCGAGGAGTTTTTCGAGCATCGGCCGCGAACGCGATGGGCACACTCACTGGCGGGACTGACCTGTTTTTCATCCTAATCCTGAAAGTGTGCTGGGCCGCGGCGCTGGCGGCCTTGCTGGTCCGTTTTCGCTCGTTCCGCAATTTACTCTTCACCGAGAATCGAGACTCGGACCAAAAAGTCATGCTGCTGCTGTTTCTGACGCCGCCTCTTGCCATCGGCGTGATGCTGCGTCTCGTGGGTTACCGCTTTTTCGATCTCACGCTCGAAGGCTCGTTCTTAATGGGTTTGATCGGCGGGCGAATTGTCGGTTTACTCGGCGGCTCGCTGATTAGCCTGCCCGCGTTTGGGAATCACGAATGGCTGTCGAGCCCGATGGCCGCGCTTGTCGGCCTGCTCGCCGGAGTGGTTCGCCAGATGATGCGCGAGAAGGAAGACATCTGGCATTTCGGACCATTTCTATTTCTAAACATTCCTCAGTGGCTGTGGCGGCTGGTGCGCTACGGCCAAGGCAACTGGGCGATGCTGCCGCTGTTTGCGTGCGCCGCGCTGGAGTTCGGTCAAATCAGATTAGCCGCGGTCGTTCCGTCCAACTGGCTTTTCTCGATTCATCCATCGAACTGGGGCTACACGCTCTTGGTTGTTCTCTCCTCCGTGATGTGCGTGGCCATGGCTATCAAGATCTGGAACAACACTCGAATCGAGATGAACCTCGAGCAGAATCAACAACTCCTGCTCAAAGCGCGCATGGACGCGCTCACTAGCCAAATCAATCCGCATTTCTTGTTCAACACTCTCAACACGGTTTCCTCGCTGATCCGGTTCGATCCGGATATGGCCCGCGGTGTGGTCCTGAAACTCTCGAATATCCTGCGCCGCTTGCTGCGCAAAACGGAGACGTTTGTTCCATTGCGCGAGGAGCTCGAATTCATAGACGACTACCTCGACATTGAAGTAATCCGCTTCGGCCGCGACAAGCTGCAAATTTTCAAGGAAGTGGACGCGGAGACACTCGACACATTTGTCCCCAGCATGTTGCTGCAGCCAATGGTTGAGAACTCGATCAAACATGGCTTGGCACCGCGCCTCGACGGCGGTCAGATTCACATCCGCACTCATCATCACGAGGGACGCCTCTCCATCGAAATTGCGGATAACGGTATGGGCATTTCTCCTGAGCGCCTCGCCGAGGTGTACGGCGGCGGCATAGGGATCAGCAATGTTCATGAGCGCCTGCGTCTGCTCTATGGCGACCAGTTCAAGATGGACATCAGTAGCCAGGAAGGCCAGGGCACACAAATTCAGATTGAAATTCCGGCATTGGTTACCGCCGAGTCCGCAACCAACTGACCGCAACTTTTTCTGCGTGCCGGCATTACTCCACGTCCGGCAAGCGGTTCAAACATGGCTTCACCCAGGCTGCTTTTGCTTCAAGTGTGTCGAGTTGCTCGCGGCTGTAATATTCGTAAATCTGATGCTTGTTGTTCAGTTGGACGAGAAGTTTGTTTATGCGCGAAAGGAGATCCCCACCCGGTTGGGCGTCCCGCAAAGTCGTGCGCACCAACCTGAGCCAAAATTCTGTGATGGTCACGTGATAACCATTCTTGCCGTGGTGCCGGATAAATCTCCGCAACCCGGCGCGCATACGCTCCTCCGCTACATTCGACTCGAGGCGCAGGAAATACCAGGCGGTGACAGTCAAATGCCTGGCGTGAATGAACTCCCCCGGCTGGTATTCGCAATTCTCAAAGCGCCGGACTACCTCCTCAATTTCTGCTTCGCTGTGGTAGGGTTCAAATTCAGGCATCGTTCCTCCAAAAAAAAACGCCCGCATCCGCGTTGGCGGATACGGGCGGTCCTGTTCGTTCTGCAACTATTCTACAGAAACATCCGGTTCTCGTCCATTGGAAAGCAACTTACCTTCCGTGCGCGGCGTCTATTGGCTGAGCCCGCGAGTCGGCGGGGAATCCGGGCACCCGCGGGGACGTGCTAGTCTAAGCTTGAAAATTTGACCCAGGGCAATTTCGTGGTTCGATTGGCAGACACCGGGCGTAGAATGGCGGCTCTGGTTTTTCTTGGGGCAACCATACATATGACGGACGAAGTCGTGAAGGATGAAGTTGAGAGAGAAGAAGCCAGCGAGAAGCATGGCGCGCGTTCTGCGATCATTCTTGCCGCTCTGGTTGTGCTGGTGTCTGTCTATTGCGTCGCTTATGGACTACAGACGCTCGTGTGGGTGGAAGGCAACCAATGGTCATCCGTAAATCCATGGCTACGAGACGTCCCGCAGCCGCTGCCTGCGGCCGCGCCCTCCGCGAAAGGCACGCTGGTGAAGGCCTATGATTACGAGTTCCTGTCTCCGTGGGGTGCCGGCAAGATCACGCCCTTTGCGTCACATGTAGAATTTCGATTCCCCGGTGGACAGGTGGTCCTGCTGATTGATCCCGAAACCTCGCTCGACGCCATGCGGAATATGAAATCAACGAACCCGATCGAGTATCAGAGATTCACAAACGTGTTCGTGGACCACCCTATCGAGTTTAATTATCAGCTCTACGATACGGTCTATGGCGCTTCGCCCGCGCAGTTGTCGCCGGTGATGTCGAGCCGCGACGCTTTGCGCATGAACGTCCTTCTGCTTTGGAAGCTTTCTTTCGGCTTCGACACTGCCCCCGGAGTTTATTCCTTTAATTTCGGCAAGAACCGAGGAGTCCAGTTCGGTGAGGTTGGGAAAGGCCGACCCGTTGCCATCCGCATTTTCGATGACCGCGACCGCCAATTCCGCCTGATCTTCATAATCGCGGCGGGCTCGAACGCGTCCTTGAATCAGGACGAGATCAACACGGCTGTTGCATCCCTCAAGCCGGTTCCGATTATAGATCGTTAAGCTCTCGCTGCTGTGCCGGTTGCGTTCAGGACTTTCTGGTAGTAGGCCTCGTACTGAGGTATCACGTCATTCGAGCAATACTTCGCCTTTGCATTCACACGTGCACGCTGGCCCATCTGGCGGCCGCGATCGGGCAGGGTGAGAATTTCGAGCGTATACTTCGCTCCCGCCGCAATGTCGCGCGGCGAGATCAAGTAACCATCGACCCCGTTCGTGACCACTTCGGGGAGGCCGCCGACCTTGGTTGCAATCACCGGAACCTCGCAGGCCATCGCTTCGAGTGCCGCCAACCCGAAGGATTCTTCGTCGCTCGGAAGCAGAAACACGTCGGCTAGGCCCAGCTTTTCTTGAACGCGATCTTGTTTGCCCAGGAAAAACACATCCTTCGAGAGGCACTTCTTGCGGACGATGTATTCCGCAGCGCCTCGGTCGGGGCCGTCGCCCATCATCACGAGCTTCGCCGGAATATTTTCACGCACCAGCGCGAAGATCTCGACCACATCGGTGATGCGTTTCACCGGACGGAAATTCGAGAGGTGCATCAGGATTGGCTCGCCATTCGGAGCCCATTGCGCGCGCACCGCCTCATCGTTGCTGCGCTTGTACAGATCGCAATTCACGAAATTCGGAATCACCTCGATGGGTCGCTTGATTTCGAATTCCCGCACTGTGCGGTCGCGGAGATAATTCGAAATGGCGGTGACGCCGTCGCTCTGCTCGATCGAAAAACGCGTGATGGGAAGATAGCTGCGATCGTTACCAACGAGCGTGATGTCTGTCCCGTGCAGCGTGGTGATGAAGGGCAGCTCCCGCGGCGCAGCCATCATGCGCGCCAGCAGTGCGCTCACTGAATGCGGTATCGCATAGTGGACGTGCAGCAAGTCGAGCGCAGCCTCGTCGGCGACCTCAATCATTTTTGTGGCCAACGCCAGTGTGTACGGCGGGTGGTCGAAAAGCGGGTAGGTGGTGACTTCAACTTCATGGAAATAAATCCGCTCGTGTGCCGAGCTCAGCCGTATGGGCATAGCGTAGCTGATGAAATGGACTTCGTGCCCGCGCGCGGCCAGTTCGATGCCGAGCTCGGTCGCCACCACTCCGGACCCGCCGTATGTGGGATAGCACGTGATTCCGATCTTCATTTGGTCCTCACTGCACTGTAGCAGCCGCCCGTGGCCCCCGCAATCCTTCAGGGTTTGCCTGTGCCGCTACGCTTGCTTGCGCCCAAAGGACGGCCGATGCTAAATTCTCGCTTCTTCTTTTATTGATTAGACGAGCCAGGAGCGAATCGGATGCTGCGGCTTTCGGGCAAAGTAGCGCTCATCACCGGCGGGGGAACCGGCATCGGACGCGCATGTGCGCTCCTTTTCGCACGCGAGGGGGCGCAAGTCGCAGTTGCGGGTCGCAGAAAGCAGCCTCTGGATGCCGTCGTGCGTGAGATCGAAACAGTGAGTGGAAACGCACTCGCCGTAATCTGTGATGTCACGGATCGAGTCTCCGCAGAAGAGGCCATCGCGGCGACAACGAAGCAGTTCGGGCGGCTGGACATTCTCGTGAACAATGCCGGGGCCGTCGTTGTCGCCACGGCAGAACAAACAACCGACGAGGACTGGAACCAAGTGCTAGCCGTGAACCTAAGCGGCACCTTCTTTGTTTCGCGCGCCGCATTGCCAGCGCTTCGTAAAGCGGGCGGCGGCTCGATTGTGAATATCGGCTCTATACTCGGCTTGATTTCCCGAAGGCAGCGCGCTGCTTATTCGGCGGCCAAGGCGGGAGTGACCGGCCTGACGCGAGCGATGGCTCTTGACCACGCGCACGAGAATATCCGTGTGAATTGCATCTGTCCTTCGATCATCGAGACGGAGCTTGGCCTGCAATCTATCGCCAAATCGTCCGACCCCGGGGCCGAGCGAAAGCGGCGCACCGCAGAAATACCGCTGGGCCGATTGGGAAGGCCGGAAGATGTCGCGCAGATGGCGCTCTACCTTGCCTCAGAAGAGTCAGCGTGGGCCACTGGCGCGGCCCTGCCACTGGATGGTGGCTTAACGGCCCACTGAGATGCATCCCCACCTTGAGATGAAACGCCCAACCAAAGCCATCGCGCGACTGGCAGTTGTGAAACTCAGGGAAAAGCTGCGCTTAAGCAACACGGCGAGGCAGTTTGGATTCGTGCTGGCGGAAGCCGAACCGGGACGTGTTGTTTTGCGTATGCGCGTGGACAAACGCCACATGCAAGTGCACGGCGTGGTTCATGGAGGAGTGCTCGCAGCGCTGGCGGATACGGCTGGCGGACTGGTAACGTATATCTCGCTGCGCCGTGTAAAGCGCGTGGCCACAATCGAGATGAAGATCAATTACCTGGAAGCAGTGGAAGGCGGAACCGTCGAGGCCGAGGCGCTGTTGATTCGCCACGGCAGGCATGTGGCTGTGGTGGACTGCAATATCCGGGACCACAGTCAGAGGCTTGTCGGAAAAGCGTTAATGACTTTCTTCCTCGGCCCTTTTGGGGACAATAGAAAACACCACGGCTAGGACGCTTCACGCGAGAATCGAATTTCGTGCCCGTGGAAACCCGCTCTGTCAGAAAACTCTCAGCGACCCGTTGGAGTTCAGCGGCTAGCATCGTTCAGCAAACGCGCTACTGCTGACCGTTCGTTCCCCCCTGCGCCGCGTCTTCGCCTTCCTTGTAGAGGTACTTGATCGAATGTTTGTACACAAGGAGGTTCGGACTGCCGAAGCGTGTCAGCTTGATGCAGTCGCGGTCGTACCATTCGACCGTTCCGCGCAGGACTTCGCCATCGTTGAGCACAACAGCGACCGGCGTGCGCGCCTGCATCTGCTTCACGAAGTAGAAATTCTCTGCATGCGTTTGCTCGGGTGGCGCAGGCTTCTTGCGCTGCGGCGGCGGAACCTGCTGCGGCAACGGTTGAGCGGGCCGGGGCGTGTACTGTTCCTTCACTTCGGTAAGAGTAGGGCGAAAAAGCTTTCGGTTCACCATAATGGCTCCCTCAGATTGCTACCTGATATGACTGTAGATGAAGTGGTTCGGTTGCAACCGATGGCAAAAAAACTCTAGGCCGCCCCGGTCTCCGCGCGGTTTCCCAGCGAGGCGACGTAAGCATCCAGCCCCAATTGGCGGCCAACGTTGCGCCGCAGGCGGCTTTCCAGGATGTCCAGGCCGTGCGTGGCCCTCAGGACCCACTCCAAATCCACCTTTTTGCTGAGCATCTCCAGCTCCCGCCGCAAATCGGGATTCCTGGGGAGACTACTCTTCGGGCCTTGGGAGAATTCGAGTAAGTCTGTGACCAAACTATAGAACAGCCCGAGAATATTTTCAAATGATTCCTTTTCCTGCTTGGCGAGCTGGGCGGTGGCAGCGAAGATGCCAGCAAATTTTTCGCCATTCACTCCCTGCTCGATCAGTTCGAGGACGCTCCGGCGAAGCCGCGCCGATTCTTCCAAATCGAGTACGAGCGCCACACCCGGGCTGCCATCGGAAAGATGTGCAGCCAATTTGCGCTCCGGGGCTTTTGCGTCGGTGCGCTCCTTCAGAAAGACTTCGATCTGTGGGGCAGGGACAGGCGCAAAGTGAAATTGCAGGCAGCGCGAACGAATGGTTTGCAACAGGGAACCGGGCGAAGGTGCGAGCAGGATGAGGGTGGCCGATTCGGGCGGTTCTTCCAGAATTTTCAGGAACACATCCGCGTCGGTCCAGCGCATAGAGTCGGCGCCATCAAGAATGAACATGCGGCGGCAGCCTTGCGGCTGGAAATATGCCGCCCGCTGCACGGCGCGCAATTGGCCGACGCGCAGCATCGGATGCGCTACCGGAGTAAGGCGCCGCACCGGGTCGGGTGTGATCAGCCAAACATCGGGAGAGCCTTCGATGATGAGGGGCGTGCGCTCGACAGTGGCTGCATCGGCGCTCTCGCCGCGCTCTGCGAGGCCTGCCTCGATCAGAGCCACTGGGTCAGCCAGACGCGCCACGCGCAGGCACGGAGCACACTCGCCGCAGAAGTCATCCTTCAGGCGGTCACAATTGGCGGCTTGGGCAAACATGCGCGCGAGCGTGTATTTGCCGATGCCGCGTGGCCCGGTGAAAAGAAGCGCGCTGGGGACGCGCTCGCGGCGGAGCATCCCGCGTAGTGCGTCGACGATGCGTTCGTTGCCAAGAAATTGATCGAAGCCCATGTGTTTAGCAGTTAGCACGAAGCGCAGGAGAAATGCGCGTTTCGACAGCCGCGAGAACCTCCATGTGAATTTCCTCCGGCGCGCGCAGGGCCTGAGCGGCGGCGTCGAAACATTCAATCTTTTTCCAATTCTTTTGCGCCGCGAGCCGGTCGTACACATCTGAGGCAGCTTTGAGGTGCGCGAGATCTGCTTCGAGCAAATCGCGGCGCAATTTTGTGTAGCCGCGCGCGGCCTTCTGCCCCACCAGGCGGTGTGCCTCCGCCGCGGGCACGCGCAGATAGATAACGAGATCTTCAGCAGGCAGCGCATAAATTCCGTATTCGAGTTGCTTCAGCCAATTGAGGAATTCTCCGCCTTTCGCGGGAGGGACGCGCGCGGTTTGATGCGCGAGGTTCGAGCCGATGTAGCGGTCGGCGAGGACCATGCGTCCCGCAGTGAGCTCTGCCTCGATTTGTGGCTTTGCTTCCAGGCGATCGCCGGCATAGAGCAGGGCAGAAAAGTGCGCGTCCACGGCATCGAGAGGGCCGAATTCGCCATTGAGGAAGCGCGCGACGAGCTTACCGAAGAAGCCGTCATAGCGTGGGAAACTGACTTGCGTGTGCGGAATTTTTCTGGCGTCGAGCGCGCGAGCGAGCATCTCGAGCTGTGTGCGCTTCCCCGAGCCGTCGATTCCTTCGAGCACAATGAATTTTCCGCGGACAGGCATCGAATTGGCCGTCAGTTTAGCATGATGTGGAGTGCAGTGGAATTTTGGAGGCAGTGGAGAAAGTAAAGAGCCAGCTGGCCACAGATGAACACAGATAAACACTCATGGGAAGGCAATGAATCCACTTCTTTGGTTCTGGGGGTCCTGGCGGAGGCGTAGAATTGAGGAATGGAGAAGAAAATCTTCTGGGGGGCTTTTACCATCCTCGGGTTGGCCGCTGATATGGTGTTGCCATTCTGGTGGGCCGTGGGCGCGACCTTCCCGATCATCTACCTGAGTTGGTGGATTGCTTACCGCAGTGATTGGTTCTAGCTGGGTGCGTGAAGATCCCTGCGGCCCTCCCATCATAAGGCAGGCTTCTTCCTCCTGTTGATTGCCGACGGAATCTCAGGTAAGAAGGGACGCTTGAAGGGCCGGGATCGAGGCACATTACGATGAAGCAATTACTTTTTGCGTGCATGTTGGTGGCCGGCGCTGTTGCGGCGCAGACAGATACGGTTCAGTCGCCGGAGAATATCGTTGTGGAGGGCGTCCCGCCGATTCCGTCTGCTGTGGCCGAGACTGCTGCGCGGTATGGAAATTACCGCACCGCGTTGCTGCGCGATTGGAATCCGGAGAAGCGGCAGATGCTGGTTGCCACGCGATTTGGCGATACGGCGCAGCTTCACACCGTGAGTATGCCCGGAGGAGCCCGGGAGCAATTGACATTTTTCGTGGACAGCGTTGCAGGCGCAAGATTCCATCCACGCGGCGGCGATTACATTGTGTTCATGAAGGATACGGGCGGGGGCGAGTGGTACCAACTCTATCGCTACGATATTGCTACGCGCGATGTGACGCTGCTGACAGACGGAAAGTCGCGGAATCTGCTGGGTGTGTGGTCATCGGGCGGCGACCAGTTGGCCTATATTTCCACGCGACGCACGGGGAGGGACACCGACCTGTGGGTGATCAATCCTAAGAATCCGAAGAGCGATCGCATGCTCGTGAAGCTCGATGGGGGAGGCTGGGACGCACTCGATTGGTCACCGGACGACAAGCAGATTCTGGTGCAGGAGGGTATTTCCATCAATGAATCATACTACTGGCTGGTGAACACGGCGACGGGGGAGAAAACGGAGCTGACACCGCGCGGTGCGAAAGCCACGATCGCTTATGGGAACGCCCGGTTCAGCAAAGACAGCAAGGGAATTTACCTGACCACGGACAAGGACTCCGAATTCCAGCGGCTCGAGTACATGAATCTTGCAAATAAAGAGACGAAGGTCCTGAGCGGCGAGATACCGTGGGACGTGACCAGATTCGACCTTTCACACGACGGAAAGATGATTGCATTTGTGACCAACGAAGATGGGATCGGGAAGTTGCATTTACTCGATACGGCCAGTGGGAAAGAGAAGGTGATCTCCAAGTTGCCGGTTGGCTTGATTGAAGATATTCAGTGGCACCGGAATGGTCGCGACCTCGGGCTGGTGTTGAATTCAGCAAGCGCGCAGGCCGATTGCTACTCGCTGGATGCGACGACCGGGAAGGTGGAACGTTGGACGATGAGCGAGGGCGCCGTTAACCCCGCAGATTTTTCGGAAGCGGAGCTGGTGCATTGGAAGAGCTTCGACGGAAGAATCATTTCGGGATTTCTGTACCCGCCGCCAGCGAAGTTCGCCGGGAGGCGGCCAGTGTTGATCAACATTCACGGCGGGCCCGAGGGGCAATCGCGCCCGGGCTTTCTGGGCCGGTTCAATTATTTTCTGAATGAGAAGGGAATTGCCGTGATTTACCCGAATGTGCGCGGCTCGACGGGGTACGGAAAGACATATTCAATGCTCGACAATGGTTTTCAGCGCGAGGACACCTACAAGGATATCAATGCCCTGTTGGACTGGATTGGCACTCGGCCAGACCTGGACTCTGATCGCGTGGCGGTTGAAGGTGGAAGCTACGGTGGACATATGGTGCTGGCGGTTTCGACGTTTTACAGTGACCGGATCCGCTGCTCGATCGACATCGTGGGAATTTCAAACCTCGTGACATTTCTCGAGCATACGGAGGCTTACCGGAGGAACCTGCGACGCGTTGAATACGGCGACGAGCGCGATCCAAAGATGCGGGAATTCCTGGAGCGAATCGCGCCCATGAACAATACCGAGAAGATCCGCAAGCCCATGCTGGTGGTGGCGGGAAAGAACGATCCGCGCGTGCCGGTGAGTGAGTCGGATCAGATCGTCGCAGCGCTGAAAAAACAGGGGACGCCAGTGTGGTACCTGATGGCCAAAGATGAAGGGCACGGGTTCAAGAAAAAGCAGAATGTAGATTTTCAGTTTGATACGGAGATTACGTTCTTGGATAAATTCCTACTGAACTAGAACGCTACGCGAGCCCACTGGCAGGCCTGCAGAAATTGGCACTATCGTTTCACCGCGGTGCGATTAGATTCCTTTTCCGCAACGTCTGCGAGATATTCCGCATAGGTGCCCTTGAAATCCTCGATCTTTCCGCCGTGGAAATGCCAAATGCGCGTGGCGACTTCATCAATCACATCGTAATCGTGGGTAACGAACAGAACGGTGCCGTCGTAGCGCTGCAACGCGATGTTGAGCGCGTTGATGGATTCCAGGTCGAGGTGGTTGGTGGGCTCGTCGAGCACCAGCACGTTGGGCCGCTGAAGCATCAAGCGGCAGAAAATCAGGCGGGCAGCTTCGCCGCCGGAGAGCGCGCGCGTGGGCTTCAAAGCCTCTTCGCCGCTGAATAGCATCTGACCAAGCAGGCCGCGCAGCTCTTCCTGGGTGGCTTGCGGCTTCCACTGGTGCAGCCATTCGATGGCGGTGGTTCCTTTGACGATGGATTCGGAATGGTCCTGCGCGAAATATCCTGCGGCGACGTTGTGGCCCCAGATCACCTGGCCGCCATCCAGCAGAAATCTCTTTTCGGTGTCCTCAATAAAGCCCGGAGCGTTGCAGATGAGCGACTTCAGGAGCGTGGATTTTCCGGCGCCATTGCGGCCCATGAGCGCGATTTTTTCTCCACGAGCAACGCCTGCAGAGAACGGGCGGATCACCTTCGCATCGCCGTAGGATTTAGCCACGCTCTTTATTTCGAGCGGGTGGCGCCCGGAGTGCTGGTCCATTTGAAAACGGATGAAAGGGCGCGCGATATTGGATTTGGCGAGCTCGGCGGTTTGCAGGCGCTCGACTTCTTTCTTGCGCGAGGTGGCTTGCGCGGAGCGGGTGCCGGCAGAGAAGCGTGCGATGAACTCATTCAATTGCGCGATTTTCTTTTCACGCTGGGCGTTTTCGGATTCGATGCGCGAACGGATGGAAGTCTTTGCGACGACCATGTCGTCATAGCCGCCGTTGTACATTATGACGGTTTGATAGTCGATGTCCGCGGTGTGGGTACAGACGCTATTGAGAAAATGGCGGTCGTGCGAAATGGCAATGAGGACGCCTTGGTATTCGCAGAGATAATCCTGAAGCCAGTGGACGGAATCGAGGTCGAGATGATTGGTCGGCTCGTCGAGGAGCAATGCCGGAGGACTGCCGAAGAGCGCTTGGGCCAGTAGCACGCGGACTTTTTGGCCGCCTTGCAGTTCCCGCATCTTGCGGTAGTGCAGCGACTCATCGAGATCCAGGCCGTCGAGCAGGGCGCCGGCGTCAGCTTCGGCAGTGTATCCCCCTTCATCGCCAACGATGGCCTCGAGTTCGGCTAGGCGCATGCCTTCCTTGTCAGTGAGGGCGTCGTGAGGCTTGGCGTGCAGGGCATCGCGCTCAACCAGCGCTTTCCAGAGGACCGAGTTGCCCATGATGACCGTGTCCATAACGCTGTGTTCGTCGAAGGCGAATTGATCCTGGCTCAAGACGCCGAGTTTTTTTGGACGGGTGATCGAGCCCTTGGACGGCTCGATTTCGCCAGTAAGTATTTTCATCAGCGTGGATTTTCCGGCGCCATTGGGGCCGGAAATGGCATAGCGGCGGCCGGAGAGAAACGTACAGGTGACGTCCTCGAAGAGAATCTTCGGCCCAAAGCGCATGGAGATGTTATTTAGCGTGAGCAAAGAACTTGAAGTATAGCGCATATCGGGCTGGAACTTCAGCGGCTCTGGATTCTGGTTATGGCGCTGGATACAGGTTCAGTTGACTATAGAAACTCTATTCGACGTCTTCGCCCGCTTCTTCGTCCATGTGGCTGTCGATGGCGAGGCTGATTTGCGGGAGATTTGCGCTTTTGAGCTGACGATCGAGAGCGGGAAGGTCAACAGATTTCAATTCCTCCCAGCGCTTGATAACGGGCGCAAGGTCAGCCTCTATTTCGGAGGCACCTTTTTCCTGGGCAGGCGTGGGTGCGGCGTCGGCGCGATCAACGGCGGCATAAAGCGTGTAAACGTCTTCATTAATCGACTTGAGATTTTTTTCGGGCACTTTCGCGGCGGCGGGCTCACCCAAGCCATCCAGCATGGCGGCGATTTTCGTATCGAGCGCCTTGATGGCGTCAACCGTAGCGCCAGTGGTCTGTGCAGTGAGTTTTTCAAGCTGCTCACGTACGGAGCGCGCCTGCAGCGTGACTCCAGAGCTGCGAGTCATCATCGCGGCGAGGCGCGTCTGGAGCTTAAACATGGCTTCGAGGTCTGAAGGCGAGGCTTTCACGCGTGGGTCAAGCTTAAGGGTGAGAGTCGCGGAATTATCGCGTCTAAAGATGCGCCTTTGCGTCCCCCCGGAAGCGTCAGTGTCAACACCCTTTGATGTAATGCGGACTGTATATTCGCCGGGAAGTGCGCGTGGGCCTTGCGGCACGCGTGGCGTGGCGCCGGGAACGGCCGAAATGGGGAATTCGTGGCGTACTGAAACGGGAGCCGGATAGCGGAGGTCCCAGACCCAGCGGTGCATGTCCGCTTCTGCAGATAGAACTCTCGGCATGCGGATCCAGTAGAGCGGGATGTGCTGTTTCTCGAGTTCATCCAAACTGACATCCGGTTTGTCGTCACTCGAGAAGCGGCGGATGAGCTTGCCCTGCGCGTCGAGAATTTCGAGGGTGACCGGACCAGAAGGTGTCGGTGAGAGGTAATAATCAATGATCGCGCCATCGGGGGGGTTCTTTCCGAGAGGTTCGTCCGGCGGGATGGGTGTGTCGGTGTATGTGCTGCGGCGGACGCGATAGGCAGGAGCAGGCTTGAAAAGATACACGGCGTTGTCCACGGTGTCTTTGTCGATCTGGCGAAGCGGGGTGATGTCGTCGAGGATCCAGAAAGAGCGGCCATGGGTGGCGACAATGAGGTCGCCATCGTGAATCCACAAATCGCGCATGGAAGTGTGCGGCAGATTTAGCTGCAGGGATTGCCAGTGGTCACCGTCGTCGAAGGAAACCCACACACTGGTTTCCGTGCCGGCAAAGAGCAGGCCTTTGCGCACAGGATCGGCCCGCACGGTGTTAACAGGCGCGTCATCCGGCAGTCCAATGGTGATTTTTTGCCAGGATTTCCCGCCGTCGTGCGTACGATAGATGTAGGGGCGCAGATCGTCAATGCGGAAGCGGCTTACGGAAGCGTATGCGGTTTCGTCGTCGAAACGCGAGGCATCGAGCTGCGTGACTTTGCTCCACGGTGTGAGATCAGTCGGAGTGATATCAATCCAATTCTTTCCGCCGTCGCGAGTGATCCGGATGAGGCCGTCGTCCGTTCCGGCCCAGAGAGTGTTGATGGTCCTGAAAGAGGGAGCCAACGAGTAGATGACGCCTCGCGGCTGGTTCGCCTTAGGATCTTTGTCGGCAAGTTTCCCGAGGCTCGCGGGAATTCCCGGACGCGGGCGCGAAAGGTCAGGGCTGATGATGTCCCAGCTCTCTCCACCATTCGTTGTCTTAAAGAGAAAATTAGTGGTGTAGTAAAGCGTGTGGGGATCGACCGGAGAGAACATGGTTGGCTGCGTGCGGTCGGCGCGAAATTTATCTCTTTTGATCGGAATGGGTGTGACGTCCTGAACCTGTCCGGTGTCCCAGTGATACTTGGAGACCTCGCTTCTGCCGCCGCCGTAAATGATGTTGGGATCGAGCGGATCCGGCGCAACGTACCCGTATTCAATCACCCCTACCGGATGCCAGTCGCGCTCGGTGACCGAGCCGTCGTTGCCGCGACTGGAAATACAGACCGAGCCACTTTCCTGCTGACCGCCGCAGACGAGGTACGGGAAAGTGTTGGTGACGTTCGCGTGATACAGCTGCGCAGTGGGCTGGTTGTACCAGGAACTCCAGGATGCACCGCCATTCACGGTGACGATGGCGCCCTGGTCGGAGACGACAAGAAGGATGTCGGGGTTGACAGGATTGATCCAAATGTTCTGGTAATCATCGCCGCCGGGAGCGCCGCGGATGCTCGTCCATGTTTTTGCGCCGTCCGTTGAGCGCAACGTGACGATACTGGCGCTGTAAACGACGTCGGGATTCTTCGGGTCCACCCGGAGGACTGGGAGGTCGCCTCCCCCAATGCGCATGGCCGGGCGAGGATCAGAGGTCGCGATGGACCATGTTTCCCCGGCATCATCCGAGCGATAAACACCCAGACCTTTTCCGGACGCATATCCGCCGGGTTCAGTCGTGCCGAAAACCGCGTAGATACGAGTCGGCTGGCTCGGTGCAATTGCTGTGTTGATCTGCACAATGTTCTTCGGTAGACCGTTTGTCAATTGGCGCCAGGTGTCGCCACTGTCGGTAGATTTAAAGAGTCCGCCCTTCGTTCCACCGTAGGAATTTACGTCTTCCCAGGGGCCGAGAGTCGAATTCCAGAGCGATGCGTAAAGCACGTTGGGATTCGAAGGGTCAATCTCGATGTTGGAGCCACCCGTGTTTGCGTCTTTGTAGAGGACTTTCGCCCAAGTTTGGCCGCCATCGGTGGAGCGAAAGATGCCGCGTTCTTCGTTCGGGCCATAAGGGTGGCCGAGCACCGCAGCGAACAAGCGGTTGGGATCGTGAGGGTCCACTACCAACGCGGGAATTTGCTGGGCGCCGAGGAGACCGAGGTGCGCCCAAGTCTTTCCCGCATCGGTCGACTTGTAGATTCCATTGCCAACAGAAAGATCGGGGCGATGGAGGCCTTCGCCCGTGGCGACGTAGATGATGTTTGCGTCGGAGGGAGCCACAGCAATGGCGCCGATGGACTGCGTGGATTGCGAGTCGAAAATCGGAGTCCAAGTGCGCCCGTAGTCGTCTGATTTCCAGACGCCGCCATCCACCGCGCCAATATAAAAAACACTGGGCTGGCTCGCGACGCCGCTCAGGGCGCGCGTGCGTCCCCCGCGGAACGGACCAATCAGGCGCCAGCGCATATCCTGGTAGGAGCTCGGGGGATATTGTTGCGCCTCGCAGATGTTCACGGCAGGGAACACAGGAATTAGGGCGAAAAAGATCAAAATCATGCGCTGGACTCGACTCACGGGCTGCCTCCGCCTGAATTTTGCAAGCGAGACAGCATAAATCAAATCAGCTTGGAGTGAGCGGACAAAATTGCGCGGAAGAGGAACAATTGTTTCACATGCTAGAATCGCGAGCGTGACCGCATACAGCGGAAGCATCTCGGAGAGTATTCTTCGCGTGCGTGAAGCCATGGCGCGTGCGGCCGGACGTGCCGGACGCCGGCCTGAGGAAATCACTTTGGTGGCAGTGTCAAAGACATTTCCCGCTGAAGCAATCCGCGCGGCGTTTGATGCTGGATTGCGCCACTTCGGAGAAAATCGCGTGCAGGAGTGGGAGTCAAAGCAGATGCTGGTGGCGGACCTCGGAGCGATATGGCACTTGATCGGACACCTGCAAAGCAACAAAGCGCGGCGAGCGGCAATCCGATTTCATCGCGTTGATTCTGTGGATAGCTTGCCGCTGGCACAAAAACTTGATGCTGCGGCGACTGCGGAAGGGAAGCGGCTACACATTTTGATCGAAGTGCACCTGGGGGATGAGACGACAAAGAGCGGAGTCGCTGAAATGGAATTGCCAGCGCTGGCCGAAAGCCTTGTGCCGCTCTCGAATTTGGAATTGCAGGGTTTGATGACCATTCCGCCATTCTTTGAAGACATCCACCGCGTGCGCCCATACTTCCGGAAGCTGCGCGAATTGCGAGAACGATTGGGAAGCCGCCTCGGCCGACGGCTACCCGTGCTCTCGATGGGCATGAGTCACGATTTCGAAATCGCCATCGAGGAGGGTGCGACAGAAATTCGCGTGGGCAGAGCTCTTTTCGGGGCCCGGCAGGCGAAAGTGTGATTGAAATCACGACGCAAGGCGAAGTTGTGGTATTTGCGGTGCGCGTGACGCCGCGGGCGAGCCGCGATGCCATAGAAGGCGAATACCAGGGCGCGCTCAAGGTGCGGCTGACAGCGCTGCCAACCGAAGATCGCGCGAACGGAGCTCTGCGGCGTTTGTTGGCCGAAAGTTTGAACGTGCCGATTTCGACTGTTAGAATCCTTGCGGGAGCCAGAAGCCGGACGAAGCGCATTTCCATTTCGGGCGTGAGGCGCGAAAATATCTTGAAGCTGGCCGTGACAAGCATGAAAGAGAGCGATTCACACCATGGCGGACGTTAAGACCATCCAATCGGAGCTTCGCGCCACAAAAATTGATGGCTGGCTTTTCTTCGACCATCACCGGCGCGATCCGATCGCTTCACGCGTCCTGGGGCTGGAGGGGAACGGGATTGCCAGCCGCCGATGGTTCTATTTCATACCGGCGAAGGGCGAGCCGCGCAAACTGGTGCACAAAATCGAGCAGGGCATGCTCGATTCGCTCGAGGGGCGCAAATTCGTGTACGCGGGCTGGGAAGAACTGCACAAGACCCTACCGAAGCTGCTTTCCGGAAGCAAGACAATCGCGATGCAGTATTCACCGGAAAATAATATTCCCTACATTGGTCTGGTGGATGCGGGGACGGTAGAGCTAATCCGCAAACTAAAAAAGAAAGTGGTGAGCTCAGCGGACCTGGTGCAGAAATTCGAGGCGCGCTGGACGCCGGAACAACTGGAATTGCATCTAGAGGCAGGGAGGATCGTGGATCACGTGCGGCAGGCTGCTTTTGCGCGCGCGGCGGAATTTGTGCGAGCGGGGAAGCCCCTCAGCGAGTACGAATTGCAGCAGTGGATCGCCGAACAGTTTCGCGCGCATGGTCTGACTCCCGAGCAAACGATCGTCGCGGTGCAACCGAACAACGGCAACCCGCATTACGAGCCGGGGGCAACAGGTTCACTCCCGATCCGCGCGGGAGATTTGCTGCTGTTGGATATGTGGGCGAAATTTGACCGACCGGGCAGCGTTTTCTATGACATAACCTGGATGGGATTCCTGGGGAACCGCGTTCCGGATGCGTATGCGAAGATCTTTCGGATTGCGAGACAAGCGCGCGACAGCGCCATCGAATTCATCAAGAAGTCCGTTGCCGAGGGCGGCGTCATCCACGGCTGGGAAGTGGATGGTGTAGCGCGGGGAATTATCCGCAAGGCAGGGTACGGAAAATATTTCGTCCATCGGCTGGGACACAGCATCGGTCAGGAAATCCACGGGAATGGCGCGAACATGGACGGGCTGGAAACGCGCGACGATCGGAAGATAATTGCGCACACCTGCTTTTCAATCGAGCCAGGGATTTACATGCCGGAATTCGGGATGCGCACGGAAGTGAACGTGTATGTGGGTGAACGCGAAGCGCGCGTGACCGGCGGCATCCAGGAAGAAATCCTGCCGCTGTTGGCCTGAGGTGATGTGAACGAATCTATTGCGCACGAAACCCCCGCAAGCGAAACTAGTCTGACCGAGCTCCCCGCGAAGCAGGATTCCACCCCCATTTTTGTCGTACTGGCGGCGTGGATTGTCCCCGGAATGGGGCATCTGCTGCTGCGGCGGTGGGGGCGCGCGATTGTGTTCTTCATCGCTGTGGGTGGACTCGCCATCACCGGGTATTTCTTGCGCGGAAACATCTTCGCGCCGCGCGGGGGTGATGCATTTGGCGCGCTGGGCTTTCTCGCCGATGCAGGTTCCGGATTGTTTTATTTTTGTGCGCGATTTTTTGAGGCTGCCGGTCCAGATGTGTCGCGGGCGGCTGGAGACTACGGGACGCGATTTATCGCTGCGGCGGGAGTGGTGAATCTGATTAGCGTGTGCGACGCGTACGAAATTGCGACGCGCAGGAGGAATTGAGTGCTGATCGCGCCGATGCTGATTGGCCACTTTCCGGCGCTTCTGATTTTCGCGCTGATGGCGTCACTGGCCCTGGCATGCGTCACGCAACGGACCGCGGCGGAGCGGGTGAAATATGCGGCCTGGTCGCTGTTTCTATTTGTGGCTATCGCGGTCGGAATTGCGTGGGCCATGTACCCCTTGTCGCGTTAGCATTTCCTCGGCTGTAGCCCTTCGTTTGACAGATTTTTCGCGCGGATGTTACAGTCCAAGGGAAGGCCGAGGTAGCTCAGTTGGTAGAGCAGCCGATTCGTAATCGGCAGGTCCCCGGTTCAAGTCCGGGCCTCGGCTCCATCTTTTCACTTGCATGGAATTCCCGCCTTCGGGCAAGAGCTACGTGCAGTTTGGCGTGCAGTTCCCATCGTGCGTGGCTCATATTGACTTCGGTGCGCACGGCGGTGCCTTCTAATAGTTCAGTCTCTTGATTGTCATCGAACTTCTATCCTCGCTGTCGAGGCAAACTCGTCCCAATAGTCGGAGCAAATGAGTTCACCCGACCCTAGAGCAATATTGCCCTTTTGGGCAAGGGGCGCAGGACTGGGTGGTGGAGCGAACTCCCGAGTGGCACATACTCTCGGCAGCGCACCCATGGGCTGGGTGAGCGTGGAAGGGTGAGACGCCACAAGGGGGATTGAATCAATCATGGAAATGAAGCGCAGCTTGTTGCAAGTGATTGCACTCTTACTGGGGGCCATCTCGCTCGTGAATTGTTCAGGCTCCCCATCGTGCGTTCTCGAAGGGGCGTCCAGCCCCAGGCGACTATTGACGCCGGCGGCAACTGCGACTGGGTGTCCCACTGGGGGGGGCGGTGGCGGGACCTGCAGTAGCACACTGACGCCAACTGACGTGCTTTTCGGTCAGGGCACGACAGGAGCGATCACGACGCTGGCAATCAATACACCCGTCGGGACCAATCTTTCGCTAATGTGCACAACGGCGACAGCGACGCTGGGGGAGATGACTGTCGCCAATGTAACCGCAACAAACAAGAATTTTCTCTATACCATGAGCACAAGCGCGAAAACGGCGACGATTGATGGATTTGCAATTGGCCATGTGGCTCCGGTTACGCTAACTTCGGTCTCGGTCGGCGCGGCATTTACATTCACCGGGACCAGCAACTTCATATCCCTTGCGTTGCAGGCCGACCCGTCCGGCAGATTTCTGACTGTTACTGACATCTCCAACAATGCTGTCCACATGCTTTTGATCGATCCGAACCTCGGGACCCTGACGGAAGCGGCGGGCTCGCCCTTTTCCGTGCCGAATGCCTTGTTCACGGCTGTTGCTACCACCGGGGCGTTTCTGTATGTCAGCGACCAAAGCGACGGCCAGATTTTCATTTTCTCGATTGACGTGACGGCAAACCCGGCGCTCGTGCAGATAGTCAATTCTCCCTTTTTGGCCTCCAATACTCTGGCCAATTCCCCCATATTCATGCAACCGAATTTGGCGGGCACTTTCATGTACACGGCAAACAGCTCGAGTATTTCGTTCTTTACGATTAATCCTGATGGATCGCTATCTGGAACCGGCTCTCCCCTCAGTTTCGTTCCTGAATTCGATCCCCAACTGCTTACGTTGGATAACACCGGCACATTCCTATATGCATTGGGCACGGGGACTGAAGGAATTCTCGGGTTCACCATGGGTGGAACTGGAGCGCTGACGCTCATATCGAATACTTCATTTGGGGGTGGGTTGAGTGTTACAGACATGCTGGTGAATCCGCTGGGGGGGCAGATGTATCTCCTGATTGCCGGCACCATCAATGTGTACACATTGAATCCACAATCCGGTCTGCTGACCCCGCCCACTGGTACGTCAACATTCAAGTCCTCGTCATTAAATCTTGCTGCCGCGAGAGTTCAATGAGGCTATTAGGGTGCGAGAGCGCCTTCTTCTCCAAACGGCCATCTTTGAGGCCGCCCCCTTTCCGGTTTTTCCATCTTCGCTCATTTCATTGATTTGACAAGCTCAAGGGCGTCAAAATTGGTCGTCGGCCAGTCCTTATAGCAAGCATTTCCACAGAGGTCCGCGGTCACAGAATCGTAGTTAATTTAGTGATAATAATCTTTGTACTAATTCTATGGTGTGATATACCCATGCCTGTTATCCGGATTAACAACGCCAAACCTTCAGATCGGGTCCGGGGGCCGAGGAGGCAACCTGATGTTATTGAGAAAGGGTAATTCTGTAGCCACGTTTCTGGCAACATCTTTACTGCTACTGTGCATGACTCAAAACGAAGCATTGGCAAGCCCTGGAGGGTTTATCCCTACCGGCACTATGAAATTGCAGCGCGAGCTCCACACTGCCACACTCTTGAATGATGGAATGGTTCTCATTGCTGGGGGTGAAAACAATAGCGGCGCGCTGTCCACTGCGGAACTTTACAACCCCACGACCGGTACCTTTGCCTTGACTGGCAGCATGCATTACACCCACATTGGGAACACTGCCACGCTCCTGAACAACGGAATGGTTCTTATTGCGGGAGGCAATGCCTCCAGCGCCGAGCTGTATAACCCCACGACTGGAACTTTCACAGCCACGGGGAGCCTGAACACTACTCGCTATTACCACACAGCGACGCTATTGAACAACGGTATGGTTCTCATCGCGGGAGGAGTCAACTTCAACAGTGGCGTATATCTCTCGAGCGCGGAACTCTATAATCCCGCGACCGGAACGTTTACATTCACGGGAAACTTGAATAATGGACGTTTTTGGCACACCGCGACCTCGCTGAACAACGGAGTGGTTTTGATCGTTGGAGGAACCATCGCCGAAGGCATCACTGGACTCTCCACCGCGGAGCTATATAACGCAGTGACCGGAGCCTTCACATTTACCGGCAGCCTGAGTTTCCCCCGCCAACGCCACGCAGCTAACCTACTGAATAGCGGGATGGTATTAATCGCGGGAGGGACCGAGGGAGGGACACTTGCTGGGCCCATAAGCACTGTGGTGCTTTACAATCCGGCATCTGGCATTTTCGGCCCCACTGGCAGTCTCAACGATGGCCGCTACCTACACACGCAGACCATTCTGAGCAATGGTGAAGTTCTCGTCGCGGGCGGTGTTGCGTTCGGGCCACCTATGGCCACGGCAGAGTTGTATGACCCTGTGGCTTCAAGTTTCACCCTTACCGGCACACTGAATGCCCCGCGCGCACTTCAAACGGCGACACTACTGAACAACGGGATGGTCTTGGTTGCCGGCGGTTACACGAATAGTACCACCGTTCTCGCCAGCGCAGAGCTATACCAGCCATCGACGCTGACACCGCCCGGTCTGATATCAATCTCTTTAAGCCCAGCCAATCCGTGGGTTCCACTTGGGGGATTCGAAAATCTGGCAGCTATTGGCACTTTCACCGGCAACGTCACAGAGACGCTGACTTCCGCTAATTGGACGTCTACTAACACTCCCGTCGTGACCGTCACGAATGATTGGAGCAATTATGGGCACGCCATCGCAGTTAGTGATGGTATTGCGACTGTTACTGCGTGTGCGGGCTCGGTATGTGGGTCGACGATGGTAAATGTTGCGCCGCACACTAATGTCATACTCGGGAGTGCATCCGCCCCCGGCACATTTGAGACTTATGACGATTCGGGTGATTTCTTAAGTTCGGGAAACCTGAATGTTGCTGTCAGCTTGCACAGCGCGACGCTCCTAAACAATGGCACAATCTTCGTGGCTGGGGGGCAGAACGCACGGGGTTCTTGGGAGATCGTGAATATCAAGGGCCAGACGCTGAGTTCAGGGTCACTTCTGAATGCTTTCTATTCGCACTTGGCAGTGCGCCTCGCAAATGGAAACGTCTTTCTAGCTGGTGGAACGGCTTCGCCGGGAGCGTGGGAAATTCACGGCCCGTCGGGGGCTCTCGTGAGTTCGGGCACTCTCCTTGGCAAACGAACGCCTGGGGCTGGGGCAGTTGCGCTGCAGGATGGCAACATCTGGATCTCGGGCAGTGGCGCTGGCCAGCGCAGTGACGAGTGCAGTTGGGAGATCCATGATATCAATGGAAATCTTCTAAGTAATGGGACACTCACCACGTGCTTTGCCTCTGGCAAACTATTCGTGCTCAGCAATGGAGATGTGGTCCTCATTGGAGGGTTTAATGCCCCCTCGACCTACGAGATTCATACACAAACGGGCGCATTTGTCAGAAGCGGCAACCTCACTAACGGATTCGATGCTAGTTCGGGAGCCGTACTCGTGAACAACAATATCTTCCTCTTCGAGCTGGGTTTTTGGGAGTTTGTTGGCTTCGATGCCAATGCCAACAAGACGTTCGACACGACCGGCACACTGCTCGATGCTCGAACCGCCGCCAAGGGGGTCGTTACTTCAACCGGAAAAATCTTCATCACGGGCGGAAGTGGGGCCTCTGGATCGTGGGAAATGTGGACTCCGAGTGGGACTACAGCCACCCTGTTCAAGTTTGGGACTCTGCTGGATGCACGCGACGTTGGACATACGGATACACACTTTTAATACCAAGTTCTTAGTGGCTTTTGTATCGACCGCGAAGATACAACGGGCGTCCACGCCGCGGGCTTTCGAGGAGAACAGGCTTCTGGTCGCTTGTTGACAGTGGCCTACTTGATTTCCCGGAGGTCGAAATCGGTTTCGAATTGCTGACCGTCTGGGATATCAATCTTGATAGTAAGAACGGAGGAATCGATCAGTGCGGCGTCACAAGCAATTTCCCAATGTTCTCCATCACGTTCGACGGACGTTTGGGCGTCGTGAAACGGGTAGAACGGCCAACTCTCTACGGTTCGCCAACTGATCTCTTTCTCGTGCTGGATCAATCTGATTTTCAGAATCTTCCCCGAATCCGATGAGCCAGCCTTCTTTTTTGTCGTTTTCGCAGCGGTGTCATTCACGGGTTTATAGTAAACATCGAGAAACAGACGGAATTCCGCCGGCTTGTCGAAGAAATCCTGTTGCGCGTCCTGCGAATGATAGTTCGAAGTGTCGCGAGAGTGTTCGGCGATCTGCAAGTAGGGCGTGTCTATCGTGACGATGGAGCCGGGCGGATCATTCTTGGGTTCGCCGAGGCTGTGTGAGTACTTTGAGTAGAAATCAGAATCCTTGCCTTTTTGTCCGCTGCCAAGGAAATACGCTTGGCGAATAGCGTCTGCGGAAAGCGGGAACTCATATGCCATTGCCGGCAGCGCGATTACAAGAACAACACACAGAGCAGAGAGCCCGAATCGTGTGTTCGTTTTCATTCCGGTACCCTCACGGTTATGGACGTTTTAGCAGGAACTATGGGTACTGGACTGCTGTGAGTGCGGCTCGGTATGGGGACCTTGGGCTCCAAAAACAGAAGGCCCGCCTCGCGGCGGGCCTTCGAGGGGAGAAAGCTCCTGGCCAATGCGCGGATGGCCACAGAACCATTCCTCAAGCGCAGTCTAATCAAGGGCCGAAAATCAGTCAAGCAAGAAAGCCAATATTTGCCTCTCCTGTAGGTCCTTAGCTGTTAATAACTTACTGCAATTTCGGAAGGTTTTTCAGTCGTTTTCCACCGCCGGCTCAACGAGGTCGAGTGCCGCCTAGGCCGTAAAAGTCCTCTGCATTGATGGGTTTACTGGTGAGGCCCATTTGCAGGACCTGCATTTGGCTGCTGCGATCGAATACCCTATCAGGCAGAAGTCGCTTAATCACCAACCGGAATCCGCCGAAAGCGATGCCGGAGATGACGGCAAAAGCACAGATGATTCCCGTCCCAACGATGGCTCCATAAATCATAGTGCCTATTCCAGGCTGCGTTACCTCGAAGTTGGGCTCGTTCCAGGTGACTTCAGCGTTGGCGCTCACCAGCTTGAGAATTCCGTCCGCCTCTGCCTGCGTTTGTGCACCGGAAACAATGGCGAGGAGCGTTAGTGAGCGTCTGCCGTAAAGTGGCGGTGTTCCTGCGGCGGGTTTGGAATTGTTGAAGTTGAATTTTTCCTGCAACTCGCCGAGTTTTTTCTGTGCGGCCTGCGGCGTGGGGAAGTCGGCGATCAGAAGAGTTACTTCGCGGTTCCCCGCGCGGTAACGAGCCAGCTCTGCCTCCGCGCCTTGCGAAAAACCCAGCCAGTCCTCCGATCTCACCGGCAGAAAATGGTAGAGCGCTGCCGGGCCGAGCACGTAGTGGTCGCTGCGCTCAATCAAACCATGACGCGGCAGATGGTCAGACATGGTGGGGAATAGCCCGGATTGGGCTTTCGGCGAGACGGCGGACACCAGAGCCTTCAAATCTCCCTGCAATTTTGGCAAATCCTTCCCGCGGACTTCTATCAGCAGATTGCCGATTAAAATCAGCGCGTAATCTTGCGACATTGAAGAATGCTCGGCAAGCCCTGCGCGCGGCATGTCGGGTGCGCGCAGGAACGAATAGAGGCCATACGAACCGCTCGGATCCTTCAACTTGTAGAGCGAAATGTTCAGCCCCCCTTTCCCGCGGACGAATTGGCGGGAATTCGACTGAACCCAGCCGTACTCCGCCAGGACCGGCTGTGGAACCTGCGTACCCACACCACTAGGCGCTCCAGGAGGCGTGGAAATGTCAGCAGCCCATCCCGCAAATGAATCGGGCAGAATTCCCTGAGCAGCGGCTGGAACGGCGGCCAGGGACAAAATGATGATAAACAGCAATATACGATGGCGCATGAATCCCCTTCTATTAGACACTAGAATTTTACTTGGAGTTTCCGCCGGAAGCTACTGTGGCGTGATTGTCGGAGATGAGTTTCGAAGACTTGTCGTAGGAGAGGCTGTTTAGGTTGTCTAGGTAGGCGGCGATCCCATGGTACAGGCCGTCGGCCACGCGCTGGCGCTGGTCCCCCTTGCGCAGCAGCTTTTCGTCGTTCGGATTGCTGATAAAGGAAATCTCCGAAAGCACCGAGGGCATGTTGGCGCCGATCAGAACGACGAAGGGAGCCTTTTTCACGCCGCGATTTTTCTGGCTCTGGCTTACTGTCTGCAAACGGTGCGTGAGCGAGTCCTGAATCTCGCTGGCTAGTTCCTTCGATTCCTCGATTTTTTCATTGCGCGCAATTTTCTTGATGATGTCTTGCAGGTCGTGGAGCGAGGTCTGCGAGAGGGCATTCTCGCGCGTGGCCACTTCCATGGATTCTTCCGAGGTGGCGAAATTCAAGTAGTAGGTTTCTACGCCACGCGCCGTTTGATTGTGGCTCGAGTTGGCGTGAATGGAGATGAACAGGTCCGCCTTCACATCGTTGGCGAGAGCGGTGCGTTGCTCGAGCGGAATAAATGTGTCGTCCTTGCGCGTGTAAACCACTTCCGCGCCCGGAAGTTTGTCTTCGATCAAGCGACCCAGCCGGAGCGCCACATCGAGGCAGAGGTCTTTTTCCATCAAGCCGTGTGAGCCGATGGTTCCTGTGTCGTGACCGCCGTGGCCCGGATCAATCACGATGCGGCTGATTTTTAGACCCAGGGCGCGCGTGAGCGAACGCTGCCCGTCGCGATTTGGTTTTGGCTCAGTCGGGGGTTGGAGGGCGGCAGCTTTTGAGGCGTTCGGCTTGGGCTTTGCGGAGACGGGCTGCGCCGACGACTTTACATCCGGCTTCGGCGGCTGCTTGTTCTCGGCCGTCACGGATACCGACTCGGCAGGCCTGGCAGCGGGCTTGGGATCGGATTTTGCTTCTTCGATTTTTGCGGGCGCAATTGGTGACGGCTTTATTGCATTGGCCGACGCGGCGTGCACGTCAATCACCAGGCGGTACGGATGCGAGAGAAGGAACGCGGAGTAATCCTTGGCACCATCCACGTCGAGCACAAGGCGGACGACGCCCAGCTTGTTCTGAGCCAGGCGCACGGATTTCAGAAGGCCGTTGTCAACAGACAGAGTCCTTTTTGCGAGCGCGGGCGTGAGATTCGCCTTGTAGAGATCGAAATAGATGCGATCGGGTGCAGCGATGCGCGAGGCATCGAACTTGATGGTGTCTTCGAGTGTCACGACGATGCGCGTGTGATCCGGCGCATTCCACGTCCGGATGTCGGTGACGTGAGGCGTGCGTCCGGTAGCTTCGCGCTGTTCGGCGATTGCACCTTTGATCGCAGGAACTGAGTCTTTTTCCTGCGCGTGCATTTCCGGGGGAGGCGTCTGCGCCGCTTGTGCTGCAAGGGCCGCCTGCTCGGCCTTGGCTTCGGCTTGCTGCTGTTTCTGATCCTCGCGGGCGTCGGCGATTTCTCTCAGAGCCTCCCTTGCGCCATCAGCCTTGTCAGACCTAGGAAAGCGCTGAAGAAATTCTTTGAAGGTAGCTTCCGCGTCATCGGGCTTGTCGAGGTTTTCTTTTTGAATCTTTCCGATGGAAAAAAGCGCTTCGCTGCGATACCGGCTGCCCGGATATTGCTTCAGCAGAAATTTAAACGTCTCAACGGCGGACTTGAAATATTTCGGATCGAACTGGCGGCCCATTTCCTGGTACAACTCGCCTTCGGCGATGAGCGACGGCGTAACTCCTTCGGCTTGCGGTGAGATCAAATAAACTTTGTGATACGCGGCGATGGTCTGGCGGTAATCAGCGAGAGTTCGTTCCTTCTGCGGATTCCCCTCAAGCGTGGTGCGCATCTTTACGGCGCGTTCAAATTGCTCGCGTGCGTCGAATCTCTTATCTGCGCGCACAGGCGCGACAAGACACACAAAAAGCGCTGCGAGGCTGAGGATTCCTGCAATCGCGGACTGGGTTCGAGCAGAAACGATGCGTTTCATTCGTTCGTGAAAACTACCCGGCCTTTCGAGTCCACTTCCTTTCGCACGGGACGTTTTGGCGCCATCCAGAGCGTCTGGTCGCGACCCGAGCCGGGCCGGAAGTATGCGTTGGTAACTTTCTGTACGTACCTTTGTGTCTCCCAATAGGGAGGCACGCCGCCACTGTTGTCCACGGCTCGCTCACCGGCGTTGTAAGCCGCGAGGGATTTACTCAAATCGCCGTTGTAACGATCAAGCAGAGACCGCAGGTACATGGTCCCGGCTTCCACGTTCTGCGCCGGGTCATACAGATTACCGCCGCCATAGCGTTTTGCCGTCGATGGAATTAGCTGCATCAAGCCCATGGCTCCCTTGGGGGAGGTGGCTCGCGGATTCCAACCCGACTCGGTGCTGATCACTGCTTTCACCAGCGCCGGGTCCACCTTGTGCCGCTCGGCTGCGGAACTTACGATGCGCTCCAGCCGGTCTGGCGGGTTCGCTGGCGTTTCCGTCAAATGAAACAACGGGGCCGGCAACCCAGGCGAATGCAGACTCATGGTACTCCCATGACGTGGTCCAAGGGAATCCTCGTTCACGAAGATGAGCTTTCCTTTCTCATCTACGGTAGACGCAATCTGGGCGCGGGACGGCGTGGCCAGGATCAGCAACGTCCCGGCGACCGCGATTGCAACGGTGATGCAGTTTTTCTTCATCGTCCAGGGCGCAATTTTATGCTGCTGGCCCTTGGGAAGGCAGAGCGCTTTACTTCCGAATTTCCCGCCGAACAAAAAACATCATCCGCGCACAAAGACAACTACACCTGGGAAAATTGGCTTTCCCGGCGTAAGTTTCTGGCGTGATGGGAATTATAGCGAACGCTCAATGAGCGGGTAAACAGTACGCAAGGCATTTTCTACCTCGGTTGTGTCTTTTCCGCCAGCCTCAGCCAGATCAGGCCTCCCGCCCCCAGAACCGCCTACGAGCCTTGCCAACTCCTGGATGATTTTGCCGGCGTGAAGGCGCGAAGTGAGATCCTTCGTAACTGCTGTGATTAGAGCAACTTTGCCATCCTCAGTGGATGCCAGCACCACCACACCAGAACCCAGTTTCTGGCGGAGGGAATCGACGAGTTGGCGGAGAGATTCGCGGTCAAATCCGGAGACTTTGGCGGCAAGGACCCGGACCTCTTTGATGGTGCGGGTTTTGGCGAGCAACTCATCGGCTATGGAGCCGGCGGCCTTTTGTTTGAGTGACTCGATCTGCTTTTCCAGGTGTTTGGTCGCCTCCAACTGGCGTTCGATGGCGGCGACCACTTCAGCCTCGCCAACGTTGAGGACGCTGGCAGCGGCGCGGAGGGTCGAGAGAGCTCGCTGATATTCCGCTAGCGCTCGATCCCCGGAAATGGCCTCGATGCGGCGGACTCCCGCGGCGGTCGATTGCTCGGCGAGGATCTTGAAGACGCCGATTTCTCCCGTGCGTGTGACGTGAGTGCCGCCACATAGTTCCTTGCTGTAGAAGCCGCGCGGGGAAGCCGGATCCGGGATCGTGACCACGCGGACGCTGGCTTCCGGATACTTGTCGCCGAAAAAGGCCAGCGCGCCGGAGGTGAGCGCGTCATCAATATTCATGATATCGGTTTGCATCTCGAGGTTCTTGAGGATCTCGTCGTTGACCTGCTGCTCGATTTCAGTGAGCTCAACCGAATCGACAGCGGCGAAATGGGAGAAATCGAAGCGCAAGCGATCAGGGGCAACGAGCGAGCCGGCCTGTTTTACATGCGTGCCGAGAATATTGCGGAGCGCGGCGTGCATCAGGTGCGTGGCCGTATGGTTGCGCATATTGCGAATGCGCCGCTCGGGATCGGCGACGGTTGAAACTCTATCGCCCACATGCAAGTCTTCTTTCGCAACGATGCGATGCGCGACGAGGCCGCTGACGGGATAGTAAGCGCCGCGAACATCTGCGACTTCGAGCGACTCGGAATTGTCGTAGAGACCGCCAGTATCGGCGACCTGGCCGCCCGATTCAGAGTAAATAGAGGTGCGATCCAGGACGATTTCGGCTTCCGCGCCTTTCTTTATCTCGTTTACGGCGCCCTGCTTGGTGACAATGGCTTCGATGCGGGCGTCGTGCGTCTTGGTGCCAAAATAGAAATCCGGCTCGGTCTTGAACGTTTCCGCGATCTTCGCATACGCGGGATTGGCGGCTGATTTATGCACCCCTTTCCAAGAAGCTCTCGCGCGCGTACGTTGCTCTGCCATGGCGCGGCGGAAGCCCTCTTCGTCTAGTGAAATTCTTAAGTCGTGAAGGACGTCTCTGATGAAATCCAGCGGCAGACCATAAGTGTCGTAGAGTCTGAAAGCCTGGTCGCCTGGATAAACAAGTTCCGAAGACTTCAGTTGGGATTCTGCGAGCGTTTGAAATGGGGCTGAATCATGTACCGCTTGCGGAGATGATCCGGGAGCCCGAAGTTTGAGATCCTCTTCAAGTTTCTTTAGGCCCACCTCCACAGTGCGAGTGAAACGCTTCTCCTCCTCATCGAGAATCCGGGCGACGCGGGCGGCGCTTTCTTCGAGCTCGGGATATGCCTCCTTCATCAGCGCACGCACGGAGTCGGACATTCGAGCGAGGAACGGTGTGGGGGCATTGAGATTGTGCGCGTGGCGCAGGGCGCGTCGGATGATCTTTCGCAAGACGTAGCCGCGGCCTTCGTTGGATGGCACGACGTTGTCGGAAATGAGGAATGTGGCTGCGCGAGAATGGTCGGAAATTATGCGCAGTGAAGGTTGAATTTTCGGATTACCGGAATCCACATCTGCGAGGCGAGCGGCCTCCCGCATGAGCGGCTGAAACAAGTCGGTGTCGTAGTTGGAGACCTTTGAGGGGTCTTGTAGGTTCAGCCCGACGGCTGCGAGACGTTCGAGGCCAGCGCCTGTGTCAACGGAAGGTTTCGGCAAGGGATTCAAACTGCCGGTTGGGTCGCGATTGAACTGCATGAAAACTAGGTTCCAGATTTCGACGTAGCGGCCGCAGTCGCAGCCAAATTTGCAATCCGTATGGCCCGGGTCGGAGGCGGCCGGGCCCATGTCGTAGAATATTTCGCTACAGGGGCCGCAGGGGCCGGTCTCGCCCATGGCCCAAAAATTCTCCTTCAATCCGGGGACCGCAATGATCCGATCCTTTGGCGCGCCGACCTTGGCCCAGTGGGCGGCCGCTTCGGTGTCCGTGTCAAGGCTGGTGCCAGATACCTCCGCGCCGCCGAAAACAGTGAAATACAGCTTCCCGATTGGGATATCAAACCAATCTCTTGACGTCGCCAACTCCCATGCGTAGGCGATGGCCTGTTCCTTGAAATAATCGCCGAAGGAAAAATTTCCCAGCATCTCGAAGAAAGTGTGATGGCGGTTGGTGAAGCCGACGTTTTCGAGGTCGTTGTGCTTGCCGCCGGCGCGAACGCATTTCTGGCAACTCGTGGCCCGGCTGTAATCGCGCTTCTCGAGGCCCAAGAACACGTCCTTGAATTGGTTCATCCCGGCGTTAGTAAAGAGCAGCGTGGGATCGTTGGTAGGGACGAGCGAGCTCGAGGGGGCGGCGCGGTGGCCGCGCTCTTCGAAGAACCGCAGAAAAGCTTTGCGGATTTCGTTTCCGTTTCGTCCGCTGTTCACAAGGCCCTCAGTGAGAGACGGGCCATTATTGCAGATGGAATGCGCCCCCGCAACGCACGACGGACTCAGCACGGGAATCTGGTAGGTTTCCGCGATGGGTATCGTGTTGCGGTTGGATAGTGTTACTGGCTGATTTGTGAATGAGATACAGCGATCTCTGAATTCGGTAGTTTTGCTATTAGCCTCCACACAGCCGGAGGCCTAGGCCTTGCTCAATGCCGGTGCGCAAGCCTTTTCTTCGACTGAGTCCGAATCGGGGAGCCCGCTGGTTGCCGAATCGAGATGTCAGGAGGAATCAGGCCGCAGCAATGTCATCCTCCGGGTAAGTAATTGACAAGGAGATTCTGGGGGGAATTGGTGATTCCCCGCCGGGCGCCAAGCCGCCACTATGTGTGCTACTGAGGCTTCTTGTCGGCTGCTGCCTTGTCCTTGGCAGCCTTTTCCTCGGCCGCTTTCTTGGCCGCGATGGTCCAGGGCGGGACGATCCCGTTTTCGCGGGAGTAGGCGACCAACTGGCCGATGTGCTCGTGGCAGTCGGCGACGAGAATGTAAACAACGTCGCCCGCGTTGGCCTGAGGACCAAGATCGGGGAGCAGCTTGGCAAACTCAGCGTTGGTCATCGCACCAATGGTGGCCTGCGTGAAATCCCCCGACGCTTTTAGCTCTGCGAGAATCTTGGCTTTGTCCGTGGCGGATTTTTCGTAAGTCTTGGCATCAAAGCTTGCGGGTGGCTTAGCGCCGCCCAACGCGAGAATCGAGTAGCGCTCGCCCGAAACGTGGAGAAAAACTTCCGCGAAAGAGCGCGCGTCGGGGGAGGGGCGCCAGTTGAATTTGTCCTGGGGGAGAACTTCGACAAGGCTGATGACTTTCTTGTTCTGAGCATCGAGATCCAACATGGCTTGCGCCTTCATGTCATAGCTGGGCGCGGTCTTGTCTTCCAGCTGCGATGATGCTGGCGCTTGCGCGAAGGCCCGGCCGACCCCGAGGCTTGCGACCAGGGCGAGTGCAAATGTTGCGAGAAATAGGTTCTTCATTTTCTGAGCTCCTTTGAAATGTCCCGCGCTGGTTTGGAATTGAAATCTGCCCCCTCTGACTGGCGCAGGGGGGGTGCTGTGGTGCTTAGACGAAGGGGAAGGGAAAAACTCTCTCATGAAAAATGACTTTTTGTGGTCTTGCCTTTTAAGGGTGTGGGTATGGGATGGCTGGCAGAGGGCGTAATTTGACAAATGAGTTTGGTCTGACCGCGGTTTGGTGAAGCGGCGGTGGGTGGCGATCATAGAAGAACAGGCAGGATTGCCTGCTCCAGTTAGAAGGACTAGGTCCCATCGGGAGGCGTGTCAGGGAAGTTGGGGAGGTCGCCGCGGGTGAGGGCTTTTAGCTCGGCGCGGATTATTTCCGAGGAAAAGCCGGCGGCTAGGAGGCTGCGATAGAGCGAGGCGAGTTTACGCTGATCGAGCTGGCCGCGCAGGTGCGAAAGGCGGCGATTGAGGCGGGCGCGTACGAGCGAGGCTTCGTCGGTGTCGGCAAACACGGCGTCTAGGGCGGCTTCGATGTGGCGGTCGGGGACGCCGCGGCCGCGCAGGTCGCGGGCGATGCGGTAGCGTCCTTGACGGCGAAGCCGGGCGTGGTGGCGGGCGAACTCGAGGGCGTAGCGCGCGTCGTCAAGATAATTCAGCTCACGCAGGCGCGCGATCACGGGGGGGATCAAGTCTTTGTGTTCAGCGTGGCGCTCGAGGTACTGCTTCATCTCGTGGATCGAATGCGCGCGGCGCATCAAAGCACGCTGCGCGGACATTTTGAGCTGATGCTCGGTAGTGAGCTTGCGGCGGTCAGAGCGGAAGGACATGGAGAAATTTAACCACAGATGAGCATGGATGAACACAGGTGAGGAAACGACGGGGAGGAGGAGAGGGGAGGCGAAGATGCGATAGGGGAATGGCGCGACCAAGCGACTTGCGAGGTGGCGACGCGGCAATTCGCGCGTGAATCATTCAGAAAAAGCGCGACAACTGCTATCCTCTGCCGGCACCCAATTGGCAAATTCAGCGGAGGATTTAAATGAAAATTCGTGGGCTCATTTTTGCGGCGGCGGCATTGATCGCGGTCACGTGTATGGGGGCGGATGCAGACCGCAAGCACGTCGTATTGGACAAGACGATCGACAGAACCACTTTGCCAATCAGTGACGGCGTAATGGTGGGGAACACGTTGTACATTGCGGGCCACATCGGGCTCGACCCGAAGACGAGCTTGCCGCCGACGGATGCACAGGCTGAAGCAAAGGCAGTGATGGAGGCGACCAAGCAAACCGTGGAAGCAGCGGGTCTGACGATGGATGATGTCGTCACCATGCAGATCTTCTGTACGGACCTGAGCCTCTATGGGACGTTCAACGACGTGTACAAGACGTATTTCCACGCGGAATATCCGGCGCGGTCATTTCTGGGAGCAGCAAAGCTGTCGCGTGAGGGCCGGTTCGAAGTGCTCGGGGTTGCGGTGAAGAAATCGCAATAGGTAAATGGTTGCGGCGAGGGCCCCTGCGATCGTGCTCGGATTGTTACCGCTGGCCGAGGCGCTCGAATTCGGTCATCGCGCGTTCCATTTCCTCGCGAGCGGTGTCGGCGGAGGACCGGACGCCCTGAACGCGCAGGCGGAAGTCGTCCGGGTTGGAAGCACGCATGAGAGCCTCTTCGAGGGTGATGAGATTGCGCGAGTAGAGATCGAAGATGGATTGATCGAAAGTCTGCATGCCATATTGGCTGGTGCCGGCGGCGATGGCGTCCCGGATCATACGTGTCTTGTCGGGATTGATGATGCAATCGCGAATGTAGCCGGTCGAGACCATCACTTCGACCGCAGGCACGCGGCCCTGCCCGTCGCTCTTGCGCACCAGGCGCTGACTGACGACTGCCTTCAAGGTGGAAGCGAGCTGCAAACGAATCTGCTTTTGTTCCGGCGGCGGAAAGACGGCGATGATGCGCTGAATGGTTTCCGTTGCGTCGAGAGTGTGCAGGGTCGAGAGCACCAGATGGCCCGTCTCGGCAGCCAGCAAGGCAGTGGAAATCGTTTCGAGGTCGCGCATTTCGCCGACCAGTATGACGTCCGGATCCTGACGAAGGGCGGCACGCAGGGCGGTTGAGAACGAGGAAGTGTCCACTTCCACTTCGCGCTGATTGATGAAGCCCTTCTTGTCGCGGTGAAGATATTCGATCGGGTCCTCAATGGTGATGATGTGCTCGGGCCGCAGCGAGTTGATGCGGTCAATCATGGCCGCAAGCGTGGTGGATTTACCGGAACCGGTGGTGCCGGTGCAGAGGACCATGCCGCGCTGCTCTTCACAAATCTGCGTGAGGATGCGCGGAAGCTCCAGCTCTTCGATGGTGCGAATCTTCGTGGGAATTACGCGCAGGACCATGCCGACGTTGCCACGCTGCTGAAACACGTTGACGCGGAAGCGGCCGAGGCCTGCAACTCCATACGCCATATCCAGCTCGGCAGTCTCCTTGAATTTCTGCTTTTGCCGGTTGGTCATCATGCTGAAAGCCATGGAGAGCATTTCTTCCGGCGTGATGCGGGGGACATCCGTGAGGCCGCTCAGGACGCCATCCACGCGCAAATAGGGGTGATTCCCGACTTTCAGGTGTAAGTCGGAAGCGCGGCTTTCAACGGCGCGGCGCAGCAGATCGTCAATATTGATGGCCATCGAAAGTGCTCCCGAACATGAGGCTTCAGTCAAGCTAGCACGCAGGTATGGAGGTGGCAAGAATCCGTGGGGTGAGGGGTTCTATAGCGGCAACCTGACCTTTGGGACAGGTGGCCAGGTTTAGGCCGGAGGTTGGTCCCGCAGGTAGAGGCGGTCATAAATTACTCCCGCGAGGACGCCACCGAAGAGCGGGCCCACCCAGTACACCCCGTGGTTAGTCCAATGGTGAGAAGCGAGGGCCGGGCCGAATGCGCGAGCTGGGTTCATGGCGCCGCCGGTAAAAGGGCCGGCGAAGAGAATGTCCATAGTGATGGTGAGGCCGATGGCGAAGCCAGCGATCTTGTTGAATGCGCCTTTAGCGTCGGCGGCTGTGGCGAAGACAACCCAGACGAGAAGGAAAGTTGTGGCGGCTTCGAGCAGCATACCGTGCATGCGCGTGAAATCGGGAGCGAGATCGGGAGTGCCGAGTCCAGCGGGCCTCCAGACCGATTCGGGAAGTATGGTGATGATCAGATACGCTGCAGCGGCAGCGCCGAGGAGTTGGGCAATCCAGTAGCAGAGCGATTGCATGGTGGTCAGGCGCTTGGTGACCCAGAAGCCGATGGTGACGGCCGGATTTAGGTGGCCGCCGGAGATGTGGCCCACTGCAGTGACCATAATGGCGATGGCGAGGCCATGAGCGGCTGCGATGGCGAGCAATCCGACTCCGCCTTGGCCGGAGGTACGAAGATACTGATCGGCGCAGATGGAGCCGACGCCGATAAAAATCAGTGTGAAGGTGCCGACAAATTCGGCAAAGAGTTTTTGGGTCAGGCTATACACGAGTTGCCTCCCCCACAGTGTGGGTGCAGCCGCGCCGGAACGACAAATCGCTGAATGCGGCGCGATTCTACTGGATTGGAGTGGGGCAGTCAAAGAAAGCGAGGCCAGAAAACCGGGAGTGGTGCGCAATGGCGGCCTGGAGCGCGACACTGGGGCTAACAGAATGAGACGAGCGGCGTCTATCGGATGTGATTCTTCGAAGGTTTTCGTTCAAGGAAGGATGACCCATGTGTAAAAATCCGAACCCGTGCTTCGTCGCGATGGCTTTTGTTTTCATCTCGTGTGCCGTGTTTGGCGGGGAGCCAAAATCGGCCGCATCCACCTTCCGTTTGGATTCGCTGAGCGGGCTGGAAATTGTGAACATCAAGGCCGAAGTGGCGGAGTATCACGGACGGCAAGCGGTGCATTTGATCAGGCGCGCTGATCAGCCCATGGTAAGCACCCCCGATATGGAAGACTCGCTCGCACTGGTTAATGGAACCGATTTCAAAGACGGGACGATTGAGGCAGAGGTTGTAGGGATGCCGGCCGTGGGTGCTCCGGCTGACGCGCGAGGATTTGTTGGAATCGCCTTCCGAGTGGAAGGGCGCGGCGCGAAGTACGAATGCTTTTATCTGCGTCCGACGAACGGAAGAGCCGATGATCAATTGCGGCGCAATCATTCGGTGCAATACGTTTCAGCTCCCGGCTTCCCGTGGTTCAAGCTGAGAAAGGAAAATCCGGGCATGTACGAGTCATACGCGGATATGGAAGCGGGCGAGTGGACAAAGATTAAGATCGAGGTAGCGGGCGCGAAGGCCAAGCTCTATGTAAACGGGGCGGCACAACCTTGCCTGATCGTGAATGATTTGAAGCAAGGCGACAGCCACGGCCGAATCGCGCTGTGGACCACATTGGAGACTGACGGATACTTCTCGAACTTGACTGTGCAGTAGGAGCAGTTCGGATTTACGAGCGGACCGAGACACCGGCAGGGACGGCAGCTGGGGCGAGCCAATGGTGGCGGTCAGGCTTCTGGCCGCTGGTTATGGCGAAGAACTCGTCCTGGATGCGTTTGGTGAGCGGTCCGCGCGTGCCATTGGCGACCGTAATTCGATCCACGGAACGGATGGGCGTGATTTCGACAGCGGTCCCGCAGAAGAAAAGCTCATTGGCGATGTAGAGCATTTCGCGAGGGATAATCTGCTCGACGACGGGGATATTAAGCTCGCGGCAAATGGTCATGACCGTGTGGCGAGTGATGCCTGGCAGGGCGCAATTGCCCAGCGGCGGCGTGATCAGCGCGCCGTCTAGGGCGAGAAACACATTTTCCCCGGAACCTTCGCTCACGTGTCCATTCACGTCGAGCGCGATTCCTTCCGCGTATCCGTTCGCCTTTGCTTCCAGCCGAATCAACTGGGAGTTCATGTAATTCGCGGCCGCTTTTGCCATTTGCGGCAGCGTATTGGGCGCGGGCCGGTTCCAGGAGCTCACGCATACGTCCACGCCGGTGTTCTGCGCTTCTTCGCCAAGATATTTTTCCCACTCCCAGCAGGCCATGTACACCTCAATCGGACAACCTTCCGGGTTCACTCCAGCGGATCCGTAGCCTCGCATCACCACCGGGCGAAGATAACAGGCACCCATTTTGTTGACGCGAATCAATTCGAGGCTGGCCTGGAATATTTCGTCGGGTGTGAACGGAATTTCCATTCTGTAGATGTGGGCGGAATTAAAGAGACGCTGGATGTGGTCGCGCAGTCGGAAAATTGCGGGGCCCTGAGAGGTGCTGTAACAGCGGATGCCTTCGAAGACCGCGGAGCCGTAACTGATAACGTGGGAGAGCACATGAATCTTTGCGTCGTCCCAGTTGATGAACTTGCCGTTGTGCCAGATCTTGTCTGTTTTGGGAAAGGACATCTATTCGCTCCGTGCCCTCAGAAAGTCCGTTGATATTCAACGCCAAGCGGGATTATAGCACACGGATTTTCGAGTCAACGGAAAGCAGAGAACTCAGGCGCGACGGGGCGCTACCAAATTGGCCCCTTGAATTTGGCACTGTGCACGTCACTGATTGCGCAAAGCAACCAGCGGGTCCACTTGCGTGGCGCGCTGGGCAGGGATGAAGCAGGCGAGCAGCGCGACCGCTGCGAGAATTGCGGCGATGGAAACGAACGTGACCGGATCGGTAGGTGTGACCGCAAAAAGCATCGTGCGCAAGTATCTGGTCAGCACCAGCGCGCCGAGTACGCCCGATCCCAGCCCCAGGACGACGAGCAACATTCCTTCGCCGATTGCCAGGCGCAGAATATCGCCGCGTTGGGCGCCGAGCGCCATGCGGATACCGATTTCCTGAGTGCGCTGGCTGAATGTATAGGTCATCACGCCGTAGATTCCAATGGCAGCCAGCAGAAGGGCTACCACACCGAAGAATTCGAGAATGTCGAGAGCGAAGCGACGCTCGGACATGGATCTGGCAACCACCGCTTCCATCGAGCGCACTGCGTAAGTCGGGATGTTGGCATCAACGGACTGGACCTCACGCCGAATAGATTCGCCGAGAGATCCGGGATCGCCTGCGGTACGCAAATATACAACACTGTTGTAGGGCGGATTTTGAAACACGGGCAGATAAATGTGCGGCGCTCCCGGCGTTTCGAGCGAATCAGACTTCACGTCGCCGACAACGCCGACGATGGTGGCCCAGGGAGCAGCGAACTGGATGGGACCAGGCTTGATGCGCTTGCCGATGGGGCTGTCATTGGGCCAGAAGCGGCGCGCGAGAGTCTGATCCACCAAGGCAACTGGCATGCCCTTGTCATCATCTGCATCCGTGAAGTTTCTTCCCGACATGAGCGGAATCTGAAGGGTATGAAAATATCCGGGGGTGACAGATGCAAATTCTGCCACGGGCGCGCGCTCGGACTCCGCCGGGCGGCCTTCAATTGCGAACGGGAAATTATTCCGTGTATGCCCCAGCGGCAGGCTCCCGCCGGCGCCGATGGAAGCCTCTTCCACTCCCGGCAGCGAGGAAACGCGGCGGAGAACATCGCGGAGAAAAGCAGCGCGTTTGGGCACGCTCCCATACGGATCGTTCTTCGGATCATTCGGGACCGCGAGCCAAATCTGCGTGGTCACTACCTGGTGAGGATTGAACCCCGGGCGAACCTGGAGAAGTTGCCAGAAACTGCGTAGAAACAGGCCGGCGCCGACGAGCAGCACGAGCGAAAGCGCGACTTCTGATGCTACCAGCACACGCGAGATGCGCATTTGCCTGTTACTCGAGCCCGAGCCCAAACTGCCTTCTCGAAGACTCGCAATTTGATTGGAGCTTGCTGTCTGTAGGGCAGGGACGAGTCCAAACAGGATGCCTGTCAGGATCGAAAGCAGAAATGCGAAGCCAAGAACACCGGCGCTTACGGAGACTTCGTTCACGCGAGGAAGATCGACAGGAGCGAATCTTAACAGTGCGCCTTTCAGAAAAACGACGGTGACGAGCGCGACGCAGCCAGAAATAGAAGAGAGCAGCACACTCTCGGTGAGCAGTTGAGCGATCAAGCGGCCCCGTCCGGCGCCCAGCGCCAGCCGGATCGCGATTTCGCGCTGGCGGCTTGCGCCACGAGCCAGCAGGAGATTGGCCAGGTTGACGCAGGCGATCAAGAGAACAAATCCAACCGCGCCAAGAAGCACTAACAATTCAGCGCGAATATTTCCCACCAAGTCTGACTGGACCGAGACTAGTCGCGGAGCCCAGCCCGCTGCGGGCGGGTAGTCAGTCGGATATTCTTGAATCAAACCGGCGTCGAATGTTTCCAGCCGAGCTTGCGCAGCTTCGATCGTTAACCCCGGCTTGAGGCGTGCGATGGTGCCCGGGAGCATGCGCACGGAGCGAAGAGGCGGAACTGGAAAGGGGAGCGCGTTGTAGCCTGCAGCGATGAAGCCATCTGCCTCAGTCTCCAGGGTCCGTCCGGGATGGTGAAATCCCGGCGGCATTACGCCGATCACTTTGTAAAGGTCGCCGTCGAGACGGAGGCTCTTGCCGAGGATGTTTGGATCCGCTCCAAACTCGCGCCGCCAGAAGCCGTCACTGAGCACGACGGACTCAATGAACCCCGGAACGTCTTCCTTCTGCGTGAATACACGGCCAATCTGTGGCTGCACACCCAGCATCGTGAAATAGTCAGGGCTGGTCGCCAAGACTTCGATTCGCTGCGGCCGGTCAATTCCGGTTAGAGCGACTGGGATGGGCCAGATCACGGCGATGTCCTGGAAGACGCCGGAGCGATCCCGATAATCCCAGAATTCAGGGACCGACATCCCCACATCCTTGGTGTTGGAAGTGCGCAAGTCATCGTACACGCGCACCAGTTGGCCAGACTGCGGGAAGGGAAGGGGCCGAAGGAGGACGCCATCAACAATGCTGAAGGCTGCGATGTTCGCTCCGATTCCTAGCGCTAGGGTTAAGATAGCAACCAGTGTGAATCCGGGCGCCTTCAATAGCATGCGATAGGCGTACCGGAGGTCTTTCAAGAATGTGCTCATGCGCTCCCCTCACTTCCCGGTGAACGAGCTAATACCGAATGTCCTCCTGCGGACGATTGTTAAGACGAGCATGTGGGCATCCGTGTTAGCAGGCCAGCATGAAGTTTATTTCGAGAGACTTAATTGCAAGGGTGGCGACCGGCTCTAAAGCTTCTGTTCGCTCGTGGGAACGCGCGTCTCTGATTCGAACATCGGAAGGCACGCTTGACGGTAAAAGCGAACTACCGCCCACGAGCCATCTCGCCACGCAAGACCATGCAAGTGGAGGACGAACGCGCCACCAGCGCGCCCTGCTCGTTGGTAACGTCGCACTCGACCATGCCTACCACCTTCCCGCGCTTCACTACCTTGCCATGCGCGTGTAGCTTTTCTTTCCATACTGGGCGGAGGAAATTCATTTTCAATTCGAGAGTGGTGAACGATTCGCCGTCTTCCAGTGTCGAGGCGTAGGCGATGCCCATGGCGGCATCCGCAATGTCGCAAAGGACACCCCCGTGAAGAGTGCCCATCGGATTGGTATGCTTTTCGGACGCCTCGAGCTCGACTACAGCCTCACCTTGCCCCACGGAGGTAAGCTGAAATCCAATGAGACGGGCGATAGGCGGCTCGGGAAGCTCGCCACGTATGACTCTTTCAAGATTCTCGAGGTGTTTGGTCATGGGTCCTCGCTCGGATTGGATTCATGGCGAATGAATCGGATTCAGTGGATGCGCATAGACTGCGAAGAGCGCAGCCTAATCGGAATGATCGTCCACACCGGCGTCGGACATGCGTGTCCCGGCCACGCCGGAGATACGGCCCCAGGCGCTAGTGCGCCAATTGTCCACAATTTCCTGGGCCAGGATCCAAGGAGGTAATTCCACGTAGAGATGTGCCGCTAGAGCTGCCATGTACGGTTCGTACATCTCGCGGAGGTTTGCGAGTTTTTTTGTAGCAGCCGGGATGTCCTGCAACTGAAAGCCGATTGTCTTCAAGGATGCGCGCAACCGTTCGAACTCTGCAGGCGGCAAGCGATCCGGCGCATCGCGCAGTGGTTTGCGGTAGAAAACTTGTGCCAGGTCCACGGCGGTGTGGCGGCACATGGCGAACGTGAGCCGTGCCTGGCGGGCGCACGCGTTGTCTACATTGGCGATCATCAGCGAGCTGACGTCCAGGATGGCCGTGAGCGCCGCAAGCCAGGATTCATTACTGTGCTGTGAACGGAAGTAGCTGACCACTGGGTAGGAGACATGGCTCTCCAGAATTTCCGCTGACCATCGCTCCCAGTCTCGCAAGAGTCGCTGGAGCGCGTCCTGGCCATGGGGTCCAGTGTGGCGGCGCAGGATTTCTACCGCAGTCGGAGGCGAGCCGGCACGGGCGTCAAGCAGAACGATATTCACCTCGCGGCGCGAAAAGGCCTGATAGATCACTGGCAGGTAACTGATCACCAGAGCGAGAAAGCCAAAACCGAGCCCGCTTTCGAAAACAGCGAGCACGCGCTCAATGGAGGTGTGCGGCGTGACGTCACCCAGTCCCAGCGTGAAGAAAGTTGTGCCGCTCATGTAGATGCAGGTGCGAAGCGAATAGAATGCCGGATCACGGTTTGAACGCGCGGAGTAGTACAGCAGGCCAAACCCGACAATCAGCGCCGCAGCCCACAAGACGAACAGCAGCAGCAGCGACATGGGGCCGAAGAAACTGAGATAGGTTTCCCGCTGTCTCCTCGACCGGATGTGCCGGGCCGCCGCCCGGTAGGGAGTCCAGGTGAAAATATAAAACATGCGCGTCAGCCGGACCCAACGTGCGACGCGGCGGGGTAGGATGATGGTCTCGAACGCATCCCACAGGATGATGATGATGATGAATATGCCAGCGATGGCCGGAAGAATCATGCGGCCTGTTCCAGACTCGCCGTTAGGGTGATTTCAGCTTTCAAGGCGCGCGACACGGGGCAATTTGCTTTTGCGCTGGCAACAGCGGAATCGAAAGCCTCGCTAGAAATGCCGGGAATGCGCGCGGAGAGGTCAAGGTGGATTTTCGAAATCGTCCATCCGGCATCGAGTCTTTCGAGCGACAATGTGGCGGTGGTGCGCAAGCTCTGCGGCGTGAAATTCATGGTGCCAAGTTGTGCCGAGAGGGCCATGGTGAAGCAGCCGGCGTGCGCGGCGGCGATCATCTCTTCAGGATTTGTTCCTTTGCCATTTTCGAATCGCGTGGCGAACGAATAGGGCGTGTCATTCAGCACACCGCTCTGAGTTGAGATGGCTCCTTTGCCCTCCTTCAATGAACCGTTCCAGACTGCTGTTGCTGTGCGCTGCATTTTCCCTCCTTTAAGTTCCCACCTGTTGCGGAGATGATAAGGCACACCTCGCCGCGTTCAAAGACTCTTCAGCGCGTTCAGGGAATCAGGACGATTTTTCCGTAAGCGCCGGGCTCCATCACGGCCACGTGGGCGCGCGGCGCTTCGGATAGGGGAATTTCCTGACCCACCACCGGGCGCAGCGTCTGATTCTCCAGCCCCGCGACGATAGCCGCCTGAATGCTGACCAAATCCTCGGGCGAGATGTTCCACAAGGTCATGCCCAATATCGCTGCGTCGCGCATCATCGCATCGCGAGGATTGATTTCCACAGCTCCCCTGCTCCCAATGCTGACTACGCGGCCATGGAGCGCGAGAATGGTTAGATCTTTTCCTAGATTCACGTTGGCCAGCATTTCGAGGATTATGTCGAACCCCCGTCCGCGTGTGGTGGCCAATGCCCGTTCGAAATGGCCGGCGGCGTGATGATCGAGTATCTCGTGCGCACCTTCCGCAGCCACCAGCTTCCTGCCACGATCGGTGCCGGATGTTCCGATGACGTGCAGACCTGCGGCGCGCGCAAGCTGCACGGCAGCGATCCCCACCCCCCCGCTGGCGCCGTTGATTAGAACGGTCTCGCCAGCGCGGGCATGCGCGCGATGGAAAAGTGCGCGGTAAGCAGTGCTATAGGGAACATAAATCGCAGCGCCCTGCGCAAACGAAACGTGCGCCGGAAGCGGGAAAAGATTCGACTCTTCGCAGAGCGCTTGCTCCGCGTACGTGCCGGACTGGCTGCCGGCGATATAGACCCTGTCGCCCGGCACGAACCGCTTGGCATCTTGTCCAACAGATTCAATTGTGCCCGCTCCATCGGTTCTGGGCGTGTATGGAAGTTGTGGTTTTCGAGGATATGTACCAGCTCGCATGTAGACGTCCACGGGGTTCACACCCGCCGCGTGGATATCCACGACCACCTGCTGCGGCCCGGGCTTCAAATTCGGAACCTCTTCGAGCCTCATGGCCGCCGGTCCACCGAATTCATGCACGCGGATTGCTTTCATTTCTTTTCTCCGGCTGATTGGATGTCTCGAGCATGGAATTAGACTTGAGAAATCATAAACGAAGGTTCAATTCTCAGTGTGATGAAGAAGGTTGCTCCGAAACGTCGCGGCTCGAAAGCTGCATAAAATTACGGCGTATCTGCTCGAGGCGCGTGCCCGCGGCATTTTCATAAATGCCAAACGCCAGGAACGGAATCATGGTCACCAGAACCCAGAGTTTGGCGCGTCCCGGAACCTTCTGCTCCGGCTCCCACCGGAAAAGCTGCCTTGAAATTTCGAAGGCCATCAATAGGCCAATAGTCAGTGCCACAAAATCGGCTATCAATTCGTTCGGACTGGCAAACCCGCTCGCAGCAGCTTGCAAGCCGGTAGCCAGATACGTAGCCGGCATGAAAAGCGCTGCTCCTTGAATCCAGCGCGGGAAGATTGCCAGGGGGACGCTGGCGCCGGAAAGAAAGAGGAAGGCGGTCCAGATTAGTTGGTTGATGATCTGCGTTTCTTGCATGGTGTTGGTCACACTGGCGACAATCAGACCGAAGGCAGAAAAAGTGGCCGACCCGATCGTAACCAACAAAAAAATAGCCCACAGATTTCCCCATTCGCGCAGGTGAAAAGCCAAGCGGCACACCAACATCTCGATTGCAACAGTGGGTAGCAGCATGAAATAGTTCGAGAGAATGCTCGACGCGAGCATGGATCCTGCTCCAATCGGAGCAATCCGGAAGCGGCGCAGAATTCCCTGTTCGCGAAAAGTAACTAGCTGCACGCTGAGTCCCCAGAAGCTGCCCATCACCGTCAATGTGAGCACCGATCCGAGGATGTAGGAAATCCAGCCCGGCTGGCCTCTTCCGAATACCAACGCGAAGAAAAACAGGAAACCGAGCGGCATGACCAAACTGAAAAACAGAAAAGTACGATTGCGCATCGCGAGTCGCATGCGCACTTTCGTCAAAATCCAAGTGTTTCGCAGAGGCTTTGCGCTCATTTCATTCCCTTAGCCGCCGGCCGGTAAGTTCGATGAAAACATCTTCGAGGGAGGGCGAAAACATTTCCAGGCTCTGCAGCTCGTTGTGTTCCGCTTCGAGATATTTCACCAGTGCCACGATGGATTGAGGCGGGTGCGTCGAATGAAGCACATAGGTGTGATCAAACTCGCGGCAGTCCGCTACGCCATCCAACTGCGTTAGGGATTCAATCGTGACAGGCTTCGCAAGGCGGACTTCGATTCGGGTCATGCCTGCCGACTTGTGTTTCAATTCGCGCGGCGTTCCTGTGGCAATCACCCGGCCATGATCGACAATCGCGACGCGATCGCAGAGGCGCTCCGCCTCCTCGATATAGTGCGTGGTTATCAGAACCGTTTTCTTTTCCTGTTTGAGCTCTTCGATGATCGTATAGATCTCGCGCCGCACTTGCGGATCTAGTCCTGCAGTCGGTTCATCGAGAAAAACGACCGCAGGGTCATTTACTAAGGCCATGGCCAGCGCGAGGCGCTGCTTCTGTCCCCCGGAAAGCTGACTATAAAACGCCTCACGTTTCTCATCCAACTGGAACCGCTGCAGCAGTTTATCTGTGTCGGCGCGGCGTTGATAGAATTGCCCGAACAATTCGATCGCTTCTCTCACCCGCAATTTATCCGGCAGGGAAGTGGATTGCAGCACCGCGCCGATATTTTCTTTGAATTCCGTGCCGCTCTTTTCTGGATCGAGGCCTCCGACGCGCGCGAAGCCGCGGTCTGGTGTGCGCATGCCCTCGAGAATCTCGACAGTAGTGGTCTTGCCCGCGCCGTTGGGGCCCAGCAGGCCAAACACTTCGCCTTCCTCAACCGCAAAACTCACGCCACGCAATGCCGCCACTGCGCCATAATTTTTGTAGAGTCCTTCGACCTGGATGATAGGTTCGCCCACAAAATATTTCCTCGGAGAATTGGATGTTATCTCTATATCACACTCGCACTGTGAGTGCGAATCAGCGCCGGCGCGCGCGTTTGCGTTTTTCCACGCGAGGCTTTTTCCTTGTAGGCGTCCATCCAAACCGCTCCATGTCAATCGTGCCGCCGTCGAACTGGACGCCCTCCGTCTCGAGCAGCCGCCGCTGCAGGCTCGCGTGCGGCTCCGGCATTCGGACCCGCCCGCCTGCTCCGATCACGCGCTGCCAGGGGATTCCTCGCCCCTTCGGCGTGGCCGCCATCGCGTACCCCACGGCGCGTGCACCACCGGGTAGCCGTAGCGCCTTCGCGAGCTGGCCGTAAGTGGTCACTCGCCCCCGCGGAATCTTCTTGATCAGCCGGTAAACTGGATACCAGGACATCCGTGCCCTCCCCAGATTGGGCCCGCAGGCCAGTTTCTATCACCAATCCAGCGGTGCAAGGGTAATTGCGAGACGGAGTAGCGCAAATGGATCGAGGCTGCTTTCAAGCCCCATCTTGCATCAAAGTAACAGGAGGCGCATAAAACGATGGCTTCGATGCACTCTCCACAACCCGGCGCCGCAAGGCTTTTGTTTCCAGCTCTGGCCGATCCTCGAACGAATCCTCAGAACTAATAACCAGTTCGACTCAGCCCTGGAAACACCACCGCATCGTACCATTGACCGCGTAGTGGACGGGTCATACACTACGCCACAGTTGCAGTAATTGGCGTGTTTCGCCCGGCCCGAAAAGGAGGTAGTTGTGGCTTTCGTTCGGCGCAAAGGCAACACCTACTTTCTGGTGCACAACGTGCGCCGGCAAGGGAAGGTGCAACAACTACATCTGGCGCGGCTGGGTGAGCGGCCGCGCATAACGGACGACGTGGTGCGCAAAGTTTCGCGAAACCATCCGTTCCTCGATCTCAACTGGTCGCGCCTGCGTGAGCAGGTAAACAGCCGGATTGAATTGTTCGACATTCGCTCGCCGTATGTGCAGAGTTTAATGCACTCACTAAGAAACCTTAACCTGGACCTGGCCGATCTCTCGCCGCCGATGTTGCTGCTGGCAGATCGCGCCAATTCGAGCCGGGAACTGGTCACGCAATTGCGGCTGCTGCGTTCGACCCTCGATATTAAGCTGGATCAATTCGAGAGGTCGGGACCTCGCAGTCCGGAGAGCGGAAGAATGTTCCGGTAGGGGAGCACGACCGTGGGCGCGCAAGCACTTCAACTCGACCCGACCCAACGCAGCGTGGAGTCGCGGGACTTCGAGGCCGGGCTGCGGCGGAAAATTGTGGGGCAGGACGAAGCGGTGCAGGCGGTGGTGGACCTGTACCAGGTCTTTCGCGCCGGCCTGAATTCGCCGGGGCGACCGGTCGGGAACTTGTTGTTCCTCGGGCCGACCGGGGCGGGCAAGACGCGCGTGGTCGAGGCCACGGCCGAAGTGCTGTTCGGCGATCCGCGAGCGGTGATCAAGGTGGACTGCGCGGAGTTTCAGCACTCGCACGAGATTGCGAAATTGATCGGCTCGCCGCCGGGATATCTGGGACATCGGGAGACGCATCCGCTGATCACTCAGGAAGCGCTAGCGCAATACCACACCGAGGAGCTGAAGATTTCTTTTTTGCTGTTCGACGAGATTGAGAAAGCCAGTGATGCACTTTGGCAGTTGCTGCTGGGAATTCTGGACAAAGCGACGCTGACGCTGGGAGACAACCGGCGCGTGGATTTGTCGCAGACGATGATTTTCATGACCTCGAACCTGGGCGGCGGGGAAATCACGGAGTTGATGACCGGCGGGATGGGATTTGCGCCGACAGTGCCGGCCGATTCCGCGCCGCGCCTCGATGAGAAGGTGGAAAAGACGGCATCGGAAGCAGCGAAGAGGAAATTCGCGCCGGAGTTCATGAACCGGATCGACAAGACGGTGGTGTTCCATCCGCTGCGTTCGGAGCAGTTGGAACAAATCTTGGAGATCGAGCTGGGGATGGTGCAGCAGCGGGTGCTCGAGACGGCCAAGGGACGTTTTCTGTTCCGCGTGACACAAGCAGCGCGGGATTTCTTATTGCGCGAAGGAACGGACATGAAATACGGGGCGCGGCACCTGAAGCGAGCCATCGAGCGCCACGTGGTCTATCCACTGGCCAGTTTACTGGCAACCGAGCAGGTGAGTTTGGGAGATGTGATCTCGATTGATTGGGATGGAAAGGAAGCGGGGCTGAAATTCTCGAAGGAAGCGGAAGGCGCGCTGGTGCCGGTCGCGGCGCCGGCCACGGAAAAACTGAAGGAAGCCGCCGCCGCAAGCTCCGACGGGCGCACCGCTTTCTTCCCGGCAGCCACAGCCGCGGTGGACCTGACTACCAGCCAGAAGACGATGCCGGTGGCAACGCGCGGAGTGCCGGTAGAGAAGTCAAGGAACGAGAAAAAGTAAGGCCTGTCCAGCCTGCTTTCGTTCCGGGAATAATTCGGAACAGTCATGGAGTGCGCTCGCAGGATTTCCGGCGCGCGCCGCGACTGCCCCAGTGAAATTATCCTAAGCCCCGGAAGTTGGTTCTAGGATTTCTCCGGCCCTTCCATCGGCTCATCGAAGCTGCCCCCGTAAACATTCGGGACCTTGCCGCCCATCGGCCGCAGGTAAGTGCAGAGCTGGCCGCGATGATGAATCGTGTGATGGAGCATGAACTGCAAGTACATCACCGCGGGGAGATTGAAAATTCCAAAGAAGGGGAGCGGCTTGGCCCAAAATTCTGCGCGCAGCTTCGCGACCTCGGCAAGTTTGGGCGGGAACTCCTCTTCGTACCACAACGCGATATCCGCAGCCGTCGCAAAGTCCGCGGGCATGGTGTCGTCTTCCATATCGAAATTACCCGCCAGGAACCCATCGAGAAACCAGATGTCGACCCCGGCGACATGCCAAACAAGTTCGAGAGTGCTGCGTGAATTCGGATGCGGGCGGTAAGTTTCCTGGCCAGCGGGGACGGCTTGCAAAACACGCAGTGTGGTCGGATGCTCTTTTTGAAGAGAGTGTAGGAAAACATCCAGTAAGAATTTTGCCTGCTCTGGTGTCATGGATGAGCTCCTCCCGGCCGGGATCCTCAGGGCTTCCAGCGAAGAATCGGCTTGCGCGCAGCTGCTACTTCGTCCAGCCGGCCCACGCGGGTCGAATGCGGCGCCGCTTTCAAAAGCTCGGGATTCGCTTCCGCTTCCGCTGCAATCGCGCGCATCGCGCCGATGAAATGATCGCATTCCTCTTTCGATTCTGATTCGGTCGGTTCGATCATCATCGCGCCGGGGACAATCAGTGGAAACGCCGTGGTGTAAGGATGAAAGCCATAATCAATCAGGCGCTTGGCGATGTCCATGGTGTTGACACCGTGTTTTTTCTGGCGCGCGTCGCTGAAAACTACTTCGTGCATCGACGGCAAATTGTATGGCAGGTCGAATGTCCCTTCGAGATGCTTCCGGATGTAATTGGCATTCACCACGGCGTCTTCCGTAGCCTGGCGAATTCCAGGGCCGTACGCGAGCGTGTAAGCAAGGGCGCGAAGCAGAACGCCAAAATTTCCGCAGTAAGCGCGGACACGCCCGATCGCTCTCGGGCGACCGGAATCCAACGCATACTGGCCATTTTCTTTCTGCACAACCACTGGCACCGGGAGAAAGGGCTCGAGGGGCTTTTTTACCATCACCGGACCAGCACCTGGACCCCCACCGCCATGTGGTGTTGAAAAAGTCTTGTGCAAGTTGAGGTGCATCACGTCCACACCGAAATCGCCGGGGCGCGTAATGCCCGCCAGCGCGTTCATATTCGCGCCGTCCATGTAAACCAGCGCGCCGCGCTCATGGAGGATCTGCCCGATTTCGGCGATGCGTTCCTCAAACACTCCGATGGTGCTAGGGTTCGTGAGCATCAGAGCGGCGACATCTTCATTAACGTACTCACGCAGATGGTCCGTATCGATCTGCCCGCGCTTGTCCGACTTGATGTTCTGCACTTGGTAGCCGGCAATTACAACCGAGGCGGGATTCGTGCCGTGCGCCGAATCCGGAATCAGCACTTTCTTGCGTGCATTGCCCTGGCTTTCTAGATACGCACGAATCATCAGCAGGCCGGTCAACTCGCCCTGCGCCCCGGCGGCGGGCTGCAGCGTTGCCGCGTCCATCCCCGTGATCGCGAGTAAACACTTCTGCAAATCATGGAGTATGCGCAAACATCCCTGTGAGACTTCCGGGGGTTGTTCTGGATGTTCGTTCGCCAGGCCATCGAGCCGCGCAACAAACTCATTTACGCGCGGGTTGTATTTCATGGTGCAGGACCCCAGCGGATACATCCCGAGATCAATCGCGTAGTTCCATGTGGAGAGTCTGGTGAAATGGCGGATCACCTCGATCTCGCTGACCTCGGGAAATCCTTCGATTGAGTCCCGGGCAAAATTGCGGCCAAGAGCCGCCGTGGGGTCCACCGCCGGAACATCCAGTGGAGTAAGCTCCATTCCGCGCTTGCCGGGCGCGGATCGCTCGAAAATCAATCGCTCGTCGCGGCTGATCTGCGTGCTGGCAGGACCATTGGTGCCAGCGAGCGATTCGGTGTCTGTAGCCTTCGAGTTCAAAGCGGCTTACTCCTCAGACTGGTGTTTCTAGAATCCGGCGGATGGAGGTAGCCATCCGCTCGATTTCTGCTCGGGGCGTGGTTTCCGTAACGCAAACCACCGCGCGTTTTGTCAGTTCCGGGTAATGCGTGCCGAGCGCGAAGGGGCCTACAATTTTCTCGCGCAGCAACGCAGCGTTAATCATTTTAACTGAGCGCGGAAACTCGAGCGCGAACTCATTAAAAGTGGGCCCGGAAAAAACGCGGCGAATGCCGGGAATGTTTTCGAGTTCAGCCTGCGCAAAGCGCGCTTTCGCCAGATTTTGCAATGCCATCTCACGGAGCCCTTCCTTGCCGAGAAGGCAAAGATGAATAGTCGCAACCAGTGCGTACAGCGCTTCGTTGGTGCAGATATTCGAAGTAGCCTTCTCCCGGCGGATATGCTGCTCGCGCGTTGCAAGCGTCAGGACAAACCCGCGTCGCCCAGCTGCATCCGTTGTCTGTCCCGCGAGGCGTCCGGGCATCTGGCGCACAAATTTCTCGCGCGTGGCGATCACGCCCACATAAGCGCCGCCGTAACTCGGCGAAACCCCAAAGGCCTGGCCCTCCATGGCGACGATGTCGGCTTCCGCCGGCGGCCGGACGATTCCTAGTGACACTGGTTCGGTAACGGTTGTGACCAGTAGCCCTCCGGCAGCGTGTATTTTCTCTGCGAGCGCGGGCAATTCTTCCAGCACGCCGAAAAAATTTGGCGACTGCACGACAACAGCCCCAGCGGTGGAAAGAAGCTCGGGCGTGAGTGCTGCCTGGTCCACTTGGCCGGACGGGGCAAAGTGAATCTCCTCGACCTCGAGGCCCAAGTTCTTTGCGTACGTGGCGAGCACCTGGCGGTACTCGGGATGCACCGAACGCGCCACAAGAACGCGAGGGCGTCCGGTGAGCCGTTCGGTCATCAGCACGGCTTCAGTGAGCGCTGTCGAGCCGTCGTACATCGAAGCATTTGCAACTTCCTGACCGGTCAGTTGCGACATCAGTGTTTGAAATTCAAAAATGGCGGTAAGCGTACCCTGCGCCATCTCGGCCTGATACGGCGTGTAGGACGTAAGGAATTCACCACGCTGCACCAGGGCATCAGTGACCACCGACCGGAGATGCTGGTACACGCCAGCGCCTAGAAATGAAGTGAAGCCTCGCGCATTCTCCGCGGCGCGCGCCTGGAAATATTGAATGATTTCCATCTCTGACAGAGGCCCGGGAAGGCGTAGTGGTTCGCGCAGCCGGAACTGTTCTGGGATGGATTGGAAAAATTCTTCCGCCGACCGGGCGCCGATTGCTTCCAGCATTTCCTGCCGTTCAGAGGGGCTCTTGGGGAGATAGCGCATCAGGCCGAGTGTTCCTTTGCCTTCTCGGCGATGTAAGCTTGGTAGGAAGCCGCGTCCATAAGGCCGGAGATTTCTTTCGTATCCGTAAGGCGCATTTTCACGAGCCATGCGGCGCCGTGCGGGTCCTTGTTTATTTTTTCCGGTGCGTCGGCAAGCGACGCATTCGTTTCGGTAACTTCGCCAGTGACCGGACTGAAAATCTCACTCACGGCCTTCACCGATTCAACTGTCCCGAACGACTGGCCGGCTTTGATCTGCGTGCCGACTTTCGGCAACTCGACGAAAACGACGTCGCCGAGCTCCGCCTGAGCGTAGTCGGTGATTCCGATGGTTCCCACCGGACCGTCCAGCTTGATCCACTCGTGCTCTTTCGTATACCGATATTCGCTTGGATACATCCCCGCCCCCTATCAAAACTGGTTCGGCTAATGAGGCCGCTTGTAAAACGGTAAAGGGATAACGCGCGCCGGTGCCGACTGCCCGCGAATGCTGATTCCAACTTCAGTCCCGTCGGCGGCAGACACCGGCGGCACATAGGCCATACCGATATTTTTCTTCAGAAATGGCGAAGGACATCCACTCGTGACGAGTCCAACCTCTTGTCCGGCGACCAACACGGAATAGCCATCACGGCCGATCCGTTTGTCAAGCATTTCAAACCCGACGAGTCTTCGCTTCACGCCGGACTGTTTCTGCCGCGCCAGCTGATCGCTGCCAAGAAATGGCCCCTTGTCGAGCTTGCAAATCCAGCCAAGCCCTGCCTCCCACGGCGTTGTGGTGTCGTCAATCTCATGTCCGTAGAGGCACATACCCGCCTCCAATCGGAGAGTGTTTCGCGCGCCCAGTCCGCAGGGAATCAGGCCCGCGGATTCTCCAGCTTGCATGATGCTATTCCACAGTTTTTCCGAATATTCGGGATCGAAATAAATCTCGAAACCATCTTCGCCGGTATATCCCGTCCGCGCGATCAAACACTCGGCACCATCCACCTCTCCAAACGCAAAATAGTAATAGCGAATCGGGTCGAGCGGAACCTTGGTGAGCTGCTGGAGGATGTCCTTGGCTCGCGGGCCTTGCATAGCCAATTGCGAGTAGCGCGGCCCGGTGTTCTCAGCAGTCGCATCGAAGCGATTGTTCGCAATGATGTGCTCAAAGTCCGCGTCTTGATTGCCTGCGTTCACGCACAAAAGATAGTGTCTGTCGGAAACCTTATGGACCAGCAAGTCGTCCACAAACGTCCCACGCGAAGTCATCAGCCCCGAATATTGCGCCTGCCCGACAACCAATTTCGCCGCATTGTTACAGGTGACACGCTGCACCAGCGCCAGCGCTTCCGTACCGCGGACTTCGAGTTCTCCCATGTGACTAACATCGAAAAGTCCAGCCCGCGTGCGCACAGCCGTGTGCTCGGCAATAATTCCCGAGTATTCCACGGGCATATCCCACCCGCTGAAATTTACCATCTTTGCGCCCAAGCCGCGGTGGACGGAGTTCAACGCAGTCTTGCGGAGTTCAGTGGTAGCCGGCGTGCTCACTGATAATTTCTCAAGTTTCGACCGAACAAACGAAACTAGCATGCGTGTTCGGAGGTGTCAAGAAACCGGAGGCCTGTTGAAAATTCAGCTATTCCGCTCCAGGCGGACGAAACGAATCCTGAAACCACCGCGTACCGGCCGCGTCAATAACACTGCGGGGCAATCGCGCTTGTCGCGCGTGGCGGACTATCCTAATATTGGGGGCACAGGATTCTGGGGCTGGACAAGGAGACCGTCGCGGTGGCCGTTCTCTGCTCGCTGTGCGATAAGCCCGAGTCGCAGTGCGCCTGCGAGAAGTATTGCTGCTTCTGCCAGTCGCAGTACAATATTCGCCTTTGCGTGGATGGGCTGTACTATTGTCCGGATTGCCGGGAGGCCTGTGACGTCCGCGTCGCCGACAAAGATGACCATTGATCCGAGCCACACCGAACTATCTCTGCACAACGATCCTCGCTTAATGGCGGCGGTGGGAGCAATTGTCTCCCACTCGGCCCAGCGCGTCGGCTTGGCTTCTGATGCCCAGGAGGGTCTGGCAGGGGCGGTGATGGACGCTTGCCGCGAAACGTTCCCGCTATTGGGAGACCTGGACGGCAAGAACTCCGCGCTGAAGGTTATTGTCGAAGATTTTCCAGACCGCGTCGAAGTGACCATCGAACACACAGGGGAAGCGCTACCCACGGCCGGCCTGGATTCTTTTTGCGGCGGCGGGAACGAAGGTGCAATGCCGGGAATCAGCAACTCTCTTCAGGATACACGCGTGGATCGAGTCCAGTATGAAACCAAGGATGGGCTGTCGCGGATGAAGCTCACTAAATACAGCGGCGGGCACAAAGCCGCCGTTTGAAAACTTAGCCGCCGTTCAGCCCGCGGCTTCTGGCTTTTGCGATCCAAATCAGTCTAACTACATCGGAACCGCAAACACCTTCGTCCGAATCAGCGCGCCGAGTTGGTCTTCGCTCACGGGTGCTTCAATCTTCAGGCGGTCGCCAGTCGGTGTTACACGCACATTGTCGAGCACACCGGCAAGATCCGGGTGTGCCTGCGCTTCTTGGTATCGCCGGTACATCAAACCGGCCTGCATCCCTGTTGCTAGCAAATTCGCATCGTCCACGGAATCACAGACCGCCTGGAAGTGTGCATCCACGCCTTTGTCGGCATCCACGCTGATGGTCATGGCATGTAAGCGGTTGATTATCGTGGCGATCTGTGGAAATTGGTTCGCCTGCGGGATCAATTGTTGCATTGCCAGGTGCGTGTATTTTGCATCGAGCACCGCCCAGATGGCCCCGCTGCCGTTCGACTCGCTGATCAGTGGAAAGAGTTGGCTGTTGTTCATGATGCTCTCAGACCCCCCCATGCGGACGTCGATCAGTTTTTCCAGCGCGTTGCGATGGCCGAAGGCAGCGGTATTGGAATCCAGAAACACGAAGAAAATGTCATTGGCTCCTGTTCCGCTGCCGAAAGCGTAGAGATGATAGCTATGCGATTCAATCACGGGTAGCTTTTGCTGCTTGAATTTCGCTTCCGTTGAGGACGGATCAAACGAGCCGAGGGCCACACCCACAATTTCTTCACCGCCCGTTTTTTCCATCGTGATTCCGGCCCATGCCAGCTCTTCCACTTGCGTATTCGGATCCACGCCTGCCGTGGCCAGAAACTGTTCAAACTGGCGAAAACGCGATGGAAGTAACTGCTCGCGAATCTGCGGGAACCATGTGAACTTTCGCGCGGATTTCAAATCCGCGTAGGCGAATTCGCCCACTTCTTTCGGAAACATTCCGATTACCGCGGTGCTCAGTGATCCCGCCGAGCTGCGGGTGGGCAAGGCGGCCAGAAGCGAAGTAACCGCCAGCAGTGCGATTGCGAAATAACGAATCATTGGCTGTCTCACCATTTCATCCCCTCAGTGAATAATTAGACTACGGTCGGCCCGCGCCAACCGGAATTTCTATCACGCGAGCCAGAAGCGACGCTGATTCTGATCGCATCCGTTCGGAAAACCCGGCATCCGTGATGGACTCCAGATTGATAGCCACGTTTTCAAGCGCGCCTCGGACACCGGCGGCGGCCATTAGGCGGCCCACACGGACGTCTGAAAGCATAGAAGGGCTGGAGATGGATTCCAGTTGCCCGAGGTGCTCGAATATTTCTGCGGCCCCGCGGGCAACCTCAAGCGGCACCTGCGCTGCTGCCTGTAGCGCAAGTTGAACCGCGAGTTCGCGCCGCTGCCGCTCCTCGGCGTTGGATTGCGGCAACTTGTAGGCGGCCATCACAGATTCAAACGAAACAGCGTCGCGGTCAATCGCCTCGGCCAGCACGCGTGAAGCGGAGTTAAATTGGGCAACAGTTTCGCTCAATTGCTCCACATGCGCTGCCTGAGATTTTTTCTTGCGCGAAAGTCCCGCGACCATCTGCCCTAGACTCGCACCCAGCGCGCCCGCAAGTGCCGCCACCGACCCACCACCGGGAGTCGCCGTGGGCTGCGCGACCGCGTCCAGGAACGGTTGCGCAAGCGCCGCGAGTCGTCCCGGCCCCTCGGGAGCGGCGGCGTCCAGGGAGGCCTCCAATTTGTTCTCAAACACTTGAGCGGGAGAAAAGTTCTCGAACTGCAAATAGAAGTCCGCGGTCATTTCAATCGCGCGCTTGGGAATCAGGCCCACAATCTCGCTGCCTACAATCGTGACACCATAGCGCTCCGCTTCGCGCTTCACCATCTCGAACACGCGATGGATCGGCGTTTGCTCAAAATCAGTCAAGTTAATGGACACTTGGGCCAGGTTTCGTGCCCGCAAGTCAACACCCATCGCTTTCACATAGCGCAAGCCGCCATTTGAGAAGCGGATATTCTTGCCGATCCTCTTGGCAATCTCGAGATCGGGTGTGTTCAGGTTGATGTTGTAAGCAATGAGGAATTTGCGCGCGCCCACCACCGTTGCGCCGGCAGTCGGATGCAGACGCGGCTCGCCGATATCCGGGGCGCGATCGGCATTGCGCAGCACTTCGTCGCGCAAACCCTCGAATTGTCCTCTGCGGATGTTTTCAAGGTTGGTGCGTTCGGGCCTCTGCGCAGCCGCCTCGTAAAAATAAACTGGAATCTGGTAGCGTGACCAGATTTCACGGCCTGTCTTTTTTGCCAGTGCAGCGCAGTCTTCAATCGTGACGCCCTCGATAGGGATGAACGGCACCACGTCGGTCGCGCCCATGCGGGGATGTGCGCCGGTGTGTTTAGTCAGATCAATCAACGCGGCCGCTTTCCCCACGCCTCGTAGTGCCGCTTCCGCGACCGCTTCCGGCTCGCCCGCCAGTGTGACCACGCTGCGGTTATGATCCGCATCGCTCTCGTGGTCGAGCAGATACACTCCGGCAACTTCGCGCATCGCGCCAATGATCGCGTCCACCTTCGCCGCGTCGCGGCCTTCGGAAAAATTTGGAACACACTCGATGAGTCGTTTCATGGTTTCAAGGGTTCTTCAGCCGCTCGCTTCACGGCCTACAGGTTCTTCGCGTGTAAGATTGCCCCGCGCTTCATTGTCAGGCTGCATAGATTCACCCCAAAATAATAAGGGATTTCGCGGTAGTCGGCCACGTCAAACGCTGCGAGGTCCGCATACTTGCCAACTTCGAGTGATCCCACGCGATCGTGCTGGCGAAGCGAATAGGCGGGATTGATGGTTGCAGCAGAAATCGCTTCCGCGGGCGTCATGCGCATTTGCGTGCATGCAAGCGAAAGAATCATCGGCATGCTGACCGTGGGGCTGGTGCCGGGATTGAAATCAGTTGCCAAGCCGACTGCTGCACCCGCTTCGATCAATTTTCGCGCGGGCCCATAATGTCTGAGCCCTAGGTGAAAACAGCAACCCGGCAACAGCGTGCAGACAACATTTGAAAGGCCGAGCGCGCGAATGTCGCTGCGACTTACCTTTTCAAGGTGATCGGCGCTCGCCGCATGCATTTCAATTCCAAGGCGCGCCGCTCCCGTATGTTCTAATTGTTCGGCGTGAATGCGCGCCACCAGACCGCACGACCGCCCCGCGGAGAGAATTATCCGTGCCTGCGTCACCGTAAATGCGCCGCGGTCGCAATAAACATCACAGAATTCTGCGAGTCCGGCAGTCGCAATAGTGGGAATCCACCGGCGTGCGAGCAGATTCACATAAGCATCGGCGCGCCCGCGATACTCCGAAGGCACTACGTGTGCGCCAAGAAATGTCGCGTGAATATCAATCGGCTGCTCCTGATGCAGCTCGTACAGTATTTCAAGTGTTTTCAGTTCACTGTTCCAATCGAGGCCGTATCCGCTCTTAGCTTCGATGGTAGTGGTGCCGTGAGCCGCGAATTCACGCAGGTTCATCCGCGCTCTTGCTTTCAGGTGTTTAGCGGGCGTCCGCCGTAGGCCCTCGACACTGGAGCGTATGCCTCCTCCTGATTGCGCAATTTCCTCGTAAGTTGCACCGGAGTTTCGCAGCTCATATTCGGCGGCGCGGCTTGTGGGGAAAATCAAGTGTGTGTGCGAGTCAACAAATCCAGGCAGCACCACGCGCCCGCCAAGATTCAATTTTTCCGCGCGACGGGCGCCGCGCATTCGTTCAATCCGCCGCCGCTTTCCAATGGCTACAATCCGGTCTCCGCGAACGAGCATTGCACCATCGCGAATGATTCCGAGTTCGCCCAGCGCTCTTCCGCGTCGTGGGACAGGCCCGCGCACCGTCAGAAGTTCCGAACAGCCGGTGATCAGCCAGTCTGGCATGAAGACGCGCTTCGATACTAACGTGACATCAGTCAAAAAACTACTGGGCCAGAACTTGAGATTCAAATAGGCCAGGTCGAGGAGCGGTCATTCCTTGGTCCGCCACTTGCCAACGCTTAATTCTACGCGCTGGCGGTCTTGCTCTGAAAAGTCGGCGCAAACGACTCTAGCGCGAACGATTCAAGAGTGGTGGTCGTCTTGATCTTCGCTGACCGGGTGTCCCTTGGGGAGAGCAATCCGTCATTCATCGCCTTCCACATTTCAATCAGCAGCGCCGCTGTACTTTTTGGCAGGCCCATTTGCACCAGCGCTGGCTCCAACATCATGAAAGGCACCTGCACGTATCCCAGGCTCGGCTTGCCGATAGCTTTGCCGACGATAGCGGCCACTTCTTTCAACGTGTAGTCGCGCGGTCCGACTAGTTTCTGGGTGGAGCTACTGGAAAAATTGTGCGCGCGCAAACGCTCTGCCGCATACGCGCCGATATCCTTCGTTGCAATCCACGGGTGCAGCGCATCGCCGGGAGAGCCTCCGGTAAGAACTCCCATACTGCGAAGCGGTGCCATGCTCATGAACAAATTCTCCATGAATTGTGCCGCACGCAAGTGAAGGACATTCAGCCCCTTGATGCGGTTCAGCTTTTCCTCCATATTGTGCAAGCCCACAATGGGGCCAGTGTGTTCCGGGTACTGGGCGCCGAGACTGCTCAGCGTAATGGCATACGGAACCCGCGCCTCCGCGATGGCAGCCGCGTATGCGTCCGTCACCCTTTCCTGATAAGCGCGAAGACCTTCTCCAAGCATCCCCGGAACCGCAAGGTAGACCGCCGTCGCTCCCTCGAACGCCTTTTTCATCGATGCGGCGTCCTCCACATTGCCAACAAACGCTTCAGCGCCTTTCTGTACGAAGGGATCGAGCCTCTTCGCGTCGCGGCCGATTACACGCACCTCCTCGACGTTGGCGAGCAGCGTCTCAGCCGCGGCCTTTCCGGTGTTTCCCGTCGCCCCAGTAATCGCGATCATGATCATCCCCTTGGCGAAGAATCCACCGCAAGCTTCTCAAAATCAAATCATCGGAATCTTCACGCGAGAGGCGCGCGCGAAATCAATCGCCTCAGGATAGCCCGCGTCCACATGCCGCGCGACACCGATGCCCGGATCATTCGTCAACACACGTTCGATCCGCGCCGCCATTTCCTTCGTACCATCTGCGACCGTCACTTGGCCCGCATGCAGCGAATATCCGATGCCAACGCCGCCGCCATTGTGAATCGAGACCCAACTCGCGCCGCTCGCAGTGTTCAGCAGGGCATTCAGTAGCGCCCAATCGGCCACAGCGTCCGAGCCATCGCGCATTTTCTCCGTTTCGCGGAAAGGCGAAGCCACCGAGCCACAGTCGAGATGATCGCGCCCGATCACGATGGGAGCTTTTAATTCGCCGCTCGCCACCAAATCATTCAGTGCTACCCCAAACTTGTCACGCTCGCCATACCCGAGCCAGCAAATACGCGCCGGCAGTCCCTGGAACCGCACACGCTTCTGCGCCAGATTGATCCAGCGGCACAAAATTTCATCGTGCGGAAACATTTCGAGTACCAGCTGATCTGTGCGATGGATATCAGAAGCCTCGCCTGAAAGCGCGGCCCAGCGGAACGGCCCTCGGCCCTCGCAGAAAAGTGGCCGAATATACGCAGGCACAAAACCAGGGAAATCGAACGCGTTCTTCACGCCGTGCTCATAGGCGAAGTTGCGAATGTTGTTGCCGTAATCAAAAGTGATGGAGCCTAATTTCTGCAGGGCGAGCATGCCTTCCACATGCTTCGCCATGGACTCGAGCGATCGCATGCGGTAACTCTCCTGATCTGCCTTCCGCAATTCCGCGGCGCGCGCCACATCCAGCCCCTGCGGAATGTAGCCGCCGATGGGATCGTGCGCGCTCGTTTGATCCGTCAGCAAATCAGGGACCACGCCACGCCGCGCGAGCTCAGGAATCACGTCCGCACAATTTCCCGCCAGCCCGACGGATGTTGCCTCGCGCTTGCGCACCGCATTCTTCAAAATCCGCAGCGCTTCATCCAGATCGTTCACCATCACGTCGCAATAGCCCTGCTTCACGCGCCGCTTGATGCGCTCGGGATCCACATCAATCCCCAAAAACGAGGCGCCATTGAGCGTAGCCGCCAGCGGTTGTGCACCGCCCATTCCGCCCATGCCTCCGCTCGCAATCAGTTTTCCCGCAAGATCGCCTTGAAAATGTTTCCGGCCAGCAGCGCCAAAAGTTTCGTATGTGCCTTGCAGAATTCCCTGAGTACCGATGTAAATCCAACTGCCCGCCGTCATCTGGCCGTACATCATCAGCCCTGCGCGATCGAGCTCATCGAAATGCTTCCAATCGCTCCAGTGACCCACCAGATTAGAATTTGCGATCAGAACGCGCGGCGCGTACTCGTGGGTTCGAAATATTCCTACCGGCTTGCCCGACTGCACCAGCAGCGTCTCGTCGTTCTCAAGAGATTTAAGCGAAGCCACGATGGCATGAAAGCATTTCCAGTTGCGCGCTGCCTTGCCCCGCCCGCCGTAAACGATCAATTCCTCCGGCCTTTCCGCGACCTCCGGGTCCAGATTGTTCATTAGCATCCGCATCGCGGCTTCCTGCTGCCAGCCCTTGCAGGAAATCGCGGTGCCGCGCGGGGCGCGCACCGGCTGGTACCTAGTTACGTCTTCTGTCGCGAGCTTCGACATCAGAAGGCCTCCGCTGGCATCTTAGCGCACCCCGGCATACGATTTGTAGCGCCGCATTGCACGGCCCCGTCCCGATACGCTAGAGTGGAATTGATGGCAACGGGATATCCCCCGCTCACAAAATGCTTTCTCAGCGCCGTGGACCAGCACGCTAACCCCCGAGCGCAAATGTATCGGACTCCCCACGGCTGGCAATCCATATCGTCCGGTGAAATGCTGCGGCGCGTCGCGGGACTCTCCAAATCGTTGGCCGAGCTCGGCATCAAATCAGGCGATCGCGTTGGCTTGTTCGCACCCAACTGTCCCGAGTGGCACATGGCCGACTTTGCGATTCAAGGCCTGGGTGCGGTGAATGTGCCCATCTACTTCAACGAATCACTAGACCGTCTCACATACATCGTGAACGATTCCGGCGCGCGCATAGTGATCACGGCCGGGGAATCGCAAGGGCGAAAGATTGCCGAGGCCCGCGAAGGTATGCCCGCACTCGAGAACGTAATTTCAGTTGCAGCGCCCGCCGATCTGCGCGGCGATTTTCTCCGCTACGAGACTCTGATTGCCGGCGCAGGCGACCCGGATGTAGCCGAATACCGTCGCCGTGCCGCGGAGATCACTTCCAATCAGTTGGCCACAATCATCTACACTTCAGGCACTACAGGTGAGCCGAAGGGCGTGATGCTGTCGCACGAGAATCTGAGCTCGAACGCAATTGATAGCCTCACGATCCAGAAGTTCGATCATTCTGATGTCGCTCTTGAATTTTTACCGCTTGCTCATGTGTACGAACGTATTGCGGGGTATGAATACCTCTTTTCCGGCGTCTCCATCGCTTACCTTGAGCGAATTGAGGATGTTCCACAGGCGCTTCTCGAAACCCACCCCACAATTGCCGCAGCTGTTCCCAGGTTCTTTGAAAAAATATATGGGAACATTTTGCAGCAAGGTCACAGCCACCCAGGAATAAGGCGCCACATCTTCGACTGGGCGCTGCGAGTGGCAGCAGAGGCGGCCCCGTGGCGGGCGTTCGGGAAAAAAGTGTCAATGAGCGTGAGACTTCAATGGCACATTGCTGACGCCTTCGTTTATTCGAAGATTCGCAAAGGGCTTGGTGGAAGCCCTCAGAGATTCGCCTCTGGCGGGGCGCCCCTCGCGCCGGAAATTACGGAGTTCTTCTGGTCGGTGGGATTGGAGGTATATCAAGGCTATGGACTCACGGAAACGTCGCCCGTCGTCACTGCAAATTATCGTGGACACAATAAAGTTGGAACCGTCGGCAAGCCGATCCCGAACGTGCAGGTAAAGATCGCCGTCGATGGAGAAATATTGGTCAAGGGCCCGAATGTGATGCTCGGCTACTATCGCAAGCCGGACGCCACGCGCGAAGTATTTACCCCTGATGGTTGGTTTCGCACAGGTGACATTGGCCGGTTGGATGAAGAGGGCTACCTGATCATCACAGATCGCAAGAAAGAATTACTGAAAACTGCTGCTGGTAAATTTGTCGCTCCTGCGCCGATAGAGAACATGCTCAAGACCAGTCCATTCATTTCAAATGCCATCATCGTGGGAGACAAACACAAGTTTGTTTCTGTGCTCCTGGTTCCGAATATTGTAGCCATCGAATCCGAAGGGCGAAAAAGCGGCCATGAATTCTCCACACCTGCGCAAATCATCAACGATCCGTGGGTGCGCGCACTTCTCTCGCGCGAAATCGAGCGGCTCACCGCGCCTCTCGCACAGTATGAGAAGCCCAAAAGATTCGCTCTGCTCGAACAGGATTTCACATACGCCGGCGGCGAGCTCACATACACGATGAAGATGAAGCGCCGCGTCATCGAAGAACGCTACCAGGACGTCATCGCCCGCCTTTACGCCGACGTGGAGGAGCCACGCCCGCAGCATCTCGCGTGAACTCACAGCGTTGCCTGCCAGAGGAGCGCCTCGAGATATGTTTGGACCCGCCCCACGATGTACAATAACCCTGGAGAAATTCTCATGGCCGACCAACTGGTGATTGCCGGGCGCGCTTTCAATTCCCGCCTGATCGTGGGCACGGGAAAATACCGCAGTTTTCCGGAGATGGCGCGCGCTCATGCGGCTTCAGGCGCCGACATGGTTACCGTCGCCGTGCGACGTGTGAACTTGACCGACCGCACCAAGGAATCTCTGCTCGACTACGTTGATCGCGACAAATTGTTCATACTGCCCAATACCGCCGGATGCTACTCCGCGGACGACGCCATCCGTACTGCTCGCCTGGGACGCGAAGTTGGTTTGTCCGAGTGGGTGAAGCTCGAGGTGATTGGCGACGAGAGAACGCTCTTCCCCGAGACTGAAGAACTGATTCGTGCCACGAGGGTCTTAGTGAAGGAGGGCTTCATCGTATTGCCTTACACAAACGACGATCTGATCGTGGCGCGCAAACTGATTGACGCGGGCGCGTCTGCGGTGATGCCGCTCGGCGCGCCTATCGGCTCCGGCATGGGAATTCAAAACGTCGCCAACCTGCGCATCTTGCGCGAGCGCATTTTGGAAGTTCCACTGATCGTTGATGCCGGCGTGGGCACGGCTTCTGACGCCACGGTTGCGATGGAACTTGGCGCGGATGGCGTGTTGATGAACACGGCGATCGCTGAAGCGCAGGACGCAGTCCTGATGGCTGAGGCCATGCGCGCGGCCGTGGAAGCAGGACGCAAGGCATTTCTTGCTGGCCGCATCGAGAAAAAACTATATGCGACAGCCTCGAGCCCGCTTTCGGGAGTCGTTCGCTAGCTCCCTGATCTGCTTTATGTTGATGGGACGCGGGAAATTCGTGTGCCGGTCTTGAATCCACACTCGCGGCAAAAGATTCTTCACGCACGCAACATTTCCAGAAACACTTGATTTGCATTCACGCCTCGGCGATTCTTGAGTCACTTGGCTTCGCCGTTCGAACCCGGGAAGCAGCGCCTCGCGTACATTGACTGGATGCGCGGGCTTGCCTGTCTTTTAATGTTTCAAACGCATTGCTACGATTCCTGGCTTGGCGGCCCTGCTCGTGATACCTCGTTCATCAAATGGTCACAGCTCGGCGGGACGCTTCCAGCGCCATTGTTTCTGTTTCTAGCCGGCATTTCGTTTGCGCTGGTCACGGATAAAATGCGCCAAAAGGGTGCATTGCCGAATGACATCGCGGCAGGAACGATTCGCCGCGGAGCGGAGATTTTCTGTCTTGGCCTGCTCTTTCGTGTCCAGGAATTTATTCTGGGTCAACCTTGGGCGCCTTGGACCGACCTTTTCCGCGTAGACGTCTTGAACGCGATCGGATTGTCCATGATGTTGATGGGTCTCGCGTGCCGGCTCACAAGAACGCGCGCCGCGAATGCAATTCTTGCCGGAACAGTCGCGCTTAGCATCGCGCTCCTCACACCCCCGCTGTGGACCACCTGGCGTCCGCGCTGGTTACCGTGGTATCTCGAGTCCTATATCAACGGCGTTCACACTTATGAGAGGCCGCAACCATGGCTGTTCCCGATTTTCCCTTGGACGGCGTTTGCCTTCGCGGGGCTAGCAGTCGGGTTCCTGCTGTTCAGCGAGTGGGCCGCTAAGAATCTGGCGAAAGCTGCGGCGCTTTCCGGTGTCGCGGGAGTCGGATTGTACTATCTTTCATCGTGGTTGGACGCGCGGCCGGAACAACTCTATGCGGTGTACGATTATTGGCATACGAGTCCCAACTTCTTCCTCGCACGCGTCGGTATTCTGATGGTGATTATTTTCGGCAGCTATGCTTGGTGCCGCTGGGGACTGGGGCAAATGGGATTCAGCCCGCTCATACAAATTGGGACCACCTCGCTGCTGGTTTACTGGGTGCACATTGAATTCGTCTACGGGCGCTTTTCAATATTGACGAAGCGCGCGCAATCCATCCCGATGGCTTCGCTCGGGCTGCTAATTATTTTTGTCGCAATGGTCTTGCTGTCGCTCGCGCGTGAACGAACGAAGGGGCGTGGCGCAGAAATTCTTGAGTCGCTCCGGCGCCGGACGCGGGCATCGACTGAAAACTAGTGCTTCGGTGTCTGCGTGTCAGGAGGCACAGCGAAGTTTGCCCCCTCGCCGCGCCGAGGTTGATTCTTGAACACAATTTCTCCTGGACGTGCGAGGCCGTTTTCTTCGCGCGCGATTCGCTCGATCGTCGCGGGATCAGTCTGCAGAGCTTTCACGCGTTCGAGCAATTTTTTGTTTTCTGCGTCGAGCTGGTTGATCTCCTTCCGAATCTCCGTGGCTTGCTGTTGCGTGCGGCGCATGGCGAGCACTCCATGTGTCCCGAAAACATCTTGAAGCAAGAGCAGGCCGAGGCCAGCCACCAGGAACCAATTTAGATTGCACCGGAGAAACTGACCCATCTGTTCGATAAAGCTCAAGCGCGAGTCGTTCGATTGCTCATTCATTATCCGGTCACCCAGCGACGCGCATCCTCGGCAAGTTTGTGAGACTCAGCCAGCGAGGCTGATTCCGCGTACACGCGCACGACCGGCTCAGTACCTGAAGGCCGGATGAGCACCCACGAGCCGTCGTCGAATTGGAGTTGCAGGCCGTCGGTGCGATCCGTGAACACAACTCGACGCCCTGCGAATTCCTTGAATTCCTGGCGCAGGCGCTCCGGTAGGCGCGCCTGCACATCCTGCGCAAGATGCAGATTGACTCGTATGGGCCAGAATTCTCCTCCGACGCGGCGGAAGAGGTCGCGGAGTTGATCTGCGATTGAAGCGCCTCGCGCCGCAATCATCTCGGCCACCAGCAGGCAGGCGAGAACACCGTCTTTTTCCGGCACATGTCCGCGAATCGTCAAGCCCGCGCTCTCTTCGCCACCAATTAGAATTTTATTTTCGCGCAGCAGTGGGCCGACATATTTGAAGCCGACTGGAGTTTCATAGACACTTACGCCGTGAAGTTTCGCAACCGCGTCCAGCAGATGTGTAGTAGCGACACTGCGCGAAGCGCCCAATTTAACTCCACGCGTTTCGAGCAGGTAGTCGAAGAGCAGGCCCAACACATGATTGGGCGAGACGAACGAGCCATCGCGGTCGAGAATGCCAAAGCGGTCGGCGTCGCCATCGGTGGCGAGACCTGCAAGCGCATTCCTAGCTAGGACGGTTTGTTTCAGCGGAACGAGATTTTCTTCCGACGGGTCCGGCCCAGTGCCGTCAAATAGAACATCGCGGTTTGCGCGGATCTCGGTTGCGGTGAGGCCATGGACCGAGAAAATGCGATCGAGCCAGCCTGCGCCGCAGCCGTGGAGAGCATCGCAGACGAATGTTCCCTGGGCTTTCTTGAGAACGTCGAGTCTGATAAGCCCGCCAAGTTGCATGAAATATGGCTCCTGCGGGTCAATGCGCTCGAAATCATCGACGATTTCACGAAGCGAAACTGGCTCATCTCTGATTGCGGCAGCACGCTTCTCAATATCTTTGGTCAACTCAGGCAGCGCAGGTCCGCCGTCGGGACCGGAGAATTTCAGACCGTTATATTCGGCGGGATTGTGGCTGGCGGTCATGTTGATTCCGCCATCGAGCTTCCGATGAATGATTGCGTGAGCAACCGCGGGGGTCGGCGTCGCATCCTGGCACAGCAAGACGAGGCAACCATGCTCTTCCAGCGCGCTCGCGGCCATCAGGGCGAATTCTTCGGCGAAGAATCGAGTGTCGTGGGCGACGATAAGGGTTGGCGATTTCTTCTGGGCGCAGACATGGCCGGCGACGGCCGCGGCGGCACGGCTCACGCCGGAGAAATTAAAATCGTCGGCGATGACGCCGCGCCAGCCCGAAGTTCCGAAATGGATGGCTTGGCGGGTCACGGGCCGCTATTGTATCTTGGCGCGCGCATGGGAAGCACACTGGAATCCTGCGCGTGTGAGGCGCAAGAGTAAAGGTGATTGCGCAGAGGCGGACCGTGACGGACAAGATCGTCGTGCTTGTGACATGCGAATCGGCGAAAGGAGCGCGGCGAATCGCTCGGGCGCTTGTGGAGAAGCGGCTGGCGGCGTGCGTGAATATTCTCGGGGTTCCGGTGCACTCGATTTATCGCTGGAAGAGGAAAGTGGAATCTGCAAGGGAATTCTTGCTGGTCATCAAATCTTCGCGGAAACGTTTTGCCGCTCTGGAGAGCGGAATCAAAAATCTCCACAGTTACGACGTGCCGGAAATTATTGCGCTGTCGATTGAGCGGGGCTCGCGCGATTATCTGACATGGCTTACCGAGTCCATCCGCCCTGATCGCGTTCTGGGAAAAAGTCACGATTAGATCTGGCCCGCCTTGGCCATCTGCTTTCTTTCCTTCTCGCCTTGCTTCAGCAGCACTCTCCAATAACGAATGGGCATCAGTCGCTGTAATCTCTCGATCCGGACGGCGTCCTGGCCGACGAGGATCCGCGGGTCATTGCGTTTCACACCGCGTACAATTTGATCCGCGGCTGATTCCGGGGAAGTGATGGCATGGAGGTTGAATCGAGCAAGATTCAATTCGCGGATGGACGGATGCACGCCCATGCCCATCCGGGCGTTTTCCGCGATGGGTGTGCGGACGCCTCCCGGATGGACGCAGGAGACGCCCACAGAGCTTCCTTCGAGTTCGTGGCGAAGGACTTCGGTGAATCCCCGGACTGCGAATTTCGCGGCACAGTAGGCCGACTGGCCGGATGGCGAGATGATGCCGTAAATGCTAGAAACATTGACGATATGCGCGCGGGGCTGGCGGCGTAGCATGGGAAGAAAATTTCTGACGCCGTGTACCACACCCCAGAAATTGATCCCCATTAGCCACTCGAAGTCGGCCATCGTGATTTCTTCGAAATATCCGTAGAGGGCCACGCCGGCGTTGTTGATGAGGAGTGTTACTTGCTCGTGCTGCTGGACGACCTCGGTAGCGAATTGCTCCATGCGTTTCGCATCGGAGACGTCCACCAAGTGAGTGGTGACGTGAATTTTCTGCTCGCCGGTTCTTTCAGCGATTTCGTGCGCGGTTTTCTGCAAGCCCGGGTCGTCCACATCGGCTAGTGCGAGTGACATTTTTTCGGTGGCGAGGCGATGAGCGAGGGCACGCCCGATCCCTGAGGCTGCACCGGTGACAACGGCCACTCCACCTTTCAGGTTCCAGCTCAATAGACCTCCACGTCGCGCGAGACTGTGACTCCTTCGCGCGGGATTGTTCGCGGTTTGAATTCTCCTCCCAATTTCTTGCGCAGATGCTTTTCTTTCATCAACAGCAAGTGCAGCAAGCGCTTGCCGCGCCGAATATTGCGCAAAGCCGCCATGGGGTCAACCAAATGAGTGGTGGGAAGCTTGGCGCCGGATTCTTTGAGCACCAAGCCCAGCGGCAGCTCCATCTGGTCCTGTATTTTCACCATGCGCGCAATCAAATCCGCGCCGGGAGTGACAACGGGCCCGAAACCGTAGCGCAATTGCGATGTTCCGATGATGTAGAGATTCTTGCAGTCAGGCAAGAGCATGCCGCCGTAGAGATAGGCGATGCCGCCTTTGACGGGGACAAGTCCCGGCGGTAGAAACGGAAAGCTGACGTGGTACCCGGTAGCGCAGATGATGACGTCGAATTCGTCTTTACTGCTGTCGGTGAAATGGACGGAGTTTCCGTCGTAGCGAGCAACGTCGGGACGCGGGCGGACGCGGCCGTGCTTCACATAGTGGAGCAGCTCGCTATTGAGCGTGGGGTGAGTCTCGAAAATTTTGTGATCGGGGTGGGGAAGACCATAGTCTTCGTATTTGCCAACGACGACACGCAACATCATGCCAATAAAAAACCGTTGGGCCCACACGGGAAACCAGGGCAGCATCAATTCCGGCAGGGGAATTCCAAAGAGAGTTTTTGGCAGGAACCAGTAACCGCGGCGGATGCTCAGGCTGCAGGAACGGCCCACGCGGGCGGCTTCAGAGGCAAGGTCACAAGCGGAGTTTCCGCCGCCGATGACGAGGACGCGCTTTCCGGCGAGCTGAGCGGGGTCTTTGTAATCCTTCGAGTGCAGAATCTCCCCCGAAAAATTTCCCGGGTAGGACGGGTACTTCTTGTCCCAGTGATGGCCATTACAAACCATCAGCCCTTTGTAGATTCTTTTCTCCCCGCTCGCGAGTTCGAGTTCCCAGCGGCCATCGGGCAGCGGCAGTGCCATCAGAACTTTAGTGTTGAATTGAATTTGCGGCCGCAAATCGAAATGCACGGCGTAATCGCGGAGGTAATCGAGCATCTGCTGGGCGCTCGGGAAATCTGGATAGTGCGCGGGCATGGGGTAGTCGGCGTACTCGGTGGTTTTCCTGGAGGAGATGATGTGGGCGGTGGTGTAAACCCCGTGGTACCAGTTGCCGCCGAGATCGTCGTCGGCATCGAGTTGCTCGTAGGGGATTTTGTGCGCAAGGAACGCCTTGGCGATGGCGAGGCCGACGGGCCCTGCGCCGATGACGGCCATTGAGTTTGAACGGTCAGTTATGGCGGTCTCTCCTCTGATCCGGTGAGGTCTGATCGAGCACTGGATTCATCCGCGGGGAAGGATTTTAGTCGTGCAGCACTGAAAAGTCTTGCGTGGAGTAAGAATCCAAACCCCAGAAAAGTGGGCTGCTAGAAAATCCGAAAAACTGCGGTGGTACTCGGCAGGTGCGGTCCAAACTTGCCACCCAGAGATTCCGGAATCGGTCCCGGGCTTCGACTGCCGTCGAAGCTGACATCAATTCTAGCCTACCATACGGTGCAAGCAAATCCTGTCGGCGACGCAGTTCTCAGGCGGATCAATACCGAGCCGTGAATCGGTTAGTAAGCTGAAATTGAGTCCCAAACGTGAATTGAAGGGATCCTAAGTCCAAACGTGACGAAGGCGACCCGGTTCAGGTTTAATCTCAGGTTATCCAACTGATGGAGAGTCACAACCGGCGCGAAGGCGAGCTGTCGCAAGAGCGGGTGGCGCGTTTGTCCTAAGTTTCCATTCCAGCAGATTTGAGGCGCGGATGTCAGTGGCAAATCGACTCGATAAATTTTTCAAAGCCTTCAATCATTTCGTGGCCAATCGCCTGCTTGGAATTCTTGCATTCCTTTGGCGATGTTTCCATCTCAACGGCCTTGATGTTTTCAAGCATCTGATCGATCAGCCGGAGGAACACCTGACGAACGTATTTTGCTATCCCCAGATTTCCAAATAAGATATCTTCCGCCGACTTCGTCGCGCGGCACAAGTCCGGCAATTCGCGCCAAATATCAACTGTTTTGGTTTATGCGATGAGCCGAATTCAGGTATATTGCTGCTCGAACTGCAGCTATCGAGTCACAGGAGGCAATGTTCCATGCGCAAAGGCCTTCGCGGAATCGCATCCGCTACGCTGCTCGCTGCCGCGGGCACAGCTCTCCCGCTCAGCGTTGCGGCGCAACAAGTGCCGCAGATAATCCAAGCGCCAGCCGGGGAGCGGCTTCTCTTGCAGGTCCATGCGAAGGGCGAACAGGTGTACGCGTGTAAAGGTGACGGCGGTCAATTCACATGGACACTGAAGGCTCCCGACGCGCAGCTCTTCGGCAAGGATGGCAAACTCTTCGGCAAACATTTCGCCGGGCCTTCGTGGGAAGCGAGCGACGGCAGCCGCGTTACAGGCAAAGCGGTTGCCAATGCTCCTTCGCCGGACTCTGATTCGATTCCATGGCTTCTGGTCAACATCATCAGCCACGATGGGAAAGGCGTGCTCTCCAGCGCCACAACCATCCAGCGCATCAATACAAAAGGCGGCAAAGCGCCAGCGACTGGATGCGACGCTTCGCACGTCGGCCAGGAAGTCCGCGTCCCGTACTCTGCGGACTATCTCGTCTACGCGCCGAAGTAGCTCTCCATTCACGACTGCAGCGCAGTTGGTATGGACCATCCGCTATCGTTTCTTGCGGTAGGGTTTCTTTGCACGGGCACGCTTTGCTGGGACGCGGCTCTTACGGCCCCTGCTTTTGATCTTCTCGACGCGCAGCTTCCATGCGGTGAATAAGGCGCCGGCCAAGACGTCCTCGTGCGCGGCGGCAAGCACGACGTGGGTCATTCCCATTCGACCCCATCCGCCCGCGATGGGAATGAAAACTTCGGGGAGTCCCTCGACGAATGCGGTTTGCTGCTCAATCGTCAGCCTCAGATTGCCGTAGCCTTGGTTTGCCGAGGCGAGCGTGGCAAAAATTCTGCCGCCCACACGGAAATCGGCATGACCCATGTGCGAACTTTCTTCGGCGCCTTCAAAGCTAAGGGCGATTCGCCGGAAGTCGTCTATATCCATTGATATCTCGTTTCTGACCGCAGCTCGATTTCCTAAATCGCAAGCCGAACAATCAGTGTTCACACGCGCGCGAGGGCTTGATCGAGATCGGCGATAAGGTCTTCGACGTCTTCAATTCCGACGGAGAGACGCACAAGGCCTTGAGTTATTCCGATTTGCTGCTGTAGCTCAATGGGCACGGAGGCGTGAGTCATAAGGGCGGGATGCGAAATCAGGGTTTCGACGCCGCCGAGACTTTCCGCGAGGGAGCAGATGCGCACGTGATTCAATAAATTACTAGCTGCCGCTAGCGAGCCGAGATCAAACGAGATCATTGCGCCGAAGCCTCGCTGCTGACGCTTGGCGATTTCATTTTGCGCGTGGGATTTGAGGCCGGGATAGATGACGCGTTTCACTTTCGGATGCTTTTCTAGGAAGGCTGCCACGGCCATTCCGTTTGAATTGTGGCGGTCCATGCGCACGGCCAGCGTCTTGATGCCGCGGGAGACCAAGAAACAGTCCATGGGCGCGAGGCCTGCGCCCGCAGAGCGCTGGAGGAAATAAATTCTCTCGGCATCTTCCTGGCGCGTGAGCACGACGGCGCCGCCGGTGCAGTCGCTATGGCCGTTCAAGTACTTAGTCATGGAATGGACGACGATATCGGCTCCGAGGGCGATGGGCTGTTGCAAATAGGGGCTTAGGAAAGTGTTGTCCACGACAAGTGTCAGATTCCGTTCCCGGGAAAACCTTGAGATGTCGGCGATGTCGGTGACGATCATCGTGGGGTTTGTGGGGGTCTCAACGTAGATCATGCGGGTATTTTTCTTGGTGGCCTCTTTCACTTTGTCGAGACGGGAGGTGTCCACGTAACTGAACTCGAGGCCGAAGTCCACGAGCAGTTTGGTAGTGAGGCGATAGACACCGCCGTAAACGGCCTGGGAAAGGATGGCGTGGTCGCCAGGACGAAGCAGCCGGAAGACCGAATCGATACCTGCCATGCCAGAAGTGAAGACATAAGCGGCCTTTCCGCCTTCAAGTTTGGCGACAGTGCGCTCAAGGGCTTTGCGATTGGGGTGATTTGTGCGCGCGTAGTCGTAGCCTTTGTCTTTTCCCATTTCCTCGAGTACGTAGGTCGAAGTCTGATAGATGGGCGCGACGATGGAGCCAGTGGTGGGATCCGGTTCTTGGCCCACGTGAATCGCGTCGGTTGAAAACCCCATGGCGTGCCTCCCGAAAGTTGAAGGTAGAGTGTACCCGAATCGACGCGCACACGGTGGTTGACGCTTTCGCGGGGATTGCGAGAACCGATCCGCGAGAAAGCGCGACAACAACTCACGCATTGCCGGTGACTTAGCAGCGCGAAGAGGCATCATACGACGGAAGCAGGGAAGCGCGAAAACTTGGATTAGCAAATGTTCGGCCAAAATGGACGGTCGAGGGAGGCAGGAGGCTAGGACGCAGTAGAAAGCAGGGCGAATGCTCAGGTTAGCGAGTGAGGATCGCAGGGGGACTGGGCGGAACGCGAATTCACAAGCCTTGAGGAGCGGGGCGGAATGCGGTACAAGGGAGGCTGCATGCGAAGCGAGCGACAGCGGCGGCGATTTTTCTCCCACTGGGCGGTTCTGTGTGGTCTGGCCATAATTTTGCTGGGGGCGGCGCCGGCCTTCGCTCAAGGCGAAGGCGCTGAAAAGACGGCGCCAGCAGAAAAATCAGGCGCGCAAGATAAAAACGGAAGTAAATCCTCCGGTTCGACGACAACTAAGCTGCGGATCGTAGTGACAGGAAATGAAAAGCCGGTGAGCAACGCCAGCGTGTACGTCAGATACAACGAACCCGGAGGACTGCTTCACCACGACAAACTTGCGGAGATGAATTTCAAAACAAATATGGACGGCACCGTGAAAGTACCGGAGATACCGCGCGGGAAAATTCTAATTCAAGTGATCGCGAAGGGATGGCATACGTACGGTAAGTGGTATGAAATCGAAACGGACACGGAGACGGTGCAGATCAAACTCGAACCACCACCGCACTGGTACTAGAATCCATTATCCAGCCGGAAAGATATTCCCTGAGTGAAATGATCTTAAGCGCGTGCAGTTTTTTCAAAATTACAAATGCTGCGGAATCAACAGGCGGGTAATTTTTTATCAATGTGCTGCACTGGGATAGTGCAATCAGGAGTAAGCCTTTGCAATCACGGACGATTCGGATTTGCCTGAATGCTTTTCCACAATGTTTTCAACAGAACTGTTGAAAACTTTTGCAACGCTTGCCCATTTGATCGAGTGCGAAAACGAATGTGTGGCTGGTGGGTCGCACGAAACTCACTAACCTTTTGGCGCCTCCACCAGATGGGTTTCTCTGTTGGTCCGCAGACAACGAGTGGCGGCAAGGCGTCAGAGTTCGCCCGATCATTCTCCCGCGTGATATCATGAGTGCCTACACGGAGATATCCCCGCTGAAAATATGAAGCAATTGATCCTCAATGCAGACGATTTTGGGTTAACGCGCGGGGTGAACGAGGGGATTATTCGCGCGCATCACGAAGGAGTGCTGACTTCAACGACGCTGATGGCATGTGGCCCGGCTTTTGAAGACGCTGTGGAGCGAGCAAAGGCGAATCCGGAACTGGGCGTCGGATGTCACCTGATGCTAGTGGGCGGGTGTGCCACCGCGCCACGCGGAGAGATATCTTCTCTGGCCGATGAGTCGGGGTGGTTGCCAAAAACACTTCCAGGTTTGATAGCGCGGCTGAGCATGGGAAGGGTCCCTGTGGAGGAAATTGAGCGAGAGATGCGCGCACAGATCAAAAAGATTCGCGAGGCGGGGATTGAGCCCACCCATCTCGATACCCACAAGCACACGCATGCGCATCCGATCGTAATGGAAGCGTTGGGACGTGCGGCGCAGGAGACTGGAATCACCCGGGTGCGCAAACCATTTGAGAGCATGAAAGATTCCTGGCAGACGTCACGGACCGACGGGGCGGGAACTTCCAAGCAAATGTTAGCCGCGGCGATTGTTACCGCCATGGCGCCGCGATTTGCAGCTATTTCGAAGACATACGGACTGCATTCGCCGGATCACTTTCTGGGACTGGCAAGCACGGGCCAGTTAGGCTCGGCCATGCTGCGTCGCATGATTGAATCGCTGGTGGAGGGGCAGACAGAAATTATGGTGCATCCGGGTATCAGCGATGCGGACCTTCGAAGATCGGGCACGAGACTGCTACGGCACCGGGAAACGGAACTTGAAGGATTGCTCGACAAAGGCGTGAAAGGTGTCATCAAGGAACGAGGAATTCGTCTAATCAGCTATCGCGAGGTAAACTAGCAGCATGCGGGAACAAGAACGGATGACGCCCCGGTATTCGTTGGTGGTGCCATTCCACGACGAGCAGGAAAGCGTGCGCGAATTGCACCAGCGCCTGAGTGAAGTGATGAGCGGTAGCTACGAGCCTGTGGAGTTCGTATATGTGGATGACCAGAGCACGGATGCCACGCCGCACATCCTCAACGAGCTCGCGGCGGAAGATCCGCGAGTGGCCGTGCTGCGGCTCAAGCGGAACTACGGGCAGACGACGGCTCTTGCGGCGGGTTTCGACGCGGCGTGCGGCGATATCATTATTTCGATGGACGGCGACTTGCAGCACGATCCGAGTGACATTCCTGTGATGCTCGAAGCGTTTGAGACGACAGGCGCCGACATCGTGAGCGGGTGGCGGCAGAAGCGCGTGGATAATTTCCTCTTGCGGCGGCTGCCGTCACGGGTGGCCAATTGGATGATGGCAAAGCTTTCGGGCGTGGATATTCACGATTTTGGAACCACGTTCAAAGTTTACCGTAGGGAGGCCATCAAGGATATTCCTCTCTACGGCGAGATGCACCGTTTCATTCCCGCACTGGCTGCCTGGAACGGCGCGAAGATTGTGGAAGTGCCGATACGGAATGTGGTGCGCCCAGGAGGCAAATCGCACTACGGACTGTCGCGCACATTGCGGGTGCTGTTCGATATCATCACGATTCGCTTCCTGGTGCGGTACATGACACGACCGCTGCATTTCTTTGGACCCGCCGGATTGATAGGTATGGTTGGAGGAGCGGCGATTCTGCTCACTCTTTTGGCGCAGAAGATTTTCATGCACACTCACATTTTTCTGGAGCACGGCCCGCTATTGATCCTGGGCATGATGCTATGTCTGTTCGGTGTGCAGTTGCTGGCAGTAGGGTTGGTGGGGGAACTGCTGATGCGCACGCATTTCGAATCACGCACGAATCCGATGTACCGTCTTGAGCGGGTGGTGGGCGCGCCGCGTGCAACGAGCGCGCCGGGCGGCCCCAGAGAGAATCCTCTTGCTGCAAAGCGCGCCGTCAGGTAGCGTCCACAGAGTTGAATACACGACACTAAAATTCTGGAGGCAAAGCAGTGCGTAGAGCACTCACAGCAAGTCTTATGCTAGGTATGGTTGTAACGCTCTCGTGGGCGGGCGGCGATCCTTGGAAGTCGAAACCCTTTTCGCAGTGGGATGAAAAGGATGTCCGAAGAATCTTGGCTGATTCGCCGTGGTCGAAGGTGATTCAAGTGCCGGCAGCGTGGATGACCGGTGGAGCGACGGATCCAGCTGTCGCAAGTGCAGCTCAGGAGCATTCCGCAAACGGAGGAATCATGGGCGATCGCGGGGCTGGCACCCCGCCCGCTGTGCCCAAGGTTCCACAAGCTACTTTTGTTGTTCGCTGGCTTTCCTCGCGGACGGTCCGCGAAGCGGTTTTGCGCAGCGAGGTCCTTGCCGGCCGAATGAAAGAAGAGGACGCAGAGAAAAAGGCTGCCGAGCCACTGGAAGTTTATCAGGTGATGATTGTGGGGCCAGATATGAAGCCCTTTCAGGGTGAAGATGAAAAGGCGTTAGTCGCGACGACTTATCTTCTCTTGAAAAAAACGAAGCAGAAGGCGCCTGCCTCGGGCGTTGAGTTTCAGCGGGGGTCCGATGGAAAGACTGTGCAAGTGGTCGCATTTTCATTCCCGCAGAAATCGGCGACCGGGGAGGCGACGATACCTCCCGACGAGAAAAGCGTTGAATTCTATTCATCAGTGGGCGGCGCGAACATCCGGGCAAGCTTTGAGATCCCGAAGATGGAAGATGCGAAGGGGCGGGATCTCTAGAGTTCTAAGTCACAAGACGCACTTACAGAAGGAAGGAGCTCTCATGAAGGGGACCGGAAAACTAGCAGCTGCGTCGCTGTTTGTTCTGCTTAGCGCGGCAAGTGCAAGCGCTCAGATGATGCGCGGCGGACCGCCGCCCTTAGGTGGTGTGTGGAACCCGGTGGTTGGTCATGGTGCGGCATATGAAGTCACCAGAGACGGGGGCAAGAAGGAGGAACTGGAGATCACCGTCGTTGGAAAAGAACCCGTGGACGGAAGGGATGGTTACTGGCTGGAGATGGCCATGAACAATTCTGAGATGGGCGGCCGGATGGTGTTGAAGTTCCTGTTTGTGCTGGATGGTCAGGAGACACGCTCGGTTAAGACGATTATGCAGATGCCCGGACGCCCACCGATGGAGATGCCGGCACAGATGACGCAACATCAGCACACGAGTCAGTCGGCGGACATGCGAACCGGTGCGCAGGATCTGGGGAGTGAATCCGTTACGGTTCCAGCGGGAACGTTTACCTGCGAACATTACCGGACCAAGGATGGGTCCGAAGCATGGCTGGCTAATGAAGTGTCCCCGTGGGGCGCTGTGAAATATCAGGGCAAGGAATCCACGATGGTACTGGTGAAGGTGATCTCGGACGCGAAGGACAAGATTGTCGGCACGCCGCAGCCATTTAACCCGGCGACGATGGGGCGGCCGCCACAGCAATGACGCCGGCTGCTTAGTCCGGGCATGCGAGGCGCTCCGGCATCACTGGAGCGCCTCTTCTTTTTTTGTAGCGAGTTCTGGGCCAGATTGTTCTATGTGTACGCTTGGGGGTGTTGACGAATGAGCCTGGCAGACGACAAATTTTATCGCGCGCACGTAACGGACCGTGAGGAATTCTCACCCGATCTATGGCGAATCAGGATTGATCCGGGAGGCGAATTCCAATTCGTTGCGGGGCAGTACGCCACTCTGGGAGTGCGGACCAATGACAAGATCATCGAGCGAGCGTATTCGATCGTTTCGTCGCCTTACGAGAAAGAGCTGGAGATATTCATTGAGCTTGTCCCCCACGGTGAGCTGACGCCGGAACTTCACAAAGTGCAAGTGGGCGGCGAAATCACATTGCGGAAGATCCCCAAGGGTCGGTTCACCTTGGATCTGAAGAGCGGGCACAGAAATCATCTGCTGCTCTGCACGGTTACCGGTGTTGCGCCTTTTGTCTCTTATGCGCGCACCCTCGATAGGGATTGGAAGGAAGGCCACTTCCCCGCGGATATTCACTTGCACATGATCAATGGCGCCAGCCGCTCCTGGGAATTCGGGTATCGTGCGGAACTCGAGCGCATCGCCGCAGAGGCGCCCTGGCTCAACTACGTTCCCACAATCAGCCGTCCGTGGGAGGACCCAGATTGGAAAGGCGAGACGGGACGTGTGGAAGATATCATCCGAAAGTATTCAGACCAGTGGGGACTGACGAGAGCCGACACGACCGGCTATCTCTGCGGGCACCCCGAGATGATCGAACATGGCATTGGAATCCTGAAACGACTGGGATTTGCCAATGAGTATCTGAAGCAAGAGGTGTATTGGATTCCGCCGAAAAGCGCTTTGACCTGATGGTTTCCCCGTCGGGCGCCAACAAGGGGCTTGCGGCGCCCGTCCAGAGAAAAGGCCGCCGAAGCTTAGCGTTGTGGAGCAGGGGCCGCGGCAGCCAACTCTTCGAGAGCGCTCGACATGACTCGAATGGGAGCTGAGACATGCACGGATTCTTCTTCGGTTTTCACGTCTACTACGAGTGAGCCGCCGGACTTCGCAACCCTGACATGCTGGTCGTGTGAATAGAGCTCCACAAGCGCGAAGTCGCCGCATTCGCGCAACTGCGTGAGTGCGGCGCGGATGGTCGGCAGCCACGGTTGAATTTCCGCTGAGGCCTGAGCCAAATTTTCCTTGGGAGCGAAGTGCATTCCGAGGGGGACGAGAAGAGCCGGCGCCATGACGAAGATATGGTGGCTCACCGGGTACTTTTCGACCACGCTCACCTGAATCATGCCTTCGCTGCAGAGCAGGCCGGCACTCGCTGCGACCGTTCCAACAAGACCGAGGGCGATCTTTCCGAGCACTATCATTTTCAAGTCTTCGCAATCTGATTTCGTTTATTCCTGTGTGCCGCGTGAATCCAGCCAGATCCGTACGTGCTGCCTTGCATCCTGAATGCTTACCAGGAGCGTGTCGCCTGCATCGGCGAGCGCGCGGAGGGCGGCGGCAACGTCGAGTTCATCTTTTTTCACGGTTGAGAAGAGCGCGTCCACGACCTTCAAGGGGACGGTGATCTCCACATTTCGGCCACCTTCAGGGGCCTCGCGGACATGCACCACCAGGTTTCCATTTAATTTTGCTACCTGGACATCCTGACCATGTTCTTTCACGGTAACAAACTCGTTGTCACGCGCGGTGCGAAGTGCGTCGAGGATGGCGCGCAAATCCACCGCGTCCATTTCCGAACTGGGGATCGTTACGTGGCCCTGATGCAGGTTGCCTCTGTTGATCGTCGGAAGGATTTTCTCAGCCAGGGAGAGTGGGATATTCATATTCACACTTTCGCTCTTTGCGGGATCCTCCACCTTGATATGCAGATACTGATCTTTCTGCGCAGCGGGCGTCGCAGTGCTGATTGCCATAGAAAGCACACCAAGAAGTGCTAGCCTTCGAAACTTTCCGGTCATTTGTGGGAAGCCTCCTCGCCACTTCCTGCTGTAGGTACGGATTCTTGCGGAGAAAAGTTCCGTTGATATTCCAGATTCAACGGTCAATCGCGCTGAAGTTTTAGATAGACAACAGCGAGTGGGGGGAGCTTGAGGTTCAGCGAATGGTTGCGGTTGTTCCACGGGATGGGTTCGGCGCGGACTCCGCCGACATTTCCTGCGCCGGTGCCCTCGTAGTGGGCGGAATCCGTATTGAGAATCTCGCGATAGAAGCCGGGATCGGCGACGCCAACGCGGTAATTTTCGCGTACTACCGGCGTGAAATTGCAGACCACCACAACGAAATCTTCGGGATTTCTTCCGCGTCGGATGAAGGCGAGGACACTGGCGGCTCCGTCGTCGGGTTCGATCCATTCGAAGCCGGGCCATTCGAAGTCCACCTCATGGAGCGCGCGCTCGCTGGAATGCAGGCGGTTTAGATCAGCGACGAGCCGCTGGATGCCTCGGTGAGGCGGCGAATTTTCGAGTGACCAGTTCAGGCTCCCTACTTCTGAAAATTCATTCCGTTGCGCGAGCTCTGCGCCCATGAAAAGCAGTTTCTTGCCGGGATGCGCGTACATGTAGCCGAAGAGCAGGCGAAGGTTGGCAAATTTCTGCCAGTTGTCACCTGGCATTTTTTCGAGCAGCGATCTTTTGCCGTGGACCACTTCGTCGTGCGAAAGCGGCAGGACGAAATTTTCGGTGAAGGCATAAATCATCGAAAATGTGAGCTTGTTGTGATGATACTGGCGATGAAGAGGATCGAGTTGGAAGTAGCAGAGCGTATCGTTCATCCAGCCCATGTTCCATTTCAGATCAAATCCCAGGCCGCCGAGATATGTGGGACGTGAGACCGCAGGCCAGGACGTGGATTCTTCTGCAATCGTCAGCGCACCGGGGTGGCGCGTGTGGAGCACTTCGTTTAAGCGCTTGAGGAAGGCAATAGCTTCCAGATTTTCTCGGCCGCCAAATGGATTTGGAATCCACTCGCCGGGCTTGCGCGAGTAGTCAAGATAGAGCATCGAGGCGACAGCGTCTACGCGGAGACCATCAATGTGATATTTGTCCACCCAGAAAAGAGCATTCGAGATCAGATAATTCTGCACTTCGTTCCGGCCATAATTGAAAACTAACGTGCCCCAATCGGGATGGGCGCCGCGACGTGGATCGGCGTGCTCGTAAAGATGAGTGCCGTCGAAGAATGCCAGACCGTGGGCGTCGCGCGGAAAATGGGCTGGTGTCCAGTCGAGGATAACACCGAGATTTTCTTCATGGCAGAGGTCAACGAAGTGCATGAAATTCGCGGGAGAACCGAAGCGACTGGTTACCGCAAAATAGCCGACCGTCTGATACCCCCAAGAGGCATCCAGCGGATGCTCCGTGATCGGCATCAGCTCGATGTGAGTGAAGCCCATGCGTTTCACGTAGGGGATCAGTTCATCGGCCAGTTCACGATAGGTGAGCCATCGATTGCCTTCTTCGGATTTTCGTCGCCATGCGCCCACATGCAATTCGTAGATGGACATCGGCGCATGCAGCCAGTCGCGGGCTGCGCGTGATTCCAGCCACCCAGCATCATTCCAGTGGTATCGTTCGATGTCGCGCACCACAGACGCATTGTTGGGGCGAAGTTCGGCGGCAAAGCCATACGGATCGGATTTGAGCCCGAGAGAATTTCCAGTGGAAGAAAGTAATTCGAATTTGTAGAGAGTGCCTTCGTCGAGGCCGGGAATAAATAACTCCCAAATGCCACTCGCACCGCGGACGCGCATGGGATGGACGCGGCCATCCCATGCGTTGAAGTCGCCCACCACGCTAACGCGCCGCGCGTTCGGCGCCCACACTCCGAAATGAACACCGCGAACTCCATCGAGCTCGCGCACGTGCGCGCCCAATTTTTCATATTTCTGATAGTGAGTGCCTTCGCCGGAGAGGTACAGATCGTATTCGGTAAGGAGCGGTGGAAAGGCGTACGGGTCGAAGGATTCCACCGCCCCGCCGCCCGGAAAGCGCACTCGTAGCTTGTACGACGTGGGTGCGGCGGCTTCGTCTTCGGGGCGGTTTGCGGGGTCGGCAGGAAGGGCTGCTTCGAACAATCCGGCAGGATGAATCTGCTTCGCCGCGTGCTGCTCACCGGTGTCATTCCAAATTACGCCGGCTTCCACCGCGCCCGGACGAAGGACTCGAATACAAAGCGAGCGATTGCCAGCCGGCCCGGTCCAGCGCGGACCGAGAAGTTCGAAAGGATCCGAAAGCCGCCCACGGACCAGCCGCTCGATTTCGTCGCGAATAGCGTCGCGGGACTTTCTTGTTTCTTCGGATTGTTGTTCTTTCTTCACAACGCGTGTCCGGCTTGAGGGGGCCGACGATCAGGAAGCTATCTTACCGGACGCGAAGCGCGGCTCCAAATTAGCTCGCGCTGGGGTTTCGCGGGCGTCGCTGGACTTGAGGCGCAAAGCCCGGTAGGCTAACGACGTCCCTGGGGCACGCAGCGGGGCAATCCAAACAGGAGATCGTCCATGAAACACATTGCTCGTACTGCGCTTCTCCTTGCACCGCTGGCGCTAGTGACTTTTCTCGGCGCGGCGCGCGCGCAAGATGCGGCGCAACCAAAGAAGCAGAAGACTTCTTCCCAGGCCGTACTCGAAAACTGGAACGACATCGGTAAAAGGCTGGTCACCATGGCGGAAGACTGGCCGGAAGATAAGTACAATTATAGGCTAAAGCCGGAGACGCGCACGTTTCAAGAAGTGCTAGTGCACATTGCCGGATCGAACTACGATCTGTTGAACAACGTCACCAAAACAAAGGTGGGCGACGGCCGCAACGACCCACCTTTAAGCGAGTACAAGACCAAGGCAGACACCATTGCATTTCTGAAAAAGTCTGTTGCTGATGGCGCAGCCGAAATTCAGAAAGAAGGCGACGCCGGAGTATTGCAGCATCTCGACTTCTGGATCGGATACACGGAACATATGGGCGAACACTATGGATTGCTGGTCGCCTACTACCGCGCCAGCGGCGTGGTCCCGCCAGAATCGCGGCCAAAGAAGTAGGACAGACTAGCGGGGCTGCATTGCACATATTTTCGCCTACGCGGGTGGCGCCGATTCTGGTGCTCGTTCTGCTGGTGTGGGGAGTGATCATGCCATTTCCGGCAATCCGGGCACAGGATCGAACGCAGGCCCGCTCGATGGTGGTGACGCGCGACGGAATCGTGGCAGCGGAGAGTCCTTTGGGGGCTCAGTCCGGCGCCACGATTCTGGTGGAAGGCGGCAATGCAGTGGATGCCGCAGTGGCAGCGAATGCGGTGATGGGCGTCGTCGAGCCTATGATGAACGGGCTGGGCGGGGATCTCTTCGCAATTGTATACGATGCGAAAACGCAGAAATTATACGGCTTGAATGCCAGCGGATGGTCGCCGGCGAAACTTTCCCTCCAATTCCTGAAGGCCAAGGGATTCAGTGAAATGCCACACCGCGGCATCCACTCCGTCACCGTTCCCGGGGCGGTGGATGGATGGGCCAAACTTCTTTCTCGCTTCGGCACAAAGAAGTTCTCCGATGTTCTTTCCCCTGCAATTCATTACGCGCGTGAGGGTTTTCCATTGCCCGAACTCGATGCCGCCTACTGGTCGGACCCGGAAGAGGATTTGCGCGCGGATGCGAATGCTGCGGGAACATTTCTAATCAACGGCCATGCGCCCCGGCTGGGAGAAATCTTTCGGAATCCGGACCTGGCGCATTCGCTCGAGCTGGTGGCGCAAGGGGGCGCGGATGCCTTCTACAAAGGTGAGATCGCGCGCCGGATCGTGGCTTATTCAGGAAAACTCGGCGGGACGATAGCCGCCGGGGACCTTGCCGAATATTCCAGCGAATGGGTGGAACCGATTTCAACCAGTTATCGCGGGTGGACGGTCTATGAGATTCCGCCCAATGGGCAGGGAATTGCGGTGCTCTTGATGCTCAACATCATGGAGATGTTTCCGGTGGCGCAATCTGGTCACAATTCGATGGACGCGCTGCATGTAATGATCGAGGCAAAAAAGCTGGCATACGCTGACATGCATCGTTACGTCGCCGACCAGAAATTCAGCCGGGTTCCTGGGGAAGGTATGTTGTTGAAAGAGTATGCGGCGCGCCGCTCAAAGCTGATTGACATGAAGAAAGCCAATTGTGATGTCTCGCCGGGAGAACCGGCACTTACCACAGCGGGCGACACGACCTATCTCACCGTTGTGGATCGCGACGGTAACATGGTCTCCCTGATTCAAAGCAATTTTGCGGGCTTCGGATCGGGGCTGGTGGCTGACGGAACGGGCTTCGCACTGCAGAATCGTGGCGCGCTGTTCAGCTTGGATCCCGCTTCTCCCAATGTATTGGCTGGCCACAAACGCCCCTTGCATACGATCATTCCGGGATTCATGACGCGGGGTCAGGAACGAATCTCATTTGGGATCATGGGCGGATTTAATCAGGCGCAAGCGCATGCCCAGTTCGTTGCCAACGTCGTGGACTTTGGCATGAACATTCAGGCTGCTCTCGAGGCTGCACGGTTTACCAAAGCAACCTTTGCAGGTTGCGACGTTCAGATGGAAGATCGCATCCCCGCCGAGACGCGTGAAGAGCTCAAACGGCTTGGCCATCAGATCGACGTTCGCAAGGGGTATTCTGACGCCATGGGGGGAGGCCAGGCAGTACGCCGCGATTTTTCCGTGGGTGTAAATTACGGCGCTTCTGATCCGCGTAAGGACGGAGCTGCTATTCCCCAGGCGCCCCCAGGCCCTTAGATTCCCGCCGACAGTGTCCATTTTCGCAACCTGAAAAGTGTCGTAAGTGCCTCTAAATGTGTACGTTTAGTACGAACGTACCATTGTGACGCCGGTCACAGGAAGTTATACATAGGTGTGGGGTAAATCGGCGGGGCGTTGTGCTCGCTCCGAGCAAAGAACCATGCCAGGCAATAAGAAAACGCCCGCAGGTGTGCGCAAGGAATCCCCGCGTCGCGCCAAGCCCTCGCTAACAAGAGAGGTCGAAGCACAGCTACTGCGCAAGACTGGGGGATATGGTCCGGATTCGCGGCCAGCGGAGCAAATCACGACGGGACTTGCCGCTGAAGACAGATCCGCAGAGCACACTGCCTATCTCCACGCTCTCACCGAAAACAACCCGCTCGCGATTGTTGCGCTAGACACCAATCGGCGGATTCAGATGTGCAATCCCGCATTTGAAAAATTATTTGGTTATCATCAGGCAGAAATTCTCGGGGCCGAGCTTGATAATTTGATCGCGCAGGGCGAACACACGCGCGAGTCGGGTGAACTTACGCGGCGAGCCGCGGGCGGAGAACTGGTACGGGCCACGACACAGCGGCGGCGAAGCAACGGTTCGCTTGTGGACGTGCAGATTCTCGGCGTTCCACTGGTGGTGAACGGCAAACGAATCGGAAGCTTTGGGATGTATGAAGACATCACCGAGCGGCGACGCGCGGAAGAAGCACAGCATCGCGCCGAAGAAAGATTCCGAAGCCTCTTTGAGAACGCAGTGGAAGGAATTTTTCAGACCACTCCGGAGGGTTGCCTGCTCAGCGCCAACCCTGCGCTCGCCCGCATGTGTGGCTACTCATCGCCAGCGGAGATGATGAATAGCGTGCGCAATGTCGGCGAGGCGATGTATCTGGAACGGCAACGCTGGGAGGAGTTCCAACGACTGATGGAAGAGAACGGCGTCGTGGAGGCCTTCGAATATCAAATCCGGCGGAAAGACGGAGCCATTATCTGGGTTTCAGAACACGCGCGGGCAGTGCGCGACGCGGCCGGCCGGATTGTGAGCTATGAAGGAACGATGGAAGACGTCAGCGATCACAAGCGCGCCGAACTCGAGCGCCAGGTAACGTTTGAAATTATCCATGCCGTCAACGTGACCGACAAGCTGGACGATCTGCTCGGACTGATCCATCTGGCGCTGAACAAAGTGCTCTATGCGGAGAACTGTTTCGTCGCCCTCTTTGAACCGACGACGGGCATGTTCCATTTCCCATTCTTCGTGGATCAGTATGACCTAGCGCCACCACCGCAGAAAGTGGGGCGGAGCTGCACTGCGTATGTTTATCGCACCGGGCAGGCGATGCTTATCCCGCAAGCGAAATTCGATCACCTTGCCGAAGGTGGCGAGGTCGAACTAGTCGGGACTCCTTCGCCATCCTGGCTCGGCGTTCCTCTGCGCACGCCTGCGGCCACAATCGGTGTGTTAGTGGTGCAAGATTACCAGGACGAGAACGCTTACACAGAGCGCGATTTGGAATTCCTGTCGTCGGTCGGCGGCCAGATCGCCTTTGCAATTGAGCGCAAGAGGGCGGAAGAAAAAGTGCGTGAAAGCGAAGCGCGATTGCGAGTTTTGATCGAGCAATTGCCCGCAGTGCTCTGGACGGTGGATAAGAATCTCCGCTTCACCTCCGTGCTCGGAGCGGGCCTCACGCGTCTGGGCTTAAAGCCGAATCAGCTTGTGGGCATGTCGCTGCTCGAGTATTTCGAGACCTCCGACCAGACCTTCCTGCCCGTCGCCGCACACCGGCGCGCAGTGGCCGGCGAGGCCATGACGTTTCACATTGAATGGAAGAGCGGATCGTATGCTTGCCATGCAGAGCCTTTGCGCGGCGCCCGCGGAGAGCTGCAGGGCGCGATTTGTATGTCGCTCGACATCACGGATAGAAAACAGCTCGAAGAGCAATTGCGGCAGGCGCAGAAGATGGAAGCCGTCGGGCGGTTGGCAGGCGGGATTGCGCACGATTTCAACAACCTGCTCATGGTGATTCAGGGTTACGCGGATTTACTGGCGGATCGCGTTCCCACAGGCGACCCACTGCGGCGCAACGCGGAACAGATACAGATGGCGGCCCAGCGGGCCACATCTCTCACACGCCAGTTGCTTGCTTTCAGCCGCAAACAGATGCTGGCGCCGAAAGTCTTGAACATTCAGGCGGTGGTCTCCGACATGGAGAAAATTCTGCGCCGGCTGATTGGTGAAGACGTCGCTCTCGAGACATCCTCGGCTCCTGATCTTTGGCTCATCAAGGCGGACCGCAGCCAGATCGAACAGGTAATCTTGAATCTTGCCGTCAATGCGCGCGATGCCATGCCACAGGGCGGCCGGTTGACGATCGAGGCCATGAACGTGGAGTTGGATGCGTCCTACGCGCATCCACCGGCCGTGCTCTCACCGGGCAAATATGTGCTGCTGGCCGTGACCGACAACGGGTCCGGCATGGACGCCGAGACGCAAGCGCACATCTTCGAGCCATTTTTCACCACCAAGGAAAAGGGAAAGGGCACCGGCCTAGGCCTGGCGACAGTGTATGGCATCGTGAAGCAAAGCGGCGGCTATGTCTGGGTGTATAGCGAGCCCGGCCGCGGTACGAGCTTCAAGATTTATCTCCCGCGCATCGAGGACGGTCAACCGAGTGGCACGCGAGATCGCAAGCCCGACACGCTGTCTCTGCCGCGCGGCTCCGAGACCGTTCTCTTGGCGGAGGACGAGAAGGGCGTGCGCGAGTTAGCTCGCGAGTACCTGGAGATGAGTGGCTACACTGTGATTGAAGCCGAGAATGGCCATATGGCCCTCGAACTGGCTGCAATGCACGCCGGACAGATTCATTTGCTAATGACGGACGTGGTCATGCCCGGCATCAGCGGCCGCGAGCTGGCAGACCGCGTCGGCCAGATACGCCCGGGGATTAAAATCCTCTACATGTCAGGATATACAGACCAAGCCGTGGTCCACCACGGAATCCTGGAAACGGACGCGGTGCTTCTGCAAAAGCCATTCACCGCTGCGACGCTGGCGGCGAAGCTGCGCGAAATTCTCACCGCGGAAGTGGTTCCGTAAGTCCTCGGAGGCGTCCAAACCAGTAAATCCTTCATCCCTCCATGAAACATCTGCCCGCTTCTGAAGCATTCTCCCTACGGGCGCGCCAACCGGGACTTATGGGAGCCTCGAATTTCCTGCGGGGTAAGGTACGTGTAATCATTTAGTTGCAATCCATTAGAAACTGCCAATATTCGCAGTCCAAGTTGGCTCTCCAGATGCATCAGTAAAGACAGGGCTGCTGGTGGGAGGCTGATGAACACCAGCGGCAGACCAAAACCAGAAACACGGGGGCATTGATGGAAGGAACCAAGACTCAGATTCTATCGAATGGGCAGAGCGCGATTACGGAGGATTTGATCGGTGCAAATCGGCTGTGGACAGCCGTAATTGTGAAGGCAGTGGAAGACTGGCGCATGGGCACCTTGCGCGCGCGCCGCGAAGCACAAAAATTCCTTTTCGAGGATGATCGGGATTTCTTTCAGGTGTGTGCCAGCGCGGGGCTTGAACCGAACTTGTTTCGGACTAAGCTACTCAAACTAGCGCGCCGCATTGAGATGCATGGGCCCTACCAGAATCCTGTCGCAGCATAAACCATGACCCCGCGGCGTTTGCCGGCGCGGTTCAGATTTCGAACGCCTATCAAGTGTATGCTCACGCCAAACCAAGTTTCCTGCGTCGTCGAATCGAAGGGTGGCACAGGAGCTTTCCTCGGTGCAAAGAATCTGCCGTCCCTCGATAAGCATTTAGCGTAGAATTTGCTCGCGCACGCCGCCGTACTGAATTCATGCCCGCTCCCGCAAAACACGAGGTCTGTCCCGAAAAGAAATTGCTCCTTTGCTGCGCGCGGACCAGAATGCACACCGCGGTGGCGGACCAAATCCGTACCCTTGTGGCGCAGCCTATTGACTGGGCCTACCTGCTCTCGGAAGCTGCAGAGAATTCGATTACGCCGCTACTCGAAAAGCACCTCTCAACAGTGGCTTCTGACGCTGTTCCGCACGAGTATCACGTGCAATTGAAAGCTGCTTGCCGCGCGAACACTGTGCGATGCCTGGTTCTGACAGCGGAATTGAACAAAATCCTCGAACTTTTTGAGTCGAATGGCATCCGCTCAATCCCTTATAAGGGCCCGGTGATCGCGCAACAGGCTTACGGAGACATCACGCTCCGGGAATTCGAGGATCTGGACATCATCCTGCGGCAATGCGACGTGCTCATGGCGCATAAAATTATTCTTGGTTTGGGCTATCAAGCCAAGTTTCCCTGGATCCTCTCGCCGGGAGCGACCACGTCGCTCGTCCCCGGCGAATACAACTACCGGGCGATCGAGCGGCGGATCATGGTTGAGCTCCACACGGAGTTGACTCTGCGTCATTTTCCCATTGTCCCCTCCATTGATGACCTCTCGCGGGACCTAGTCACAGTGGAGCTTAGCGGGCGAGCCATGCGGACATTTTGCCCTGAAGATGCACTTCCAATTCTCTGCATCCACGGGTCGAAGGACTTCTGGGAGCGCATTTCCTGGGTTGCCGACATATCTGAGCTTATCCAGACCTACCCGCACCTCGATTGGGATGCGGTGAGGCGACGCGCTGAATCGCTGAAAGCCCAGCGGATGCTGCATCTCGGGGTCAGTCTTGCGTCGCATCTGCTGAATACACCTTTGCCCCCCGAAGTTCTTCAATCCGCCAATGCCGATGATTCCGCTGTGGCAGTTGCCGAAGAAGTAGAAGCGAGATTGCTGAGTCGCGAGTTTCTTTCGCTTAATGCCGGGGGCAGACTCAATTTCCGGCGCCGTCTGGTGCCCGGGGCCCAAGCGGGCTGGCGCTATGCGATTCGCCTCGCGGTAGTCCCGGCCGAAGAAGATTGGATGATGATTCGATTGCCCCCGTCGCTCGCACCCCTGTATATCGCCCTGCGCCCGCTGAGGCTTCTTCGAAAATACGGTTGGAGCCAGCGCGGGGCGGCACGCTCTTCCCCCTGAAAATTGAACTCAAGACACGTCCCTGCCGCGTTAGTCACGACTAGGACACTCGCCCGCTCAACATTATTGACGCCTTCGGTGTGGCGAACGAGACTAGGCACGGCACCTTCTCGTTCCATCGGGAAATTGATGCATGTCCGGCAGCCGCGGGTTCTCGTTCGCCCGGCCTCCCGGTGTGACGGACGGCTCCTGCACGGGGGAATAGGCGAGTTGGCAACTAAGTTGACATGGCTGCAGTCCGGCCACCCATTACAGATTTCTATTGGACGCGTGCCTCTCTCCCTGTTCATCCACGAAAAAAATCTGCAAAAACGCGCATTGAGGAGGTATCAGGAGTTCGCGGCAAACTCACCCAAAAGCCTGCCTATCTTCTTGCGGCCGGCAAATCCCATGCGCCGAGGTCGCGGCGAATTCTCCTATGTTCTAGACGATGCTTCGGTCGAGCTGGATTCTTCCGGGGCTGAATTCCACGGAGTGAGGCATGAGTACGCACTGGATTCCTTGTTGCGCATTCTGTTGACCGCGGTTCTATTGCCACAGCGTGGATTCTTGCTTCACGCCGCGTCGGTGGTCCGCGACGGCCGCGCATACATTTTTGCGGGGCGCTCGGGCGCGGGGAAAAGCACGGTGGCTTCTCTTTCGCCAGCAGGAACTGTTTTGACCGACGAAATTTCACTTCTTCGATTTTCAGATGGTTACTGGCAAGCGTATGGCACACCGTTCTGGGGCGAGTTTCGCGCCGCGGGAATGAACCGTCACTTCCCGATTGCAGGAATCTATTTTCTAACGCAAGACCGTCAGGACCGGTTTGTAACTCTGTCTGCCAAACAGGTGTTGAGGGCTCTACTGCCCTGCGTCTTGTTCTTTTCTTCAGAGAAACGGGCTAATGAATCGCTCTTCTCCACGCTCCTTAATTTCGTCGACCTGGTGCCCGCACACCGGCTTCACTTCCGCCGGAGTCCGGATTTCTGGAGGGTAATCGCCGCATGATGAATTGTCCTATGCGCAATCCGCAACTCGCCTGGCGCGAAATTGACGGCGAGATTGTGATCATCTCGCCGGAGGATAGCCAGGTGCATGAATTGAACGAGACGGCAGCACTGGTCTGGAAGCATGCGGATGGGGAGAGGAGCGTGGAACAGATCGCCGCGGGCGTGGCCGCGGAGTACGACGTGAGTTGCGAATCAGCGCAGAAGGATATCGCCGAACTCATCGCGCAATTGGAGGAGAAACAATTGCTGAGGGCTGCCGTGGGAGCGAAGGGCTGAGGCAATGTACACACCGGTGATGGACCGCTGGATTCAGAGAACCGTGGAACGCCACCTGCCCTGGAGCGTCCATCTGGATCTTACCTACCGGTGCAATGAACGCTGCATTCATTGCTATCTCGACCACGAAGATCACGGCGAGATGACCAATGCAGAAATCAAGAGTGTGCTCGACCAACTTGCCGAAGCCGGGACATTGTTCCTCACTTTCAGTGGCGGCGAGATTTTCCTGCGCGCCGATTTGTTCGACTTAATTGCCTACGCTCGAAAGCTTTATTTCGACGTGAGTTTGAAGACCAATGCTCTGCTGATTGATCCCGAGCGAGCGCGCAAACTGCGCGAACTGGGCGTTCGGCGCATCCAGATCAGCATCTACAGCACCGAACCGGAAGTGCACGATGCGATCACCAAGGTGCGGGGCTCGCTCGTGCGTTCGATTGCCGCCATTCGATTTCTTCAGGCGCAAGGATTGCAATTGAGAATTGCATGCCCGCTGATGACGCGGAACCTCACGGCATATCGGGGTGTGCACGAACTGGCTGAGGAACTTGGCGTCCCGTACGTGCTCGATCTCACTATCACGCCCAAAATGGATGGCGACACGAGCATTCTGCCATTACGCATTTCGACGCAAAACCTGTTGCCAATCTTGCAGGATCCATTGCTGCAAAGGCAGTCTGATCTACACAGCAATTTGCAAGGCTCCATTCCGGTGACCGGAAGTGCGAGTTCGAGCGGGATTGAGAGTCAAGCCTTCGACGACATCCCTTGTTCCGCCGGCCACAACAGTTGCTATATCTCGCCGTATGGCGACGTGCTTCCGTGCGTCCAGATGCCCATCCCGGCGGGCAATCTGCGCCGGCAGAGTTTTCGAGAGGTCTGGTTCGACTCCCGCACGATGAATCGCGTGCGAGCTATTCGCGAATCGCAATTGCCGGTTTGCTCCAGCTGCTCCATCCGGGAATATTGTGAGCGCTGCCCCGGACTTGCGCACATGGAGGGCGGCGACTTGCTGGGCGCCTATGAGCGCGCTTGCGAGATGGCGGAATTGAATGCGCGCGTGGCGGGGGTCGCGAATCCCGTCAGCGCTCTACATGCGAAGAAGGCGCGCATGAGTGGGGTCCATGAAATTCCTATGCTGGCGTTGGAGACAGACGCATCGGTTTGCAGCGACTAGGGCGGAAAGGGAATGAAAGTAAGCAGAAAGAAAGCACAGGCGACGCAAGAGAATCCAGCGGGCAAGAAAGCGTATGTGAAGCCCTGCTGCATCTCCGAGCCAATTTACGAAACGCTGGCGCTGGCCTGCGGCAAGCTGCCCGGCCAGGGTGCGGTCTGTCATGCGGCTCCGCGGCGCTCCTAGAAGCCCCGCGGATGGTTTTCCTAGGAGATTTCTCGAGGGAGGGAGTCGGGTCATGATTGCGCAGCTCCGAGTCGCCCAAATCAGGCGCATCGCTTGGCTGAAGGCATGGAGCATGCTGATGGCACTTTTTATGGCCGGCCCGGTGATCGCGCGCGAACAGATAACCATACAGAAGTCGGGAACAAACCCCCAGCTGCGCGGCGCCGACGCTACGCTCAATCAAGCAAATCCGACCCTGAATTTATCCGGCCAGCCTACCATCACGGCTGGGACGCTTGCGGCCGGAAATGAGCATGCCATTGTCCAGTTTGATCTTTCGCTCCTTCCGAATGTGGGCGTCAAGCAAGCAACCCTGACCCTGCACGTAATCACGCGTCCCACCGCCGCGCGTACGTATGGCGCATATCCCATCGCCACCTTTTTCAATCAGCCGGATGTCACTTGGAACACGCGAGTGGCAACGACACCGTGGGCAACAGCGGGCGGTGATATACCAGGCGGGGCCACCGCGACTGCAGTGGTGAACGCAATAGGCACGACAACCGCACAGTTTAACGTCACCACCGATGTTCAGAACTGGTACAACGCGACACCGAACTACGGCTGGCTTTTCAAGGATCAGACGCAAGACAATTCCGGGCCTTTTACCGTCTTTGGATCTCCGGAGGCAACGCTTTCGACGAATGTGCCCCAGCTTCAAATCAATTTTGTCCAGAACGTAAGCAATTTTTCAGCGACTCCCGGAAACAACACCATCACTCTGAATTGGGTTAACCCAACTCCTATCACCGGCAGCACGATCCTGGAGCCCTATGCGGGCGTCATGATTTTGCGGTACGCGACTTTGCCGGTACACAAGTCGGACGTACCCACAGATGGCACCACATATGCCGTATGCCACAAATTTGCGCAGAGCACGGTGGTATTTGTGAGCCCGAGTGCGGCGACTACCAGCTGGACTGACAATAGCGCTTGCACTGCCAATCTGGCCGACCCCGGAGGGCCTCCCAAGAACGGGACCACGTATTACTACAAGATATTCGTGTTCGACAACGCCCACAATTACTCTGATCAGCCAATTGCCAATGGCACGGTTTTCACAGAAGAGATTTCCGCGACCCCAGGTGCCTCAGCAGCTGCGCAGCAAAACTCAGTTTGGGTGAATGCCACCTTCGCCACCGATCTCGCTGCGCCTTCTCTGTTCCCCGGCACGGTAATAATGGTAGCGTCGCAAACAAACCTCTTATTCGGCCTGGACCCAACATTTGGGCTTAGAAAGTATCCACCTGTTTCCCTTGGCGGCCCAATCTTCAGCCGGTCGCCCATCATTGACGCTGCCGATTCTTCATTGGCGAAGAATGTAATCTACGTGGCAGACAGCGATAGCCTCGTGTATGCCGTCGCTACAGACACGGGGCAAATTTTATGGGTCGTAAACCCGACAGGCGCTGCAACGAACGCATTTCAAGGTGGCATCTCACTCCAGCTGAAGTCCATCGCGGGCGGAGCGTCGAATGACATCGCCATTATTGGCACGCGCAATGGAGCCACCACGACCGGCAACGAAATTGTCGGCGTTGACGGCAACACAGGCGCGACGAAATGGCAGACCATTGGCAACGTAGGCGGAGTCGCTGCCATGGACATCATCAATACAACGCCGCTGGTTGATTATGTGAATGGCGCAGTCTGGGTGGCCAGCCGCAGCGCGTGTGCCGCCGCACAGCCCAGCCTCTGGAAACTCAACCCGAATAGTGGCACGGTCCTGGCCACGGCAAGCTTAGGGGATATAGACGCATCACCGGTGCTTTCCTTCGCGAGCGATGTTCTCTTCGTTGTGTACAATGGCAACCATCTTGTGGCTGGGACCTGCACTGCGGGCAACGGTGTTCTCACCGCCATCAATCCCGTGAACGGTGCAACGCTGGGGACGTTCAATACCGGCGATGGCGCGATTGTCGACTACCCGGTTGTGCTCGGCTCCTCATCCCCTTACACAATCATCTTTTCCAGTAAAACGAAGGTACAAGCCGTGACCTTCACCTTAGGAACGAACACCTTCGCGGCCGCCTGGCCCGCTCCTATTACGCTTAATGTTCCATCAGCTCCAATTTCCATTACTGGATCGGCATACGTTTTCGTCGGCTCGAACGACGGCAAGATTCATGAGCTCAACGCGACCAATGGAACGGACATCAAGGATGAAGTGGCGAACACCGGACAGCCGGGGTTCGTGGGCGACCCCAGTCTGGACCTCACGCTTTCGCGGGTCTATGTGTCCACCACGGACCAGCGGGCATATGGATTTGCGTATCCGTTCTGAGCGAGGGAGCCAGGCATGAAACGACGGCGAAAAATCGGGTCTCGAGGAAACCTAAAAGTAAGACCGTTCGGCTGCGCACTCATCCTCATGGTCGTCAGTTTCTCGGCCTGCCAGACTGGCTCAACCTCTGCAGATGGAGGCAACCCTCCACCCCCTCCGGCAGTCACTGCCACCATTTCGTTTTGTGACGATGGGACTGTCGACTGCGAGCCGGCGAATTCCTTCGCTGTTGGCGCTGTCCGCGACCTGGTGATCAAAGTGGCCTGGGAGAACTTGCCGGCCGGAAGTCACATGCAAACTCTCGAAATTCTGATGCCGTCCGGGGGCCCCTACCAGGTGACGCAGACTGGCCTAGACGCCGGCGGTGCAATACTGAATTCTGCGACGACGACAAGAATACTTCCTGTTGCCGGGACCTCAATTCCCCAGCGCCAGATAGTGGGGAATTGGATGATACGTGTTTCGATCGATGGCCAGTCGGTGGCCTCTCAAATGGTGGTGCTAAATCCCTGATGAACGCGTCGACTGCCATAGCGCCCGCACGGATTGAGCAGGAGTACGCAGCTCCTCCACGGGCAAGCTCGCGCGTCCATCCGATTGCAGCGAAGATTCGCGCGAACGGCTCGGCGTGTTTTCGTGTTCTCGGGGCGAGCATGTTTCCCTGGATTCGCTCCGGCGATTTCGTGTTCGTCCAGCGCTCTGATTTCTCGAGAGCATCTGTGGGCCAGGTGATTCTCTACGAACGCGACCAGCGCCTGTTCGTCCACCGAGTTATCCGGAATCGGCAAAATGAATCGGCCGGCAGAAGCGGCTCTTGTCTAATCACCAAGGGCGACGCCCTCGACGGAAGGGATGCTCCCGTTTCAGAGGCGGAATTTCTCGGCCGAGTCACCAGAATTCACCGCGGCAAACGCCACATTGATTTGGATTCTTTGGGCCGCATTCTTCTCGCCTACTTCCTCGCACACGTTTCGCCAGCAAGCTTTCTGCTCTACCGTCCGCTTAGAGTCTTTAAGCACAGCTTATTCTCCTGATTCACGTCCCTCCCGATTGACGGACGGCTAGCCGCCTGCCAGAACCTCCCCGCGTGCCCCATTGCGTGCGTCTTTCTCGCGCGGATAACTATCCAATCCGAACAAGGAGGAAAAACTGGTGAAGGGATTGCTCAGAACCGAGAGCGGTATTGCAGTGACCGTCGCCCGGCTGGTCTCTGGGATCATGTTCTTCGCGCATCGCTCGGAGAAGTCATTGGCCTGGTTCGGTGGTTAGGGCTCTGGTGGCACCATGGACGGCTTCACGCAGCAAATGGGAATTCCCGGAGGGTTCAAGTTACTCGACCTCAAGGCGAAATCTCTAGGGCCCATCGGACTGATCCTCGAACATCTGACACGGATCACAGCTTTCGGAATTGCTTGCGGCATGCTCGTGGCCGTTTTCATGGTGCACCTCCAGTTTGGCCTGCTCATAAACTGGGCCGGAACTCAGAAGGGTCAGGGCATCGAGTATCATCTTTTGGTTCTGTCAATCACGGTCATGTTAATGAACAAGGACGGTTGCGCGCTCTCCGTGTACGGCGCAATTTCCGAGAGTGGGGGTGCATCACCGGCATAAGCACCGCCGGGGGCAGGAATCTCCTCTCGGATATGTGGGCGCTGCGGTAGAATTGGAATTGGTGAATGGCCTCGGCACACTGTATTTCACCGGTGCGTTCTCAGACTCCCGGAAGCGAAGCCGGCCGTAGTCGAGGCGACATTCCCAACAATTTTTCGGGCTTGCCTTGTCCAGGCCCGGGGCAAGACGCGCCAGCCGCGATTCACACACATCAAATAGTTTGTACCTGAATGAGAGGCGATCAATATGAGCATATCTGCAAAACCGACTACGCAGTCTGGCGACCCGAGGCAATCCGTGAACCAGCTGAAGGCGCTCATCGCCTACGGCCAATCTGTCTGGCTCGATTACATCCGCAGGAGTTTGATCACCACCGGAGAGCTCGGGCGACTGATGGAACAGGACGGCCTGCGCGGCGTCACCTCCAATCCTGCTATTTTCGAGAAGGCCATCACCGGCAGCAATGATTACACGGAAGCGCTCAAGGAGCTCGTAAAGCGGAAGGATCTGGACGCCAAGGGAATTTTCGAGCAGCTGGCCATCAAAGACATTCAAGACGCAACCAACGCCCTGCGGCCCGTGTATGACGAGACGAAACGCCGCGATGGCTACGTCAGCCTGGAGGTCTCTCCGTATCTTGCACACAAGACAGCGGAGACGCTTGAAGAAGCGCGCCGCCTGTGGAAAGCGGTCGGGCGCGAGAACGTCATGATCAAAGTCCCCGGCACCTCCGAAGGCATTCCCGCGATCCGGCAGCTCATCAGCGAAGGGCTCAATATCAATGTGACACTGCTCTTCGCGCAGGATGTTTACGAGCGCGTCGCAGAAGCTTACATCGCGGGGCTCGAGGATTTGGCGAAACGCGGCGGCGACTTGAGCCGCGTCGCGAGCGTAGCGAGCTTCTTCGTCAGCCGCATTGATTCGCTCATCGACGCCGAGCTTGCCGATCGCATCAAGGCCGCAAAGACGCCGTCCGAACAGGCGGTTCTACGCGGATTGCAGGGCAAAGTGGCGATCGCCAACGCCAAGCTCACTTACCAGCGGTATAAGGAAATATTCAGAGGCCCGCGTTGGGCCGCCCTTGCTGCGCGCGGAGCGCAAACGCAACGCGTCCTCTGGGCCAGTACCAGCACGAAGAATCCCGCTTACCGGGACGTGCTGTATGTCGAGGAATTAATCGGCCCCGACACGGTGGATACGATTCCGCCGGCCACCTACGATGCCTTCCGCGACCATGGCAAGCCGCGCGCCAGCCTCGAGGATGATCTCGAAGCCGCGTACGACACCATGCAGACCCTTGCAAAGGTTGGCATCTCGATGAAGGAGGCCACGGATAAACTTACCGAAGACGGCGTAAAACTTTTCGCCGAGGCCTTTGACAAGCTGCTGCAGGCGGTGGAAAAGCACGGCGCGCAGTCTGCCCCTTCTGCCATCAACAATTTGACCTATAAGCTCCCAGCCCCGCTCGCTCAGGCGGTGAAGGATGAGCTGGCCGACTGGAGAATGAACGGCAAAGTGAAGCGTCTGTGGGCGCGCGATGCTTCCTTGTGGACCAACTCGGACGAAAGTGACTGGCTCGGGTGGCTTGGAATCACCGACGATCAAATTTCTCAGCAGGATCAATTCGGCAAAATCGCGCAGGAAGTCCGGGGAGCCGGCTTCACCCACGCGGTACTCCTTGGTATGGGTGGCTCGAGCCTGTGCGTCGAAGTGATGAAACTCACCTACGGGAAAGTCCAGGGCCACCCAGAAATGCTGGTCCTCGATTCCACAGATCCAGCGCAGATTCATGCGCTTGAGAGCCAGATCGATCCGCCCAAAACTCTCTTTATCGTATCCAGCAAATCGGGCAGCACGCTCGAGCCCAACATCTTCAAGCAGTATTTCTACGAACACGTGAAGCAAACGGTGGGCGCTGCCGAAGCAGGGAAGAATTTCATCGCCATCACCGATCCCGGCTCCAGAATGCAGCAGGTGGCGGAAAGCAGCGGCTTCCGCCACATTTTCTTCGGCATGCCCAATATTGGCGGACGTTATTCCGCGCTTTCAAATTTCGGAATGATTCCCGCGGCAATTCAGGGCCTGGACGTGCCGAAATTCCTCGATCGTGTGGAGGAAATGGTACACGCATGCGCTTCCGTGGTTCCAGCGGATGAAAATCCTGGCGTGATATTGGGCACAATTCTCGGCACCCTGCAAAAAGCCGGACGCGACAAAGTGACCATTTTTGCCTCGCCAGGAATAGCCGACCTTGGCGCGTGGCTGGAACAACTCCTCGCGGAATCTACCGGCAAGCAAGGAAAGGGTTTGATCCCGGTGGATCGGGAGCAACTGGGTTCGGCCGATCTTTACGGCAACGACCGTGTGTTCGCTTACATCCGCCTGGAATCCGCCCCGGATGCCAAACAGGACGCGGCCGTCGCTGCGCTAGAGAAAGCTGGACAGCCGGTGGTGCGCATCAGCGTTCCCGAAGTGTACGACCTGGGGCAGGAATTCTTCCGGTGGGAAATTGCTACCGCCGTCGCGGGTTCAATCATGGGTATCAATCCATTCAACCAACCCGACGTCGAGGCCAGCAAGACCGCCACGCGTAAGCTGACCACGGAGTATGAGAAGACCGGCTCACTTCCCGTTGAAGCACCGTTCTTTGAGGAGCAGGGCATCAAGCTATTCACTGACGACAAGAATGTCGCCACCTTAAGGCAGTCGGTTGGCAGCAAGCCTTCATTGGCGGGTTATCTTCGCGCGCATCTGAATCGTCTCCATCCAGGTGACTATTTTGCTGTGCTTGGCTACATTCAGATGAATGATGCGCATGAATCAAAACTCCAGGCCATTCGCCACGCCGTCCGCGACAAGAAGCTCGTCGCCACTTGCCTTGGCTTCGGCCCGCGCTTTCTGCATTCCACCGGGCAGGCGTACAAAGGCGGTCCAAACTATGGTGTCTTCCTGCAGATCACTTGTGAGGATGCGGCTGATCTGCCTGTTCCCGAGCAGAAGTACACATTTGGAATCGTGAAAGCGGCGCAGGCGCGTGGCGATTTCCAGGTGCTCGTCGAACGCGACCGGCGTGCGCTGCGTGTTCATCTACCAGCGGATCTGGCCGGCGGCCTGAAGAAACTTCTCGACGCCGTCCAGCAGGCGATTTCCTAAAGCGTTCCCGCGGAGGGCGAGTTCATGGAATCATTTGATCCCGCAAGCTTGACGCAGGAAATGCTCGGCCAGCCCAGTGGCCCTTGCGCGATGGTGATTTTCGGAGCCGGGGGCGATCTTACCAAGCGCAAACTGATCCCCGCACTCTACAATCTCGCGAAAGGTAAATTGCTCCCGCAGCAATTCGCGATTGTGGGCATTTCGCGCGAGCAGGTTTCCACGGACGACTTTCGCAAGGCCGCGACGGAAGACATCAAGCAATTCTCGACCAGCGGATATGACGAAGCATCCTGGGGATGGTTTGCTCAACGGCTCTATTATCTTTCGGGTGATTTCAAGGATCCTCAGGTTTACCCAAAGCTGGCCGAGCTGCTTTCTCAGGTCGATAAAGAGCAAGCGACGTGCGGAAATCGACTGTTTTACCTAGCCACCAGTCCGGCATTTTTTCCAATTGTTGTGCAACAGCTCGGCGCGGCGGGCCTCACAAACGAAGCGAACGGCCAGTGGAGCCGCGTCGTGATCGAGAAACCGTTTGGGCAGGACTTGGCTTCCGCGGTTTCTCTAAATCACGAGATTGGCCGCGTGCTCCGCGAGAACCAGGTTTACCGCATTGATCATTACCTCGGGAAAGAGACGGTGCAGAACATCCTCGCGTTCCGCTTTGCAAATGGAATCTTCGAGCCAGTGTGGAACCGCCGGTATGTAGACCACGTGCAGGTGACCGTAGCCGAGGAACTGGGTGTGGAACTCCGCGGCGGCTATTACGACACGGCCGGCGCTTTGCGCGACATGGTGCCTAATCACATCTTTCAATTAATCACGCTCACTGCGATGGAGCCGCCCATTTCCTTCGATGCCGAGGCTGTACACGACGAGCAAACAAAGATTCTGCGGGCGATTCAGGCGCTCACGCCGGAGCAGGTTCTCACGCACGCCGTCCGCGGTCAGTATGGCGATGGAGTGATTGACGGCAATCAGGTTCCCGCGTATCGCTCGGAGCCGAATGTCCCGCCACTGTCCACCACGGAAACTTTTGTGGCCGTGGCGCTGCACATCGACAACTGGCGCTGGGCGGGAGTTCCGTTTTACCTGCGCACCGGGAAGCGGATGCCGAAACGTGTGACGGAAATTGTGATTCGATTCCGCCGCCCGCCTTTTGTGCTCTTCCGAAAGACATCCGTCGAGAAAATTCAATCGAATGAGCTGGTCCTCAGCATCCAGCCCGACGAAGGAATTTCGCTGAGCTTTGAGGCGAAGGTTCCGGGCCCTGTTGTCCGCCTCGGCGCTGTCAATATGGATTTTCAATACACTGACTATTTCGGCTCAACGCCTTCCACAGGCTACGAAACGCTCCTGTACGATTGTATGAAGGGCGATCCCACACTCTTCCAACGAGCCGACATGGTGGAAGCAGCCTGGACAGTCGTGCAGCCAATTCTTGATGTGTGGAAAGCACTCCCGCCGCGTGATTTTCCCAACTATCACGCAGGGACCTGGGGACCGGACGCGGCGCAAGAGCTGCTTCGCCACGATGGCCGGGAGTGGCGCGATACACTTCGGCCACGCGGCGCGCTGCAGGGGTCAGTAGACACTCGAGCCGCGGGCGAGAGGACCGCAGCGGCCAAGCCGTAGTTGCTCTGTTCGCCTTGGATTTCCGGTGTCTGTAGTTTTGCGCCCTAAATTCTCCTCCCGCCAATCTCAAAGCGTGCCTCGTCACACAATGTGATCTTGACGTAACTGCGCCGGACTGCGAGATTATTGCGGCGGCTGACTCCACAAATGAGGACGCGCACGGAAGCGATGCAAAACATCGAGGATAAAGCCTTCGATGTTTGCGTGATTGGAGGGGGCGCCACCGGCTCAGGCTGCGCTTTGGAAGCGCAACTTCGTGGCTTGAAAACCGTGCAATTGGAAGCTCTCGATTTCGCCTCCGCCACGTCCAGCACTTCCACCAAGATGATCCACGGCGGGGTCCGCTATCTTGAGCAGGCCATTCGCGAATTCGACGTCCAAGAGTACGAAGTCCTCACGCGCGCGCTCCGTGAGCGAATCCACATGCTTCGGAACGCGCCTTTTCTCGCAAAAACGCAGCGATTCCTCGCGCCGTGTTTCAACTGGTGGAACGTCTTCTATTTCGAAATCGGGCTGAAACTCTACGATTGGATTGCCGGCAGCGCCAGCCTTGCTCCAAGCTCGTTCATTTCTCGCGGAGAATTACTGCATCGAATGCCCTCGCTTGACCCGCGGCGTCTGGTCGGCGCCGTGGGATACACCGACGGGCAGTTCGACGACGCGCGCTACAACATTGCGCTGGTAAAAACATTTGCTGAAGCGGGCGGAGAGACGCTTAACTACGCGCGCGTCACGGCGTTTGAAAAAGCTGTGAACGGGAAGATTACTGCGGTGGAAGTAGAGGATCACTTTTCTCAAAGCAGCTTCAGAGTTCGTGCACGCGCTTTTATCAATGCCGCCGGGCCATACGCGGACACAATTCGCGTGTTGGCCACGCCCGGGGCGCGGCCGCGCATGCGTCTGAGCAAAGGCGTCCACATTCTGCTGCCCCTCGAAGTGCTGTCGAGCGAAGATGCGCTGCTCATACCCAGGACCGAAGATGCGCGCGTGCTTTTCGCGATCCCTTGGTTTGGGCGGCTGCTTGTAGGAACAACCGAAAAGGAGGTGAATGTTGATGACGAATTATATGTGACCCGGGAAGAGGTGGATTACCTGCTGCGGCACTTGAATCGGTATCTCACTCGCCCTGTAACTCATGATCAAATCGTTAGTTGCACTGCAGGGGTGCGGCCGCTGGTTAGTTCAGAAGGATCGAAGTACACGAGGAAGCTCGCGCGGGATCACGAAGTTGAACTTGATCCCCGGAGCGGCCTCATCAGCATCATGGGCGGAAAGTGGACCACGCACCGCGCCATGGCTGAGGACACGGTCAATGCTGTGCAAGAGCAATTGGGCGGATCCGCGACGCCTTCCAGGACACTCAATCATCCCCTCGTAGGATCTGATGGATATTCCCCCAACTATTGGCTGGGCCTGGTGAAAGAGTGGGGCGTGTCTCATGCAACCGCGCGACATCTCGCACAAAAGTTTGGCACGCGCGCCTCGCACGTCTTGGAGATCGCGAATGGCAAGGCAGAACTTTCCGCGCCTCTGCTTGACGGACGTGCACCGATTTGTGCCGAAGTGGTTTATGGCGCGCGCAATGAGATGGCGGCCTCCATCGAAGATGTTCTCGCGCGCAGAATCGGCCTGCAGTTCTTTAGCTGGAAAGATGCCATTGAGGCGGCGCCCGCTGTTGCCGGATTACTTGCGCGGGAGTTTGGCTGGACGGACGCAGCGACGTGCGAGTTTCTCTCCGGCTACATTGGAAAGATCCGTGGCCTGATGCAGAAAGCCGGGCTGAGTGATGGTGCAGCACTACAACTTCCGAGCATGAGTGGCAATCATTAATCTCCGACACGGAGGACTAAGAGAATGGCGAGTTACGTGGGCGCGGTTGACCAGGGCACCAGCAGCACCCGCTTCATCGTGTTCGATCACGCCGGAAGGATCGTTTCTATCGCGCAGCGGGAGCATAAGCAGATTTATCCGCGGCCCGGCTGGGTGGAACATGATCCCATCGAAATCTGGCGCCAGACACAAGAAGTGATCACCGCCGCCATGGCAGAGAAGAGCCTCCATCCACGCGACCTCGCCGCAATGGGGATCACGAACCAGCGGGAAACCACAATCCTCTGGGAACGCAAGACCGGCAAGCCCGTAGCCAACGCCATCGTCTGGCAGGACACGCGCACCGAGAATCTTGTGAAGGAGTTTTCGCGTGGTGGCGGCAGGGATCGCTTTCGCGCACAGACGGGGCTTCCGCTGGCATCTTATTTCAGCGGCTTGAAGATTCGGTGGCTGCTCGAGAACATCCCAGGAATTCGCGCTAGAGCGGAGGCCGCCGAGATCTTGTTCGGAAACTTGGACACCTTTCTGGTTTGGAAATTAACGGGCGGACCGAACGGGGGAATCCACGTGACCGATGTCACCAACGCCAGCCGCACACAGTTGATGAATCTCCGCAGTCTCTCTTGGGACAAGCGAATCCTCAAGGCTTTCGGTATACCCGAGGAGGTTCTGCCGGAGATTCGCTCCAGCAGTGAAACTTACGGCGCTGCCCAACTGGAGGCGATCAAGGATGTTCCCATCACCGGGATTCTTGGCGATCAGCAAGCGGCGCTGGTCGGACAGGCATGCTTCAAGAAAGGGGAAGCGAAGAACACATACGGCACCGGCTGTTTCCTGTTGATGAACACGGGGAAAAAGCTGGTGCGGTCCAAATACGGATTGCTCACCACCGTCGCGTACAAGTTTGGCCGCCAGCCGGCCCGGTACGCGCTCGAAGGCAGCGTCGCGATAACCGGCGCCCTGGTGCAATGGCTGCGTGACAATCTGAAGATCATCGAGAAGAGTTCCGACATCGAGTCGCTCGCCCGTACGGTGAGAGACAACGGCGGCGTCTATTTCGTTCCCGCCTTCTCCGGCCTCTATGCTCCTTATTGGAAAGCAACAGCTCGCGGCGTGATCGCCGGTTTGACGCGCTTTGCAAATCGAGGCCATATAGCTCGGGCTGTCCTCGAAGCAACCGCGTTTCAGGTTCGCGAAGTCATGGAAGCCATGGAAAGGGATTCGCACATCCGTCTCGCCACTCTGCGCAGCGATGGCGGCATGATCATGAACGATCTTCTCATGCAATTTCAGTCGGACATTCTCAACCGGCCTGTGGTGCGGCCCGTGGTCCGCGAGACAACGGCGCTCGGCGCTGCTTATGCTGCCGGTCTCGCTATAGGCTTTTTCAAAGACGCAGAAGAGCTCCGCGCGCATTGGGTCGCGGATCATACTTGGAAGCCGAACATGGAGAAGGCCATGCGAGCAAATCTTTACCGCAACTGGAAGAAGGCGGTGACGCGCTCTTTCGATTGGGTTGAATGAAGGTTCCTGACAGCCAAGTGTTTCCCCGGAGAATGGTCAGCGCCGAGCCATCTCATCCGGCTTCAACGCCCGGCGCAAGGTTGTCAACTCAGAGGCCCACAGAAGTATGTCGAACAAGCGAGCGCGATCCAGATTGTCAAGGCCCAGCATCGGACGCAGCAGGTTGGCAGCCTGGTCCGAGCACTGTTGCAGAAATCTGTGGTTCGCCTCTGTGGATTGTTCGTCTGGATCGTTGAACGGAATCGGGCGGCATCGATTCAACCGTTCATAGGAATACGAAATGAAATGGTCCACGCAGAAGAAGTGAAGTTCTAAAGTGCTCATGGCAGGGTGTCCACATTGCTGGGCATCGCATCGAATCGGCTTGCGGGTCATGGATGACGGGCCTTTTCTTTCCATTGTTGATCGCTGTGTTCCTTCATTCATGGCTTTTGGTCTTAGCGCTCCAATGCCCCGATTCAATTCTGAACAGAGGCAGTTTTAGATCTAATCGATGTGACCGGAATCCCACTAACAGGCGCGAGGCCCACTCTCCCGCATCTCCGCTGCTGACAATTTCGGAACCGCAACCTCGTACGTTTGTACTCTCGAGCAGACATCAATCAGCGGTTGCACCGCCTGTCGCACTGCCGGCGCATGTTCCCAGCAATTGTTTCTGGCTTGTGTTTCCGTTGTCCAGAATGTGAGAACCAGCACTAGACGTTGCTCTTTGTGCGAGGTCAGCACAATCGCGCTTGAGAACCCCGTCGCGAGCTTTAGGTGTTCCAGGACCCTATCGCGAATGCAATTCCGCAGGTCCTGAATCTTGCCCGGCTTGGCGATGAATTCCACGCCTCGCGCGTTCAGTGTTTGGAATCGAGCGTCTCCATTTGACTCCCACTTCGATCTCCAAACTTTGGAGTTGTCTACTACTTCTTCGATCGTGACCATTTCTGACTCCATGGGATGATTCATTTTCATCCTTTCTCCAGTTCCTCGCACATTAGATGCGGAGCGCACCCCAGAACCCCTTCCGAATGCGGATCCGGCGTGCGCTTCGGGGGCATTAGGGAGCTCAGGTGATAGCATCGGCAGATTTCGCAATTCCTTACTCCTATGCCATAGGCCACCAGTGACACAAGGAAGTAGTGGCCGCGGGCGCTGTTTCGTTTCACTTTGGGAACAGATTTCTTGCGGATTCTGCTGGTCAAGCTGGACTCTCGTGCGCACAGACATTCAAGGGAAACAGGGGGAAAATTGATGGAAGGGCGTGATTGCACTCACCTTATCAGCGGGATATACTCCCTCAACTTTCCGAGGGGCGTGTGGAATTATTTTCCTTTGACGAATCCTATCTGCAGAGGCTCCGCGACCGCGACCAGGTAACGGAGAGACACTTTATTGCCTACTTCACCAAACTCTTGCTGATCAAGCTCCGATCGCGTCTGAGGTCCTCACAGGCTGTTGAGGATATCCGCCAGGAGACCTTCGTCCGTGTCTTCAAAGCGGTCAGGAGCGAGGGGAGCATTCGCCAGCCAGAGAGGCTGGGAGCGTTTGTTAACTCCATATGTAACAATGTCTTACAAGAGCACTTCCGATCTTCGACCCGCATGGCTCCCTTGGACGAGGATTCGCCGGATCCGCCCGACCCCGCCTTGGATATGGATGAGATGTTGGTGAGCCGACAGACGAATGAGCAGGTGCGGCGAATCCTGGCGCAACTCCCGGAAAAAGACCGGCAACTACTCCGCGCACTTTTCATGGAGGAGCAGGACAAGGATGACGTATGCCGGCAATTCGGTGTGAATCGCACCTATCTTCGCGTGTTACTCCATCGCGCCAAGCAGACTTTCCGCGTCTTTTACGCAAAAAGCGAAACCGGAGGGCAATGGCACCTTGAGCACTAGCGCACAAAATACGAAACGTTTTTCACTCCCGAATCACTACCCGATGGACGGAGACTATGGACCATTCTGAAGCGGTAAGAATAAAAGCCGCCGAGCAATACCTCCTCGGTGAGCTGACGGGCGAGGAGCGCGAACAGTACGAGGAGCACTTTTTTGGTTGCCAGCACTGCGCCATGGAAGTGGCGGGAGGCGCCGTGTTCCTTGCCAAAACAAAGGAAGTCTTCAGCGCAGAGAAGGATTTTCTTTCCGCGCGGAACGCCTCTGCCCCTGGCTGGTTTGACGTGTTCTTGCGGCCGGCTTTCGCGGTCCCCGCGCTGGCATTGCTTGCACTGGTGGTCACTTACCAGAGGGCAATTGTGATCCCGCGTCTGAAAGACTCGCTGGCGCAGGCGACAGCTCCACAAGCGATACCGTCGTATTCCTTGATCACCGAAAATTCGCGGGGCGGAAATCCCATCAGGATTCATGCGCCTTCGAACATGCCGTTCAGTATTTTTCTAGATATCCCGCCCGGCAAGCATTTTCTCTTCTATAATTGCGAGCTGCAAACGGAGCCCGGCGAGGTTGAATTTGCCCTGCATGTGGGAGAAGAGGAAGCAAAGGATACGGTTCAGTTACTGATCCCTGCTTCCCGTCTGCATCCGGGAAACCACATTCTCGTGATTCGGGGCAGCGGGTCGGCTATGGGAAGCAGCGCAGCGGAAGTCGAAGTTGCCAGGTATGCGTTTACTCTTGATTATCTGAAGTAATCTCGTCCAGGAGTATAAAGTCGATGCCCAAGAAGCCAGCCCAGAAGGCGTTTATCTATAATGCCCATGGCCATGCCCTCAGCGGCCATATTCAGAGGCCCTTTGACCAGCTCATCGAAGTGCAAGCAGGCGCGTCTCTGCCCACGATAGGTGGTCATGGCTCAGCTCGCATGGATAACTATCAACTCCGCCATTTTATTTCATTCAAGAGCGGATATTCGCATGTTTCGGGAAGTCAGAACGAGAAGGATGGCAGTTACACCACTCTGGTCAGTTCGACCGTCGAAGGTTTGAATATTCTTGATGTCGTGACGGCTGATCGCGTGGTGGCACGCCTCTCCTGCCATTACATCATGCCGAACGAAGAACCAAGTATCATTACCCTCGGCAGCAAGTTCGAAAACCTCCGCATCGCCGGGTGCCCCGTCAAAGTCGAGCTTAACCACGACTTCTTCCTGCATGCGGATACGTTCGAGGCCATCAGAAAAGAGCTTGCTTCCAACAGCGATTTCCGCAAGATTGCTGAAGATCCTTTTCAAACAGGGCAGCCTCATAAGCTGTCGAAAGATCCCGGAGTGGTGATTTGCACGCTAGTGAAGAGCATGACGACCGCATGCCCGGGCCTCAAACCCAAAGTCAACACCGTCGAAATTCCACAATTTGGGAAGGTTTTTGTAGCCGAAATTATCGCGCAGCATTCCAGACGAACCCTGACCATGCTCCGCTTGGAGTTGGGCTCCCCCGTATGCGGGCCCGTCGTGGCCGCGCAAGTGCAGGGCAACGGCACAACCTATCCCTGATTTGTCTTCTATGTGCGATTTTGGCTGCGTCGCTGGCCGGCTGCAGCCCCCGGCATTCAACCTCGGTTGACGCTGCTTACCGGGCTGCGCGCCTTAAATTCCAAGAAGGTGATCTTGCCGGCGCGATCCAGGCTTCCGATGAGGCGTCCCGGCGCTACTCTCACACTGACCCGGAGTGGGCTTGGCGTTTCCGCACCCTTCAGGCTGAAGCTCTCGTATGGCGGGGCTTGAGCGGCGACGCGCTCGCATTGTTGGATTCCACACTGCCTACTTCTCTCGAAACCTCAGATATTTCTGTGCGGCGTGAAATGGTTCGAGGAATCGCGTATGGTTTCCTGCGACAATTCGACCAAGCTCAAGAGCATCTCCTCGCCGCCCAAGAGCTCGCAAAAGCAAGCCAACCGGAACTGTTAGGAGAAGTGACGCTCGATCGCGGAACTCTGGCCGTGCTCCGAAGCGATTATCCTGCCGCGGATGAATATTTTCGACAGTCTCTGCAACTTGCACGAGAAAAGAAGGAATCGTTCCTCGAAGCGAATTCTCTGGGAAGTCTGGGTCTAATTGCGATGAGACAGGAGCATTTCGGCGAATCCATTGACTGGTACAAACAATCTCTCGAGCTATCCCGGTCCCTAGGCGCCCGGACTTCCACGGCCAAGACGCTCGGCAACATGGGCTGGAGCTACTACAGAATGGGGGACTATGACGCCGCGCTCTCACTTTTCACAGAAGCCGAGAAAACCTCCGACCAGTTGGGTTTGGTGAAAGACCGTCAGATTTGGCTGACAAACCTCGGAGCTGTTCATCATAGCCAGGGAGATTTCTCTGGTGCCGAAGAGTTTTATGAAAAAGCGCTTGGAATTGCGCGAACCCTGGAAAACAAAGCGGCAGTGTCGGAATCGCTGAATGACCTTTCATTCGCTGAACTGGAGCAAGGTCAAGTTGATCTGGCCCAGCAACACAATCAAGAAGCGTCGGAAATCGAGCGCTCGAGTCATGACCAAACGGGAACGCTTTACTCCTGGGTAGTCGCCGGCCGAATCCAGACCGCCAAAAATCAGTTCGCCGCCGCTAAGAAGTGCTTCACTCAGGTGATCGAGGATCCTGCGGCAGACACATCTCTTCGTTGGGAAGCGCAAGCACGATTGGGCCAGGTATACCGTGCGGAGCAGCAGCCCGCGGCATCGGAGCGCCAGTTCCAACAATCCATTGAAACGATCGAGAAGGCGCGAGCATCGCTAAATCGCGAAGAGTTCCGCTTGTCGTTCCTCACCAGCGCCATAGAGTTCTACGACGAGTATATTGATTTATTAATTTCTCAAGGGCGGCCCTCGGACGCGCTGCAGGTTGCCGAACTCAGCCGGGCGCGAACCATGGCTGAGGGTCTGGGCTTCAGGTCCGGCGCTCTAACGTTCCCGGTCAGAAATTTTGAGCCCCAGCGTATAGCAAGAAGGTTCAATAGTATCGTCCTTTCCTATAGGCTCGGTTCACAACGTTCCTACCTGTGGGTGGTAACCCCGAGTCGTGTAGTGCTCTTTACGCTTCCGCCTGAACAAGAAATCGATCTGCTGGTGCACTCTTACCGCAGAGCCGCCGTCGGTCCGCGTGATGTGCTGGAGACCCAAAATGCGGAAGGGAAGAAGCTCTTCGAAGTGCTGATTGCTCCCGCGAACGATTTAATCCCCAACGGATCGCGCGTGACTGTCCTACCCGATGGGAGTCTGTACGGCCTGAACTTTGAGACGCTCCTTGCTCCTTTTCCTCAGTTGCACTATTGGATCGAGGATGTGACCATCACCAACGCGAATTCGCTCCTGTTGCTCGCGGCCTCCACCTCCGAGTCGACTATGGGTTCGAGGAATCTTTTGCTTATAGGCGATCCCATGTCAGCAAACAAAGAGTTTCCCGATCTACCGCAAGCCCCGGCAGAGATGTCGCGCATCGAGAAATACTTTCCACCAGCCGACCAGACCGTTCTTTCACGCGACAGGGCGACGGCCGCCGCATATTTCGAGAGCAATCCAGGGAAGTATTCCTTCGTACACTTTGTCGCGCATGGCACCGCCAGCCGCACCAGCCCGCTCGATTCGGCTGTAGTACTGACAAAGACGGGCGACTCATACAAGCTCTATGCGCGAGATATCATCCAACGGCATTTGCGCGCTGACCTGGTAACCATCTCCGCCTGCAGAGGCGCTGGAGAGAGAACATACTCCGGAGAAGGCCTGGTGGGTCTGACGTGGGCTTTCCTGCGCGCAGGTGCGCACAGCGTGATCGCCGCGCTCTGGGAAGTGAACGACAATTCAACGCCACAATTGATGGACCAACTTTACTCGGAGATCAGTCGAGGTACATTGCCAGATGCCGCTTTGCGAAACGCAAAACTCTCGCTAATTCGTTCGGGCACGGTGTACCGCAAACCTTTCTACTGGGCCCCGTTTCAGATCTACCGCGGCTCTTAGGCTCAAGGCCGGGCCTACAGTTCACGCAGCGCAAAAGCCGGAGGACGCCTGGCGGCGCGAATTGCAGGTGGAACCCCGCCAATCAAGCCCATGAACAATGCGAATAGGATGCCAATGCCTAATAAGAGCGGCGTAATTCTGAACGCAAAAGCCAGGTGCGAAAAAGTCTGCCAATTCATCGCGCCTGTTGTGAAACCATTCAGCGGGAGCACCGCGAGACAGCCAAGCACCCCACCCACGAAAGAAATTAGAAGCGCTTCGATCACAAAAGAGAGGACCACACTGCCAGCACCAAAGCCGATGGCGCGCATGGTGGCAATTTCCCGCGATCGTTCTGAGACGGCCGAATACATCGTATTGAGCGCGCCGAACACAGCCCCAATCCCCATAATGAGAGCGACGATGGTACCCAGCGTCGTAATCAGAGTCGTTAGACCTCGCGATATCTTCTCGTAATAAGCCACTTCGCGGTCCACCTGCACTGTCATGCGCGGATCAGCGGTTAGCGAGTCTTTCAAGCTGTCCAGGGCCGAGGCGGAAGTCAGACGAACGGTGATGGATGAAAATATATTTTCCGGCCGCTTGTAAACCTGCGACAGAACCCGACTGTCGCACCAAAGTTCGGAGTCGAATGCGCTCCCGCCGGCATCGAACACGCCAACAACCTTCCAGTCCCCCCCGCCGAACCGGATCTTGTCGCCAAGATTTAATCCGGCGTAGGTGGAGGCCACATTTCTGCCGACAATTAATTCGCTGAGGCCGAGCTGAAAGAAACGTCCTTCCTTCATATGGACATTCGTGCGAACTTTCAATACCTCCTTTGAAACCCCGCGGACTTGCACATTCGCGTCCGTGCCGGTCGACTTCATCGGGAAAGCAGCGATGACGACCACCTCGGGACTCACCAGTGGCTGGTCCCCGTCCCGCGCGATCCCCGGCGCATCCTGGATCACGCGTTCTTGCTCAAGCGGAACAGTTCCATCAATCTCGCCCGTCGCTCCCGCTCGACGGATGAGCGCGTTGTCTGCAGACCCGGAGGAAACCAAGGTTGCGCGGAAGCCATGGGCGAGCGAAAGCATGGCAATGAAGACGCCGACGGTGCCTGCGATACCCAATACCGCCACGATCGCTGAAACCCATCTCGCACGAACACTGCGCAGATTGTAAACAATCGGTATGGCCATGAATTAAACCCTCCGAAGTGCGTCCACGACGCGCAATCGCATCGCGGTCGTTGCCGGCAGAATCCCCGCGAGAATCCCAACAGCGAACGCGAGGGCAATTCCGAGCAGGATCGCGGTAGCCGGAAGGTAAAAGAAAGGAAGGAAACCATGCGTCGGATCGCCGCCCAGCGTAAACAGCTTGCAAAGCCCTAGGCCGAGCACACCACCGATCGCCGCGATAAACAACGATTCTCCTAGAACAAAAAACATTACAAACCGGTCGCTAAATCCGACAGCTTTTAGGACCGCCAGCTCGCCGATCCGCTCGCGCACGGCAATCGCCATAGTGTTGCCAGTCACAAGGAGTAACGTGAAGAAAACCACGGCCCCAATCGAGACAATCAGGAACTCAATGTTGCCAAACTGCTTTGCGAAATCGGAGGCCAGCGCCTTCTCGGTTTCCGTTTTCGTTTCGTACGGGGAATTCGCGAACGTCAGATCAATCGTCTTCGCAACGTGGGTTGCGTCGTCCGGGCCATTGAGCTTCACCACGTACCACCCGATAAGCCCCTTGCCATACTGGCGCTTTTCGTCGAGATACTTGTATTGGAACCAGAATTGGGTGAGATCGTCATTGTCGCGCGAGCCTGTATAAATTCCCCGAATATTGAATTCCCAATTGCCGGGATAAATCGCGCCCTTGATGGGAATGCGGTCGCCCACCTTCCAGCCATACTTCTTTGCGATCCCTGCGCCCGCAATAGCCCCCTCGCGGTCGTCCAGGAATGCCTTCCATTGATCATCGGGGATCACAAACTCGGGATAGACCACGCGTTGATTCTCCGGATCGATCGCAAATTGGGGAAAGAAATTCCTCTCGTCTTGATACACTCCGCCAAACCATTCGTCGAACGTAATGGCTTTGACACCAGGCATGCGCAGGATCTGATCCCGATATGAGTACGGCAGCGGCTGAATGATCGAGACTTTGTTGATCACGTCGAGCCGGTCAGCGCCCGCGACGTCAATCCCCTGGCTGAAAGCTCCGCGGACCACTACCAGCAATCCGAACAGAAATAGTGAAACCGCAAATGATCCAATGGTTAGAGTCGTCCGCAATTTCTTCCGAAATAAATTGGCGATAATCAAGGGCATGTATTTCATGACAGGCTCGCGGCTGTAGCAGTCACGCCCTCCACCAGCACACCCTTGTTGAGGTGCAAAGTTGCCTGGGCTCGTTCTGCTGCCATGGGATCGTGCGTCACCATCAAAATCGTTTTGGCATGCTCACGGGAGAGGCGAGTGAGTATATTCAAAATTTCGTCCGCGCTCTTGCGATCCAGATCACCCGTGGGCTCATCGCACAGAAGGAAAGTCGGATCCGCCACGATTGCGCGAGCGATGGCCACGCGCTGCTCTTGACCACCCGAAAGCTGACGCGGGTAGTGGTTCATTCGATCCCCGAGCCCCACGACACCCAACGCTGTTTCCACGTGTTTCCGGCGTTCGGATTTTGATAGCTTGGTCAGCAGCAGTGGCAATTCAACATTCTGAAATGCCGTGAGCACAGGGATCAGGTTGTACATTTGAAAAATGAAACCAACGTGCCGCGCGCGCCATTCGGTCAATTTGCTACCAGACATGTGCGTGATTTCGTCGCCATCCACAACAATTTTCCCGCGCGAAGGCACGTCCAAGCCGCCCAGTAAATTCAGCAGCGTAGTCTTACCGGAACCGCTTGGTCCCATGAATGCGACAAACTCGCCTTTGGCCACATCGAGGTTGAGTCCTTGCAATACGTGAATCTCTTCGTCGCCGCGCCGATAGGTCTTATCCAGCCCGCGAATTTGGATGAGGCTGTTTCCATCGTCTCTGCCGTCCACTCGAACCATATTCCCAGCTCCTATTTCTTGATTTCTACTGTCTCGCCGTCCCGCAAATTCGCCGGCCCTTTCACAACCACCGTGTCGCCTGCGCTGATGCCTGCGAAAATTTCAGCGTCAGTGCCACGAGTGCCCCCAATCGTCACCGCGCGGCGCTCGAGACGCCCTTCTTTCACCGTAAAGACAATTTTCTTTCCGTTCTCGTCACGCACGGCATCCTGCGGAATCCTTGTCACTGGAGCTGCCGCGCCGCTCTTCTGTTCCGGTTCGTCGCCAAGAAATGAAACTTTGATTCCCATGTCCGGCAGAATGCGCGGGTCGAGTTTTAGGAAAGAAATGCGGACTTTCACCGTGGCTTTTTGCCGGTCCGCCGTCGGAATTACTGTCCGTACCTGTGAAGGAATCTGCCAGTCCGGATACGCGTCCAGAACGGCAGTGACGGGTTGTCCAGGCAAAACCCGCGCGATGTAAGCCTCGTTTACGTCCACTTCAATTTCGTTCGAATTCATATCCACAATGGTCGCAATTCCGGTGCGAGTGAATCCGCCACCGGCGGAAATCGGCGACACCATTTCGCCAACTTGTGCATCCTTTGATACCACGATGCCGTCAAATGGCGCGCGAATCACGCAATTGTCCACGGCCTGCTGAGCCTCGGCGATGCGCGCCTGCGTTCCGATTACTTGCTGTTTCGCAAGCGCGATCTTCGCCCGCAGGCTGTCTGCGGCTGTGCGCGCATTGTCGAGCGTCTCCTGGCTTTGCACGCCCGCAGCTTGCAGCTCTTGCGCGCGCCGCAATTCAGTTATCGCGTTTTTCAGTTGCACTTCGAAATCTTCGATGGCAGCGTGGGCGGTGTCGCGGTCCGCCACCGCGGAATCGAGCGCGCGGCGCACGTCGGAATCATCCAGGGTCGCGAGGACGAAGCCTTCTCGAACGTGCATGCCTTCATCGAAGTTCACCGCCGTTACACGTCCGGTGATCTTCGCAGCGATGGTGGCCCGGCGACGCGGCGTGACGTAGCCGCTAGCGTTCAGCAGGGCAGCGCGCCCAGTTCCGGCCTTTTGCGCAACGGCTACTTCCACCACCGGCTTCTGGTTTCGAAAGGCCAGGACGCCTCCGGCAACTATCACTAGGACGCCTAGGAGGGCACCGATTGTGGCGAAGACCCTTCCGGTCTTGCGGCCTTTGCGCTGGCCCTCGTGGATGCGGAGCGATCCCAGGTCAGGGCCCGGCGAATTGGGGGACGTTGCCATCAACGCGCACGCTCACAGTTGGTTCGATTCATAGATTCGGTGACACGATTCGGGAAGGGAAGTTTCCAGAGCGCTGCACAGCCCCACCGCGAATGCAATATTGTAACTTGGGAAGGCTGCTTTTGCGTGAGGCACATGAAACGAACGCCCGGACGAATGCTGCTGTCCGGGCGTCGGACGATCCAAATTGGCATTTCTGCCTGTCCATGACCGCTTCGTTGCGATCATAGGACGAGTGGGGATCTTTTGGGCTACTGTGTTGCGGTCTTCACTGCGTCGCCCACTTTAAAACCAGTCCCCACGACAATGTCGCATACTGCGGACCCGTCATCCACATCGGTGACTTTAATCACACCGACCGGATTAGCAAGCCGGCGGATCACTTTGCCCGTCTCCGGGTCCTTGATTTCCTTCGTGACGCGTTCCACACTGAGCTGATCGCCCACCTTCAAGCCCGCCTTGCTGCCGACATTGAGAACGATTTGTCCACCATCCACCGCTGCCACAAGGCCGGTAACGGAAATAGTGCGTGCTTGCAGCTTACTGTTGTCCGCGACCACGCCGGCGCTCAATTGCTTAACGGCCGCGTTCACCGCTTCGCCGATGATCGTCTCCGCGAAATCGGCGCTACCGAGGTCCACATTTCCGGCGCCGAACCCGTGCCAGTTGCCTCCCCCGCCGGTTAGTGAAGTGCTTTCACGCGAGGACTCGCCCTTACCCTCTGCAACTCCGAGAATCTCCGCAGTGTCAATATCAACGATGCGCGCATCAATCATGACAATGGCCTTGCTCTTCTTGTGTGAGAAACCGCCGATGCCGAAGCCGCCGAAACCGCCGCCACCGCCGCCGACGTTCGTATTTTTCGTGTCGTTTCCGAATTGCGTGATACTGCCCACGACGATGGCGTCCACACCAAGCAATTTTCCGATCTTGGCCGCCGAATTTGGGTTGGCACGGTCGCTGTTTGAGAAGTTTTGTTCCTGCATAATCTTGTCCATCGCTTTACGTTCGATGACCGAGTAGGTGCCGTCCTGCACCAGGTTCTTCACGAGCAGATCAGAGATGCCCTTTCCGAGGTCAACGTTCGCGCCGAGTACCTGGGAAGATGCAGACGTAACAGTCGAGAAGTCGAAATCAAATATCGCGATGCGCTTCTTGCGTCCCTGAGCCTGTTGCGGAGCGGCGAAAGCGGGCCGCGCGATAAAAGCCGCTTCGGGCACAATGAATGCCCAGAGGATAAGCACAAACCATACGAATTTTTTCATCATCGGTCTCCTGCCCCAAATTTGGTCAAGAAGAAGCTCGGGTACCCGCGCGCTCGGCGAGAATTCTAATGGTCGGCGCTCGTGGGTGTCAACATGAGTCTGGGTGTAAAAATCTAAACCGTCACGCCGCGGCGCTCGGCCGCTCTTACACAAGACGAACGCCGGAGCGATCAGCCCTGCCGCTTGCCGTTCAGCGGCCGAGAAACTTCTCGAGTTTCTCGATTTGGGCTTCTGCCAGCTTCAAATACTTCCTGGATTTCTCGACGTCTTGTCCTTGAACGGATGCCTGAGCTTTGTCCAGATAAGTTTTCATGCTGGCGCGGGCTTCCACCATGTCGCCGCGGAGCCCCAGTCCCTGCTGGCTCTGCTGTTGCACCAAATTATCAAGGCTCGAATTCAAAGCTGCTTCGCGTGCCCCGAGTTGCTCCAGTTGTTCGGTGACTTCGGCCACTTCAGCTGGATCGGGTCCCGGAGGTGGCGCTGGAGCGTTAGCAGCAGGGTCTTGTTTGTCGGCCTTGGCAGAGGCTTTGCTTTTCGCCTCGGCGGCCTTTGCGTCTGCGGCTGATTTCGCGGCGGCCGCAGCCTTGTCGTCGGCGGGAGCCGGTGTCGGCTTTGCGGCCGTATCGGAAGGGGCTAACGTAGCAGTTGAGCTCTTGGACTGCGAGGAAGCATCCTGGTTGGCTCGCGTGCCGAAATAGCGCGGGAGCGTCAAGCCAGCCACGACCAGAGCTGCAACGACGATGAGCGCTCCCAGCGTGATGTAGCGGCCGCGATGGCTGCCGCTCGTTTGAGGCGGGGGCATCGGGATGTTCTGAGCCGCATTGGCTGTCTGCGAATGCGGTCCGGGAGCAGCTGGAGAGCCCACGGCACCAGTCATGGGGACCGTCGGCGCGGGGCGACGAGCTGTTCCGCCTTCTGCAACTCCGGCCACAAGGCCTCCACGTACAGGCGCTTGCAGAGTAACACCCAACTCTGCGGCGACGCTTTGCAGCGCGTTGCGGAATGCGTCGGCCGATTGGAATCGCTGGGCGGGTTCTTTCTCCATGGCCATGACGATGATCCTGCTGACGGCCACAGGCAAATCTGGCTTGAGTTCGACTGGTTGCCGTGGCGCTTCCTTGAGATGAGCCTGCATGATGGCAAAATTACTGTCGGCCTTGAATGGCCTCTGGCCGGTGACCATTTCATAGAGCGATACGCCAACCGAATAGAGGTCTGAGCGAGCGTCGATGGCTTCGCATTTCACCTGCTCCGGCGACATGTAGGCAAGGGAACCGAGCGTCATGCCGGTAATGGTCAAGCCGAGATCGGGACCGGACCGCGCGATGCCGAAATCCATCAGCTTCACGACACCTTCCGGCGTGAGCATCATGTTGGAAGGCTTGATGTCGCGATGGACGATTTGCTGCTCGTGGGCATAGCTGAGCGCTGCGAGCACCTGGTCAATGTAATTCAGCGCTTCGCCGCAGGGAATCGCACCACGCTCAACTCGCGAGCCAAGCGTTGTGCCCTCGACATACTCCATGATCATGATCAGTTGATTGTCAATGGTCAACGCTGTCCGCAGTCCAGCGATGTTTGGATGACTCAAACCTGCCAGCACCTTGATTTCACGCAGGAAGCGTTCGACCAGATCTTTCTGATCGGTCAGGTTCGGCAGAAGTACTTTCATGGCCTCCACGCGGTCCGAAAGAACGTTGCGAACTTTGTACACTTTCCCCATTCCACCGGCGCCCAGAACACCGAGGATTTCGTAATCACCTTTTCGTGAGCCGATCTGTTCTTCGGTCATTTCATCTTTCTCCTGTTGCGCGCCGTTTCATTGGGGGTCGGGACAGCTCGTGCGATAAGAGTGCATGACGTGATGCGAGCTCGTGGTGAAGTCGCGCCACGAATTAGACTCCGGGACAACGATTGCTGTGAGAAATATTGCACGCGTTGGAGCGAGATTGCAAGAAATGAGAATCTAGGAAAAGGAGCGCAGCCGACGAGAGCACGGTTGCTGATTTTTCGAGCATGCAAGCGGCACCATTCTGCTCGCGTATTACTAGCGGTAGGCCGTCCACATATCGTCAATAAAGGTGTACTGGGGGAATTCGCCTTGCAAGCAGAATCGAGTTTGGCCTTGACGATCCCTGTTGGCGCTGTAGTCCAAACCACCCTGAGCTTTGATTTCGGCGATGGCTTGCGCGTCGTCTTCCGTCATCCAGCGATCCACGTAATCGAAGAAGGGGGGGTAATTCCACACATTTTCCGCGCGCATCAGGTGAATAGTGAGCGCTTCACCCACCCACGAGACGGAGGTGCAACACCTGCGATAGGCCTCACCCAATTGTTCGGTGGGACTGATGAGCGGCCAATTTCTACCTAACCTCACTTGCAAAGAGTCCGCGCCTAGCTTCAGGAAAACCGCCTCCTAACAGAAACTACCAAGCCGTCATTTGAAAAACCTTCTCATGTGATATGGCCCGACGGGGGCAAATTTTCACTGGCCATGAGACCAATTCCTCGTCAAGTTCTGCCGTATGAGGCTGGGAGCACGGAAGGGAACGCCGAGGATTGACTATGCACCAAAGGCAAACAAAAGCTAGGAGGCGGGTGACTTTGATGCCCGGGAGTTACGCGGCAGATTTGGCTTGATCCCGAATTGTTTGGAGCCCCAGGCGCAAAGGTTTTCGAGTATCGGAATCAAGGCCTCGCCGGAGTCGCTGAGAGAATAGGTGACCTTGGGCAGTGAGGAGAGGACGGCCTTCCTGTTGATGACTCCATCTTTCTCCAATTCGCGGAGCTGCGCCGTGAGGACTTTTTCACTGACGCCGTTTAGAAGATTGCGCATTTCAGTAAAACGCCGTGGGCCAAAAGAAAGGTGCCACACTGCCTGGACTTTCCATTTTCCGCTTAAGACGTTGATGGTGGCCTGCACGGGACAGCCGTGATGATCCTTCACTGGAATCTCCAGACTTACAAATTTGTGCGTACTTCACTGCGGTGTATTGCAGTTATACCATGGTCGTGGTGTATTCGGCCCGCACGAGCGGGCGTGAGTCTGGCACGCCGGAGCGAGCCTAACTATTCTAGGGAGAGACCTGAAAATGATTCTCATAACGGGCGCAAGTGGAAGTGTCGGCAAGGCGGTCTTGCTTGAGGCGATCCGGAAAGAGCCAAGCGTTCGCGCAATGTACCGGTCGAAAGAGGAGGCAAAAAAGGCGCCTACGGGATGTGAGCCTGTGGTTGCGGACTATTCCAACAAGGAAAGTCTCCGTAAGGCGGTCGAGGGAATGAGCGCAGTGTATGTAGTGTGTTCACCAATTCCCCAACTCGTTGAACTCGAAAGCAACATGCTGGATGCGTGCACGGAATCGGGGGTAAGGCACGTGGTGTTAAATTCAGCTCTCGGAGCGGGAGATTACGGGAAATCGTTTCCGAGCTGGCACCGCAAGGTGGAGGACATACTGAAAACAACAGGAATCAGCTACACGATCCTGCGACCCAATGGGTTCTTGCAAAACATCGTTGCCTACAATGCTCCCAGCATTCGGGCGCAGGGCGCTTTCTACGCGGCCATGGGCGATGCGAAGGTGAGCTATCTGGATGTTGGCGATATCGCCGTGGTGGCTGTGACGGCGCTGAAAGGAGGGGCCCATTCGGCGAAAACCTACGAATTGAACGGTCCGGAAGCGATATCGAATGAAGAGCTTGCGAAGCGAATTTCCAAGATCGCCGCCCGGACCGTGAATTTCATAGACATTCCTGAAGCTGCACAGCGTGACGCGATGCTCGGTATGGGCATGCCGGAGTGGCAAGTGACGGCGCTCCTGGAGCTTCAGCAGTATTACAAGCAGGGAGGGGGCGCAAAAACGGATGGACTCCTGAGGAGCTTGATCGAGCGCGACCCGGTAACACTCGACCAATATCTCGCGGCCAATGTACGGGAGTTTCAAGATCGGGGTGCGTCGGCCTGAGGGAGGAGAGAGAGAATGAACCTATCAGCGCAGTCGGTAGAGCCCAGGAATCCCAAGACAGGCATGACGCAGACGGAGGCGGGGGAGTTTATCCACAATCACTCTTAGGAATTCGTGAACCTGAAAAACCTGAGCATCGCCGAAGTGAGTTTCGCCCCCGATTTCGTCGATAGCGGCGCGGATGTACCGCCGGAATTGCCAACGGGGCCTGCCGACGCAATGCAGTACGTGGCGGCCGCACTTAAGAAAGTTGCCGGCCTGCAGGTTGAGATCGAAGACATCATCGCCGAGGACGATAAAGTGGTGGTTCGCAACCACTGGACGGGCACCGACGCCATAACGAAGGAGCGCCTCGGATTCTCGGGCATTTTGATATGGAGGATCGCGGGACGGTAGATTGTCGAGCGCTGGGTTTATCTGGAGAACCCTCACCCGGTGCAAAACTAGCTTTTGGAGATTTTGCGCTTCAGGTCGCATCGCCCTTAGGCAAAAGGGAGAAAATCGAGGTGTCACCTATTTTGTTTGCGACAGCGGCTGCTTAACGCCGGCATGACGAAATGCGACGACCACGATAGAAGCCGAATCGGTGTCACTTCCTGCGTGTCTTCCGGGGACGAAACTCCACTCCTGTACGGCGGCGACGGCTGCAGTGGTGAGGGATTCCGAGCCGCGGATGACCTGCAGGGACGTGGGCCGGCCTTGCTGGCCGATAAGGTAGTAGAGAATTACATTGTCGTCCGGCACGATGTTCGAGGGATATTGAGGCTCGACGGTGACAACTGGCAGCGGACCGCGCTCGGCCGAAGCTGGCGAAGGTTCCTCGTACTTGTGTTTCGGCGCCGATCGCGGGTGCTCGAGCGATTGCGAAAATTGGAATGTGATGCCGATTCTGGCTGCGACTGCCTGACCATCCATCCGCGCCGGAAAGAAACTCCAAGTGCGCACGGCGCTGAGTACTTTTTCGAGGAATGGTGATTCTCCGCGCACTAGTTTTAGTTCTGCGATTCTCCCTCGGCTGTCCACCAGTGTGTCGAGCACGACTTCCCCGCCGAAGAGCGCTTGTGAAGGGTAGGGCGATGCGACGAGCGACAGGGGCACGGGTGGTGAGAAACCAGATCCTGGCGCCCCTCTGTTGTCAGAAGGGTCCAGATCTCCGGAAGCTGTGTGCCAGGGTATGCCCCGTTGCTGCAAGAGTGCAATTGCATAGTGAATGGGCACGGCTGCTCCCGTCCCTGGCGAGCTCTGGTCGGCGCCTGTCGGGAGTGAAACGATGCTCGAGCCCAGCCATTGTCCTTCAACAACGCCAACCACGGCGTTGGATTCCTCCGAAATGACTGGAGCGCCGCTTTGGCCTCGGTGTACTGGATGGTTGAACAGAAACAGGTCCGTGTCACTGCGGCCCTTGTCCAGTCGTGAGAATCGAAAATCGAAAACCTCGCCGGAAGTGCGGTCCTCCACCAACGGGTCGACTGTGTAAGCATCGAGAGGCTTTGTGGGATGCACAGAGGCGGCGGTCACACCGTGGCCTTGCACGAGCCAGTCATACGCTAGTGGCAGGAATGCAACTTTAAGGCCGCCCGCGAATGGATTCGGAGTCACAAGCAAAATGGCCACATCGTGATCGCGATCCACGGCGACCAAGGTAGCCGCAACAATCCGCACCGGGCCCGCCGCTTGGCGAAGCAGAATGTAAGGCTGGCCTCCATGAAGTTGGCCCAGGACGTGCGCGGCGGTGAGAAAGTAGCCCTGCTCGTTGATGAAGAACCCGTTACCGTAGAAAAGGTAGCGATAGCCTCGCTCGGAAGCGGACTGATCCACAGGATAGACGATCGAACACACGGCAGCCGACAGCGTGGCGTCGTCCACGAGTCGCCCTGACGCTGCATGTGTCACCGAACAGCACAATAGATAAACGACAGCTGCATACACCAAGGCGCCAATTTCGCGATTCCGTCTCATACGTCTTGGGCTGCCGGCAAGTTGCTTTCTCTCATCACAACGAGCATAGCGCCACGGTGGAGGTGGGCAACTGACCTGAGGGACAGTGCTGTCGCTTTGAAAACCTGTTCCCGGGCGCCGGAGAGCTTGTCAGCAAGTAGCCCCCCTGCTCGCTTATTTGATAACCCGTGGTAGTTTGATTTTTCACCTGTTATCGTAGGTGGGCTAGTCTTGGCACGCAGTGGAGGTGGGGGGGTCTGATTCTCCAGCTTTTGCGCGATGCTACACATCAAGAAAATCCTCTTGCCCGTTGATTATCCAAACGTCTCCCTGAATGTGATTCATCAGGCTGCGATGTTGGCGCACCATTTCCATGCTCAGATCCTGATGCTGCATGTGGCGACGCAGCTCAGCCACGCCGCCGGAGTGCCGGAGACGCGACGTGAGCTAGCTAGTTGGGACCTGCTCACAGCGATCATCCGAGAGGCCCAGAAACGGCAAGACCAGTGCCTTGGATCCGATCTCGCTGGGCTTTCCATTCAGCGCATATTGGGAGATGGCGACACGGCCCAGACGATTATTCAGACAGCGGAGACGGAACATGCCGACCTAATCATGATGCCGTCATTTGGGTTCACCTTCGACCAGTTTCTTCTCGGCTCTGTGACGGGAAAACTGTCAAACAGTGCCGCCTGCCCCGTATGGACCGATGCGCACGTGGAGGAAACGGGTGTGCGGCAATTTGCGGCCCGCAACATCCTGTGTGCGGTAGATTTGGGCCCCCGTAGCCGGAACGCAGTGCTGTGGACCGCCCAATTTGCCGCCGAATTTGGGGCGCGGGTTACGCTGGCGCACGTGACGGCTGCGGTCGAGCTTTGGGGGCCGGGCGGCTGGTATATCAACGAAGCGTGGAAAAAGGAGCTCATCAGCAGCGCCTCCCGGCGAATTGCGGAGCTCCAGCAGGACACCGGCGTTGTGACGGAGGTATTTATCGGAAGTGGTGACGTGCCAAGAGTCCTGAGCCAGGCAGTGGAGCAGACGGGAGCCAATTTGTTGGTTAATGGGACATACCCTTATGGCGGCCGTCTGCGGACCTATGGCTACGGAATCATTTGCGCCGTATCGATTCCTGTCCTGAGCGTGTGACGAAGCACAACTCGTGTGCACGACCGTGTGGGGCTGGGGCCGCACACGGTTAGATCTCTCTTTTAAATTCCTTTGCCATTCTTACAATCGGCAGCACTTCTCCGTTACCTAGAGGGACGTCCAAATTCTCCAGCGCCTCATATCCCTTCGCGCGGTAAAAAGCCACGCCGCTGATTGTTGCGCCCATTTCGAGGCGCATGAAGCCCGCCCCCCTTGCTGCTTTCTCGCAGGCTTCGAGGATCAATGCACCGATGCCGCGGCGTACCCACTGCGGATGTATGAAAAATGCACGAATCTTGGCCGCGTCCTGCGCCGGGTCCAGGAGCGAGTCTTCGCGTCCTGCGTATTGGTCGCCACCGTACAATGTCTTGCGCTTGCTCCAGCCGCCACAACCAATGATTTCAGGTATTGCCGACTTGGATTCCGCAAGCTCCGCGACCAGATATGTCCCGTCCGCGATTAGCTGGCGATCCACTCCATACAATGAGTTCAGCGCACCCTCTATTTGCGCTCGAGAATAATCAGCCGTCTGCAGGCCTCGCACCGAGGCCTCAATCAATTCACGCAGCGGACGGACATCTCTTGCTGCCGCTTTTCTTACGCGGATGTTCACTATATTTAGACTCAAGCGCGTGAGGATCCGGAGGCAATGGAGGCTACGACAACGGGTTGAAGTTTCACCGGGAAATTGACTGAGCGCGCGATGAAGCACAACTCGTGAGCGCGGGCGTGCAGTGCGGTGGCTTCTGCGATGCGGGCCGGGTCGGCGATAGCGGCGCGCGGTCGCAAGATGACTTCCATGAATCGGCCGCCGCCGTCTGAAGCTTCCGCCATGGTTCCGGCGGCCTCGTCACGATAGTCCGTGACAACGATCGCTGCATCGGAGCAGAGGTGAAGAAACCAGAGCATGTGGCAGGTAGAGAGTGAGGCCACCAGCAGCTCTTCAGGATTGTAGCGCGAAGGATCGCCACGGAAGGCTGGATCGGAAGAGCCGAGGATTGGAGCGGTCTTGCGGTCAGCGGATATTTCGTGGTCACGGGCGTAGGCTTTGTAGTTGCTCGTGCCTGATCCTTTGTTTCCGGTCCAGACGCTACGGACGGTGTAGTGATGTTCGTGTGGCATGGAAACAGAATATCCGGGAACGCGCTCGAAGAAAACTGCGATCCCCGAGTGCGCCGTGGTTGCAGGACAAGCCAAAATGGCATTCAGCAATTCCAACGTAAGAACGACGGCCGGGTTCACTCCAGTGGGCGCTGAAGAAGTAGGGTTTGTCGGAAGGGAGAGACATAGAAAAAAGGGATGGGCTCGGCCGCCTGATAGGCGGCCGTGACCGACCCGAGACATAGGTAACAGATCGTACCGGACACATGGGTTACACTTTTTCCCCTTTGGGGGGGATGCCTTGGAAGGAGTGTTCTGTCATGGATGAAAAACGGCAGTTTGTGGCTAGCCGGCGAGCCAATGGCGCGTTGATCGGACCTGGGGATTATTTCCGAGTATCCCGTTAAATCGGGGCTTGTCCACCAAATGGTATCATCGACCGAATGAGGAGGTCGGAAGTATGGACCCGGAGGGGTGGGCCACCCGCCAAGTCAGGGGAAGGGCATGACGTACGCGCGGGTAAAGATGTAGTATCGGGCGCAAGAGTGGTGAGGGTAGCTGCGATGAAAGAAATGATCCCTTTCCTACTAGCTCTGCTCCTTTGGGCACCGCCGAAATCCGCCGGGCAGGAGGTGCCGGGGTCGGCCGCATTCCCAGAACCAGAGAAGCCGGCCGTGAATTCAGGGTTTCCAACTCGGTGGAAATCCATGACCACCGGGTCTGTTCGCATTCTTCGATTTGAAGGCGATTACATTTATGGAGAAGTAGTTGTCCCCGAAGCTTTGGCCAGGGTGGGCGGAGGTGTTGAAATAATGGTCAAGAAAGAGGGCAATCAGTACACGGGAACAGTCGATGCGCGTGTGGTAAAGCCTGACGGCGGCTCCGCCTGTTCGGAGAGTAATCCGATCGAATTGACTTCTGTCACACCGACGCGCATCGAAGGACGGGCATTTGGGCCGCCCCCGGGTTCGGGATTTGATTGGTCGACATGCACCCATTCGATTTCCAAGCAGTGGAATTCATTTGTGTGGATTCCGCAATCCGCGGGTGGCGAAGAACAGTCTCAAGCCTCCTCCGGACAATCGCCACGGGGTTCAACCGCATCGCCACAATCAGGAAAGCCTACAGCGAATTCCGGATTTCCGATTCGATGGAAATCCCTCACCACCGGGATTATTCGTACTCTGCGATTCGAAGGCGATTTGATTTATGAAGATAATTTCTATCCCGACGCTGGAGTCAAGACAGACGGAGCCACCCAACTCAAGTTCAAGAAGAACGGCAGTAAGTACGCAGGTACGGCCAACCTGCGTGTGGTAAGGCGTGACGGCCGCGCTTTCTGTCCGGAGAGTTTTGCGGTCGAGCTGACCTCGGTCACTACAACCCGAATCGAAGGACGAATATTCAGTCCGCCGATGTCTTCAAGGATCGATTGGACGACATGCACGTACTCGATGCCTGAAGCGTGGCAGAGATTTGTTTGGGTTCCGCTGAACTGATTGATGGCGGCTGGTACATTTTTCCATTTGAGGGTAGCGCAGAGATTCTCCGGTTGCTGCGCTCTGTGCATCATGTTCAAGGGTGCGAGTTTCGATCTTTACCTCACGGAGGTTGACGGCCCGCAACCCAACCCCAATCGTACTCGGGATATTTTGTTGACAAGCTGTTCCTCCAATAAGATAGTCGTAAATATTTCATCGGAGACCTAAGGATGCATGGTCGGCGTCTCCACGATACCCAATGATTTTTGGCTTGCCGCGCTTTTAACCGACATTCGGGGGAGGTGCTTATGAATTTCCCGGGCTCAAACCCTTCACCGAACACCGTTCCAACGGCGTCTCGGCGTTTGCAAATCGGAGCTTCGGCATTACGGGCTAGCATTGTTCTTGCTCTCGTCGCTGGCGGTTTTGCGCCATATTCGTTTGGGCAGAAGAATCCGGAAGAATGGTCTCGCCCGGACGTAAAATGCCCACCCACTGATCAGACTCCGATCCCAGACCGCGATGCACCACTCTCCGGCAATCCCAATGATCCGCCTGATTGGCTCCGCAGGGTCTTTCACTGGGATGATAACAACGGGAACGACCTCACGTTAGAGATCTGGTGCGTCAGAAGTTCACTCTCATTCTCGGCCCGAGTTTCCGTAAGCAAGGATCACAAGTCTGTTGTCAAAGCCTCTCCCGGCGGTGAGAACAATACAGAACGATTGGGACCGTGTTGACCGTATCACCAAGGAGTGAACGTCGGTCCGACGTTCGACGATCCCCCTGGGGCAGATGCTGATGCGACCAAAATCCCCAAAGTCATTACCTGGATCTCCCAGAATCCCCACATACCCAAACCCTTCGAGAGAGATGATGATCCCGAGGAGACCTACCGTAAGACTTTTCTCTGGATCGTCCCTCCAGACGTGTTCAAAGGTAGCATCACCGAGCCTAACCCTTCTCCCCCGAAACCCGCCGCCCCGCTTCCTCCCGGCACTCCGCCACCACCCATCGAATGGACCCCGACTCCGCCCGACGCACCCACATATTCCCTGAAATTCTCAGGTAAGTTTCCCACCCCCAGTAAACCGGAGGGAAAAGAGGCCAGTGAACTCACTGCGGAGGAGAAGAAGATCTTCATTGACATGTTCCAAAAAGAAAAACCGGCCGTCAATAAACAAACAAAAGAGATTTATGAGCATCTCCCCAAAATGATCGATGACTTAAATGCCGCCCGCAAAAAACGCGAATCGAGACTGCCACCAATGGAGCCCCCCAAAGAACATCCACCGTCCCCGCCCGTGAAGAGTCCGCCGCTGCCCACGCCAACCCCACCTCCCGGCCCTGACGACCACCCTTTTCTGTAGCTGCGTCACATCAACGCTGCCACGACTCTCAAAGTTCATGGACTTGTTATCGGGAATGGGTCAGCATGAGTAGGGCGTATTTCGACAAATAATTAGCAACACGCATTTAGGGGAGCACCCGAAATGCTCGCGACTTGAGAGTCGCAAACGAGTTCCTTCACATCCTGCACTGACCCCTAAATCGAGTTTGCTACAGTGGGGTCAGGCTCGACCTCATTCGGGACGGGAGACGGCTAGTCAGGCCGGAGTAGGTCGAGGCTTGATAACTGTTTCGAGAATCTTTCCGGAACGAGCCGAAGATACTGGTCGGTCGATGACCATGACACATGGCCCACGTATCCGGAGAGTACGGGCAGCATGCGCCTCAAGTCTTTACCTTGTCTCAGCCAAGCACCGAGGCAGTGAACGGCGAAAGTGTGCCTCAAGTCGTGCATTCCGGGCGGGCGGCTGGAGCGATGCTCCTGGCAAAGTTGCGAGCTGCGACAGAGTTTCTAAAAAAAATAGACTAGCGTCCTGCGCCGCAAGCAATTCCCATTGTTGTTTAGAAAGACAAATTCGCTGTCACCTCGTCTTTGCGCGCTAGAATCCAGGTAGGTTCGAAGGGCTATGTGAAGAGTGTGGCCGACCGGCAAGGTTATTCTTCTGCCGATGTTGACGCGGCGCAAAGTAACCATACCATTTCTTAAATCGACGTCGGCCAGCCGAGGATTTGGGATTTCCTGAACGGTTGATCCAGTCCCATAGATAAGCAGGAGAATGGTTCTGAAAGTCATCGGGCCCAGTGGGCATGACCTGTCTCGTTGGTTGTGCTCGATACTCTTCATAAGTCGGACCAACTCCCCGATGGAGTAAATGTAGGGCCTGAACGGGGGAGATAACGCTACCCGGGGAGGGGGCATCGGCAACCGTGCGAGTTGGCGGCGCGCTATTCAGAACTCGAAAAACGAGCTAATCATTCTATAAATGTGCCACCAGGTATGGGGAGACATGTTCGACCCGTTGAGGAAGGCGGACACTTGCTTTGGAGTGATGCTGTTTAGCGGTCCGTCTCCCAGGTGCCGAAGAAGGGATCCGAATAGCCACTCGCCTGTCGCGAAACGAGCGCCTCGCAGTTGGAGCGCCATATCCTGCCAGCCTTCGGCGACTATCGAATTGGCCATGTTGCGCCACTGCACATAGAGCAGTTCACGCAGACCAAATCGCAAGCGGGTCTTTCAACTAACACCGTCCGCAACTTGCTGTTGGTCTTGCAGGGAATCTTCTCGTTGGCGGTGGACAACGACATAGTCGTGAAATCGCCGATCCGGAAGAGCCACAAACCCGTCTACCGCGGGCGAGAAAGACCCACTTGGTCGCCAAAGCAAGTTCTGGCGATCATCGAGGCTGCTCCAGCGACATATCACGCGTTCTTCTGTTGCGCAGGGTTGACCGGCCCCAGGCTTGGACAACTACTGGGTCTGCAATGGAAGCACATTGATCTTACTGGTCGAAAATTGCGGATTGAGCACAGTCTCTGGCACGGGAAGGTGGTTCCGCCAAAGACTCAGGGAAGTATCCGGACAATCTACTTCGGGAATGCACTCGCAGACGCATTAACAGACCACTTTCAGCGCGCCGTGCATCGCGGGCCAGACGACTTTGTGTTCTCCAAGAAGGATGGCTCTCCCCTGCATCCTGACGTTCGCCGCAAGGATGTACTTTATTGTATTCTCGACAAGCTGGGGATCCCTCGCAGTCTGGGGACTTCAGGTTTTCACACCTTCAGGCACTCGGCCGCGCTCGCCATAGAACGGGCGATTTTTGGCGATCTGTTCCCAGTTGTTCCCAGTTTGGGGAACAGGAACAACTCGGCGGCATCCAACAGGGAATTGAATTAGTACGGGTTGGCTTGAAATTGAAAGGAAAAAGGGCGCTTCGAGGTTTTGCCTCTCAGCGCCCATGGTTGCGGGGGTTGGATTTGAACCAACGACCTCCGGGTTATGAGCCCGACGAGCTACCAGGCTGCTCCACCCCGCGCCATACACAATACGCGACTTGTCGCCGTTCTGCAAATGCTCAGGTGCTGCCCGTTAAGTGTCCAGTTGGGCCGTAGGGTCATCATTTGACTGGATTTGCGCGAAGATCCAAAGTTGGGGATCAATCTGCTGGAATATTAGCCCGACGATCAACCAGCCTGTTCCACCCTGCGTCCCGCTGTTCCACAACTTCAGCACCGTCAGGTGCCCGATAAGTGCTCGAAATTCCGAGCAACCAGCGTATTGCTTCCGGTTTTCCGGTAATCCGTCGAGAACCGACGCCAAGCGCGAAGCACTTCCTACAAGCTAAGACTTGTCGTTACTAATCTCTCGTGTGCATTCAAACGAATTTCTGGTTTGCCGACCATTCAGCGGCCAGACGTTCAGATAGCGTTCTGAAGATTACCAACCGAATCCATCGGCCGGGCTAGAAGATGGCCGGGAGATCGAGCCCTTCCAGCCACCGGCTGCCTGACGCCGCGATCCATATTCCGCACCTCGCCAGCATCCGGGGCGCGTCGTTTGCGTCCCGGTCGAATCTGCGGGACCGACCGAGCGCCCCATCTCTTTGCCTCCGTGTCACCCACCGCGGCGCTCGCTTGCCCTGCGCGTCCCCAGCAGAGGGAGCCGGAGGGCGGCTTCTTTGTTTTATGTAGCGCTGGCGTCCCGCCGGCTGTTTTCTCTTCTGCATGGTGTTGCCGACTGTTGTCATTCCGACAGAGGCCGCACTGCGGCCGACGAGGAATCTGCTGTTCGTCTTGTTGCTCATCGTAGTGTTTGTGTCCTGGCTTCCGTGTCGAGGCGGCGAGAACAGCGTTTTTGTTGTGATTAGAAAAAGGTGATGTCTTTTGTTGTGACTCAGGTAGCCCGATTTTTGAACTGGCAACTGTTACGATTAGCCCTTTCTTTGCCCCCGGCAGTTTTGAGGTGCGGAGCTAAGTGTTTCTGGAATGAAACCGGTCCTCCACAAGTCTCGCCGTGCGCGTCATTGAGTTCAAAATCTACCCTTCGGCTCATCCGCCGCGGCGGAATCGCTCAGGGTGACCATCCTTAACGCATGGTCAAAATTCTCCATTCGTAGCATTGCACGGCGGGGAATGAAATTCGAGTGGCGGTTGGCACAGTTTTTGTGTGCTCTCACAGATTGACCTTCCGAAACTCGTGTGAATGTGAAACTGGAAAATTGAAAAAGGGGGGAGTCAGATAGGAGTCCCACGATTCAGAAACGAAGCATGGGGCGCCGGGCCCCAGAGCAAAAAAAGAATTAGGCAATTAGTGGATTATTCCTTCGCCACGGACGCGTTTTATCTCAGCGCTTGCTGTATCGCCGAGTCAAAATCAGCTACGTAGCTTTGCCAGCTTGATGCATCTTCCTGATATGCACGGGCAAGCAGCCCGAGCATTTTATCTTCCGCAACTCATGCGAACAACCGGACCACTCCGTAACACTGGAACTGGTCCATCACTCCATTTTCACCGCAGGGGATCCGCTTTCATCGGCTCCGATGATTGGGAAGTGATACACTTCGCTCGGTGCGATCTCGGGTGTCCATTGTAACCGTCACACTTGTCTTGCTCACCTGCCTTGCGTGTCCGATAGTCGAGATGTTCGACCAGTGGGATCACACTGTTCAGACCGGGAACGACATCGAGTCTCAGCCTGCAGAACATTTCGAAGGCTTCGTCAGCCAACATCTGTTGGAAAGCGGGCACTTCGATGAATACACGAGAAACACAATCGCGTGTTACGAAGACCTGCAGGCCCTGGCCATAACGCTCGCCCGCGGCGCGTAGCCCCGGATATTGGAACTGTGCTGCTGATCAATTTCAGCCTTCTCCTGAGCTGACGATTCTATAGTGGAGCGATACGTAAGACCGACGCCGATTGGTGAAGTCGGGTGCGGAAGGCGAGAATCATGCGTCCGAACGGCTGGCGATCCTGCCCAAACTTCGCCGAACCCCGTTTCTGGCGAGTGAGAGGTATGATTAGGCGAGTGAAAGGAAATCTGTAAACACAAGCGCGCTTATCGTTACCCATCCAGTGAAACAGTGAGCTTCCGCCAAGCGGACTTCTGGCCCGGAATAACTTCCGGTTTGCCCGTAATTCGGGCCGAACTAGCACCCAATTACATCAAATCTCTAGACATCTTCTAAATGCCAGTGGTGTCAAAGGACCGCCCGGTCATCAGGAGTTTGCGACTGCGCGTTGATTCGGTGAAGAACCCCATCCAGAGCTTCCGAAACACTCGTTAGTAGGCCACGTTCAACCAGATGTTTGAGGAATTGCTCGTTTATGCCACCGGCAGTTGCATGATTGGCGGCGAATGATTGAAAGCTGCGCTCTGGCGCCTCGACGGCAGTCGTCGTCAATCCAAAAAACAGTCGTCCAATGTAGTCTCTGGCTTTCGATTCCGGAATCCCCTGTTGCGCTAACCAGGAAGCAATCCTTTCAACGAATGCGAAGTACGACGCAATAGTTGCAGTTGTCGCGCAGATCGCATCGAACTCCCTCTCAGTTTCGACTGGAAAAACGGTTCCAAGCTCAGCAAACAGGTCGAGCGCAGCCGGATCTGCCGGACATATCGCAGTCGGGCTTAATCGCCTAGCGGTTGATGGGAGTGGCACAGCCCTCGCGATTCGAGTTGCAGGCGGCACGAGCCTTGACAGGCTCAGGAGCGAGAGCCCGGAAACGAGACTGATGATCTGATGGTCGGGACCAAAGCGCAGTTCTGAAAGGACACCTCGGGCGGCCGCGGGTCTCGCTGCGATAACGATTGTGGCGGAATGATCGAGAACTTCCTGGTTGGACGAAGCAACGGAAACGCCCTTGAAGCGATTGGAAAGCTCGCTCGCGACGGCAGCATTGCGCGGGGACAAGCGAATCGAATATGATCTGGTGCCAAACGAGCACAGGCCGGTGACGATTGACGACGTAATTTCGCCAGTCCCAATGAATCCCAGTTGCATGGTCTTTCCCCGGCTTACAGTGTGGAAGCCAACAGACTTATCGTGAAGGGTAATTCTCACGCAGCCACAGCGAGTTTGCAATCTGAAGCTGCATAGCTGCGCAACCGGCCCTGAGAATGTTCACACCCCTCCGCCCCTAGCGGCGAAGGACGGGACGGTATTGAGTCTCTTAGCGCGTAGTCGACGCCCTTGAGAAGGCCTTCTACCAGCTTGGCATCCCTGAGCTCTCCGAGCTCAATTTCCACGACGCGCTTCTTGAAACCTTGAATCGTGTGCGAGCGGGTGGCGGGCAAAAGGAGCAATCTTCATACCGCCGGCTGCCGGAATCGCGATAACAAACTTTGTCGGATGGCTGCTGATTTTCAGCGATGGCGCTCACCTGGTGATTGCCTAGCACTTTCGCGAATCCGGCGTCGTTTTGTGGGAGCTGCCTCCTGGGCCTCGTCTACCTAATCAGGGGCGGCTATTTTCTGATTCATTCCGTATTGGGGCCTGTATCAATCACGCTCGCACTCGCGATTTATCTGCTCGAAGAAGGAGTTCTGGAACTTATTTTGGCGTCTTGGTTGCGTCCGGCGATCGGTTGGGGATGACTACTGTTCGATGCAATTTTCACTCTGATCCTCCGCGTCATGATCAAGAGGACGTGGCCGGCGAGCACGGTTTGGGTGACGGGGATGCTTGTGGGCTTCAGCATGTTATTTAGTGGCATCGCCCGTTTGATGTTGGCATTCGCCGCGCGCCGGGTGATCAGTAAGCTGGCTTAGCTTTCACTGTGATCCAGCCAACTGACTGCTTCGTGCTCACGATGGCTAGGGCGTGAAGGGTCCGAGGGCTGGCTGTTAATTCGAAGCACAAAGATGCAAGAGTAGCTTACCAGGAACTGTAGGCGCTTCCGTCGAACGGAGAAGCTTTCTGGGAAGAGGAATTCACGTCACAAACTCCCCCGGCAACCTGGTCGGGACTAAGCAGCGTATCACAATTGCTCGAATTCCAATCCTTTGCGCCGGTCATGGGATCGAAGGGAACTTCACGGATGTAATTCGGGACCAGATCATCGAGCGAGTTAGGCGCCGCTTCTTTGTCAAGCGTGTAATCGTTGATAGCTTTACGCATGTCCCGCAAATCCTGGCGAAGGACGACCTCGTGAGCCTTGATGACCGTGCGGTCGTAGCGTCCCACGGCAATCGCGGCAAGAATCACGATGATTGAGGCCACCACCATCAGCTCGAGGAGCGTGAAGCCGCTCTCGCGACGCGTGAGCGGGCGCCTGGGTCGCTGCCGCGTGCGAAACCGCGTGTTCGCCGTCGGACTGTCAAGTTGCCTGTATATGCGCATCACCAATCCGAGTACTTCGTTCCGTTCAGCGCCGTACCGGTAGACTTCGTGTAGACATCGAAGACATTCTGGCCGCCCCAGGAAGTTGAGTCCGTATCGTCCTGCACCGAGCGCAAACCCCAATCCGTGCCCCCGGTCATGGGGTCCACGGGTACTCGCGAGAGGAAATGAATTTTCTGTTTCTGACCGCCGACGGCAGGCTGGCTGCCAAATAAGGAGGCGCCAGGAACCAGACCAGTCGGCGCTTGGCCGCCGGTAAGTGGCACCCCGGTGACTAGGGTCGCCAGATCCTTTGGATACCCTTCGGTGCCGGCCTGCACCTGAATCTGGTTCTTGTCCGCAGCGTCTTTATACCGATCAATGGCGGCGCGCATTTCGCGCAGGGCTATGCGCAGATCTTCTTCTTTTCTGCGAACTACCATCACACGCGCCATGGGCACGGCAGTGGTGGCCAGAATGAGCATCACCGCGCACGCGATGATCAATTCAAGAAGAGTCATCCCCGCTGCGATGGCGCGCGCTCTGCGGCGCTGCGGCGAAACGGAAGTGAAGGCTGGCTTACTCGCCGGCGGTTTAATTGTCACGCGGAGGTTCCGGGTCATCTGGCCTCACTGCACCTGGATGGTGGCTTCTCCGGAGACCATCGGAATTGTGCGCTGCTGTGAGTCGCGAGCATTCATCTGCAGCACTTGAAGCGTCGAAGTCCCAGGAGCCACACCGCGGACGACGATCCCTATCAAGGTGCCAGTGCCGTTGACGCCAGGCGTATTCGGCTGGCGCGTAGCGGAGACGACCACCTCGCCCTTCTGCTGGTCAATGCGCTGGACGATGGCAATATCCTGGTTGCCTCCCGATAAGAATCCGCCGTTGCGAACTTCTTCCACCTGCACCACAGCAGGGTTGTAATGAATCAAAAGCGGAATCGAATACAGGTCGGTGACGTTGGACACCGACAGTCCCACGGTGGTGGCCTCGCCTTGCTTCAGCTGCCCGGTGGGAGGATCAAAATGAAGTTGAGGAGCGGGCGGCCCACTCTGCGGCGGCGATACCGCTGGCAAGGAGCTAGACTTAGGGGGCTGCGACGCTGCAGCCGGCTGGCTCTCCGATCCTTCGCGATAAACACGCACCACCGAATCTGTTCCAGCGGCCATAGTTTTCAGATTCGCCGCCGTTATCGAGGGCAGGCGAATGATATGTGGTGTCAAGACGATCAGGACCTCACTGTCCTGCACCTCGTGGTTGTTATCCGAGAATAGATATTTCGCGAGCGGAACTTGTGCAAAACCGGGGATGCCATTTTGATTGTCCGTGTTGGTGCGTTGAATCAGGCCACCCAGCACGCTGACTTCGCCTTCTTTCAACCTTACGTCGTGCTCAATCTTCTGCTGGCTGATCACAGGCTGATTGATCCCGCCGATGTTGCTGCTGCCCGTAACTGCGGATATTTCGATAGCCAGCTTCATGCTCACTTGGTTGTCCGGATGAACCCTGGGAGTGACGTCAATGTTCACACCCACATCCAGGTACTGAAATTGTGTGTTGACCAGCGGGTTGACCACACCCGCACCGCCTCCCACACCGACTCCCACACCTGCTTGGAAGCTTCCCGTTGCCACCGGGACGCGTTCGCCGATTTTCAACGTTGCCTTCTGCCCATCGGTCACGCGAATTTCCGGGTCTTGAATCATGCGCGTCTTATTGTCTGTAAGAACAAAGTTGGCCACGGCGCCAGGCAGCGTGAGGCTGTAATCTGCAGTAGAAAGATGTTTCAAGTTTTGAAGCGTGATTTGCGAGGTAGACGTAGACGATGTTGTGGATGTCGTCGAAGTAGTCGAGGTGGTCGAGGTAGTGCTGGTGGTGCTATTCGGTTGCAAGTTCGTTCGCGGGCTAAAGGAGAGCGCGATGCTCTGTCCCGGCAATATCCCGAGATCACGCAGGCGGTCGATGTTCGCAGAAAGAACCTGGACGTGGATCATCACTTCGGGTTTGGCTTTGTCGATATCGCGAATGATTTTCCCGGCCAGCACCAGCTTATCCGGCGTGTCGCGGATCACGATGGCGTTTTGCGCGTTTACTTGCTGGATGCGGTGCAAATCGAGCAACTGGCGTAGTCCGGTGACGATTTCGGTGAGATCCTGCGGCGTGAGGGTGTTCGAAACGTAGAACGTGCGCACCACTTCGTCTTCTATGTCTTTGCGCTTTTGCGCGTTATCTGGCGCCACCATGATTATATTCGCCGTTACAGGCTTCCAAAACGACTTGCTCTCCATGGAGACGGCATCCAGAGCCTGTTCGAGAGTGACATTGGGAAGTTCCGCCGTGATGCGGCGAGTGGTAAAGTCCGGGTCGAATATGACGCTCAACCCCGCGAGCTTTGCGACGGTCTCAAACACCACGCGGGCATCGTTGGTCATCTTCAAGTTAATGGGATCGCGCGAGAGCGGTTTCAGCTCGGGCGGAGCCGTCAATATGCTCTCGTCTGGCTGAGGGTTGGTGTTCAAACCTCGGGACCCTTCCGCAGCCTGCTGGGCGGCAAGGAGATCCATCGTTCGCTTGACCTCTTGGTCGGCGATTTCGCTCGAGGGGTCAATCGCCTGGGCCTTCTGGAAGTCCGCCAGTGCAAGCTGCAGGTCGCCTCGTTGAACCGCCTTGCGGCCCTGCTCCACATGGAATTGACCGGCCTCAAAGCGCATGCGGACAGCGTGAAGTTTGTATTCTGCGTTTGTTGGCTGAATCCGCAGGGCGCGCTCATAATCCACCAGCGCCGTATCGTAATCCTGTAGCGCCTCGGCCTTTCGCCCCGCCTTGTAGTCCTGGCTCCCCTTTTCCTTGGGGCATCCGGCGAGCAATAGAGCAGCAATTGCTAAGAGTGACAGGTAAATTGGACGGCGCAAAAGAAACCCTCCGCGCGGGGTTTGCACGCGATTCCGATTGAGTCTAACACCCCAACTGTGATGCGGCAAGGATTCCCAAGTGTTGCCGCACCGTTAGTCTAAACATGCACCAAGTAGAAGACCAGAATGGGAAAAGCACACTGCCAGCCATTTGGCAGAACCCTGGAGAATTCTGCGACTTGCAGGGGATTGCATGCGACGGCTATGATAACCGTGGCATGAAAAACGCCGCTAAGAAATCGGACTACGAAGGCGTAAAAATCGTGGCCCAGAACCGCTCCGCCTCCTACAATTACAGTCTCCTGGATAAGCTCGAGGCCGGTCTGGTCCTAGTAGGCACGGAGGTCAAGACCCTCCGGGAGGGCAAAGCCTCCCTGCGGGAAGCTTATGCGGAGATTCGCGCCGGAGAGGCCTGGCTGGTACACTGCCACATTCCGGAGTACTTGCCGGGAGGGACACGCAACCACGATCCGCTGCGGAAACGGAAGCTGCTTCTGAACCGGCGCGAGATTGAACGCCTTCTGGTGCAGACTCAGCAGAAGGGCATGACCGTCGTCCCTCTGAAGATTTACTTTCGGGACGGCATTGCAAAGTGCGAACTGTCGGTTGCGCGCGGGAAGAAATTCCACGACCGGCGCGAATCCGAACGACAAAAAGAAGCTAAACGTGAAGCCAGCGAAGCGATCAGCCGCTCGCGCCGGCGATGAAAATGAAAGGGAGACATGCAGATTCAACTGGAGACCCAGCCGTACTCTTCGATTCAGACCGATGCGCTCGTCAGCTACGTCTTCGATAAAGACAACAAGATTGAGGGTCCACTCGCCGATATTGACCAGGCTACGGGCGGTCATCTGTCTGCACTCGCGGCGGGCGGCGAGCTCACGGGGAAATCCCTCGAGATGGTGCTGCTGCATTTCCCGGAGGGGATGGATGCGAAGCGGTTGCTTTTGGTGGGAGCCGGGAAGCCCGAAAAATTCAACGTGGGAGAATTGCGCAAGATTTCCGGGTCGGCACTGCGCTATTTGAAAATACGCGGTGTGAAGAAATTTGCGTTTCTCGCGCGTGAAGGTGAGCGCGGTCCTGCCGCTGCCCAAGCCGTTGTCGAAGGCCTCGCGGCTGGTGATTTCGAATCGGACAAGTACCGCACCGAGAAGAAAAACGATCGCGAGATTCAGTCCGTATTGCTCGTGGGATTCGATGCCGGGCCCGGCGGTAACCTGACCGCTGCAATTGAGCGCGGCCGCGTGATCGCTGAATCGCAGAATTTCGCGCGCGACCTAATCAACGAACCTTCCAACCGCTTGACGCCGCGCATCCTGGCAGTGCGCGCTGAAACCATGGCCAAGGAAATGGGCCTTGGAGTGGAAATCCTCGACGAGCGCAAAATCTCAGAATTGAAAATGGGCGCGTTGATAGGAGTCGCCCAGGGCAGCGTGGAGCCGCCGCGCGTGATTGTGGTGCGCTACACGCCGGAAAATCCTCGGCCGGGAGGCCCGGTGCTGGGATTGGTGGGCAAAGCCGTCACATTTGATACCGGGGGCATCTCCATCAAGCCTGCGGACAACATGGAGAAGATGAAATACGACATGGGTGGTGGCGCCACCATGCTAGGCGCCATGCGCGCACTCGCGTACCTGAAACCTTTGGTGCCCGTGATCGCCGTGATTCCTGCCACGGAAAATATGCCTGGTGGACGCGCCCAAAAACCCGGCGACGTGCAGGTGGCCATGTCCGGCAAAACGATTGAGGTAATCAATACGGACGCGGAAGGCCGCCTGATCCTGGCTGATGGCGTCACCTACGCGCGCAAATTAGGTTGCACGCACCTGATTGATGCCGCCACGCTGACCGGCGCAATCCAAGTAGCGCTCGCAAACGTGCATGTCGGCGCCTTCGGCACCCCCCGCGAGTATCTAGATCAATTCCTTGAGAGCGCAAAGGCTGCCGGCGAGAAAATGTGGCCCATGCCCATGGACGACGAATACGAAGAGATGATCAAGAGCTCCATCGCGGACATCCGGAACACGGGCACCGGCAAAGGGGGCGGCGCGATCACTGCTGCATGGTTCATTAAGGAATTTGCCGAGGACACGCCATGGGTGCACCTCGACATCGCCGCCACTTGCTGGGTGGACGAAGGAAAGCCGTGGCTCGCGAAGGGCCCAACAGGCGTCGCCATCCGCTCCATCATTGATTTCGCGATGAAGCTATAGTCGAGGGGTCTTGAGTCGCATGGCATCCAAGGGGCGTGCCGGGACTGAATCAAGAGCGAAAGTTGAAGCGGAGGAAAGGACCATCGATCAGCAAACGTAAATCACTATGCCCGCCACGTCCGAAGAGACGACACCATTTTCGCGCGCGCATTCCGCCTTGCTCGACTGTCCGTGTTAAAACTACTCCAAGCAATCCCCGGCGCAACGAAGTGGGTTGGCGTTTCCGAATAGGGTATTACTCTGAAGTGGATGGATTAAATTCCAGCCGGCTGATCAATGCCAGCGGCGAGTATGAGTAAACTTTGGACTATGAACGGCTCGTGTTCTTCGATATCGAAAGCGTCTCCAAAAAACGTAACTTCGACGGGGGGAATTGTCCTAAGTTCTCACCGATTGGATGAAACGGGTCCGGTAGCCGCCGAGTGGGCCCCTACATTTTTTCCGGCGGCGTGATCCCCATGAGCGCGAGAGCTGTGACCAGTTGCTCGCGAACCAGCGCCGTCAGCAGCAGCAAGAACGCACGCTTTTCCGCATCCTTTTCGGACAGGATATGGTGCTTGTGGTAGAAAACGTTGAACCCCTGGGCCAGCTCGAAGGCATAGCGCGCGACGATAGCCGGCTCTTGCGTTAGGACCGCAGCTTCGATCCGAGCGCCCAGTGACCCTGCCAGCAAAATCAAATCCCACAAGTCATCTCCAGACGGTGGGGCAAGAAATCTCGAGGCATCCAACTCCCCGCTCTTCAACCGCGCAAGATTTGATGCATCTTCCTCTGCGATGTTAGGATCAAATTCCGCGCCCTTGCGCAGAATCCCGTTTACGCGGACCACGGCATATTGAACATATGGCCCGGTCTCGCCCTCAAAGCTCAGCGCATCTTTGAAATCAAATGCAATCACCGTTGAGCGTGTGAAGCGCAGCAAGAAATATCGCAGGGCGCCGATGGCGACGGCATGCGCAATCGCAGCGCGCTCAGATTCCGGCGATTCCGCGTGCCGCTCGTGCACCTCTTTGTGCGCGCTCTCTTCCAACCGATCGAGCAAATCGTCGGCTTTCACTCCCTGCCCCTTGCGCCCGCTCACCTCTATGTAGGGTTTTTTCACCTCTTCCGCGGGAATTTCGTAGCCCATTTCGCGGGCGCAACGCGGCGTTAGCGCCACCACGTTGTATGCAAAATGCTTCAGATGATCCGCTTCCTCGTTGTATCCGAGCGCGCGCAAGCCCGCCACCACCACCTGCTGCGGATAGGCCTGCCGTGAATCAATTACGTTGAACACATCGTGCGCGTGACCGAATTGCGGTGCGCCCGGATCGTCTCGGTCGCTCGACGTAACCCAAGCCTCATGCCCGTCGGGATGCCTGTGAAAGCGGCGATAGTGAAAGTCGCGGTCCAAAAGGCCGAATTTCCAAAGATGGTGCGCGATGTCTTTGCCGACGTAGGTGACGGTTCCGGTCGAACGGACAATGATTTTCGCCTCGGACTCTTCCGTTGGCTCTTCTCTTTCATCAACCGCCTCACACTCGGAAGGGAGCTGCATCACCCAGCATCCGGCGTTCTTGCCGGTAGTTGCAAGATGGATCGCTCCGCGCGCTTTCAGCATCTCGAACGCAGCATCCCAGAATTTTAGGTGCAAAATTTCACTTTCGCGCGAGAGCAGATCATAATCAATCCCTAGGCGATCGAGCGTGCGCAGGTGGCAGTGCACGACGGCAGTTGCCACCAAGTCCGCAATTTTTGCAGTCTCGCCCTGCCCCTCTTCAACGTCTCTGAGTATTTGTGAGCGCAGCTCAAGCCGCGACTTATCTTCCGCGAGAAACTGAGTGACGCGCGTATAGAGGTCCCAGCATAAATAATCAAACTTGGGGGCGGCAGCCAATGTGCGAACATCTTCCAGAGATTTCTTCTCGAGATACAAGAATCCCAGCACGACGTCCGCCACCTGCACGCCCGTGTTGTCGATGTAATTCTGAATTTCCACCCGTCGGCCGCAATGGCGCAGCAGCCGCCCGAACGTGTCACCCAAGACGGCATTGCGCAAATGGCCGATGTGGGCCGCCTTGTTCGGATTGATGGCGGTGTGCTCGACCACCGTTTTGGGAGCAGCCGCAGCCACTGCGATGGCTTCGTGGCCCGCTTCCGCGCTCGCGTCCCGGAAAAATGCCGCGCGATCAAAGAACATATTCAGATAACCGCCGCCCGCCACTTCCACCCGCGCGACCCCTTCGATACGTTGGAGCGAATTCGCAATTTCCTGCGCCAGAGCCCGCGGCGGCTTTTTTAATTGCTTCGCCAGCTCGAAACACACCGGCGACGCCACCTCGCCCATGGCCAGCTTCGGCGGGCGCTCGGTGACGACAGGCACGTCCGTCTTGTAGCGCTCGTGAATATGATGCTTCAGCGCTTTGCGAATCCGATCTTCGACTGCTTTATACACACGCCTCCTTGGCTTGAATGAATCCGGCGATTATATCGCAGCTGTCAGGGCTGCGTTTGACAGAGTTGGAGTGGCAGACTAGTATCATTTTTTCGCGTGGCCGCGAAAAATTCGTTAGCGAAACATGCAAATCTCTGGAATCGCATACTTCGATTGTTTTTCGGGCATCAGCGGCGACATGGTCCTCGGCGCGCTGGTGGATGCCGGGGCCGACTTGCGTGCGATCGAGACAGATCTTCGGCGGTTAGGCCTTGAGAATTGGAGCATGTCGGCAGAAAAAGTGAAGCGCGGCGCCATTTGTGCCACGCGTGTGAAAGTGGAATCGAACGAAGACCACCACCATCGCGGTCTTTCGCTCATCTTGAACCGCATCGAAGATGCAAATCTTGCGCCGCGAACCGCTGAGCGCGCAAGGAACATTTTCACGCGGCTGGCGGAGGCAGAAGCCAAGGTCCACAACATGCCCGTCCAGCAGGTACATTTTCACGAGGTGGGCGCTGTGGACTCGATTATTGATATCGTGGGCGCGGCGATTGGATTCGAATTGCTGGGAATCGATGAATTTGCATGTTCGGCGTTCGATGTTGGGGCGGGGCAGGTGAAGACGGCACATGGCTCACTCCCTGTGCCCGCGCCTGCCACTGCCGAACTGCTGCGCGGTGCGCCAGTCTATTCCAGTGGAATCCAGCATGAACTCGTGACGCCGACAGGCGCGGCCATTGCCACGACACTGGCAACGCGCTTCGCAGAAATGCCCGAGATGAAGCTCCGCGCGATTGGCTATGGCGCGGGCTCGAAGGATCTGAAGGAGCACGCGAATGTGCTGCGCCTGCTAATCGGCGACAGTGTAGCGAGCGGAGCAAGCGAGAGATGGGACACACCTGTGACGGTGATCGAAACGAACCTCGACGACATGAGTCCGCAAATCTATGGCTATTTTGCGGAGAAGGCGCTCGCGGCAGGCGCGCTCGATGTGTTTTCGTCGCCAGCGCAAATGAAGAAGAACCGCCCCGGATTGTTGGTGACGCTGCTCGCCGAATCCGCGAATGTGTCGCGGTTAATTGATCTGGTGTTTCGTGAGACCACCACCATCGGCGTCCGCACTTATGAAACGCGCCGCAAAACGCTCGACAGAGAATTTGTGCCAGTCGAAACGCCATTCGGGAATGTACGCATCAAGATTTCGCGTATGAATGGTTCAGTATTGAACGCCATACCTGAATACGACGATTGCCAACGCATCGCCACGGAACGCGGGATTCCTCTGAAGCAGGTGCTTGCTTCGGCGGCGTTCGAATTTGAAAAGCGGTTTCCGAACAGAGGCGAGGCACAGAAATAATTCATGGACAAGGCACCCGACAAGCAGAAGTACTACCTGACCACGCCGATCTATTACGCGAACTCGCGGCCGCACGTGGGGTCTGCCTATACAACGATCGTGTGCGACGTGATCGCCCGCTACAAGCGCATGTGCGGCTACAAAGTAGCGTACCTCACCGGCACAGACGAACACGGAGTGAATATCGAGCGCGCAGCGGAGAGGCTCGGCATCAGCCCCGCCGAGCTGGTTGACCGCAACCAAAGGATTTTTATCGAGCTTTGGAAATTGCTCGGCATTCAGTACACGCATTTTATCCGCACTACTTCGCCGCAACACGCGCGTGCGGTGCAGAATCTGGTGAGGCGTACGCGGCGGCACTCGCCGGACGCTATTTACAAGGGAAAATACGAAGGTCGCTACTGCATTTACGACAACCTCTACGTGAGCGACACGATTGAGCCTATCGATTGTCCCACGTGTGGCAGGCCTACAGAGCTTGTATCGGAAGAGAACTACTTTTTCCAGCTTTCCGCTTACCAGAAGCCTCTTCTTGAACTCTATGCGAAGAATCCGCAATTTGTGCTCCCCGATTTCCGATTTAACGAAGTGAAAAGCTTCGTCGAGTCCGGGCTGCACGATTTATCGATCAGCCGGAAATCAGTCAGATGGGGAATTCCGTGGCCAGATGACGAAGAGCACGTGTTTTACGTCTGGTACGATGCGCTGACAAGCTACATGAGCGGTATCGGATTTGTGGATGGCGAACACGATGGCCCTGATTTCAAATTCTGGCCCGCGGACATCCATGCCATGGGCAAGGAAATCATCCGTTTCCACGCGATTTATTGGCCTGCGTTCCTAATGGCGGCAGGTATGCCTCTGCCGAAACAGATCGTCGCCCACGGGTGGCTGCTTTTCGAGCAAGAAAAGATGAGCAAGTCGAAGGGCAACGTGGCCTACCCCGAGCCAATCGTGAAGGTGCTTGGCAACGACGCGCTCCGCTACTATTTGATGCGCGAAGTGGTGTTTGGCCAAGACGGCAATTTCTCCCGCGATGCACTCCTGACTCGTTACAATGCGGATCTCGCTAATGGTTTGGGAAACCTCGCTAGTCGTGTCCTCACAATGATCCAGTCCTATTTTGACGGGGTCGTTCCTGCACCGGCTCAGCCAGGAGTAGTTTCGAAGGACCTTCAATTCATTTCGGGGCCAATTGTGTCCACCGTTCTGCAGAACTACGATGCATTCGACTATTCAACTGCGCTCCTGGAGATTTGGCGCTTCATTTCGCAAGTGGACGGTTTTTTGGTCAGAGAGAAGCCATGGAAACTGTCAGAAGACCCTGCTCAGCGCCCTCATCTATCTGATGTCCTCTATAGGTCGGCGGAGGCTCTTCGGATAATCTCCATACTTGCGCATCCAGTACTTCCGGACGGGACACAGGCGATCTGGAAACATCTCGGTCAGGATGGGAGTATCACGCAGCAACGAATTGATAAAACGCATTGGGGTGAACTCAAAGTTGGAGCTCGCGTGACTAAGCCAGGTGTAATTTTTCCTAGAGTTGACCACGCAGAAACCTCAGAAAGGATCGCAAGAATGGAAGACGAGATACGGAATCCGGGGACTACGCAATCTGCAGCCGCAACACCATCGCCAGGGGCGCCGGGGGCTGGCGGACCGGCAGCTGCGGCCGCGCCTGCGCCAGGAGCGAAAATCAGCATCGAGGACTTCACCAGGGTCGAGATGCGCGTCGGCATCGTGAAATCCGTTGAAAGAATCCCAGGCGCTGACAAGCTTCTGAAAGTTATGGTGGACATCGGCGACGAGGTCCGCCAGGTGCTTGCCGGCATCGCGCAGTTCTACACGCCGGAGGAGCTTGTTGGGCGCAAGGTGGTCGTTGTCGTGAATCTGGCACCGCGAAAAATGCGCGGGCAGGAATCGAACGGCATGATCGTGGCGGCATCCGTCGGCGCGGAGGGAAGGCCAGTGCTCGCGACTTTCACCGAAGATGTTCCAGCAGGCGCAAAACTGAAATAGCCTCGATGTCAGGCGGCGGCAGGAAGAGAAGATCTTGACCGCAGAGACGCAGAGCGCGCGGAGAACTTCTCACTCAAGCGCCTCAGGTCAATCCCGACAGAAGCGGTCGGGACGGGACCTGAGCGACAAGTTCAAAGACAACGGCCACACCCCGGACCACTCAGTGGAAATCATCGACTCACACGCGCATCTGGAATTTCCGCAATTCGATGAAGACCGCGCCGCCATGCTCGAGCGGGCGCGTGGGGCGGGAATTCAAACACTGTTGGCCATCGGCAGCGGCACCGGGCCTCACCGGCTGAACGCCGCGATCCCATTTGCCGAGGAGCACAGCTGGATCTACGCGACCGTCGGGATTCATCCGCACGAGGCGGAGCTCGCAACCGAAGAACATTTCCAGCAGCTCGACCAACTGGCGCGTCACCCGCGCGTGATTGCCTGGGGCGAGATCGGCCTCGATTATTATTACGACCACTCGCCGCGCGAAGTGCAACAGCAAGTTTTCCGCCGCCAGCTGGAGCAGGCGCGGGCGGCCAAACTGCCAATCGTGATTCATTGCCGCGAGGCCTGGGCGGATTGCCTCGACACACTCGAGCGCGAATGGCAATCAAGTGGTCTGGGCGGAATTCTGCACTGCTTCACTGGTACGCTAGAGGATGCGCGGCGCGGGCTGGACGTAGGTTTCATGGTGTCGTTCGCAGGAAACCTGAGCTACCCGAAAATGCAGCACCTCCGCGACGTGGCAAAGGCATTGCCGCTCGACCGGCTGCTGACGGAAACGGACTCACCCTTTCTACCGCCGCAGGGGCGCCGTGGAAAACGCAACGAGCCGGCGTTTGTGCTGGAGGTAGCGCAGGCGCTCGCGAATGTGAGAGACTTAGGCAGCAACGAGATTGCCGCTACCACTGCGGACAATTTTCGGCGGTTATTCCGGCTCGGCGCCCACGGCTCCTCGGCCCAGCCAAGGTGAACGCTTAGGATGGCTTTTGCTGTCCAGGTAGCGCGAGGAATCTTCGACCTGATACGCGAGGATCTGGCCCTCGTCGAGCAGGAGATCACCGCCCAGAATTCCGCAGCAATCGAGCCAGTTTCCCAAATTTCCAGCTATCTGCGTGAGGGCGGCGGCAAGCGCATGCGTCCCGCGCTACTGCTGCTCGCCGCGGGAGCTTCGGGGTATCGCGGACCGAGCGCGATCCGACTGGGCGCAGTCGTTGAACTGATTCACAACGCCACGCTCATTCACGATGACGTGATTGATGGTGCCAACACGCGCCGCGGCCGTCCCAGTGCCAACGCGCGCTGGGGAAATCACATGAGCGTGCTCGCCGGCGACCGGCTCTATATGCAATCTTTTGAGATGGCATTGCGAGAGCGGAATTTCGCGATCCTCGATATCCTGATTGACCTTACGCAAAACATGGTCGAAGGCGAACTGCTTCAACTAACGCGGCTCGGGCGAATTGATCTGAACGAGTCGGATGCCACCGAACTTGCTTTCCGCAAGACGGCGTGCCTTTTCAGCGGATGCTCGCGGCTGGGCGCGGTGCTAGGGCGACAGCCGAAAAAGATTGAGGATGCACTAGCAGAATATGGACGCAATGCGGGCCTCGCATTTCAACTCGTGGACGACTTGCTCGATTTCACGGCGTCGCCCGAGCAGCTAGGAAAACCTGTGCTGAGCGATTTGAAAGAAGGTAAGGTGACGTTGCCGCTGATTTTTGCCTTGGAAGCGCCCGCGGCTGCGGGATCAAATGGTGGCGACGGACACGGACCGAACGGCGCCTGCGGCCGAGCGCTTGTTACGAAGGTACTCGAGGAGCGGGGCTTCCACAGCGTGCGCCCGGAGCAGATTACAAAGCTGGTCCGCGAGACAGGCGCGCTCGATCGCGCCGCGAATCTTGCGCGTGAATATGTCAGCCGCGCGAACGCTGCCCTGAACGAATTGCCCGCGTCAGAATACCGCCGCGCATTGATGGCGGTCCCCGATTTCATCCTCGAACGTCAGAACTAGCGGGGAGTAGTAGATTTTTCATGCGGATTGAAAAGGCCTCGATCAACACATGATTTCATATCGCATCTCAGCGCGTGGCGGCGCGCCCTGAGGAACACCGCTTGCCACGGCACCGAAATTGTTCCCCCGGATCCATATTTGCGTCTGGAAAAGCTTCGCGATAGGCTCCAAACGGGATGTTACCCTTCAAGCTTGTTTACGACGACCGCTATGATCTGAATCTAGGCCCGCATGTTTTTCCTTCGCAGAAGTACCGCATGGTACATGACCAGCTCCTCGCAGACGGCCTTGCCGAGACAGCGGATTTCATCCAGCCACAGCCTGCGACCGATGAAGATGTTCTCCGCGTCCATTCGCGAGAATATATTCAGAAGCTAAAGTCCGGAACGCTCTCGCATACTGAGATCATGAGGCTCGAAATTCCCTACTCCAAAAAGTTGATGGATGCATGCTGGCTCGCAGCAGGTGGTTCGATTCTTGCAGGACGAAGCGCCCTGGCCAACGGCTGGGCCGCCAGCATCGGCGGTGGTTTCCATCACGCCTATCCCGATCATGGCGAAGGATTCTGTGTGCTTCACGATGTTGCGATTGCCATCCGCCGTCTGCAATTTGATGGCGCAATCCGCAAGGCCATGGTCGTTGATACCGATGTTCACCAGGGAAACGGAACCGCGGCGATTTTCCGCGGTGAGCCGGCCGTCTTCACTCTTTCCATTCATCAGGAGAACAACTATCCCTATCCTAAGCCGCCCTCCACTATTGATATTAATCTTCCCGACGGCATTGGTGATGATGACTATCTCGCGATACTCGAGAAATCTCTGTACCGGGCCTTTGATGAATTTTCACCGCAGTTACTATTCTATGTGGCTGGCGCAGATCCTTATCGCGAGGACCAACTCGGCGGCCTGGCATTGACCATGGAGGGTCTGGAGCGGCGCGATGCGCTGGTGTTCGGTTACGCGCGGCGCAATCTAGTGCCCGCGGCGATTACGTTGGCCGGTGGCTACGCGCGTCTGGTGCAGGACACTGTCCGCATCCACGTCAACACAGTCGTCGCAGCGATCAGAGCCTCGCAGCAGCTCGGTGCCCGCCAGGCTCCGAATGCGCCGTAAGCGAGGAAAATCTCAGATGGACGGCCGGTCTCAATTCGACGTGGGCAGTGCTGCCTGTATAGCCGCAACCACGGATTCGGAAAATCCATTCGGCGTATAGCCATTCGCGCGATAGGTAATTTTTCCCGCGGGATCAAGAATCATCACCGTCGGCAGGGAAGCGACGCCCAGAAAATTATCCAGCCCGTCGGCATAAAATATCCGTAAATCCCATTTCTCGTGAGCGAGATAGGGGGCGACGAGTGTTTCGTCTTCGTCGGCGTTTACCGCAAGAAACGTAATCGCCGCATTTCCCGAGTACGCTTTGGCTAACTGTCCGAGAATCGGCTCGAGCTCGCGGCAAGGGCCGCACCATGTGGCCCAGAAACTGAGCACTATCACCTTTCCCTTCAGCGGCTCCAGTGGCGCTGGAGATCCGTCAAGATTTCGCAGCGTAAACGCGTATATATCTTTTGCCTTTTTGTTGCGGGCGATCGGGCCGGGATTTGCAGGCGCAGCAGTCAGGCGGTCATAGGCGGAGATAATCTCCTCACCAAGCCCCTTTTCGCTCCCATGCACCTGGATCCAAAGATTTCCGAGTTTCCAGCGGACTTCGCGGCGATCCACTTTTCCGCCCGGCCCTGTCTCCGGAAGAACGAATGCGAATGTATATTCCTCGATCGCAGTGGGCATATCGTTGCGGAGCTCCGCAATTTCGCCGAGCGCTTTTGCGGCGGCGGCGTTGGGGCGGATGGAAAAACTCAACCTCAAATCCTTGGTTGCCGCGTCATGCTTGCGCTGTGAATTCTCAATCTGCCCGCGGAGCAGATAAAGGGCTGTGCGCAAATCATCGCGATGATCCTGCCAGTCCGCCAGGGATGTTCGCGCCGGGCGTTCGTCCGGTTTTGATTTCTCGATGCGATCAAGCACGCGACTGATATAGCCATTCGCGCGTGTCAAACTTCCCGGGTCGCTCTGTTGCCGCAGGAAACCCACCGCCAGCATCATCATCTCGGAATCGTCTGGCTGGATCGCGATAAGGCGCTCTGCAAAATCAAGTGCGCAGGAGAGATCTCGGAGTTGTTCGCAGGATTCCACCAGCGCGCGATAGACGCTTGCCCGGCGCGGCGAGTCCGGGAATCGCTTGAGATAATTCTCCAGATTGCGCACTTGCGCGGCACGATCGTTGCCGGCAGCAGCCAGCGCTTTCTGCAATTCGTTCTCGGATTCGGCATCACTTCTGGCGATAGCCTCCGCCGACGCTTTGGATTGCGGCGCAGCCGGCGGGGGATTCTGCGCGCGGGCGACGGGGCAGACGGCGAGAAATATGCCCGTGCAAAACGCGAGGCGGGCGGTGCGCAACATACTGCCATTCTAGCTTGGATTGCGAGCGATTCGCTTTTCAAATCCGCAGCGCAGAGATCAATGCAGGGCCACGTTTCCAGAAGAAGTCGCCACCTCCACGCGGCCTTTGCCATCGCCGATCCTTGCGCGCAGGGCGTGCTTCCCGGCAGTTCCTTCCATGACGACTGGAATAGCCGCGTCAATTTCTCCCGAATTTGTCTTGGCGTAAAATCGGAAGCTGGCCTTGGAGGACACTTGCAGCGCCACATTTCCCGACGACGTGATGAAATCCCAGTACGTGCCGCTTTGGGGATCGCCACTCACCGCGATATTGCCCGAGCTCGTGCGCAAGCGAAGGTCCTCCATCGCACCCGCCACGCTGACACTACCGCTGCCAGAGCTTGCGACTACTGCCCCGGCAGGAGACGCGACTCGGATGATGCCTGATCCAGTTTGGACGCGCGCGTCTCCATGGACGTCCGCAAAATTAATGTCACCCGATCCTGAATTTGCTTGAACCTGCCCTCGGATCGCGGCGAACTGAATTGTACCGCTGCCCGTGTGGGCTTGGATGTCTCCAGCAATATCTGATGCGAGAATACTTGCCGAGCCGGTGGTGATGGTGACCGGGCCGCGAACACCCGTCACTTCGATCTTGCCTGATCCGGAAATCGCATGAACTGCCGTTTCGGGCGATACGGCAATCGTGTAATTGACAACCTCGGCGCTTGTGGAGAGACCGGTGCCTCCCACACGGATCAAATTGCCCTCTTGTGAAAAGGGAGGACTATTGTGCAAGTGATTGGCCCGTTCTTGAGTGGCGCTGTGGAACCACGACCGCACACGAAACTCGGCATGGATTGTCACTTGGCCCGGTAGACCCGCGACGACTCTGGAATCCCCGCTTCCATTTGTCAGGTCCAGTTGCACGGGGCCGTTGACTGCAAATGTGCGATCAATTGTAATTGGTTCTCCCAGGTGCCTGACGCAACCCGTCAATGCAACTGCCAAGGTGGCCGCAGCGAGAGTGACTGTTGCTAGTCGTGCGCTCTTGACGATCTGTTTCATTATTCTTGGGAAGCCGCCGGCGCGAACCCGGCGTGACTTCCTATCACTAAGATACGAATCTGTGCGGCGCGAAGTTCCATTGACACACTTGGCGCCGGAAAATTCACAATCTATGCCACAAGCTTTCGGTCGCTATCTCGCCTTGAGAAGTGAGTTCAGCGACCCCTGTCTGTAGCCATCAAGATCGAGCGTGACGAAGGCAAATCCCAATTCCTTCAGCCGTGTGGCCATCTGCTGGCTGATTTCACCATGCAGACCGCGCGCGAGTTCATCTGGCGCTAGCTCGATTCGCGCGAGTTCGCCATGCGCGCGCACTCGAAATTGGCGGAAGCCCAGCTCGAATAGAACCGCTTCGGCACGTTCGATTTTGTTGAGCAGTTCTGGCGTTACGGCGATCCCAAAAGGAACGCGGGAGGATAGGCAGGCCGACGCAGGGCGGTCCCATGTGGGCAATCCGGCGCGCCGGGATAGCTCGCGGATTTCTTCCTTGGTGAGCGCGGCGTCCAGGAGTGGTGCCAGGATGCGATGCTCCTGCGCAGCGCGATGGCCGGGGCGGAAGTCGTGCGTGTCATCCGCATGGATACCGTAAGCGATGGCGCTGAATTTACGCTTGAGCGCAAGCGATTCCATCTGCTCGAAGAGCTCATCTTTGCAGTGATAACAGCGGTCGGCATTGTTCGCGACATAGAGAGGGTTATCAAACTCGCGCGTCTCGATGAATTCGTGCCGCAAGCCGGTCGCGCGCACAAAAGATTCCGCCTGGTCGCGATCGTGGCGTGAAAAGCTAGCTGAGAGAGCCGTAATTGCGAGCGCGCGATCCGCAAGCGTCTGATGTGCGGCCCACGCGAGGTATGCAGAATCGGCGCCGCCTGAAAAAGCGATGAGCAGGGAATCAATGCTGCGGAGATGGATGAAGAGGCGCGTTTCTTTATCGAGCGGCGAAAATTCCTGAACCCGTTTCGCCGCCGCAATATTCGAGAAGGATTCCTGATGCATGTCAACCGCAGTATAACTCAGATTTACTTACTGGAAATCGAGCAGCACATCCACCTTGCTTGTTTTCGGATCTTTTTCCAGGAAGTGGCCGATCTTGTCGTAGTGCACGGGCAGGCCGACGAGAGCTTGCGCGATTCCACCGGTGACGAATTGATCGTAAACGCTCAGATTGAACAGGGAGCCGCGCGCAATATTCCAGGCATTGCGAATGCGCCGTTCCCCCTCGAGCGAAAGTCCTGTGAGCACAAGGTCACCCATGTGGTACTCCGGCCCTTCTTCGATCGAAACGTCGTAAGACGCGCTTGCTGCTTTGTCGTCGTAGACGGGCCTGGGGGTCAGATTCGCGTCGAGGTAGCCGAGGTTGCCGTAAGCGTTGCGCACGTGCTCCCACGTCAATTCGATTCTGTTTCCATTTGCGATTTGGCCAGGAATGAGCGCGATGGATTTCGCGAGTTCGTCTGAAGTAATCACGGTGTTGCCGCTCCACGTGATGTGGCCAAAAGTGTAGGCAGGCCCGGGATCGATTGGCGCGACCACCAGAACTTCGTCTCGCAGAGGCTTGGTGGGATTTCCAGTGAACCCTGCGCTCACATGTCCAAATTTGACACGGAGGTATGAATGCGCGAGATAGACTGGGCGAACCTGCTCATACTCAAACAGTTCGACTGCCCTCCGCGAAAATGGTTTGCCGATCAGATCGGCTAGCCGCTCCTGGATAGCGCGGTCTTTTGTTGCGAGCGCGTCGCTAAATTGGACGCCCTCGACTTTTAGTGCCGGGCCTTCCACGCGAAATTGCTGCGCCCACTGGGTTCCCCCCGGCAGGGTAACAAGCGCGTGCGCGACGTCTGCATGGACGTCGCGCGTGGCCAGCAGTTTCACAAGTGCTGCTGACATTGCGTCGAGAATTGTCCCTTTTTCCGGCGCGGTGCCGTCGAAGAGAACGACAGCGGATTTAAGGGCGGCGGTCACCTCCACATCGCTGAACCACGGGAAATTATCAAAGCTGACGGGATACGTTGGTGCGTCGGCAACCTGAAACTCAACCTTGATGCCGGAAGGAACACTGGTGAACTTGTACAGAACGCTCGAAAATGTGCCGATCACCGAGAGCGCATCGGCTCCTGCCTGAAGATCGTCGCGAGCGGCCATACTGCCCACGTGCAAACCCGACCCAGCTGCGATCTGTTCGCTCGAATAACGCCGTGAGCCAGTGCCGGAAACCGATACCACACGATCGGAGGCGGGCTTCGCAGCTGGCTGCTGGTGCGCCCGCAACGGCGAGTGCGCGGTAGCCAGCAGAAAGAGCAGTGCCACCGGCAATTCTCGAGATTTAATGAACCACGATTTGAAGATCAACACTCGCCTTTTGCGTGTCACGATGCGGAGTGATTTGAAAGCTGGCTTTCAGAATTCCAAAATCCTTGAGCGTTGGCGGCGCGATATTTTTCATGAAATCCGAAGCGTACGTTATATCGAAGATATCTCCAGGCTTAAGCTGCCATTTCTTCACCAACGCCTGCGCCAATTGGTTTGTGACCCCGTCGAAATGCACCTGGCTAAAATGATACTGAATTCCTTCCAGGACAGAGACGTTGTATGTCGTAAGCCGTGTGCCATCATCTAGAATCACTTCGGAGTGCACATTAGAATCGATGAATCCACGCTTGTCGTAGGTGCGCTTTATCGATTGCAACCCGGCCTCAATCTTTTGCTCATTGGCAATTTCTTTCGGGTTCATTCCCAGCATGTGATCGAGTTCCGCTGTAGAAAATTGCCGGTTACCAGACCATTTTGCTTTGTCCCAGTAATATTCAGGACCTTCCGATACAGGAAGAGTTACGCCAATCTCCTGCGTCATTCCATCGCTGGACTTGGTCAAGACCCTTCCGGCGGGACGGTCGAATTTGGCCCGGAGGTAACCGTGCTCGTGATAGAGCGGCACCAGTCCTCCGGACGCAAATGCAGCAACACCGCTGATAGAGAAATCTCTGCCGATCAGTTGAGCGGAAGCGCCGCCCAAGTCGCCGGTTGAGATCGCAGCGGCGCCAGGAAATTCGACGGTGCGAATCGGCAGGGAAATATTTCTGACGGAGAATAAAAAGCCAGAGATCCCTTGTCTCATGCCCTCTGCAAAGGGAATCGAATCCACATCACCCGGAATTCCGTTGGCGCGAATCATTTCTCGAAGGGCTGCGCGGGCCTGCTCCAACGTCGCACCCGTCTCGGGGATTGCGCCGGCATAGAGAGGAACGCGCGCGCGCAGGGCCTGATCCAATTGCTGGTCGGAGAACCACACAAAATTATCAAAACGGCAGGGCAGGATGTGGGGCGTTTCCGTCAATTGGAATTCGACGGTGAGCTGTCCCTTGTCGGTGGAGTAGCGGAAGGTGACGTGATCGAACGCGCCCGAATTTGCCAGGCGGTCCGCGGCTGCACCGAGCTGCGCCTGAGTGATTCCTTCGCCAACTCGGAGTCCAGTTACGCGACTGATCTGTGCATCCGTGAACCGGTTCAATCCAGTGAACTTGATGGCCGCTAGGTGGTTGCCCTCCTGTCCGTAGGATTTCGAAACGGTGAAAGCGGAGAACAGGAAAAGGCCGATCAGCAAAAACGTGCCGCTTTTTTTCAGGGATACGAAAGATTTCCGGCAAGCGATTTTCGTGGACCACCGCATGAGCGACATTTTATTCCACGGTGACAGATTTTGCGAGGTTGCGCGGCTGGTCCACGTCACAACCGCGGCGAACGGCGATGTGATACGCGAGAAGCTGTAACGGAACGATTTCGAGGATTGGAGCGATCAACTCGGGCGTGGCGGGGATTTCGATGACGTGATTTGAAGTGTCGCGCGCCAGGCGGTCGCCCTCCGTCACGACGGAGATTACGATGCCGTCGCGTGCTTTCACTTCCTGCAGATTCGAGACTGTTTTTTCATAGCGCGTCATCGAAGCGGGGTCGGACTCGTCGCGCGTGGCGATCACTACCACAGGGAGATTTTCGTCGATCAGAGCGTTCGGGCCGTGCTTCATTTCACCGGCGGGATATCCTTCGGCGTGGATGTAGGAAATTTCCTTCAGTTTCAGAGCGCCTTCGAGAGCGATGGGATAGTGAATCCCGCGGCCGAGATAGAGAAAATCGGTGTGGCGGAAAAACTGCCTTCCGAGTTCTTCGAGCTCTGCATCGCGCTGCAAAATGCTCTCGATTTTGTGAGGGACGCGTGTCAGCTCCTGCATCAGGGATTGCGCCATGGCGGAAGTGAGCTTGCCGCGCACCTGTGCGAGATAAAGTGCGGTGAGCATCAGGGCCGTGAGTTGACCGGTGAAAGCCTTCGTGGAG
>Ga0210384_10000064_pt1 | contig 153926 bp, 137 predicted proteins | sample IncBWH2MmetaG_FD_160574 | JGI IMG/M metagenome (GOLD analysis project Ga0210384, IMG submission 160574) | Forest soil microbial communities from Barre Woods Harvard Forest LTER site, Petersham, Massachusetts, United States - Inc-BW-H-2-M | ecosystem: Environmental > Terrestrial > Soil >...
TCAGCTAGCGGATGGGACGTGTGGCCTTAGCGACGGATCTAGCACAGGAAAATGGCGACTTCCGAACCTCAACGAACTGGAGAGCCTGATCGATGTCTCGGCTAGCGCTCCCGCCCTAAGCACCGGAACCCATTCAGCAGCGTCTCCAACGGCATCTACTGGACTTCGACAAGCTATTTCGGAGGCGAAGGCGGCTCCCCGAAAGCCTGGACGATTCGCCTCAGCGATGGCCGGTACATGAACGACTCCAGCTCCAACGTGAAAGCGGCCGCCAACAATGGCGTCTGGGCGGTCAAAGGAACCACTGGCGGCACCATCCAACTGCAAGCGACGGGGATGTACGTATCGTATCTGCCGGGCGACGACGGCAGCCTGCAGACGGGCGTGCCGCTTACCTACCCACGATGGATCGACAATGGAAACGGGACGCTCACCGATACCATGACCGGTCTGATCTGGCTGAAGCAGGCGGACTGCATTCGCCAGACGTGGTCCAACGCGATCGCTGCCGTGAATACGCTCGCCAGCGGCCAGTGCGGCCTCACCGACGGCTCTGTCCCGGGCAATTGGAGGATGCCCAACCGGCAGGAGATGCTCAGTCTCTCGGACCGCATGGAGACCAACCACGCCGACTTCTTCAACCAGAGCTACACGTGGAAGGCCACCCAGACACTTTATCAGGCACCGATTTTCGGCAGCTTCGTGCCGAGCGAGTGCTACTGGACTTCGACCACTAACGCGGCTGACACGAGCGAAGCCTGGACCATATTCAGTTGCGATTTTGGCGTGTATGACATTTCCAAGGCGCAGACCGGCTACACGCTTGCCGTGCGCTGACAGGTGGAGATCGAGGCCACATAGATACTGACCGCCTAGTGCACGGCCGGAAAGGCGATCACTAGCTGGTCGAGTGGCAGACCGTTGGATACGGATTGCGGAGGACTGACGGGCGCGATCGCGAGCGGAGTACCAGTCTCTTCCGCGTGATCAAATGCCTCTGTGCCCGGAGTTTGGCCGGTCACTTGAAAGCCATCGATTTCATATGGCATGCCATTCGAGGCCAGCGAAGACGGTTCATCCACCAGCTGAAAATGCAGGTGGGGCGCGACGGAGTTGCCGGTGTTCCCCACCAGGCCCAGTACCTGTCCTCGCTTCACTATGTCATTTGGCCGGACTTTAATGCTTCCGGGCTGCATGTGGGCATAAAGTGCGTAGTGACCTTCTCCGAGGTCCAGGACGACGGAGTTCCCGTCGGCCGCATCGAGCGAGATGTCGGTCGGATATTTCCCGGGGGTCTGTTCCGGCTGGCCTTCCGTGACCGAAGCCACGGTTGCATCGGCAACTGCAAGAACCGGCTTCCCGAAGATCGTGTAGCTCTCCAGTTTCTCGCGCGGGCCGGAATAGATGCGGTGGTCCTTGTCGAGTTGTTCCCAATCCACCGCGTACCGTTGCGCAAGCCACACACGCCCGTTCACGGGCAGAGCGGCGCGCGTGTGACGCGTCGCATCGCAGCACGAGTCGGCCGAAACGTAGTTCTCTCCGGCCAGAGGTGGGCCGATGCGCAAAATGGGTCGGGCGTCTACGGAGATCGCTCCTCCTTGCTCGGTCAGTTCCTGATGGCCTGGAGGTGCGGCTGCAAAACGCGCTGTGACGCGATGCGAGAGCTGCCGAGGAACGCTCGCTCCCTGTGCCAAGTCGAAATGGATGAACAGTAGCGCTTGCGAGCTCTTTGACAGCACTTCTACCGATTGGCGCATGCCCGCGGGCTGAAGTCGCCGCGAAATTTCGGCAGCGTCCATTTTGTGCAGGACGGATCCGTCGCCCAGCACTTCCACGGTTTCGATGTTTGCATCGCCGCTGCTGAAGTTGGTGATCCATAGTTCGTAGGCAAGATGGGTCCGCCCGTTGGAACCGGTAAATGGCGCCGGTGCATCGGCCACGCTGAGCAGCAGCGGAGTCAGGTCTTCCTTTTCGGCGGCGTTCACCTGGCGGGCACCGCCGATAAACACTAGGAGCTCGAAGCAGGCGAACAGGGAAAGAGCAGCGCGGATCATGCATCGTGTCATGAGAGTCTTCCGAGGAACCTGGGCTGTGAGACGCGGGTGCGGTGGATTGTAGTGAAGGAACGGCTTTCGCTCAACCCGAGAATGGCAGGCGTGAGGATCGCTTGCCATGCCAAAGCCGTTCGGCCTCTTTCCATCGTCTTACAGCGCGATCGGGCGCAAGTCAGGGGCGTCCGCGAAACTGGTTGATCTTCCGGCGGTCACGCTTGGAGGGGCGGCTCACCGGCGCGGGCGTGAAATGCATCGTGGCTTTCCGTTCTTCCGCCACTTTGCGTCGGGATTCTCGGCTGGCTTCGGTTTCCCGATAGAGCGTTTGCGCAACAGCGGCGGGTCCACGAATGTCACTCAGTTGGAGGACTTCCACCTCGAAGTCTCCGCCTTCGGTTCTGACTTGAAGCATATCGCCGACGTGAACTTCCCGCGCCGGCTTGGCAGGTTGTTGGTTGGACTGGATGCGTCCGAGTTCGCAAGCCCGCGCAGCCATCGAACGCGTCTTGAAGAAACGCGCCGCCCACAGCCATTTGTCGATGCGGGTCATAAAGCAGGTGTCAGGTCCGGGGTGTCAGGTATCAGGTATTCGGTGTTCGGCTACTGCGATTTTTTCGTGATTCCAATGCCAAGGTCGCGCAATTGTCCCGCACTGACTGGAGTCGGCGCATCGACCATCAAGTCCTTTGCGGCAGCTGTCTTCGGGAACGGGATCACTTCGCGCAAGCTGTCGGCTCCGGCGAGAATCATCACGATGCGATCGAGCCCAAGGGCGATGCCGCCGTGCGGCGGCGTGCCGTATTCGAGAGCTTCGAGGAAGAATCCGAAGCGCGATTTGGCTTCTTCTTCGGTCATGCCAAGGGCATGAAAAATCTGTCGCTGAATGTCCTGGCGATGAATACGAATCGAGCCCGACCCGAGTTCCGTGCCGTTGAGGACAACGTCGTACGCGAGCGCTCGAACCATGGCCGGATCAGATTCAAGCTTGTCCATATCTTCTTCGTGTGGCGATGTGAACGGATGATGCGCAGCCACCCAGCGGCGCTCGGTCTCGTCGTATTCGAACATCGGGAAGTTCGTGACCCATAGAAAACGGAAATCCCCGCGCTTGAACAATCCGTGCTTGGCGGCATACTTCTGGCCGAGTGCGACGCGAAGAAGGCCGGCAGATGCATAGACGGCTAATTCCGCAGGAGTGACCTTGCGCTTCTGGGCGGGATGATCATCTTTGCCGGACTGCGTGGAGCCGACCACGAGGACGATGAGATCGTCGGGAGCGGCACCCGATTTCTGACGCACCTTCGCTGCAGCTTCAGGAAACTTGTTCTCGATGCGCTTGAAGTCCTCGAAGACACGAGCGCCGCCCTTGGAGATGAACATCGGCTTGATGTCGTCACGCTCCTTGCGCGAGAGTTCACCGACGCCGGGAGTGCGAATGGCGACGACCGGGAGATCTTTGTTAATGGCGAGTTGTTCGAGATCATCGGCACTGAAACAGTCGCGCACGTTAGCGAACGCGGGCAGACGAAGGTCTGGTTTGTCGATCCCGTATTGCCGGATGGCATCGTCGTAATCCGTGCGCGGAAAGGGTGTCTTGATCTCGTAGCCAGCTGCCTTGAAAGCCGCGGTGAGAAAGCCCTCAACCGTTTCCCAGACGCGCTCGGATTGCGGGTATGACATCTCCAGATCGATCTGGGTGAATTCGGGCTGGCGGTCCGCGCGCAGGTCTTCGTCACGGAAGCAGCGGACGATCTGAAAATACTTATCGAAGCCGGAGATCATCAGGATCTGCTTGAAGAGTTGCGGCGACTGCGGCAGAGCGTAGAAGGTTCCGGGCTGAACGCGGCTGGGAACGAGGTAGTCACGCGCGCCCTCGGGCGTGGAGCGGGTCATGAAAGGCGTTTCGATTTCGAAGAAACCCTGCGAGGCGAGGTAGTCGCGGATGGCGAGCGCAACCTTGTGACGCAGTTCGATGTTGAACTGCATGGCATCGCGGCGCAGGTCGATGTAACGGTACTTTAGGCGCATCTCTTCGTTGGCCAGGGCCGTGTCACTAGGGAGAAAGGGCGGGTGTTTGGCCTCGTTGAGGATGCGGAGTTCGTCGGCGACAAGTTCGACCTCGCCGGTGGGGATGTTCTGGTTGACGGTATCGGCGTCGCGCAACTTGACGGTGCCGATGACGGCAACGACGTACTCGTTACGCAGCAGCTCGGCTTTTTTGTGGAGGGCAGCATTGCGCTCGCCGCTGAAGACGACTTGGGTGACGCCGGAGCGGTCGCGAACGTCGACGAAGATGATAGCGCCGAGGTCGCGGCGGCGGTTGACCCATCCCATAAGCACGGCTTTCTTGCCGGCATCGGCGGTGCGGAGAGCCCCGCACATATGTGTACGTCGCAGGTCGCCTAGGAAGTCGAGCAAAGTGTCCCTTCTCTGATTGGAATGTCTCCGGAGGCCGGATTGGAGATTATAAATGGCGGGACACGAGTTGCGAGTAACGAGTCGCGAGTAGCCTGGTCGGCATTGATCTGATCATCGAAGATCGGGTCATCGGCAGGACTGCCGAGGGCAGTTGTCCTCCAGGTTCTTCATTGGGCGGCGGTGGCCTGCTGAAATTTCAGCTTCCACTGATCACCCATCTTCACCCAGATGGAGCTGATGTGCTGGTAGCGAGGGATGTCTTCGTCGTAACGTGACATCTGAATGATGACGTCGTAGGTAACGACAGCGGCGCCATCATTGAGCTGGACCACCTGGATGTCATACGGACGATACTCGACGAGGTCGGTGGAACGGAGGTCTTCGAGAATTTCTTCTTTCGCGTGAAGCTTGGCGTCAGTACCGACCGCGACGAAATCATCGGTAAGCGTGTGTTTGTAAAAGTCGATGTCGTGTCGCTTCTGTGCTTCGGGAATGGCCTTCTCGAAGGAAATTAACTGCTGCTCGAGTGGACTGAGCGTATGGGAGTCGACGGACGGATGGGCGGCCGTCACCGTGCGGACGCGCGTCATCCATGCGATATCAATACAAACCAAGATTGCCAAGACCGCGACAGCCCAAGAACGCTTCATAGGCCCTCCCGAGGCTCCACAGAGTACCACGACCGCAGAGTTGTACCGCCGGATCACGTCTCCGATCTGAGCGGAGAGCCATAGGGTCAAGAACGATAAAGAGAAGACTGCTAGGGGAGAATTCAGCAGCGTCATAGTCTTTGGCGACGGCGATTGAAGACACTCTCGGTTCTCGCGAGCCCCTTTCTCGAACAACAGACACGACAACTGTCTCGCGGGCCGTAGGAGGCAGCGCAAATTGTACACAGGGAGAACAGCTCGCACACGCGATTGGCCGCGTATCACGATCTGGCACGACATGCGGTTCCTGTTATTCTCAAAATGCAAACAGGAAATGCACGTCGTGGCGCCTATTCTCAACGCGCAAACCCTTTCGAAGACTTACGGGGCGAATCCGCTGTTCCAAAACGTGTCGTTCACTGTGGCAGAGGGCGACCGGATTGGTTTAATCGGCCCCAACGGATCCGGAAAGTCGACACTCTTGGGAATTCTTGCCGGTCGCGTGTCGCCGGACTCCGGCGATCTCGCAGTACGCAAACGCACCCGGATGAGTTACGTGGAACAGGAATCACGTTTTGCTTCGGGCGCAACGGTGCGCCGAGTTGTGGAAGAGGCGATGGAGCGTGTCTCCATCCCTCCGGACGAGCGCGGGAATCGCATGGCAGAGACTTTGGGACGAGCTGGATTCGCCGACTTCGATGCAAAGGCCGACTCGCTTTCGGGAGGTTGGCGGAAGCGGTTGGCAATTGTGGAGGCGCTGGTCGAAAATGCGGATGTGTTACTCCTGGACGAACCAACGAACCATCTGGATCTGGCTGGGATCGAGTGGCTCGAGGACGAATTGGAGTCCGGACGCTTCGCGTGCGTGGTTGTCAGTCACGACCGATACTTCCTTGAAAACGTGGCCACGGAGATGTCGGAACTGAGCCGCGCGTATCCGGAGGGCATACTGCGTGTGCGCGGAAACTACAGTGAGTTTCTCGTGAAGAAGGAAGAGTTCCTGCACTCGCAAGCGAAACACCAGGAAGCGCTGGAGAATCGCGTTCATGCCGAAATCGAGTGGCTGCGCCGTGGCCCGAAGGCGAGAACGAGTAAATCCAAAGCACGCATCGATAATGCGCATGAGTTGATCGGCGAACTCGCGGATTTGAACGCAAGAACACGGGCTGCAACCGCAAAGATCGACTTCGCCGCAACTGACCGACAGACAAAAAGACTTGTGGACTTGCAGGGTCTTCGGTATTCGATTGGCGGTCAAAGGTTATTCGACAGATTGAATTTTCTGATCACTGCCGGCACGCGCGTGGGCCTGGTAGGCCCGAACGGAAGCGGCAAGACGACTTTTCTGCGGCTACTGCGCGGCGAGTTATCCCCTGATGAGGGCGAAATCAAAAGAGCAGATTTGTTGAGGATTGTGTATTTCGACCAAAATCGACCGTTAGATCTGGATGTGACATTGCGGCGAGCCCTTGCTCCGGATAGCGATTCAGTGGTCTACCAGGATCGCGTGATTCACGTGGCATCGTGGGCAGCGCGGTTTCTGTTCACGGGCGAGCAGTTGAATCAGCCCGTAGGGCGGCTTTCGGGGGGCGAGCGGGCGCGGGTGCTGATTGCGCAGTTAATGCTGCAACCCGCCGATGTCCTTCTGCTCGACGAGCCCACGAATGATTTGGACATTCCCACGCTGGAGATCCTGGAGGAAAGCCTGCTGGAGTTTGGCGGCGCGCTGGTGCTCGTGACGCACGATCGCTACATGCTCGACCGGGTATCGACTGTCGTTTTGGGCCTGGATGGGTTGGGCGGAGCGGAGCGATTTGCTGACTATTCGCAGTGGGAGGCGTGGCAGCAAGCCAGGATACGAGAGCAAACGGCAAACGCGAGCAATGACGCGAGAAGTCTTGCGGCCGCGCAGCAACCGATGGGCTCCACTTTGAAGAAGAAGCTTTCCTACCTTGAGGCTCGTGAGTACTCCACGATTGAACAACGGATCGCAGAAGCCGAAGACTTGGTCAAAGCGAAAAGGGCCGCCATGGAAGATCCGGCAATCATGAGCGATGCGTCACGGCTCGTAGCGGCACACACTGAGTTCGAGAAAGCGCAAAGAACGTTGGACCAGTTGGTTGAGAGGTGGGGGGAACTGGAAGAAAAAAGGGGGTAGGGTTCGGCGTTCGGTACTCGCTGTTCGGCGCTCAGTGTTCAAGCTCACGAAGCCGCCGGCCGGTTCGTGCAAGCCCTTCAGGCACGAGCGAAATCGATATAGCCACGTTGTACGTCGGTGCGGAGCAGCTTGACCTTCAAATTATCGCCGACGTCGAGTCCCTGCTGTCCCTGCACGAGCATACCCTCCACGCGTGGGTTCAGAATCCGAACAAAGGTTCCCTTGGAGCTCGCGCCGGTAACAATTGCGTCAAAGGTCTGGCCAACGCGACCGGCCATCGCGACTGCGGCCATGCGCTTGGTCATTTCGCGCTCTACCTTGCGAGCGGCATCTTCTCTCTGGGTGCAGTTGGTGGCGATCGATTCAAGCTCGCCGTCGGCATAGGGATTTGCGTGGCCGGCGAGTCTGGCCTTGACCAGACGCTGTGTAACCAGATCGGCGAAACGACGGTTGGGTGCTGTCGAGTGTGTGTAGTCCTGCACAGCGAGACCGAAGTGGCCTTGGGAGGGATCGCCGGGCCGCTCGAGAACATACTGGCCAGGACCCATGAGTTTGATAACAGCGAGCGAAAGATCGGCGAAGTGATCGGGGTCGGCGGCTTTCCGTTGGGTCAGGAAGTCATTCAGAGCCTTCGAGTCGGGCTGCGGCGGCAGTTTTCCGCCCTGCTCCGCGGCGAGTTGGACAATACGATCCCAACGCTCCGGCGTTTTCACGATCCGGCGGAGCGAGGAGACTTCCTCGAGTGCGCGCGCGACAACGCCGTTTGCGGCGATCATAAAATCCTCGATCAGGTCAGTGGCTGGATTCTTCTCCTGGCGTACCACGTCGACAACTTTTTCGTTCAGGATTACGGGGCGAACCTCAATGGTTTCAATGTTCAGCGCGCCGTTAAGGAAGCGCTGCTTTTTGAGCGCTTGGGCGACCTGATTCTGCAGCTTGAGTTGGGACTGCAGGTCGGCAGAAGCGGCGACCTTGGGAGGCGGAGCAGCGCTGCCCTCGAACCATCCGCCGACTGCGTTATAGGTCAACTGAGCTTTATTGCGGACAATCGCGCGGTAGAGATCGCTGGACTTCACATGTCCGTCGCTAGTGACGATGAACTCGATCACAATCGAGAAGGCGTCTTGATTCTCGAGCAATGAGGTGATGCCTGTGGAGAGAACCTCCGGAAGCATGGAGAAGTTTTGGACGCCGGTATAGACGGTAGTGGTCTCTTTGGCGGCATGGGCGTCGATCGCGGTGTCGCGGGCGACGAAGGTGTCTACGTCGGCGATGCCGACGAGAATCTTTACGTCGCCGCTGGAGAGTTGTTCGGCAACCTCGATCTGGTCGAGATCCTTGGAGGTGTCGTTGTCAATGGACGACCAGAGCAGGTTGCGCAGGTCGCGGATCTGCCCGTTAGGCGCGGGGGTCGGAATTTGCCTTTCAAGCGTGGCAACTTGTTGTTGAACGGGTGGCGGGAAGTCAGGTTCAAAGCCGTGCTCGATCATGACTTCGCGAGCGATGGCCTGCAGATCGACGTGAGAGGGGTTCGGGGCGTTCATGACTTCCGCGTTCCTGAATCTCGGAATTCGATGTTCAGTAGAGTATTAAGAAAAGCATTTAACCGCAAAAGCATAAGAAATGGATGCCAAAAAAACGTTCAACACAGAGGACGCAGAGAATACACAGAATACAGAGTAATGAGGAAATCCGTGATTGATGGCAGGTGGAGCGGCAAATTTTCGTATTCGAAAGCCTGCGAAGCGTTGCTGCAGAACGGCTTTACCAAGTCATCATGTTATTCTAGTAACAGCACTGCGCTCCCTCCTTTGAGGCAATTTCCCGCAGTTCCCTGAGAAACAATGCTTTCAGTCAGTAACGTGTCCATGCGCTACGGCGCAAAAGTTCTATTCGATGACGTCTCAACGGCGTTTACGCCGGGGCGTCGTTATGGTTTAACAGGCCCAAACGGCGCCGGCAAGTCAACCTTTATGAAGATTCTGACCGGCGAGATGGACGCCCAGAAGGGCACGGTGGTGCGCCCGCGAAAGCTCGGCGTGTTGAGCCAGGATCAGTTTGCGTTCGACGCGTTCCGAGTGATCGACACTGTCATCAAGGGGAACAAGCGGTTGTGGGCGGCGCTGGAGGAGCGCGACCGAATCTACGAGAAGCCCGAAATGTCGGATGAAGATGGGATGCGCCTGGGCGAACTCGAGGGCATTGTCGGCGAGGAAGATGGCTATACGGCGGAGAGCGACGCCGCGGTTCTATTGCAAGGCCTCGACATCCCCGACGAATTGCATGAGAGAAAAATGAGCGAGTTGCAAGGCGGCCAGAAGGTGCGGGTTCTGCTGGCGCAGGCGCTGTTTGGGCATCCACAGGCGTTGCTGCTCGACGAGCCGACGAACAACCTGGACCTGGATTCGATTCACTGGCTGCAGGCGTTTTTGAACTCGTACGATGGCGTGCTGATTGTCATCTCGCACGATCGGCACTTCCTGAACAGCGTGTGCACGCATGTTGCCGATATCGATTACGAAACGATCATCACCTACACCGGCTCGTATGACGACATGGTCGTGACCAAGACGCAGATTCGTGCGCAGATCGAGACGCAGAATGCGCAGCGGGAGAAAAAGATCGCGCAGTTGAACGAATTCATTGCGCGCTTCGCGGCGGGAACGCGGTCGAGCCAGGTGCAATCGCGGCGCAAAGAGGTAGAGCGGTTACAGGTTACGGAACTGGCCCGGTCGAACATCCAGCGGCCTTATATCAAGTTCGAGCAGAAGCGGCCTTCGGGAAAGCACATTCTCGAGATCGAAGGACTAAAGAAATCCTACGAAGACAAAGAAGTGATCAAGGGGCTTACGGCGAGCGTTCTGCGGGGAGAGAAGATCGCGTTAATGGGACGAAATGGCGCGGGGAAAACGACGCTGGTAAATGCCCTGCTGACAAATTCGCCGACGGTGCCGGAGTCGGAACTACGGGTCACTAGCGGATACGAGGGGGCTTTTCTTGAGGCAGGAAGAGTCTCATGGGGACATGAGGCAGCCATAGGTTATTTTGCGCAGGACCATAAGGCGCTCATCCAACATGGAATGACAGTGTTTGAATGGCTGCACCAGTGGGATCCGTCGGCATCGCACGAAGAGATCCGCGGCCTGCTCGGGCAGATGCTGTTTGCGAAAGAAGACGGAAACAAAAAGACAGACGTGCTCTCGGGCGGCGAAGCCGCGCGTGTGATCTTTTGCAAGCTAATGCTGCAGAAACCCAATGTGCTTGTGCTGGATGAGCCCACTAATCACCTCGACCTGGAGTCGATCAACGCGCTGAATATCGCGCTGCAGCGTTATCAAGGCACGGTGTTGTTGGTGACACACGATCATGACTTGATCGATGAAGTGGCTTCACGGATCTGGCACTTTGAGGGTGATCACGCGATCACAGACTTTAAGGGGTCTTATGAGGAATATCAGACAGTGCACGCGTAGCTTGCCTGGCATTCGTCGTAGCTGATCACCTCGCATTGCTTACAATCCGCTGTTGCGAAGGCAAATACCGCGATCCTTTTCCGTCGAGAAGATGTTCTGCTTCTGTAACAAACTGACATCTGAGTCCATTTTCATCGCCTGCCTCGAAAATCAATCGTCTGACCATCCAGTTGACGCCGCAGCAATACATCGATAGATATCAATTTGATGGCGCTGACGAAATACTCGGATGAGAGCTTTTTTTCCGCTTCTGGAGCGGAAAAGAAGAATCGCTGGATAAGCCTGCGAAGGGCCGAGAATCTTGTTTTTCCTCCCAAGAAAGAGTAGCTTCTTGTTACAAAATCGGAACAAGGTGGCGGTTCGGGTGCCTCCGATTCGTTTAAATAAGCGGCGGGACAGGAGCCAACAACAAAATGCTTTCGGGCGGACAAAGCCTTCGGCTTTTGCGGGAGCAACTTGGTCTCACGATGCGCGACGTGGAGACAGCCAGCGCCGCGATCGCGACCAAACACAAGAGCGACGAGTTCGCGATTCCCCCGAGCCGACTGTCCGACATCGAGACCAAGGGAGTGGTTCCCAGTATCTACCGTATTTACTCGCTATCCGTGATCTATCGGCGAGATGCTCGCGAGTTGCTTTCATTTTTTGGGGTGGACTTGAACAAAACGGCGGAGGATCTCCATCTTTCGCTGCCGCCCAAGTCACACATCGCGGACGCGCTGCAAAGTAACCTGGCTGCCAATATTCCGGTTCGCATGGATCCCAGTTTCGACTTTCGATTCACGATGAACATGGGCAGAGTTGTGGAGAAGTGGGGTATCGTTCCGCTGGCATACCTAGCGCAATTCGCGAATCGCCGCTACACCTATGGATATATCGGGAGCGAAGACTTCACCATGTATCCAATTCTGCCACCGGGAACATTCATCCAGATTGATGAAACGAAGAACCGCGTGATTGAAGGGGCCTGGCGGTCAGAGTACGAGCGCCCCATCTACTTCATTGAGACGCGCGACGGTTACACCTGTTCATGGTGTTCGATGCAAAAAGATGGTCTTGTTCTGCAGTCGCATCCGCTATCGCCCGTACCCGTAAGGGTCTTGAAGCATCCGCAGGAAGCCGAGGTCATTGGTCAGGTGGTTGGCGTAGCGATGCGCCTGGGCGAGTGGTCTACCGTCGATTCCTTACCAGACGCAACAACGCGTGAAGCACTGAACTAAGATGCCGCTCGGTTCCGACTTCGGCATTCGCAGGAACCACTTGCTCCGGATGCTCACGCAGTGCCTGTAGAAGGTGGGACGTCTCAGTCCCCCGGACAGAGGCCGATTCCTCGGCATCCCGAACGAGGTTTCGCAGAGGCGTACGAAGAATATTCGTAACCACCCTCTTGTGAGCATCCCTGAGAGCACGCCGGGTTGCCTCCTCGCCATGAACGCGCTCCAAGCCCCAGTGCGAGTAAAGGCCATCCTGACTTCGCAGGCCAGCGAGATAGTCCAACTGTCCAAGCAGCCCTGACACCGCTCGCAGGGTTCGATCCTGCAGGTCCTGCATTGCTGATTTCAAGGTCATGATCGTTACAGTTTCCGAAAACCTGTGTGCCGGCGGGAACGCTCGGCCGATGGGGCTTCCCTGCAGCAAGTTATCACGGTGCGAACCCTTCGCAAAGGAGATGTGCCGTGAAAAAGCTGCTATGGATTTTGAGTGCTACCCTGCTGGTGGGAACGTTTGCGAATCCGAGAAGTGCAAGAGCCGATGGGAGCCCACCCCCCAACTGCCCACTGACGAATCCGATGTGCCAAACCAAATAGCTTCGCCTCGATTATCGAGACCCGGCAGGGAACTTTTCGAAAGTTGAGGGGCGAACCGGGAAACGGTATAGTGCTCGCCTATGACGTTGCGTCAGGTACAGGCACTGTACATCTATCTGTGGGCAACGCCTCATCTATTGCAGAGTGTGCTGGCGGTGCTGATGGTTCGCCGCAAATTGGTACGAGAGTTCCCTGTATTCTTCGCCTATACAATTTTCGAGATCCTCCAGTTTACAATTCTGTTCCCCCTAATGCTTCTGAACTTATTGCGCCTTTATGCCCCGATCTTTTATGTAACCGAGATCATCAGTGCGGGACTTCGTTTCGCCATCATTTACGAGATTTTCGATAAGGTGTTCGGCAGTTATCCTTCACTGAAGGGCTTCCATAGTTCGTTCTTTCGTTGGGCAACGACCCTCCTTATGATCGCAGCCGTTCTGATCGTCGCGTATACACCAACAACGCAAACCGATCGGACGGTCATCATTATGAATGTAGTCGACCGAACAATCTCGATCATGCAGTGCGGATTGTTACTTGTGTTAGTTGTTGTGGCTTATTTTTTCAGATTTAGCTGGAGAAGCTACATTTTCGGAATTGCGCTTGGATTGGCAATATATGACGGCCTCAAGTTATTAGACTGGGCAATCGGTGATCGATTGGGGAGCATAGGGACCGACGCCTTCTTTCCGTTGTTTTTGATGGCGGCGTATCATTGCAGTGTGATGTTTTGGTTGGTAACTGTATTGCTTCTACAACAGGAGCGTATCCGCGTCCCCACCGTGTCGCCGTCGACATTAGAGCAGTGGAATAACAATCTGGAAAGGTTTTTGCAGTGGTAACTCTCCTGGCGATTTTTCTCCTAGCTGTGGCTACAGCACTAGGAGTGTTTTTCCTCTGGATTCGAAGTGGCGCCCGTTCGGGAGTGAATGAGGAAACGATCAAAGGCAGCATGCGCGAGATCGACGTCGAAGCTTTTCGAAATCTGCTGGACCCCGAAGAAGAACAATATCTCCGGGAGAACCTGCCAGCGCCAGACTTTCGGGCCGTCCAGGGTGAACGGCTCGGCGCGGCGTTAGATTACATCGGCGCACTCTCGCACAATGCATCACTTCTTCTGCAACTCGGTCAAACCGCCAGACAAAGTCCAGACCCGCGGATTGCCGACGCCGGGCGCCATGTAGTGAACAACGCAATCCGTTTGAAACTTTACTCTCTGCAGGTGCGATGTGGTGTCTACACCAAGATTGCATTCCCCGGAGCAACCCTCGAACCCCGTGCAGTTGTCACGCACTACCAGGAAGTGAACAACTGGGCGGCTCTACTCGGCCGTCTGCAGCATCCAGGCGGCGCAGTGGCCAAAGTCGTTTAGGTTTTCGCCTTATCTTCGTCCCCTTCTGTGGATACATTCCTGAGGCGCTCTGATTCTTCCCGGCATCCTTGTTCGTTTTTCGGAACAAGATAACCGTGAACATCAATTTACAAAGCCCACCGCTCTAGGATGGCGGTGCGCTGCGCGAGCAGCCCGGCTAAAGCCCGCGTTGAGTCTTCCCCCTCAGGACACTCCACGACTCGGGCTTTAGCCCTTTTTATGTTGGCGGATAGATGGCGGGAGTGCGGATGTCGCTCACCACTATCGACTCGCGGCGGGTCCCCGCTCGAAAGAGCCTCTCCCGACTTGTTCGGTTTTCGGAACAAGACTGCAAATTGCGTGCCGTCGTCGACTGGAGCCGTATGTAGGCGTAAGGGAAATTTCTGGTTTCTGATCCTGGACCTAAATCGATTTGCATCCGTCATTCCGCGTGATGAAGTCTAATCGCAGGATTTCAGCCGTTCGCCGGGAATGAAAGGTTGGCTGTACGATTCAGTTTGCTTATGGGACAGACCTGCGGAAAACTTCCAGAGCGGCATCCATACGTTCGAGTCCTCCACGCACCGTTTCTGTAGAACCACAAATGCCGATGCGGAAATGCTGTGGCAGCTCAAAAAATTCTCCCGGTACAACACTGGTTTCAAAATGGTCGCGCAAGAGGGTTACGAATTTTTCGGCACTTCCCTTGCGAAGTCTCGGAAAGATGGTCGTGCCAAATTGACTGGAATCGCAAACCAGATCCGGGTGCAGCCTCAGAAAATCATTCACCAGTGCGCGGTTCCCATCGAGTAGATTGCGAGCGCGATCTCGAATCTGGTCGAGATGATTGAGCGCAGCCACCGCCATGCATTCGGCGGGATGTACTGGGCTCCCATAAGTAAAGTCGACGATTTGCCACATGCGGCGGACCAGTTCAGGATCGGCAAGGACCCATCCGCAACGAATCCCACTGAGCCCGTAGGCCTTCGTGAGACTGCTGGTAGCTACAAAGTTGGGACCTAGATGGAACGCGGAGCGCCATGGCCGGTTGAACATGGCTTCCAGGTAGACTTCATCGACCAAGACGCGAGCGCCCACCTTCGCGGCGATCATCCCGACTTCCCGCATCGTATCTTCGTCGGTCAATACGCTGCTCGGATTGTGCAGGTTGCATAGCACGATCAGGCGGGTTTCGGATGTAATCCTCCGCTCCAGTTCTCCGAGCCCAATGCGAAAACCATGATCAGCGCGCCGCTCGAAGCGAGAGACACGGGCTCCGAGGTGATCGAGAATTGTTAACAGTGGATCGTAGGTAGGCCGTTCGACCAAGACTTCATCGCCGTCGTGAACCAGGGCTGAGAGTGCCAGGAAGTTGGCCATTGAGGCGCCCAAGGTATAAACCACGCAATTCTCGGGCGCGGCTGCTTTCGTCGCGAGACGCTCCATTAACGGCTTGTAGCCGTAGGGGCCGGTTCCCCCAAGTTCGAGATCCTGAGTCATCGCCGGGAGTTCACCAATGGGGAAATCAAGCACACCGCTGACGGCAAGATTAAAGCGGGCCGTGGAGCGGAGCTTGGCCCATGCCATATAGTGGGAAACCGCTTCTTCCCGAAGTTGATGAGTTCTCGACAAATTGCAGTCTCCTACTTGGTCTTCGAAGTACACACAGGGACTAGTTCTTATGCAGCACTAACTGTTGAGCGGCTCCACAACCAGTAAACAGGCACACCGGCCAAAAGCAGCGCGTAACCGATCAAACTGTTTTTCGGATAACGAAAGATCGCATTGGCGACAACCCACCAGCATATCGCGACGAAGAGAGCGGTTGTGAGGGGATGGCCTGGAACGCGATAACCCGCCCCGGCATCCATCTGGCCGCGGCTCACCCGGCGCCGAAAGACGAAGATCGTGGTAGCAGTCAGCCCAAAAAACAGGAAATCCATGGAAACGACGTAGTTCAAAATCTGCTCATAACGGCCTGAGATCGCGATTACGATGGTCCAGAAGCTTTGGAGGACGATGGCGAAGACAGGGACATGGGTTTTGGGATCGATCCATGCGACTTTTCGGAAAAAGAGCCCATCGGCGGCCATGGCGAAGTACACCCTGGGCGCCGTCAGGATTGACTGACTCAAGAAGCCGAGGGTTGAAATCGCGATTGCGGCAGCCACGAAAGCCGCGCCGGGAGCGCCAAAGGCCACCCGCATAACTGCAGTGGCAGGGGTCGTCGTGGCAGCCAGACCTGCGGGCCCCAGGGAATGTAGGCAAACCCAATTGACTCCCGTGTAGAGCATCACGACACCCAGCGTCCCGAGGATTAAGCCGCGGGGAAGGTTCTTCGTTGGATCCTTGACCTCGGCCGCGATAAAGTTCGCCGTCTGCCATCCCCCATACGCGAAAAGAACCGGTACCATGGCGGCCCCGAACGAAGGGAGTGACCAAGAGCCAGTTCCGGAGCACACGTACGACGGACGCCCCGAACGTGCGAGTCCCCCGATGACGAGCGCGCCGATGGCAACAATTTTCATCACCATGAGTGCGCTTTGGGTTCGACCTCCGCTCTTGACCCCCATGCAGTTGATAACGGTGAGGAGAGCCAAGGCAGCTGCGCCGACCACCCAGTCAGCCATGCGCCAACCTGTGAGGTCGAGAACGTAACGCGCGAAGGTTATCGCAACGGCCGCCATGCCCCCTGTTTGAATCACTAGCAGGAGAACCCATCCGTACAGAAATGCGATGGCCGGATGGTAAGCCTCGCGCAGGTAGGCATACTGACCACCCACAGCAGGCAGAGTAGCGGCGAGTTCGGCCCAGATCAGAGCACCCCCTAGACCGATCATCCCTCCGAAGATCCAGGCTCCAAGGATGAGCCAGGGGGCATGGACTTGCCGGGCAACTACGTATGGGTTGATGAAGATCCCAGCGCCAATGATGCCCCCCATGACTATCATGGTGGCGTCAAAAAGCCCAAGTTGCCTTGATAAAGCGGGTTTGGCCGATACGTTCGGTGAGTCGGTCACAAGTATCGTAGGGCCGTGGGGCAAAATCTGGTGGTACCAAGCCGTGCATTGTACATCGCCCGGCATCCGGGGAGACCACACTCTGAAACCAGCGCCCATGGCTGAGTTTGGGCACGCGTCGATTCCCGCAACTATTTTTACCTCTGGGACATCTGACAAAAGTGCAGTAGACTCTTGCTCGGTTTATGGCTCGTTCCGGCCCAGATCTCGCGGCTCTTCTTGGCTGCGTACTCGCATGCCTGTCGTTTGCCGGGTCGGCCATAGCTGTCGAAGGTACACTTGTCTCTAACACGCCGAAGGCGGGTCCGACGACGCTCGTATTTGGATTCATGGGCGGGTTCGTCAAGCGAGACGATGCCCGCCACCCCGCGGTCAAATTTGTGCAGCAGCTTCGGGCCCAGTATCCGGGCGTTGTGGACGCACGTGTGTTTGAGAATCGAAACTATCGCGAGGCCTACCAGATCATCCGGCAGAGACTGGATTCAGATCATGACGGAAAGCTCTCGGACCAAGAGAAGGTCCCTGCGCGCATCCTGCTCTTTGGAACGAGTTGGGGAGGGTCGGCTGTCGTAGCGCTTGCACGGCGCTTAAATGAGGATGGGATTCCCGTGCTGCTCACGGTGCAGATCGACAGTGTCGCAAAGATTGGGCACGACGACTCCGTCATTCCGCCCAATGTGCACCAGGCAGTGAACTACTACCAGACGCATGGGTGGGTTCGCGGCCGGCGCAAGATCGTGGCACAGGATCCAATGCGCACGAAGATCCTTGGAAACTTTCTCTTGTCCTATGACAAAGCCCCTGTCAGCTGCGACAACTTCCCCTGGTACGACTACATCGTGACGAAGACGCATGTGGAGACAGAATGCGATCCGAAAGTTTGGTCTGACGTGGAGGCATTGGTACGCCGTGAGTTGCCGGCGCCTCGCATTCAGTCGATGTCATCTTTCGACTCCGATACTCTGAAGTCAGCAACTGGAGTTACGCCGACACTCTCCTGGTAGCTCACTCTTTCGCGACGTGATCGGGTGGGCGTTGCTTTCTCGCTCTGCCCGTTTCTGGTAGAAGAGCATCCGCAAAGGACATCATGGAGATGACTGTGGATTACGCGGCAATGCTTGCGGTAGCAGTCGCTGAGGCGCGAAAGGGCCTGAAAGAAGGCGGTATTCCGATTGGCGCGGCGATCTTCGATTCCTCGGGAAAGCTGATTAGTGCGGGACACAACCGTCGCGTGCAGGACGGCGATCCTTCGATGCATGGAGAGACAGACGCCTTCCGGAACGCGGGCCGACAGCGCAGCTATCGCAAGCTAATCATGGTCACAACGCTGGCCCCGTGCTGGTACTGCAGCGGGCTGGTGAGGCAGTTTGGCTTTGGAACGGTAGTGGTGGGAGAGAGCCGGAATTTTCAGGGTGGACTCGAGTGGCTACGGTCGCTCCGGATTAAGGTCGTCGATCTTGATTCCGAAGAGTGCGTGAGGATGCTGGCGGAATACATCAAAGCGAACCCGGAAATTTGGAATGAGGACATTGGAGAAGAATAGGGGCACGAGTTCGCGGCCGATTTTAGAATGAACGAACGGCGACCGGGTGGCCGCCGTTTTCGTTTGAGAAGTAGAGGTTTGTGGCAACCGCTAGAACGTAAGGCTCAGAGACATCTGAATCTGGCGCGGGCTGCCAATGGTTTTGTTGGTGATGCCGAGACCGCTTAAGCTGGGACAAACGTAAAGAGCGGTGAAGTCGGTGTTGCATGGCGTGGTCGACCCGGCTTGGCCCTGGACTGGGAAGCCCTGAAAATTGATGTTTTGGCTGATATCGTCGATGGGGATATCGAAGCTCGCCGTGTTTGTAAGGTTATAGACATCGAAGCTGTAGCGAAGGGAGAAACGCTCCGTAAGTTGTGTCATTTTGACCAGCGAAATATCCGCGCGCCGCTGCCAAGCCTGGCGGAATATATTGCGCTGCCCGTGATCGATAAAATTGGTCTCATACGGATCGTTTGACGGGATTGCGCCACTTAAGGCCCCGGGCGCCATCAAAGGTAACCCGAAGCACGCGGCATCGAGGGCCGGTTTGCCGGGAGTTGCGCCAGATGCTCCCGTCATGGCCTGCTGTGGCGAACAACTGGTGAGCGGAACGACTGGGTTGTTGATGCCGTCATTCACGCCGTAGAAGATGCTGCCCACCGCTCCTGTGTAGTCAACGACACTATAGGGCTGTCCGCTTTGGATTACGGTCAATCCCGAGAAGGCCCATCCATTTGCCAGCTTTCCCTTGAATGACGATCCGGCGAAGAACTTAGGGAACTGATAGGTATAGCTGAAGTTGATCACGTGCTTGCGATCGAAGTCCGACAAGCCATAACCCGAGCGCAAGTTGAGGGGATTGTTACCGTTGTAAAACAGTCCCATGGCACTCTGTTCATCTGTTGCGTGCGAATAGGTGTAGGAAGCGCCGAGCTGAAGCCCGTGGCTCATGCGTTTCTCAACATGAGCCTGCAGTGCGTGATAAGCGGAAATGCCAGCTGCAGTGTAGGATTCGGACTCTGCGGAGTAGCCGATGTAGGGGACGCGAAGATCGACGTTTCCGCCTTCAAAAGTTTGGAGATAGGGCTGCCCATTCGGGAGGTTAATCGAAGGGTACGGAAAACTGGTGTTTTGAGTGACAATCGAATACCCGTAGGTGTAGTCCTGCTCGAGCGGCGTTCCTTTGAATTTGGGATTCGACGGGGAGATGACCTGCGCCTGATTGAAGGGCAGCGGAACAACCGCATGTCGTCCAAGATTTCCGACGTAACCGATGTCGATTGCGAGATCGTGGCGCGGCTGCCATTGGATGTCGAGCGTCTGGTTCATGGAATAGGGGAGCTTGTTGGCGCGGTTGTAGTCAGCGAATGAGAAAAGCGGAACGCCGCTCTCGATGGCGGCAGCGTTTGGCAGATTCAAGTCCTTGGGGTTGCCGGAAGGCGGCGGCCCTAATGACGTTCCCCAGGGAGCTTCAAAGGTGCTGCAGTTTGAATACCCATAGGTACTGCAAGCCTGCGAGCTCACCCATGGCGGCGTCTGGTTTACGCCGAAGGGACCGCCAGCAATCACGCCTGAAGCGAAGCCGGGCGAGAGATAAGTGAAGAGTTCACCGCGGTCGTAGTAGAGGCCCCAGCCCCCGCGAACTACGACCTTGTCATTAAACAGCTTCGGGCTCCAGGCGAGGCCTAGGCGAGGAGCCAGCCCCCACTGTCGCCCGGTCAGGGTCGAGTCGCTGACACCCTTGGTCGGAAACAGAGGATTGTTCCCTGCCACTATAAAACCATTGTTCGTGATCGTGTCGGTCGAAGGGTCGTAACTATACTGCGAAGGATCGAAGTTGAAGATGCGTCCGTTCTTTTCTTTTAGGCCACCGTGATAGTCGAAGCGAAGGCCGGCGGTAAAGCTGAGGTTCGAACGGACCTGAAATTTGTCCTGAACATACCATCCCGTCTCGTTGGAGCGGTAATAGCGGTTCGCGTCGCCCTGGAGGAACGTCGTTGCGATGAAGCCGTCAGCCGTGTAGGTAATGGGCGACCCGGTCAGAAAGTTTTCGAAGTTCGTGAAGCCGATCATGCCGGTGTTCGTGCGGCGATCGCGCGCGTTGAGCTGTGTATAGGAATAGTTGCCACCGAACGTAATTGTGTGCTTGCCGTGGTTCCAGATGGCGTTCACGGAAGGCATCCATCGATTCTGGAAGATGCCAGTCCAAGCCCCTTGCGAGGCAGCGGTAGAGCCAATGTTAGCCCCGGCATTGAAAACAAAGTTGGAGTTATTGGGACTGTTGTTTCCGAAATCATCGACAATGGTCATTCCAGGGAAAACCGAAGAACCGAACGCGTTGATCCCGACCTGCGCCGGAGTAAAGGGCTGGCCGATTGTGCTGTAGATCTTTTCGCGGATGAAACCAAAGACCTCGGCAAGGCTGAAGTTGGAGGTGATCGACTGTGTGTTCGTGATGCTGGCGACTTGGCTTCCTGCGTCAAGCTTTTGTGTAAAGCCCTCGAAGGAAGAAAAGCCGAAGGGTGCTGTGGTTGGATCGTGCTGGTAATAGTACTTGAGCGACAACGTATCTTTGGCGCTCGCCTGATAGTCGAGGTTCGAGGCCGCCTGGTCCGAGATGAAGTAGGCAGGCTGCGTCAGAAACACGTTTTCGGGAAAGTTAAGGGTCGGCGTGAAGTTTGGGTTTGCGGACGGAATCAGGTACTGGCCATTGGGTAATTTATATTGCAGCAGAGTGAGGGCGACCGGATCGATCTGGCCGGGCTGCAGGCAGGGTTGAGGATTGGCCGACGTATTACATGGGGAATTGTTCGCAAACCGGAAGTTTTGACTGTCCACAGCGGCTAACGCCGCCGGGCTGCGGTCGTTCGTAAGCCCGGCCGGCACCGCAGTCCGTGACGTCCCGATCTCCAGATCAGACACGTGAATGTGCTGGTAGCTGACAAATCCGAAGAGCCTGTCTTTGATAATCGGGCCACCCAGAGTTCCGCCGGCGGTGTAACGATGCAACTGGGGAACGAGTTCGTTGGACGGGATATTCGCATCCTGCTTGTAGAAGTACGGCGCGGCGTTCAGCCAGTCAGTACCGCGATGTCCATAGGCACTGCCGTGGAAGGTATTGGTTCCTGAGGTCGTGCTGATATCGATGTGGGCGCCACTGGTGGAACCTTGTTGCGCATCGTACATCGAAGTGTTCACACGAAATTCCTGCACGGTCTCCGGAGCAGGCGTAGGCAACGCCTGGCCGATGGCCAAGTAGGGTGCCGCAGAACTCTGAAGAACTTCAGCCGTGGTACTCGAAGCTCCGGCGATGCCGGTATTGTTCACGATGCGCGCCGAGGCGACGCTGCTCGTGCTCTTGCCATTGAAGAGGTTGCTGGCGTCGACACCGTTAAGGAGAAATGTGTTGCTGGTATCGCGCTGTCCGTTCGCCCAGATAGGCTGATTTCCAAGTCCCGCATTCGCGCCGCTTCCGCTGGGCAGTTCGGCATTGACCCCTGGAGAAAGGATCGCGAGGCCGGTAAAGCTACCCGTGGGCAGTGGCACTGCATCAATCTGCTCTTTCTCGAGGATGTAGCCGTTGGTCGTGTCTACAGCATTCATGAGCGGCGAGGCTGCGACCTCGACGACCGTTCCGACCTGGCCGACCGGCATCGTTACGTTCAGTGTGCCAGTACGATCCGCTTGCACCTGGATGGAGGGAATTTTCTGTGTCTGAAAGCCGTCATGAGTAAAGGTGAGTGTGTAGGTGCCAATGGGGAGATTCACGAAGTCGTAGGAGCCGTTTGCGGTGGACTTCTGCGTACGAGTTAGCGCCGTCTGGTCACCGACGAGCGTGACGGTCGTGTCAGGAAGGACGCTGCCGGTCTTATCAGTTACGGTTCCTGTGATTCCACCGAGTGTTTGCTGAGCCTGCGTCCGAACTGATAGGGCAAGCGTGATCAGCGATACCACGAACACAATCAGGAGTTGCGTTCTTCTCATGTGAATCCCCCCTCGTGCCAGAAAGAGCAGGCGGTTCTTCAGCGATCTTGTTTTTGCCTTCTTGACTGTGCGAAATCTTGCGCGGCAGAGTGGTCGAGCTTGGCTGGTTCTGCCCGTCAAACCGTGAAAAATGTTGACGTGCAATTTACGTCAAATTGGAGCGTGGCGATAGCAAGACGCCTAGTGAATTTTTTTTTGGCAGCCATCACGAATTTTTATCGGCATCGAGGGATTCGTAACTTATGGCAGCAACGTGGATTAGGGCGAAGTTCGTCCTCACGGCATGACATTAACGGGCCATGCGTCATAGGCGAAACTGATCGCCGCAATCGGAAGCATTGTTTGTGGAATTCAGGAGTTTTTTGGTCACGATCAGAAGACGGATCGAACGATCCAGGACCAGCGATCGACGAGACACCCAGTGCGCGTTCACTTTTCCGCGAGCGCAGGGTCCTCGGCAACTCTGCCGCGAACCGCAAACCACAGCAACCCCGCCACAAGATAAGCCAGATACACATAGGGCAGTTTGCTATAAACGCCTTCCGGGATCGGATACAGGTTGCCGACTAAAGCCAGCACCATTGCCCCACAAGCGAGGATTGGAACGATCCGGGCTCCCGGACTCCATGCGCCGTGGTCTCTCAGATATCGCGGCAACGCCGTGCAGACAAGAGCGTAGGCAACGATAAAGCCATAGGTGGCAAGGGACCCCATCCAGCCATAGACATCGAGGCCACTGATACCGCGTGCAGCCAGCAAAGCCACCGGCAACACGGCGGCTGCTCCGGTCACGAGCACGGCCCGGCTCGGCGTTTCATTTCGAACGTGTGTGCGACGGAGTGAATCGTGAGCGAGGCCGTGATGCGACATGAGCAAGAGAACGCGGGCCGCTGCCGTGATGCAGGCCAAGGTTCCAGCGAAGAGACTGACAAGCGCGCCGATGTCGATCAGGAGCCCGAAAATAGGAATACCAGCGGCTGGCGCGAGCACCCGCATTGGAGCTTCGCTCGTTCCGAGGCTCTGTCCAGCATTGCGAAAACCAAGGACCTCCGCATAGGCACAGACCGTGAAAAACGCACCCCCAAGCACGGCGCTCAGTATGACGGCTCGTGGAATCGTTTTCAGCGGGTCACGCGCTTCGGCACCAAGCGTAGTTGCGCTCTCAAACCCAACGAAACTGAAGAGAGCGAGCACCAGGCCCAGACGTAAATTGCGGCCTGTGACTCCGCGCAAACCTAGCTGATCCCAGTCCCAATGCATGCCATTGTGGAATAGGAGCAATGAAACGACCGCGATGATCAACACGAGCGAAGTGACTTCGATCCAGAGCATCAAGCGCGCAGAGATCTCCACGTCGCGGTATGCGATCCAGACAGAGATGGCGGTGACCGCAATCGCCAGAAGTACTGCGACGACCGGACCGCCATTGGCGTCGTGTAACAACAACTTGCCGTAATGATAAAAACCGCCAATCACGCTGGCGCCGGTACAAACGTATGCCAGCAGGAGGCTCCAGGCGACGGTCGCGCCCATCCAGGGGGGAAGGATTTTGGAAACGTACGTGTAGAGCGAACCAGGCGAAGCGGTGTAGCGAGCGAAGCGCCCAACGCATATCGCAACGAGCAGGATGGCTGCCGTCGCGATTATGTAAGCGAGCCATGTGCCATTCCCGGCAAGCGCACACACGAGCGGAATTGTGGCTACCGGCGTTGTCGTCGGAGCGATCGTGGAGACCGATTGCGCCAGAGTCTCCATGGGAGAAAGCGCTTCACGCCGCAAGCCATAATTTTCACCCCTGCCTGAGACACTTAACTGCGCGCTTTGCGACATCCCCGCTCCCCCCAAAAACCCATGAGTGGGCGGTAGTGTACAACAACGCCTCAAGCTTCCCTCTGCGGATCCCGGACGCTGGTCGAGTACGTGGGATACTATTCGTAGCCGCGGATACCTCGCGTTCGCATCGGTGAGAGGAGTTCGAGTTGAAACTCGAGAGAGCGTTGTTAAAGGCACTGCCGAAGGTTCTGCTTCACGAACACCTGGATGGTGTTCTCCGACCCCGAACGGTGATCGAGTTGGCAGACAGCGTGAAATATACGGGTCTCCCTACACGCGATGCCGAGGCGCTCGGAAAATGGTTCCACCAAGGCGCAAACCAGGGCAGCCTTGCGAAATACCTCGAAGGTTTTGCTCATACCATTGCCGTGATGCAGAGTGAGGAAGCGCTCGAGCGGGTCGCCTACGAGCAGGCCGAGGACTTGAGCAAAGACGGCGTCGTCTATTTCGAGACGCGTTTCGCACCCGTTTTTCACACCGAAAAAGGATTAACGCACCAACAAGTAGTCTCCGCCGTGCTCAAAGGATTGGCGCGTGGACGTCAACACTTCGGGATCCAATCAGGATTGATCATCTGCGCGATGCGTAATATGAACGTTTCTTTGGAAATGGCGGAGTTGGCGGTCGATTTTCGCTCACGGGGTGTGGTTGGATTTGATCTTGCCGGCGAAGAGGGTGGGTTCCCGCCGAAAAAGCACGTGGATGCATTTCATTATATCCAACGCGAAAATTTCAACATTACGATCCATGCCGGCGAGGGCTTCGGGAAAGAGTCGATCTGGCAGGCGATTCAGTATTGCGGTGCGCATCGGATCGGGCACGGCACACGCTTGATCGACGACATCGCAATCGCCGACGGAAAAGCGGTGAAGTTAGGCGATCTCGCTCAGTACGTGCTCGATAAACGAATCCCACTCGAAATCTGCCTGATCAGCAACGTCCATACGGGAGCCGCTCCAAGCCTCGAACAGCACCCGTTCAAGATCCTTTACCAGGAGAAGTTTCGTGTCACACTGAATACCGATAATCGCTTGATGAGCGACACTTCCATGACGCGGGAATTCGAGGCCGCTTCAGAGACGTTCGGGCTTACGCTTGACGACTTTGAAAAGATCTCTATCAACGCGATGAAAAGTGCGTTCCTCCCGTATGGGCAGCGTTGTGACTTCATCTATAAGACCCTCAAACCCGGATATGCGCGTATCCGAGAAGCACTCACGGCCAGGCCTTCGCGAGCTTGAGGGCTGTGGAATCCCGCTCTTCGCGCAGTCCGAATTTAGCTGAGGAGCAAGGCGACAGTCGTCATCGGTCCTACGTGGTCCGCCGCGCAATCGATGATTAATCAAGGCGAAAACCCGCGAAAACTTCTGCTATAGTTCGACTCTTGGAGGTGCTTCCATGTCTCGGATCGTACGCTGTGGCCTGATCCAAGCGAGTAATGCGCTCGAAAGCGGCTCTCTGTCGGCCATCAAGAAGGCCATGATCGACAAGCACCTCAAGATGATCGAACAGGCCGCGAAGAAGAAAGTACAGATCCTGTGCCTGCAGGAATTGTTCTACGGGCCATATTTCTGCGCGGAGCAAAACATCCGATGGTATGAACTGACCGAGCGCGTTCCCGACGGTCCGACCATCAAGCTGATGCAGAAGGTGGCAGCGAAACATCGCATGGTGATGGTCGTGCCGGTCTACGAGGAGCAGATGCCCGGTCTTTATTTCAATACTGCGGCTGTCATCGACGCGGATGGAAAATACCTCGGCAAGTATCGCAAGCACCACATCCCGCACGTGCACCCAGGGTTTTGGGAAAAGTTCTACTTCACCCCGGGCGATCTGGGATACACGGTGTTCAACACCAAATATGCACGCGTGGGTGTTTACATCTGCTATGACCGGCACTTCCCTGAGGGCGCTCGGATTCTGGGACTGAATGGCGCTGAGATCGTATTCAATCCCTCAGCGACGGTTGCGGGCTTGTCCGAGTATCTCTGGGAACTCGAACAGCCGGCACATGCGGTCGCCAACGGCTACTTCGTGGGTGCGATCAATCGTGTTGGCAAAGAGAAGCCCTGGAACATCGGCGAGTTTTACGGCAAGAGCTATTTCTGTAACCCGCGCGGGAAGATCATCGCGCAAGCTAGCCGCGACAAAAATGAGATCGTCGTTGCGGAACTGGATCTCGACATGATTGAGGAAGTGCGGCGCACGTGGCAGTTCTTTCGGGACCGACGTCCGGATACTTACGGGCCATTGACCGCCCAAACGGGACAAGCGGCCGCGGCGGACTGACTCGCATTTTGTTCACCTCACGCTGCAAGTGATCGTGATGAATTCATCGCCAGAATCTCTGCATTCGCGCATTCAATCAAGCCCGCTGTACAACGAAGACCTTGCGCCGGCGACGGGCGAACATCGGACCTGGGGAACGTACAACTACGCGGCCCTCTGGGTATCGATGTCGGTCAATATCCTGACCTACATGCTAGCAGCCAGCCTCATCCAGGGCGGCATGAACTGGAAACAGGCCGTGGCCACCGTGTTTCTGGGAAACAGCATCGTGCTGTTGCCCATGCTTTTGAACTCGCACCCCGGCGCGAGCTACGGAGTGCCCTTTCCAGTCCTGGCTCGCTCGTCGTTTGGAGTCCTCGGAGCAAATATCGCAGCAGTGCTGCGCGCACTGGTGGCGTGCGGGTGGTTCGGAATCCAAGCGTGGATTGGTGGTGAGGCAATCAGCACGCTGATCGCTACACTGGCGCCCAGTTGGGCGAATTTTCCCCACAGTACGGCAATCTGCTTTCTCTTGTTCTGGTTCATCAATCTCGCGGTAGTGTTGAAGGGGATTGACTACATCCGGTTCCTGCAAGGAGTAAGCGCGCCAATTCTGCTATCAGTGGGACTTCTGTTGCTCGGCTGGGCCTATCACGAAGCCGGCGGCTTCGGCCCAATGCTTTCCGCACCTTCGCGCTTCGCAAACTTCTCGGATTTCCTGAAGTTTCTGATTCCGGCCCTGAACGGCACGGTGGGATTCTGGGCGACGGTCTCGCTGAACATCCCGGACTTTACGCGTTTCGCGCGCAGTCAGCGACAACAGATGATCGGCCAAGCGATCGCTCTTCCCACAACCATGACACTGTACTCGCTGATCGGAATTCTCGTGACCTCTGCCACGGTGGTGATTTACGGGACGGCGATCTGGGATCCTGTGCAGTTGCTGAGCCGATTTCATTCCTCGATTGCCGTCGTCATCTCACTCATTGCGATCCTGCTGGCGACGTTGAATGTGAATATCGGGGCAAACGTGGTATCCCCGGCGAATGACTTCTCGAACCTCTGGCCGCGCAAAATCAGTTTTCGGACCGGCGGCGTGATTACCTGCCTCATGGGAATTGCGCTGATGCCTTGGAAGCTCCTCGCCAACTACAACACGTTTATCCTCGGATGGCTCGGTGGGTATGCAGCGTTTCTCGGACCGGTTGCGGGGATCATGATTTGCGATTACTACATCGTGAGAGGCCGGGTCTTGCACGTCGAGGACCTCTACCTTCGCAATGGAGCTTACGAATACACGCGCGGCTTTAACTGGAGAGCGCTGGGCGCCCTGGCTTTAGGCGCGGGGACGGCACTGGCGGGGCTCGTCATTCCTGCGCTGCGCACGCTGTACGACTATTCGTGGTTTGTCGGTTTTGCGGTTTCGTTTGCGGCGTACTACGCGCTCATGAAGCTGCAAGGCGCTCCGGCGCCGCTTGCTGAGGCTTCATAGCCTACCCGGCGAGAAAATTGCCGGCGCAACGCCGGAACTATACTCTCGCGGCTGCAAAAGCGGGCAGGATTTCCCGTTTGTAAGCCTCGAGTGTTGCCTCTTCATCGCCCGACATCAAGTACACATTGAACTGGGTGACGCCTGCGTCCGCCAAAGCACGCAGCTTCGTTCGGTGCGCGTCGGCGTTGCCAACAAGGCAGAAGCGGTCGACAACTTCGTCGGAGACGAACTTTGAGTTGGTGCTGTCAACCTCGCAATGCTGCAGATAATCGTACCCTCCCCGATTTTTCACGTAGGAGGTGAGCGATGCGGGAAGTTCTTCAGGTTTGTACTTTGAGATCAGATCCATCACGTGGTTGGATACCAACGCAGGAAACCAGCGCACGTGCGAGCGCGCTTCTTCCAAGTCGTCAGACACCCATACTGCAGTCGCCGCCATGATCTCAATCTTCTTCGGATCCCGTCCGGCGGCTTCGGCACCTTTCTTCACGAAGCCGGCACACCACTGAATCAGGTCAGGGTCTGCGAATTGGAGAATTACGCCGTCGCCGATTCTTCCGGCCAGGTCGAGGACCTTCGGACCATAACCGGCGATCCATACGCGCGGTGACCCCGTCGACCACGAGATTCTCGTGGGTTGGCCTTCGTATTGAACCTCGCGCCCGGCAGTTAGCTCCCGGAACGTTTTCACTGACTCTTCGAGGTGCGCTGAAGTCACCGGTTTCTTGCCCAGCACGCGTCGGGAACTGTCGCCCCGGCCAATGCCGAGCTCCATGCGCCCGCCTGAAATCAAATTCAGCGTCGCGAATAGACTGGCGGTGACGGTGATATCGCGTACGGCGGGATTGGTGACGCAGGTTCCAAGATGCATGTTCCTCGTGTTCGCCGCCATCAGAGTCAGCAGCGGGTAGGGCTCGAGCCAAAGGATGTGAGAGTCAAAAATCCATCCGTACTGAAAACCCGCCTGCTCTGCTCGTCGGGTAAGCGCGAGAATGCGTTCGACCGACATGTCCGGTTTGATCGTGATACCGAACTGCATGGAATCCCTTCCCCACTCTTGAAATCGCACCGCTAGAGCCCGCGATCTTAGCATAAAATGCGTGTTCCACAGGGAGAGAACAGGAATGGCCTTCGACACGATCATCGCGAATGGGCGCGTGGTTACGGCAAGCGATACTTACAGCAGCGACGTCGCCATCAGCGACGGCAAGATTGAAGCGATCGGTAAGAATCTCCCACGCGAGAATGCCGCGCGCGTGATCGACGCTGGAGGAAAGTATGTGTTGCCCGGGGGGATCGACGTCCACACGCATCTCGATATGCCCTTCGGAGGGACTAACAGCGCCGACGACTTCGAAACGGGCACGCGCGCCGCCGCTTTCGGCGGCACGACAACCCTGATTGACTTCGCGATCCAGTACAAGGGGCAGACCCTTCGCACTGCGTATGACACGTGGATGCAGAAGGCATCGGGAAAGGCAGTTTGCGATTACGCATTTCACTGCATCATCACCGACCTGGCCGACGCGCAACTGGAAGAGATGAATGCCCTGGTGCGAGAGGGGGTTACCAGTTTCAAGCTATTCATGGCGTATCCAGGCGTGTTCATGCTCGATGACGCGAGTATCTTCAAGGCATTTCGGGCGACGGCGAAAAATGGAGGCTTGGTTTGCATGCACGCAGAGAACGGCAGCGCGATTGACGTGATCGTACAGCAGGCGCTCGCAGAGGGAAAAAAAGCTCCCAAATATCATGCGCTCACCAGGCCGACGACGGCTGAAGCCGAAGCGACGGGGCGAGCCATCGCCCTGGCAGAGATGGCCGGAGCGCCTGTTTACATCGTGCACTTGAGTTGTAACGACGCTCTTGAGAAAGTTCGCGAAGCGCGTGATCGTGGACTCCCCGTCTATGCGGAGACCTGTCCGCAATACTTGTATCTCTCAATCGAGAACTTCGATGTCCCGGGCTTTGAGGGCGCCAAGTACGTATTCACTCCCCCGCTGCGCGAGAAATGGCATCAGGAGAAGCTCTGGAATGGACTGAAGACAGATCATCTGCAAGTCGTCTCCACCGACCATTGCCCGTTCTGCTTCAAGGAGCAGAAGGAACTCGGCAAAGATGACTTCACGAAGATTCCGAACGGTGGGCCAGGCGTAGAGCATCGCATGAGTTTGATCTTCTCCGGTGGTGTCGCCAAAGGTCGCTTTAGTGTGAACCGGTTTGTGGAACTCGTCTCGACGACACCTGCGAAGCTGTTCGGGCTCTATCCCAGAAAGGGCACGATTGCGGCGGGCAGCGACGCCGATCTCGTGATTTTCGATCCCAATCGCAAGCACACAATTAGTGCAAAAACCCACCACATGCGCGTGGATTATTCCATGTTTGAAGGGATTGAAGTCACCGGTATGCCTGATGTTGTACTTTCGCGGGGAAGCGTAGTCGTCGAAGGCGATAAATTCCTTGGCCGCGCCGGTGCCGGTGAATTCGTGAAGCGATCCACCTACACGCAACAGTAGATAGTCTGTTCTATGAGGACTTCAGGCCGTGTTCGCGTCGCTCATTTCCGACCGGAATTGTTCGATCTCGAAACGACCTGCAGAGAGATCGCGGTTGCGCCACGTCACGATTAATGCGGACCCGATGATCATCAGCCCAATGCACAGCCCGATCCAGATTCCTAAGGCACCCCAGCCGACTCGGAAGCACAGCAAATAGCCGAGGGGAAGTCCGATCAGCCAGTAAGCAACGAAGTTGGCAATCATCGGGGTGCGCGTATCGCCTGCACCGCGGAGCGCACCCGTGGCAACAGTCTGCAACCCGTCGAACAACTGAAACGCAGCCGCGACTAGGAGTAGACTCGCGCCCACACGAATGACCGTGGGATCGGGCGAGAACAATCTCGCGATCCATTGCGGCATGGAGACGAATGCCAACCCAGCGCATGCCATGAACCCCGCCCCGATCACAATGGCGGACCATCCAGCGCTACGAGCGCCCGCTGGATCCCGACGACCGAGTTGCTGTCCAACACGAACGGCTGCCGCCGAACTGATCCCCAACGGGACCATGTAGGTAAAGGCCGCGCAGTTCAGAGCGATCTCATGACCGGCGAGTGGAAGTGGCCCAAGTTTCGCACATAGCGCCGTCGCCGCAGAAAACGCGCCGATTTCCATCAGGATCTGCGTCGCGGCCGGAGCACCCAAGCCAAGCAGAGCGAACATTCGATCCCTGTCGACTCTCAGCATTCCGGCCCATTTCGCCAAGCCCCGCCGGGCCTCGACCCGCAAGAGCGTGATCGCAAGAACCAGAGCCATGTAGATGCGTGCGATGCAGGTCGCCCAACCGGACCCTTCGATGCCCATCGGGTGGAACCCGAGATGGCCGTAGATCAATGCCCAATCGCCGAACGCATTCACCAGGTTCGCTGAGATCAACGCGAACATGATGGGGTGCGTCACGTTCACTGCTTGCAGATAACGGCGCAAAGCGAAGTAGCTGAGTAGTGGGAGGCTTCCCCAGTTGAGTGCCCTTAAGAATGGGCGCATCGGTTCCACTAGCTCTGGGCTGATGCCGAATCGCTGCATCAACGGCGGCCACAACCACACCGACAACATCAGCAAAGGAGTGAGCGCACACGCGAACACGACCCCATTAACCAGCGAGTGGCGAGCATCGTCAAGATCTTCGCGCCCAAACGCCTGTGAAACGAACGTATCAAGGCCAAGCAACAATCCGCCGCAGAAGATGGCCAGGCTGTGATAGAGACTCTGGCCGAGTCCGGTGGCTCCGATCGCCACTGCGCTGTTTGGCAATCGTCCGACCATGATGGTGTCGACGATGCCCATGCTCATCCAGCCGATCTCCGCAAAGATGAGTGGTAGAGCCAGGCGCAGGGTGATACGAATATCATTCCGCAGTCGGTCGAGACGTGTGATTGGAGAATTCATAACCCGAGGCTTCTTTTGACTATACTCACTCGGCGCGCTTCACGTGAAACAAGCGTCAGGCAAACTCAAGTTTTAGATGTTGAGTATCCGAATTCTTCAAGCCAGTGGAACTCGATGCAGAGTAGAAAAGAGATTCGAACCGACGCTTCACGCCGTTTTTTCGCGAGCCCAGCCATGAGCACTCACCCACGACTTTTGTTTTGTCTTTGTCTGTTGCTGATGCTGCTGAATCGACTGACGGCCCAAACACCAACAGCAGCTAAACCGATCTCTGTCAAGGTCGTAGTGGTCACAATGTTTGAGCGCGGAGAAGATACCGGAGACGTCCCCGGCGAATTCCAACTTTGGGTGGAACGCGAGCATCTCGACCAGATCATCGCACTCCCCGCCGGTTATCACCACGTCCGCATGAACAAAGACGGAGTGCTGGGCCTACTAACCGGCGTCGGAACCGCAAAGGCCGCGGCTTCAGTCATGGCGCTTGGACTGGACCCGCGCTTTGACTTATCGAAAGCCTATTGGATTGTGGCGGGAATCGGAGGCGGCGATCCCGCTGATGTGTCTCTCGGGTCGGCCATCTGGTGCGATTACGTTGTGGATGGCGACCTGTCGTTCGAGATTGACGCGAGGCAAATTCCCGACACTTGGGCGACCGGTTATGTCCCCTTGCGCAAAGGCTCTCCTTACGAACAGCCGGCTGTCGTCAACTACGGAGAGATGTATGCCCTGAACTCAGATCTCGTGGACTGGGCGCTCCGGCTGACGCAAGCAGTTCCACTCGCCGACACCGACAACCTGAGGAAATTTCGTGCACGCTTCGCGGGATTCCCGAATGCGCTGAAGCCGCCCTTTGTGGCCCGCGGCGCGACGCTCTCGGCCGGCACCTTTTGGCATGGCTCGAAGTTGGATGAGTGGGCAAATGCCTGGACCCGCTATTACACTGGCGGCAAAGGTAACTATATGGTGGCGGCGATGGAAGATTCCGGAACAATGCAGGCGCTCACGTTCCTAAGCCAGGCCGGCCGTGTCGATCTTCATCGTGTTCTCGTCCTCCGCACCGTCAGCAACTACGATCGCGAGCCTCCGGGCACGAGCGTCACAGATAGCCTGAAAGAAATGGTGTCAGGAAATTACTCGGCGTACATGCCTTCTCTGGAAGCCGCTCAGATTATCGGGGACAAGGTGGTGCGTGACATCGTGGAGCACTGGAGCGAGCGCGAGGTTGCCCTACCGCATGCCCCGTGAGGAGCGATTCTGGGCGTGATCACACCAGTATCTTCAGACGTTGATTCAAGAGGCCAGAGTCGCGAGCGTCTCTGCGAGCACGAGCGTGCCCCGCGCGATGTCTTCCGACGAGGCGTATTCATCGGGCCGGTGACTGTAGCCATTGCGGCAAGGGATAAACAACATGGCGATCGGAACAATTCGCGAAATGAACAGCGAGTCGTGATACGCACGGCTCGTCATCAGGTTGTACGCGAAACCATGCTTTATGCAGGCCTGACCTAAGGCTGAAACAATCTCGGGGCTGGATTCGGCCGGAGCGTCTGCATTCAGCAACTCCGAATGAATCGCAACTTGACGCTTTGCCGCAGTTGCACGGCAAGCCAAGTCCAGGGCTTTGAGCACCCCATCGCGACGCGATAGATCGGTGTCCCGGACATCCACACTCAGCCGAACTCCTGCCGGAATGCTGTTCACCGCGCCAGGAAAGACATCGCAGATACCAACGGTCGCTACCGTGTCTACCGCGCCGGTCGTTTTCGCGGCCTGCTCCAGGGCCAAGATCAGTTCCGCTGCGGCACACAACGCGTCGCGACGATCGGGCATCAGGACACCCCCGGCGTGGCCTCCCGCTCCTTCAATGGTGATGCGTAGACTTGCCGGTGCCGCAATACGCTCGACAACACCAAGCGGAACTTGCTCGCGCTCCAGCAATGGACCCTGCTCGATGTGTAGTTCGACAAACGCCTTGTAGTACTGCTCGGGCAGCTTTACCTGCTCCAAGTTTCCGTCAAGGCCGACCTGCCGGCGAACGTCTTCAACGGACGCTCCGTCTTTGTCGGTAAGTTTCCGTGCAAGGTCAGGGGAAAGCGTCCCTGCCAATAGCCGGCTTCCCAGGCATCCGATTCCGAAGCGAGTTGGCTCTTCGGATGTGAAGATCAAAAGCTCGATCGAGTGTTTCGGGTGATACGCGGCGCGTTGCAATGCGCGGATCGCCTCCAGTCCGCCGAGCACGCCGACAACTCCGTCATACTTCCCCGCGTTGGGGATGGCATCGATGTGGGAGCCGGTTCCGACGACGGGTGCATCTGGTTCTTCGCCGCTCCAGCGTGCGAAGATGTTGCCGATCGCATCCTGTCGAATGAGCAGTCCCGCTTCCTCGCAGCGGGCCCGCATCCAGCGTCGCGCCTTCAGGTCGGTCGGAGTGAAAACGATGCGCGTAACAGCTGGCGGATCAGCGTCGGAAAACTTCGCCAGTTCCTCGATCTCAGCAGTCAGCTGTTGTTGGTCAATCGACAGGATCATCGTTAATCACTCGGCAACGGATGCCGATTCCAATTTTTATAGATGAGGTATTTTGCAGGCACCTTCCCGATCGCTCCGAACCACTGAGGACACCACGGCCCCATCCAGATGAAATCCCCAGCAGTGACGGGGTACCATGCATCGCCCAGGCGATAGATTCCGCCACCCTCGAGCATGAGGAGTCCGTGCTCCATCACGTGCATTTCGACCATGCTGAGAGCAGCGCCCGGCTGGTAGGTCATCGTGTTTACTGCGAAATCGAAGCTCGGCTCATCGGGAAGAAGGCACTTCACCTGCAAGTCCGGATCGTCGTTGAGCGGATGTGAGGTAACGGCGTCTTCGGCTGACACGATCGTATTCGGTGCCGATGCAGTCGTGAGGGGCTGGTAAGGCTTCTCCAAGACTGCGACCCGGCTTGCTTTCGAGGCGGCGACGTGGTGAGGCGTGCCTTCCGGGAAAAACGCAAATCCGCGCGGACCAAGCTTATTCAGTTTCCCATCTTCTTCCACCTGGACCGCTCCGTCCAAAACATAAATGAATCGCTGGGCGGTCGTAGAGCCCAATTCCCCGCCGCCCTCGAATTCCGCGGTGTATTGAGTAAATGCGGCGCCAAGTACCGGACCAACATGGACGACGGCCGTACAAGCGCTCATGCCCGGAAGAGGAGTGCGTACGAACGTATCCGGTGTTAACAGCAGGTGATCCGGTTTTTGTGAACTGCGCGTTTGCCCCAGATTGTGCACGTCAGGTCCTTGATTGAAATGTTGGGAGAGCGGCGAGTTGGTCCAGAAGATGGAGCCCGCACTCAATGGCTTTCGCAACATCGTCCACAGAGACGAATTCTGCAGGATCGTGACTGATTCCGCCAAGAGTACGCAGAAAAATCATCGAGGAAGGCACTCTGTCGGCCAAGATCATGGCATCGTGTCCGGCGCCGCTTACCATGCGTACGGGTTCGCAGCCAGACTTACGGATTGCTGTTTCAACCTGTTCGGTTAGGACAGGATCCATCGCGATCGCTGGCTGGTCCATCCTCGTTTTCGAGTTCACGGAGAGTCCTCGCTGCCGACAAATTTCTTCCGCCTCGTGGATCAACCTGGCAACTGCGCTCTGCCGAACCTGGTCTGATCCGTGGCGCACATCGAGGGTCAGCCGCACCTCGCCCGCAATGACGTTTGTAGCGCCCGGTTTTGTTTCGACGGATCCGACGGTGGCAACAAGTCCGGCAGTGTTCTTCGCGGTCCGCTCAACGATGGTGATCCACTCGGCCGCTCCCGCCATTGCGTCGAAGCGCAGGTCCATCGGAGTCGTGCCAGCGTGGTTGGCGCGTCCCGAGAAAACAAAATCCATTCGTGTTTGGCCTGCGATCGCCTCAACCGCCCCTAGCGGTCGTTTCACGCTTTCAAGCACTGGCCCCTGCTCGATGTGAAACTCGAGATAGGCACAAACATCATGAAGGGCTGTGTTCGCGATCTCTGACGGGTTTAGGCCAAAATTCAGTATTGCTTCGCGTACAGAAGTACCACTCGGATCTCGCTGGCTCAGCAGGTCGTTATCCAAACGGCCCACAAGTGCTCGGCTCCCAATGAATGGAATGCCAAAGCGCACACCTTCTTCTTCCGAGAAGCCGACGATCTCAATTGCATATGGCAATCTTCTGCCGTCCAGCGCAACCAGCAAAGCGACGCCGAGGACGACTCCCAGGATTCCATCAAACGCGCCCGCATTCGGAACTGTGTCGAGATGCGAACCGATCAACAATCGCGGCGCGGATGGTGCCGAACCCGCGTAAAGACCGCGCACGTTGCCGGCAGCATCAATCCAGGAACGCACATCCACCTGCCCCAGCCAACCTGCAATCTCTCGATGAACATCGTGCATTGGGGGCGTCAAGAAGGTGCGCCGGAGACTATCCGCATCTTCAGAGAACGAAGCCAGCCTGAGGCAGCGCACCACGACTTCGTCGGCCAATTGCGCTGGGTTCTTTGTTGTTTGAAGCTGCCCCATACACTCCCTACGCACGCGTTCTAAAGGAATCAAGCTTCGCGAATGATTTTTGCTGCGATCCAGCCCACCAAAATCAGTCCCAACATGACCGGCCAAGCGTAACGATTTCCATAAGTCGCCACCGGATAGTGATTGCTCAGCATGAGAAACACCACTGGAACGGCCATGAATGTGTTGTGCTTCGAACGAAGCTTGGCCTGTGCACCCAGTGCCGTGTCGACGAGTTGGCCGGCTGCCGCTGCAGCGATCATCTTGCGCTGTGCCGGCAAGATGCGGGACCAGACGTTCGCGGTCATGATGGTTCCAAAGATGGCGCCCATGTGAATGTACGCGGCACGCGCGCTGAGTAGATGCAGGAGACCCCACGAAGCCGCTGCAATCAACAAAAAGGCAAATGCCAAGAAGGCAGATTGAGACTTGCCGACCGGCGACAGCATGACGCCGTCATAAATCAGCCACCCCAGCACGATCGAGCCCACTCCAATCACAATCCCGGCTGTCTTCGAAATATCAGCGACGTCCGGATCAATCAATCCACTGCCTAAGTAGTAGACCAGCACGAGCAGCACCATGCCGCCCAGCCAAGTCATCGCGGCTTCCCAACGAAACCAGTGGACCTGGCTTGCACTAACACCAAGGGACTTCTGCTTCTCGACGGTGTAGAAGCCGCCGCTGTGCACCATCCAAACTGAGGGGCTTTTATCGGCTCGCGAGACTTCCCTCTCCAAGCGGCCGAATTGCCCGTCGAGCCAGGTGAAGTAGTACGTCTGGCCGACCCACATGATGCCGGCAAAAACGTGAAACCAGCGCACGCCGAGGTTCAACCATTCTCGAATTGATGAACTCAACCTAGCTCCCCCGGTAGGTAGTGTAGCCATTAGCACTCAACAGCAGCGGGATGTGAAAATGCGACTCGCCGTCTCGAACCTGAAACGTCACCTCAACCAGCGGATACAACCCTGCGATATCCTGAGAATGGAAATAAGCACCCGTGTCGAATGACAGTCGATACACACCCGGCGCTAAATCGTCTTGGCCAAGCAGTTGTCCACAGCGCCCGTCCCGATCGGTGCGAGCCGCGCTGAGCTGGCGCCACTTTCCCGGCGACTCCTGCCATTCCAGTCGGACAGGAACATCGGGAGCGGGGCATCCGCGCATCAGATCAAGAACGTGCGTTGAAATACGTTTCATGCCGACAGCCATTTCTGCAGCCGGAGGTTCGTAATCTTTCGCTGCTCTTCGACCGCCTCCCGCAGTTCGGCCGCGTCGTCATTCCTCAGCCGCCTTCGCAAGATCTCGAGAATCTCCGGAGCGCTCTTCCCTGTCGCACACACAATGAAAACATTGTTGAATCGCCGTTCGTACTCACGATTGGCTTCCGCCAATGCGAGTTGAACCGCTTCCCCAGCCGCAGCAACTTTTTGCTGCTCTAGCGCGGACCATGCAGCCGATTGCGCCGATGCCAGCTGCGGCGCTTTCCGCTCGCCAATACGCGGATGCTTGGAAAAGGCTTCCATCCAGTCTGGAGTGCTTAACTTGCGCCAGATCTCGTCAGACGCACGCATCAGAGAACCTTCGTCGGCAAAAGGCCTGCGCTCTGCAACGGCTTGCGCCCATGCGGTGGAACCGCAGCAAGCCATGATCTCGCGCGTAGCGTCTTCGGCTTGAAGCTTATTCCAACGCGCAAGGATTTGCTTCATGTCACGTCTCCATGTGCGCGCAAGGCCTCCAGAAACTCAGTAACCAAGTTCCCTGCTACCGCCGTGCGATATAGGGCCGTTGAACGAATGTCGTCGATGGGCTGGATCTCGGCAATCACCTTTTCCTTGGCGGCTGTAATGGCAGCGGCATCGATGGTTTTTCCATTGATCGCTTGTTCCGTGTCTCGCAAACGCAAGGGCACGGGTGCCACGCTACCGATTGCCATCCGTACGTCTTGGGCAGCATTGTTCTTCGATCGCCCGATGGCAGCCAGACAGACTTTCGAAATCGCCTGCGCGTTGCGCGCTCCAACCTTTCGAGCGTAGGAGAAGTATTCTTTGAAGCGCCGGGGTAAACAGATTTCGCGAATCAGTTCGTGCGGCTTGAGCAACATCTTCTTATATCCGGTATGGAAATCTAGATACGACACCCGCCGTTCGCCCGCCGCAGAAATCAGGATCAGATCAGCCTCATACACGAGCAGCGCGGGTAAAGAATCAGCCGCCGGTGAGGCGTTCACAATGTTTCCGCCCAACGTCCCCCGGTTCTGGTTAGCAATGCTGCCTGTCCATCGCGCCGCAGTCGTCAGCAACGGGAATTCGCGCTGCACGATCTCGTTCTGGCGCAGGTCGGTGTACGTACAAGTGGCACCGATGCGAAGCTCCTCCTCCATGGGTTCGATTTGCCGCAGCTCAGGGAGATTCCAAAGACTCACCAGCTTGCTTTGTGGCAGTTTCCCGGACGCATACAACACCATCAAATCAGTACCGCCGGCGATCGGCAACCATGCGCCGGGTTTTTCCGCAAGCAACGATAGAACGTCTTTCAGGTTTCCTGGAGCGACGAGATCGTAATCCGCAGGATTCGCTCTCACCGTCCCTCCTTCGCAGCTTCTTCGACCGCCTCACAAATCTGTGCGTACCCAGTGCACCGACACAAGTTCCCGGCAAGTCCCTCCCGAATGTCTTCCGCTGACGGATTGCAATTGTTTTTCAACAGGTGATGCGCCGCGAGAATCATGCCCGGCGTACAGATGCCGCATTGAGCCGCGCCGCACTCCAGAAACGCTTGTTGTAGCGCATCGAGTCGCGTGCCCTCGGAAAGTCCCTCGATGGTTATGATCCGGGCACTCTCGGCTTGCAGAACCGGCACGAGGCAACTGTTTACCAGTGCTCCGTCGAGAAGGACTGCACAGGCGCCACACTCTCCTTCGCCGCAACCTTCTTTTACCCCAGTCAGCCCGAGTTCGTGCCGCAACACGTCGAGCAGCCTCTCCATCGGGTATGCATTAATCGTTTTCGCCACCCCATTTACGATGAGAGAGACTTCGCGCCGGCCGCGAGTGGTCATCGGACTCCTTGAGGCACGCAGGAATCACTCACCGTTGTGGGTGGGCTGATGGCCCGAAAGATGTCCTCAGGCAGCAGCGGAATCGAGTTGAAAGATATGCCAAGCGCGTCTTCGATGCCGTTCACGACCGCCGGTGCCGGACCGTCCATGGGGAGCTCGCCGATCCCCTTTGCGCCATAAGCGCCATGCTGGTTGCCGAGTTCCTCGAAGTAGACACGAATCCTCGGGAGATCCGCTGAGGTCGGCATAATGTAATTCGTCATCTGGCCGTTCTGCATTCGCCCGTTCTGCCAGACAACCTTTTCGTAAAGTGCATAACCGATGCCCTGTGCCACGCCGCCTGTGATCTGACCACGAGCCAAAGTCGGGTGCAAAACCCTCCCGACTTCCTGAAGAGCGACAAAGTCTTCGACGTTCACGGCGTAGGTAGCAAGATCAACCGTGACTTCCGCGATGTAGACCGCCCACGAATATGCAGCGTAGGCTTCGCCGCGATATTTCTCGTCATCCCAGTAGATGTTGGGAGGGGCTTCGTACTGCGCGAGCGACTTGAGTGTCGTGTGTTCGGCGACGAATTTGCCACACGCTACTCGGAACTCTTCTCGCGAATACGCGGCATGCAACAACCCTGCAGCGGTTAGTGTCTGGATGATTCCGTGTGCCGCCGACTGCACCAGTTTTCCAACGACCATCACCGTTCGTGACGCCACGGTGGGACCGCTGTTGGGTACGCCGTCTGTATCCGGTTGGGCGATTTCGACGTCTTCATATGGAAGGCCCAGCGCCTCCGCGGCAATCTGACAAAGCACGGTTTTAGTACCCTGTCCAAACTCTGTGCTGGATACGAGCACCCGTACCCGCCCGTTCGCAAAGCCTTCCAAGCCGACGACTGAAGCCAGGTAACGCTCGCCCGAGCCGGTGAAACCTGATCCATGCAGAAAAGCCGCGATGCCGATTCCCTTCTTGTGCGTCGAAGATAGGTTTTCCCGCTCGAAACGCGCTTTTTTTTCGTAATAGTTCGAGAGTTGCAAGCCCCGCTCGAGAAGTTTCTCGAGATCGATCGGTTCTTGCACTGTTTGTTCGGTGGCCGTGGTCTGTCCAGTCTTCAGGAAATTCCTTTGCCGCACTTCGATTGGAGACACGCCAACCGTCGCCGCGATGCCATCCATGTGCCGCTCCATAGCAAACAGACTCTGCGGCGCTCCGAATCCACGAAACGCGCCATGCGGCGGCGCGTTCGTGGCGACCGCCTTCCCGCGAATCCGCACACTGGGCCAATGGTATGGGCCACCAGCATGAATCGTACCTCGGGATAACACCACTGGGGACAGAGTCGTATATGCCCCGCCATCAATCACAAAATCGATTTCGCCGCCCAGAATCCTCCCCTCACGGGTCACCGCTGTACGATGGCGCGTCCGCGAGGGATGCCGTTTCGTGGTTGCGACCATGTCCTCCAGGCGGTCGTAGATAATTTTGACGGGCTGTTTGGCTTTCATCGCCAACAACGCCGCGTGCCCTCCGATCATCGATGGATATTCTTCTTTGCCTCCGAACGCTCCGCCGGTCTCGGTCTGCACGACACGCACTTTGTCTGCCGGCAAGTTACAGAGCTTCATCAGGGCCTTGTGCACGTAGTACGGACACTGCAGCGATCCCCACAATGTGATCCCCTTTTGCGGGTCGTAGCTCGCAATCACCCCGTTGTTCTCAATATAAAGCTGCTCCTGCGCCCCAGTGGTGTATTCGCCTTCGACGATGTAGTCAGCCTTCGCCCAAACGCTGTCAACGTCACCCTTCTCCACCAGGTAACGCTTGAACGTGTTGTCAGAACCCCAGACGATCGCCTCGGCGCGTTCGCTCTCTTCGATACTGAACACTGCCGGCAGCGCCTCATACTCGACGTTGACCGCGTCGACGGCCCGCGGAAGAATGTTGCGATTGGGGTGTGCCAGCAACAGAATCGGTTCCTCGGGATGATTAACAACTCCGTCCGCAAGACACGGTTGATCTTCGACGATCAACGCAATGCAGTTCTTGCCGGGAATGTCGTTGGCACTCACAATCACAAACTCATCCCATGCAACACCTGGCCCAAACGTGATCTTCTTGATGTTGCCTCGCGGAACTCGGCTCCGGACGGTCGCCCCGAATAACATATCGGGCAGCGACATGTCGTCGATATATTGCGCGCGGCCGGTAACCTTGTCGCGCCCTTCTTTTCGGGGAACCGAGGTCCCCACGATGTGTTTACCAGTCACGTTCTCTCTTTCTTATTCGCTGCACTAACCGAACCACGCATCACTGGGGGCAACTCCCGCCCTGCCGGGTTTCCCGGAAATGTTCCCTCGTGAAACACCAGGCGGCCGCGGAGATACGTTCTCACTACTGCACCAGACAAAACCTCTCCCAAGTACGGGGAAACGGCATAACGATGACGCAAGCGGTCTGCCGTCACAGTGAACTCCGCCTCAGGATCGAATACGACCAGATCCGCATCCCATTCCGGAGCGATACGTCCTTTGCGGCCATCACATCCTGCCAGCTTTGCCGGCTTCTCGGACATCCACCGAGCTACGTCGCTTAATGTAAAGCCTCGCGCCCGTGCCTCGGTCCAGATCACCGGCAATGCCATGGAGAGACTCGCAATACCACCCCACGCCTTTCTGAAATCGCCTTGGTGAGGAAGTTTCATCTCGGGTGGGCACGGCGAATGGTCAGTGACCACCATATCAACGACTCCATCCTTAAGACCTCGCCACAACCCTTCGCGGTTCGCGCTGCTCCGAATCGGCGGCGCACACTTGCACTGAGTGGCTCCGTCGGAAATCTTCTCCGCTTCCAAATGCAGATAGTGTGGGCAGGTTTCGACGCTCAACGGAAGGCCCTCTGCCCGCGCGACGCATAACTCGTTCAACGCAACTGCGGTCGCCAGATGCACAATGTGCAGGCGGAATCCATACTCGCGGCACAAAGAAAGCATAAGTCGAATTGCGAGCAACTCGGCCTCGTCTGGGCGCGACTGTACGTACGTGGAGTAACGCCGCCAATCTGCTGTCTCTAGCCGCTTCGTTGCCGCATCTACTGGTCCCGGCAATTCCGCATGTACCAGTAACGGGAGTTCCGTTCGGGCCACATGCGGTAGCGCTGCCCGTAGTTCCGGCTCACGCACCATCGTAAACTCGTCGATACCGGGATGAACCAGGAAACACTTGAACCCCCGAACACCCGCTTTCGCGAGTGCTTCAATCTCATCCTCGTTTCCCTGCACGACTCCACCCCAAGCAGCCCAATCCACCGTACATTTCGTCGCAGCCGCGCGCCGCTTAGCCTCAAGGGCAATCTCGTTCGTCGTAGCTGGGACGCAATTGAGCGGCATGTCGACGACCGTCGTATACCCACCGGCCGCCGCGGCCTGCGTTGCCGTCTGAAATCCTTCCCAGTCGGTGCGACCCGGTTCGTTGATGTGAACATGAGAGTCCACCAAACCGGGCAATACCGCGGCATCCCCGAAGTCCTCGCGCTGGAAATTAGCCGGTACTTCACGCGGCGAAACGACTCCCCGAATTTTTTCTCCTTCCACCAGGACCGCAGCCGGACGGACACCTTCCGGCGTTACCACCCGCTCCGAGACAACGGCCCAAGACCCCAAAACTAACCCTCCCCGGAAATCCCAGAGTAAGAGGCAAAGCCTATCTGGAAGCCGAATTCTTTTCAATCACTCACGTGTGAATTGGCGGCATTCTTTGGCGCGAGTTTCACAACCCTCTTACTCATTTGCGGATTCGAGCTTATACTCGCTTCCCAGTGAAAGCGGCGAGCGAGTCCATGTTGACCAAACTCCGCACAAACCTGCGGCGCTCAAGCTGATCACGCTGTGGCGTCGCGCCTTCATCGAAGATACACATGGACAACCCTTTCATGGCTCGTGCCATTCAACTTTCCGTTGACAACGTTCTCTCCAGCCAGGGTGGGCCCTTCGGGGCTGTTATCGTCAAAAATGGCGGCATCGTGGCAGAAGGCGCCAATCGGGTCACGGCTACCAATGACCCCACCGCGCATGCGGAGGTGATCGCGATCCGCCATGCATGCGCCAGGCTCGGCACCTTCGAACTCAAGGAGTGCGAACTCTACACCTCGTGCGAACCGTGTCCGATGTGTTTGGGCGCAATCTATTGGGCGCGGCTGGATCGTATCTATTACGGCAGCGTTGCGGCCGACGCGGCGCAGGCGGGTTTCGACGATTCGTTCATTTATCGCGAAATCGAGAAGCCGTTCGGAATGCGCAAAATTCCGATGGTGCAGATGATGCGCGAGCAGGCTCTCGCCGGCTTTCGAGCCTGGACGGTAAGACCGAACAAGGTCCCGTACTAGAGAAACTGTTCCGACAATCATTCCCAAACGAGGATGAAGGATTGATCGACCGCTACTTTCGGCTTTCTGAAAACCACACCACTGTGCGCCAGGAATTCCTCGGCGGTCTGACCACATTTATCACGATGGCCTACATCATCGTCGTCAATCCGCAGATCCTGTCGCAGGCGGGCATGCCGGTGGAAGGTGTACTCTTTGCCACTTGCATTTCTGCGGCCGTTGCCACTCTTGTCATGGGGCTTGCCGCGAACTATCCCATTGCACTTGCCCCAGGAATGTCGTTGAACGCGTACTTCACGTATTCCGTCTGCTTAAGCATGCACGTGCCGTGGCGGACAGCGCTGGCTGTTGTCTTTTTCTCGGGCAGCGCGTTTCTTCTACTCACAGTCACGCGCGTCCGTGAGCAGATCGTGAATGGCATGCCCCTGTGCCTGAAGCACTCCACTGCTACCGGGATTGGAATGTTCATCGCGTTTATTGGCATGCGGAACGCCAAGCTGGTAGTGGCCAATCCAGCTACGTATGTGGGCCTGGGAAGCTTTGCGGATCAAGCACTCCAGACGGCTTGTTTCGGCCTCGCTCTGACGATCGTTCTGATGGCTCGCAAGGTGAACGGCGCGATTCTCATCGGGATTTTTGCAACCACCCTTGTCGGTATTTTACGCGGGATTGCACGCTGGCCCACGGGGATCCTCTCGCTGCCACACCCATCTTCGACGTTTCTGCAACTCGATTTCCGTGCCGCCTTGAAGCTGGGATTTCTGGAAATTCTCTTTGCCTTTCTATTTGTTGATCTCTTCGATAATGTGGGCACGCTCGTTGGTGTGTGTGAACAAGCCGGATTCATTCAAGATGGAAAGATTCCGCGGGTTGGGCGTGCCCTGATCGCCGATGCGACTGGAACTCTCTTCGGCTCTCTGACGGGCACCTCCACAGTGACGAGCTACATCGAGAGCGTCGCCGGTGTAGCCGCCGGCGCTCGTACCGGACTCAGCAATGTATTCGTCGCGCTGTTTTTCCTGGCTGCGATGTTCTGCTCGCCGCTCGCAGCGGCGATACCCGCCTATGCCACAGCGCCAGCCCTGATCGTTGTGGGTGCGCTCATGACGCAGTCAATCGCACATATCGACTGGAGTGATTTCAGCGAAGCCGTGCCCGCGTTCATTACGATGATCGCAACCCCCCTCACGTTCAGCATCGCGACGGGCTTGAGCCTTGGTCTTATCGCGTACACCGTAGTGAAGATTGCCGCGGGCAAGATTCGAGAGATCAACCTGCTGATCTGGGTGCTCACGGCCCTGTTTATCTTGCGTTACGTGTATTTGGGATGGCGATAGACCGACTGGGGCGATCGCTTCAACGCACCCTTCGCGGCGACGGGCGCATCTATATTGGAGGAGTTTGCGTTCCGGCGCGCGTCCGTTCGGGACCCGAACCACATAACCTCGATGAGCACAGCTTACGGAGACAGTGCTGCCAACACGCATGCGCAAACGGAGATCGCGCGTGCTCACCTCAAACATTCCAACACCATAGCGGTTTCCGACGAGCGTCAAACACACCCGCGGATCGCAGCTGAGGCTGCGCCTTTGCGTGGACGCATCGCAGCCTTTGTGGCTGTTGTACAGACGATTCTCTTCCTAGGCCACTGGTTCGTCTACGAAACTTGGGTCTCATTCTGGGGAACATCGAACAGACACGCCACTGAAGATCTCCGATGGGCGCTCGCCATTCTCTCGGTCAGCTTTGTGGCAGCAACACTCCTGGCCCACCGCTTCAATAATGCACCGGTACGCGTGCTCTATCGCATCGCAGCCGGATGGCTGGGATTTCTAAATTTCTTTTTTTTCGCAGCATTTACGACCTGGATCGCTTATGTAGGCGGCCGTATAGCGGGCCTCTCGGTCAATCGACCGATATTGGCGTTGGTCATCTTCGGCGCCGCGACTTGTACCGCGCTCTACGGAATTGCGAACGCCCGCTGGATTCGTGTCAGACGGATCAGCGTGAGGCTTCCCAATCTTCCAGCAGCTTGGCGGGGCCGCGTTGCGGCATTGGTCTCTGATGTACATCTCGGTCACGTGAATGGCGCTGGATTCATGCGCTGCATTGTGGAAAAACTCAAACGTCTTCAACCCGACATCGTGTTCATCCCCGGTGATTTGTACGACGGTACTAGAGTGGATCCGGCTGCATTAGCTGCGCCTTGGAAAGAATTCTCGCCCAAGTTCGGTACATATTTCGTTACGGGGAACCATGAGGAGTTTACGGACCCGAGAAAGTACCTGGATGGCGTAGGGAGCGCCGGCGTGGGAGTCCTGAATAACGAAAAGGTAGTGATCGACGGACTACAGGTCGTGGGCGTGCATTTCAGCGACACCACTCGGGAGGAGCGCTTTCAGTCCGTCCTTGCGCGCACGCAGATCGACCGCCGACAAGCCAGCATTCTGCTCTCGCACGCACCTCACGCGTTAGACGTCGTGGAAAGGGCGGGGATTTCTCTCCAGCTTTCTGGACACACACACGGCGGGCAGATTTTCCCGTCTACCTGGTTCACCAAACGGATCTTCGGTCCATTTACCTATGGTCTGCAGCAATACAGAAATCTCGCCGTTTTCACCACGAGCGGCATTGGGACATGGGGACCGCCACTCCGCGTGGGCACAAGTCCAGAAATCGTACTGATCCAGTTCGATTAGACGCCAAGAGCTACAGCATTAGGCCGCGAATTCGAGTTGCAGTCGACGGACGGTTCCGGTTAACTTCGCCCTTCGTTATTTCCGAGCTGTCTTACCCACGCCGTAGGTGATCCGCCAAATCGAATTCGACCCGTCGTCACTTACCAATAACGAGCCATCTGGCGCTACCGTCACGCCCACGGGTCGTCCCCAGACATGGCCGTTGTCTACAACAAAGCCTGTCATAAAATCCTCATACTCCCCTGAAGCTCGGCCAGACTGATGTAAAAGAACTCGGATCAATTCGTACCCAGTTCGAATCGATTTATTCCAGGAGCCGTGTTCTGCAGCGAAAATGTCGCCGGAATACTCTTGCGGGTATTGGTCACCCCGGTAGAACGTGATTTCCAGTGACGCATTGTGTGGCTGTAGGGGGACGTCGGGCGTAATGACTTTGTCCTTCAACTCTGGATGCTTGCCATTGTGACGGGGATCCTGATGGCCGCCCATGTACCACCAGGGCCAACCATAGAAGCCGCCGTCTTGCACATGGGTGATGTAATCCGGAACGAGATTGTCGCCAAGACCGTCCCGTTCATTCACCGAACACCACAATTGTCCGCTCGGATCGACCGCCAATCCCACGGCATTGCGGATTCCATAGGCAAATACCCGCATTCCCGATCCGTCTGGCTTAAAGGCGAGAATGTCGGCACGATTTTTTTCGCGGGGAGTAGTGTCGGGATCGTCTACGTTGGATCCCGATCCAACGGAGACGTACATCGTTTGCCCATCAGGTGAGAACTGAATATCCCGGGTCCAGTGCCCAGCGCCGCTCGGGAGGTCGGCGATGTGCTGAGCCGGGCCGCTCGCGCGCAAGTCACCGCTATGATACGGAAATCGGACGACCGCGTCGGTGTCGCCGACGTAAACCCACTGCGGTTCTGAGCCGAGCGGATAAAAAGCAATCCCGAAGGGTCGAGTCAATCCGCTTGCAAAGGTGTCTGTCTGCTGCGGATGCCCATCAGGGGTCATGCCACGAAAGATCTTGATATTTCCGGCTTCACTCTCTGCAAGAAAGATGTCTCCATTGGGTGCCGTTCGCATTAGGCGGGGATTGTTGAGTCCGGTGGCGAATTGCTCCACCTTGAATCCCTCGGGTACCTTAGGCCACGCGCCCTCCGGTCGCGCGACTATATCCGGACCGTTGCTTGACGACTTCGTTGTGTAGGGCTGCGGAAGATCGCTTACCGTGATTTTGTGGATTTTGCCCGGCTCTTCTACGCGAAAGTCGACGAAAGGCGCGGATGGCAAGGGCGCGTCGAGTTTCTCCGTTGAGGTGGCTGCGGCTGGCGCGGCGGCCTTTGTCGGGGCATGCGAATTCTCTAACGTACGGAGATAGGTAATGATCTTCCATCGCTGTTCGTCGGGTAAAGCAGCCCACGACGGCATGCCATTGTCCACGTCGCCCTTCGTGACATACCAGAAGATCTCTCCGTCACTAACCGGCTTCAAGGCGGCGGCGTTGAGAGGCGGGACGTTGCCAGTGCCACGGCCGCCCACCCCGTGGCAGGCGCCACAATTGCGGGTGTAGAACTTCGCCCCCTCTTCCGACGCAGCCGTCTGTCCGGCAAATGGATTCTTCGACTGCTTGGCGGATGCCGGGGCGTTATGAAACTTCGCATTTTGCGCGAACGTCCCCGCGGCGGCTAGGCTCATAATCAGTGCCGACGTCGATATCGAGCGTATGACTACGAATGGTGCATGCTTCAAGTCCTGCTCCTTCCAGTAACGGAGTGCGCGGGCTACATAGTTGGTTTCCGCAGCCTTGACGCCTGATGCAGGCTCCGGGGCCTGCAACATATTACCGAGAGAAGCAATTTTAGATGCGAGGCCCGAAGGATTCGGCCGCAGAAATTGTGATCTCCAAAGAACACCAGTCGCTACACCGGAGCGAGCTGTGTCCCGACGCACGACATGGTTTCCGCATCATTAAGTGCCTTCTTTTGCGGAAATAGTCGATGACGAGCTTCAAGGCGAGAAGAAACACTCCTGCCAACACAACCGTACCAGCTGCGTTAAACGGGATCATTTTTACGGGGGATGGCCCCACTCTATATATCGACGAGTGGGGACCGGAAAGATTACGGCGCAGTGATTACAGTGGGATTACGTTCGCTAGGCTGTTCTCGGCTGTTTTTGTTCAGTCTGCGCATTTTTGTAACTTGAATTACGTGACTAGCGGTTGATGCAAATCCTTCGTGACTCTGCTATTACTTGCTTTTTGCAAGTTAATTTTGCTAGCGTAAACGGATGCGGGGGATGGAAGGTCGCAACCGCCGGTCGAGTTGCCCAGTGAGCATTGCGCTCGAGGTTTTCGGAGATCGTTGGTCCCTGCTCGTTGTGCGCGACTTGATGGTTCGCGGCTTTCGAACGTTTAAGGAGTTCCTGGGGTCCGGGGAAGGAATCGCGAGCAACATCCTGGCGGATCGTCTGCAAAAACTGGAACGGGATGGAATTATCGTTTACGAACCAGAGGAGTCCGATGGACGGCGTGTAAACTACCGGCTCACGGAAAAGGGCATTGATCTGGCGCCGGTCATGCTCGACCTGCTCATATGGGGTGCGCGGCACGAACTAACGGGAACTTCGTGCGCGCCGCTCCTGAGGATGGAAAAGAATCGTGAGGAAATTCTGGCGGAGGTGAGGCGTCGCTGGGAGAAACGGGACACAACTCCTCTCATCCCGCAGTTTGACGGCGATGTTGTACGCGACCTCATCACGAAATCTCAATAAGCCGAGGGCGGTTTGCTACCTGGATCACAGATCGGGCCGCAGGTAAAACATCGTCTCGTTGAATCCTGCTAGCATCGAATAAGAGTCGCGCAAGCGATACATCGAGCGAGGAGAGATGCATGGGCAGACCGGTGGTTTTCTGGGAACTGCTGTCGAAGGAGCCCGATAAGGCTACCGCATTTTATGAAAAGATATTCGGCTGGAAGGTTCAACTCATGCCGGAACTGAACTATCGGCTTGTCGAAACCGGCGGTCAGGGCGGCATCAGCGGTGGCATCCTGAAACCAGATCGACCCGAACCGTGGCCGGGCAACATGACACTATACATTGACGTCGACGACCTGGCGACCTATCGCGAGCAGATCCGAGCTGCGGGGGGAAAGATACTCATCGAAGAGCAGGAAGTACCGGGCATGGGAGCCTACACTCTCTTCACCGACCCCGATGGGCGAATGATGGGGTTGTGGAAAGCGGCGGGCAAGTTGTAGAGGCGTTAAGCGCCAGGACAGCGAGAGCAACACCATAGATTTCTCGAGGAGGAGCGAACGCATGAGTGGAGTACGAGTGCTGGTGGGCACAAAAAAGGGTGCATTCATACTGACGTCTGACGGCAAGCGTGAGAAATGGGATGTTAGCGGACCGCACTTTGCAGGCTGGGAGATGTACCACCTGAAAGGGTCTCCCGCAGATCCGAACCGCATTTATGCGTCGCAATCCAGCGGCTGGTTCGGACAGGTCATTCAGCGCTCGGACGATGGCGGAAAAACGTGGCACCAGCCAGGAACTCCGCCGGGAGAAACGACCGGTCCAGGTGGAACGCCGAAGGGCGAGAGTAACAAGTTCAAGTACGACGCTTCCCCCGAGACCGGCAAACCGCTTACTACGCATCAGTGGTACGACGGAACCCAGCATCCCTGGGAGTTCAAGCGGGTGTGGCATCTGGAGCCCTCCCTTACCGAGCCCGAGACGGTGTATGCCGGAGTGGAGGATGCGGCTCTGTTCAAGTCAACGGATGGTGGCAAGAACTGGAACGAATTATCAGGACTCCGCGGGCACGGCACAGGCCCTAAGTGGCAACCGGGCGCGGGTGGAATGTGTCTCCACACAATCATTCTCGATCCGAGCGACCCGGGTCGCATGTACATCGCAATTTCCGCGGCAGGGGCCTTTCGGACAAACGATGGGGGAAAGACCTGGAAGCCGATTAACAAAGGACTGAAGTCGCAGTACATCCCCGACCCAACAGCCGAAGTCGGGCATTGTGTTCATCACGTTGCCATGAACACGTCCCGACCGGACGTGCTTTTCATGCAAAAGCATTGGGACGTCATGCGGAGCGATGACGCCGGGGAAAACTGGCGCGAGGTCAGTGGCAACTTGCCAACCGATTTCGGATTTGTTATTGACGTCCATGCCCATGAACCCGAAACGATTTATGTCGTTCCCATCAAGAGCGATTCCGAGCACTACGTGCCCGATGGCAAGCTGCGAGTGTATCGAAGCCGGACTGGCGGGCAGGAGTGGGAAGCACTCACAAACGGCCTCCCGCAAAGCAACTGCTACGTGAACATTTTGCGCGATGCGATGGCGGTCGATTCTCTCGATAAGTGTGGCATCTATTTTGGGACTACGGGTGGACAGGTTTATGCTTCCGCTGACGCCGGTGACAGTTGGAACCCGATTGTCAGAGATTTACCTGCAGTGCTCTCCGTAGAGGTCCAAACGCTGGCTTGAGGAAGTAGTGTGAGGAGAGCCGGGCCCGGCATCGTTCCGGGTTCCGCTCTCTGGCGTTGTTTTCAAGTAAGATCATGATCCGCGTAATGCTCCCTCCCCATCTCCGCACGCTGGCACATGTGGGCAGCGAAGTCGTAGTGCAAGTTCCCTCTCCCGTGACAATTCGGTCTGTGCTCGACGCGCTGGAAGACAGTTACCCGATGCTGCGAGGGACGATCCGCGATCACGATACCCTGAACCGACGAGCATTCTTGCGATTCTTTGCCTGCGAGGAAGACTGGTCGCACGAACCGACGGACAAGCCCTTGCCCGAATCCGTCGCCTCTGGCAAGGAGCCGTTCGTTGTGATCGGTGCAATTGCGGGGGGCTAGATGAATTCCCGGGATTCTCTTACCAGTTTGAACTGGGTAGGCGCGCAGTTCGTGGGAATCATGCCCAAGATCACTAAAACGACCTTTGTCATCGCAGTGCCGGATCTGAAGGCCTCATCCGCTTTCTATCGTGACGTGCTTGGCTTCGCCATTCATGAAATTGCCGATCCAGGCTGGCTCTTCTACGCCCGCGACAATTGCACGATCATGGCGGGAGAGTGTGTTGATGCCATAAATCCATCCGAACTCGGGGACCATTCTTATTACGCGTACCTGCAAATTGAAGATATCGACGATTTCTACGCGTCCGTGTGTGCCTCGGGCGCAAAGGTTTGCAAATCGATTCGCGACGAAGCATGGGGAATGCGGGAATTTGGGTTGGTCACGATCGACGGACACCGAATGATGTTCGCGTCACCACGATGACGATTCACTTGGACCTGCACGAGTGCACCCATCGCGAGGGTCTCACACCCGAGTGCTACGGTAGTGGGCTACCAGCCCCACTACCGAGTGCCACACCTGTCTTGACGAACTGCAGTCTCCCGCGCTATTCCTGATGCCGCGGATTTCTGCAGGAACCGCGACCGTGAGGTTTCCATGAAGCTTCTAGTGATCGTAAGCAGCTTGATCTTTACCTCAGTCCTGGCGCTCGCAGCCGCCTCGACCCAGACATTTTCCACGTCAGCGGGGCCCGTAAAAATAACACCCCTTTATCACGCCAGTACCCTGATTGAGGCGGGTGGCAAGGTTATTTATCTCGATCCAGCAAAACCTGCCAAAGTCGGAGATCTCCCAAAGGCGGACTTGATTCTGATTACAGACATCCATCCTGACCATATGGACCCTGTGTCCATTTCCGCTGTAAGCAAGTCTGGAACGGAAATCATCGCTGCGCCCGCGGTTACGAAGACTGTAACGAACGCAACTCCGCTGGCGAATGGAGAAAGCAAATCGTGGCAGGGGTGGAAAATCGAAGCTGTTCCGGCTTACAACCTCAAGCGAGGACCAGAACCCGGCAAGCTGTTCCACGATAAGGGACGCGGTAATGGCTACGTGCTCACCTACGGCGGAATGCGATTCTACTTCTCCGGGGATACCGAGGGTGTGCCCGAAATGCGCGCTCTTAAGAACATCGACGTGGCTTTCGTCTGCATGAATTTGCCTTACACGATGCCCCCGGACGAGGCGGCTGCGGCTGTAAAAGCATTTCATCCCAAGATCGTGATTCCCTATCACTACCGTGGCTCTGACCTGGCCGTTTTCAAGAAGGGATTGGAGGGAACCGGAATTGAGGTTCGGTTGCTCGATTGGTATCCACAGTAGACGCCTTTTTCGTCAAGAAGTCTAAGGCTCGTCATTCATCCCTGACGAGCCTTTTCCGTCCCAGTTGTTTTAATTCAGGTTACTTCTTTGGCGGGAAGTCCTTGAACATTTTGTCGACAGCCTTATCGAGCTTTTTCTCGTTATTTTCGGGCTTGTCCGAAAGAGTGTCGGTGGAAGTGCCGCGCCAGACCAACCGCTTGTTTTGAGCGTCGTACATGTCCACTACAAGCGTACCGACGCGATAGTTTTCGACGGTCGTCGTTGCTTCGTTCCCGAAACCTCCCCAACGCCAGCCGCCCAATCCGTTGTAAAACGTCTGATATTCCTGTTGGTCCCTCGCGGAACCCACCGCCGTCACGGCAATGTCCCCATTCTTGTCAGACCGTTGCCATCCCTTGCTTTGAAGATCTTTGTCGACAGCTTCCTGAATACGCTGCTGCCAGAGTGGATTCGACGCTTGGACCTTCGCCCAATAGTAGGTATGGTACCGTTCGAAATTTGCAGACTTATCGTGATCGGTACGAACCTCCTGGGCTGCGCCGAGACAACTGAAGGCGGCGACCAACCCGGCACCGACTAGAAATATCTTAAGAAATCTCATTTGTTCTCCTCCCTATGGCCGCTAGCTCGACTGTGCTGGGCTCGCGACTTGACACAACGCAGCTAGCGCGCCTCGCCTAGATCTACGCCCTGAGCGTCCTCCGGACAATAAGGTCAACTGTGGACGGAAACTGATTTGGGCTCCTAAACGGGGCTACAGGAATTACCGGTGCCACCGATACCCAAATACAAGTTGGACGCCGTTAAACTCTGGATTTTGTGTCCCGAGATTCGCATTGGAGAAATGCAACCAGCGACAACCAATGTCCATCGCTTCATGTTGCCTTGCGAAAATCTGAACTCCTCCGCCAACTCGAGCCGTGAAGTTGAAATCCGATGTGTTGCCAAAGGGGAAGTTCGTGTTGGTGCGAAGTCCGCCGCCCGCCAGTTCGATGTACGGTTCTAAACGGGAAGTGTGGATACCAGATTTCCATCGTAGGACGATGGGTTCAAAGCCGACACCGTAAATATTCCTTGGACGGACTTGGGCAAACAGGGGGGTAACCCCGAATGCGTATTCAATCCGTCCGCGGCGCCAGCCACTTCCGATCTCGTGCGTAATGACTCTTCCCGCGCTCAAGCCGCCGGCGAGTATTTGCGCTTCCGCAATGGAGTTGGTGTGTTCTTCCCCGGTTGCGCCTGCAATCCAAAGTCCCAACCGTGTTCCGAGCCTTCTTGAAGGCTACCCTGAGCCCAACAAGGGTTTCCGAGAAGGAGAATCAGCAATCCTGCCAGCGACAGCGCCCGCATTGAACGCTCAGTGGCTGCCATCATTCACGCCGCTTGAAGACCCTAATTTCTTAGACTGACTAACCATGTAGACTTGGCGCGCGTCTCTTGAGGCCCTGTACCACGGTCGTTTTCCGTGCAGGATGTTTGCTCCCCGCGAATGGGGTTTAGAGCACAGCGGGTCAAATCAACGAGAAAGTGATTTCGAGTCGCTCCCTCAACCCTCCGAGCGATTTCTTTATCAAGGAAGTCCTCGGTCAGCATCCAGACAAATCCTCCGACGGGCGTCATGACAAGATCCACCTGTCCCACTCCAGTGACGCACGGCTTTCTCGTACATGGCCATGTGCCATCCTTATTCCACGGAGTACGATCCGCCGTTCCATATTTCTCAACCGTAAGCTCACTGAGCGGGCCTATGTTCCACTGGGTACTGTAAACGGCGTTCCAGGCGAGCGCCTTCAGACGACTGTGCCAATACTGCTTCGTGTTCGATAGTTCGAGATCCCTACCTTTCGGATCATTCTGAATTTGATTGTATTCAGTCAGTGCGCCCTGAATTGGGCGCCCTACATAGCTGTACAGTACCGCATCCCCGTCGTCCCATCCGGAGTTGACCCAGGTATGTAGAGACTGCTTGTAATCACGCCAATAATGGTTGAACGGTATGCCATTCTCCGAGGTAACCCATCGATAGTCGTCGTGAACAACATAAGCTTGTTCGATAGAAAGGAAAGTAAACGACTCGAGCAGGGCGCGTCCCCAATGAAAGCCCCCGCCACGCGAAGTGTTTTGGGTTGAGACCAACGAATCGATTTGTTCGGGCCTCGAACAGGACGACCCGACGTTCCAGTTTTCTGCAATCGAGAGAGGATTCTCGGATGCTTGTCGAACTCGGGGCCCAGCGCTTGTTTGTTCGCTGGATGCGGTTGGTGAAAACGCAGCGCCTTGGGTCTCGACCGAATCGCAATCAGATGGTAGTTGACCCAAACGATAACTCGTACCAACCAAGAGCGCGAGCAGGCAGTACCAAGGAAATTTGAAATAAAGATTCAGTCTTCTCTCATCCGCGAAGTACAAAAACGCCGCGGGCATGTTCAGACAGTGCAGTCAGTCAGCGACGTAATGTGTACAGGATCTCGACCTTCATTCTGAAACAGGGACAAAGTAAATCCATACTGTAGTTTCTGTACAAGTCAGCGCCGCGAAACTTATCGTCTGCGTGTTTCGTACCTAGAACGTCAGCCCAGAGAGAATTCGCAAGAGCAGCACCCATCGCCGAGCGTTGGTGGTCATTAGGAAATTCTCTTTCACGTGTTCTCGCCCGTTCTTGCCCAACTGAGTCCCATATTCCGGATGCGTTAGCAGATAACGTATTTGATATCCGCATCCTTCGACGGAATGCACAAGGGCGCCGGTAAGCTTGTCGATTACCTGGGTAGGAATGCCGCCGACTGCGCTGGCGATTGTCGGCTTGGCCTTCCAGAGCGCTTCCGTAACCGTTAACCCGAAACCTTCTTTGAGTGACTTTTGCACGATGATCGTCGACGCCCGCTGAAGAGCATTGATTTCAAGCGCTGACCATGGCGGCAAGTCCAGAATGATGACATCGGGATCGTCCCCGGCCGCCTCGTGAACCTCTTTCAAGACAACCGTCCCCTCGGGGTCGTCAGTTGCGCCGCCCCCCGCAAGCACCAGCTGAAGGTCGACGTATTTCTTTGCCATTTTGTAGGCCTGGATCACTCCCAGTGGATCTTTGAGCCGGTCGAATCGCGAAATTTGCGTCACAATCGGCCGGGAGCGATCCACGCCGAAGTTGTCGCAAACGCTTTGAATGTACTTCTCATCCAGATCTTTGTTTTTTTCCGAGAGCGGATCGATGCACGGATAGAAAAGCGCTTGAGGGGTTGCCAGGCGGCGCGCGAATGCTGGCGAGGAAAAAACCGTAGCATCGTAACGTTCAACCATGGATTGCAGAAAATTCCACACGTCCGGGTTCGGGTGAGAAAGGTCAATATGGCAGCGCCAAACCCAGTGTGATGAGCCGGACTTCGAAGCGATTAAGCCGGCCGGCTGTGGATCGTGAATAACAACAAAATCCTCGTCGAAGGTCATCCGTTGACGATTCTGCTCGGTGGTCGCAAGGAAAACGTCGCGTGCGGCCTGCGTAAAGGTGAAATCCGCGCCATGCAACGCATTGTGGAATCCTTTTGTCACCTCAAAAAAGTCATTGCCTCCAGTAATTACTTCCCACCCGGTCTTGACCTCGAGTTCGTCGAGCAGAGGAACGAGGCGATTAAGCATTTCGGCCACGCCTCCCCCCATGGCAGTGGAGTTGACCATTTTCACTCGCTTTCCTTTGAGCGTACGGGCCACGAAACGCAATTCATCAATTTGCGATTTACCAATGATCGGTTCATAGTCCGCCAGCGTTGGCGCAGGGGGAGGCGGTGGGGGTGTTTCAGAGATTTGAGGTTTTCGACGCGCGCGACCCTGATTGGGCGCACTCATGTCTTCAGTTTCTGTCGATGCACCCTCGTTCGCAGGCGCTCCCTGCAACATCTCCGCACGCGAACGGATCGGTTCCGGCATTTCTATTCCTCTCAGACGTCAGTTCACGTTTTGCAGAATTTGAATAATCTTGCGGCGCACGCCTTCCAGCGTCGACGTGTAGATATCAACGTTGTTGAGCAGCTGGGCCTCGCGGTCCAGTCCTAAGTCACGGCTCAACCAGATGGAAAAATCATTGGTTTCGAGCTTCCGGCGCAGCCGCGCCTCGATGAAGTGATAGTGAATCGAGTGGAGGCTGCCTTCCTTCAAGGCAGCGACAAACTCCGCAAGGGTGCTGACGATACGTTGAGTAGGCAGCACTGTGATTTTGGATGAGCAGAAATAGAACGGCGTTTTCGAACTGCACTCTTTTGCTGTTGGAGTGACCGCCGCGAATTCTTCAACAATCTGAATCAATCGTTCCCGCAATTTCGCCAATGACGTGAACTCACGCACGTCTAGAGCTGCCAATCGTTCCCCCAAACCGACTTCCCTCAAATTGGTATACGCCCATTGGGCGAAATCGTTGGAGAAGCCCTCCTTGATGAAATGGTGCTCCTCAAGAGTGCGGAAAGTGTGTTGGAAGATCGACTCATCAGGACAGGTCCGAAGTGACTGCGACAATTCTTCGAGGTTGGTAGCTTGCTCGCGTTCAATGAACAGCAAATGCGCAGCAGACTTAAACTCAAACGGCGTACGGGCCTGGGCAAGCCCAGCCGGAGTGCTTAGAATCATATTGATGGCCTTGTCGATCGCTGGGTAAAGATCCTTAGAGATTTGAATCGTCTCAGATGCAAATTGAGGCCCACGGGTTTGAAAATACGGATTACTTTGCAATTCGTTAGAGGATTTACTGGATGCCGACAACTGCCGCGGTACGGTTTCATACTATGAGCACATGCAACCAAGGATCCTGTTGTGACAATGATTCAGTCAAGCGCGAAGGGTGAATTTCGAGAGCCAAAGGCTCAGGGGACAAGTACACTTGGTGCACAGTATCGAGCGGACGAGTGCTGTGAATTCACGTTGTGGGCGCCGAGCTCCCGGCTCGTTGAGGTGTACTTCCCAGGTGAGGGAAAAACGTTTCCGCTTACACCGGGGGAACATGGCTACCATCGCGGCACAGCAGAAAATGTCAATTCGGAAGCGCACTACTTTTATCGGCTCAATCGAGAGAAGCAGCGGGCCGATCCCGCCTCTCAGTTCCAACCTCTTGGCGTATTTGGCCCGTCGCAAATCATCGATCTTGCGCAGTTCGCCTGGGAGGATCTCGAGTGGCGAGGACCTGAGTTAAAGAATTACATCCTGTATGAACTGCATGTGGGTGCGTACACACCGGCAGGAACGCTGGATGCCATCATCGATTATCTTCCGTACCTCAAGTCACTGGGCGTGACTGCGATTGAACTGATGCCCCTGGCTCAATTCTCTGGAGCAAGGAATTGGGGTTACGACGGGGTATTTCCGTTCGCCGTCCAAAACACATATGGCGGCCCGCGAGCTTTGCAGCGCCTTGTTAACGCCTGTCATAAAGCGGGCTTGGCGGTCGTCCTCGATGTTGTTTACAACCACTTGGGACCGGAAGGAAACTTCCTCTCCGACTTCGGGCCTTATTTCACGGTCCGCTACAAAACGCCGTGGGGCGACGCCATTAATTTTGACGGCCCTCACAGCGACGATGTCGTCAGGTTTTTTGTCGAAAATGCTGTCGGCTGGGTCAAAGATTTCCACATTGACGCACTCCGCCTCGACGCAATTCATGGCATCTTTGACCGCAATGCACAACCATTTTTGTCGCTGCTCAGCGCAGCCATCGATGAGTTCGCGTCTACCAGTGGACGCCATGTTTATCTGATTGCCGAGAGCGATCTGAATGATGCTCGATTCGTCCTATCCCGCGACGCGGGAGGCTACGGAGTGCACGCTCAGTGGAATGACGATTTTCACCATGCTCTTCACAGCCTTCAAACTGGCGAGCGAATTGGATATTACGAGGACTTTGGAACGCTCCGCCATCTCGAGAAATCAATTCGGCAGGGGTACGTTTACACTGGGGAATACTCGTTATATCGCCACCGCCGCCATGGAAACGCCCCCGGCGCTGTCCGGCGATCTCAGTTGGTGGTGTTCTCGCAAAACCACGATCAGGTTGGGAACAGGATGCTCGGAGAGCGGTCGAGTACGTTGCTCGCATTCGAGGTCCAGAAACTCTCCGCGGGGCTCATTTTACTCGCTCCCTATCTACCTCTCCTCTTTATGGGAGAGGAGTATGGAGAACCAGCGCCCTTCCTGTATTTCACCAGTCACCAGGATCTGGCGCTTGCGCAGGCGGTTCGCGACGGTCGACGGCGGGAGTTTGCAGCCTTTCACGCCGCGGGTTCTCCGCCCGACCCGCAAGCAGAGACGACATTCCTCAAGTCGAAGTTAAATCAGAACTTGCATTGCGAGGGGCAGCACAAGGTCCTGTGGGACTTTTACCGCGAAGTGATCCACTTGCGAAAAACTTTACCGGCGTTGGCCGAGCCGGATGCATCCATCTTGACCGTGACCACCGACGCTGAGGATTGCTTACAAGTATGCAGAACTTATGGGGAAAACGAAGTCCTCATGATTTTCAACTTTGGTAATCGAACTAAAAAATGTTTTGGTGAGGCTTACGCCAAAAAGTGGCGTCTGGTCTTTAACTCGGCGGACGAAGTTTGGCGGGGCCCTGGTGGTAGACCTGACATTCACAATGGCAATTTTTCCATCTTGCCGAAAAGCTTTTCCGTTCTTCTTCGTACTTGAACGGTAACAAGCCTCTTCGCTGCGGTGGTTCTTAGACCTGCATTTCAGAGACGACGATGAGTGGAATACGTATCCCGATCTCGACCTATCGCCTGCAGTTCAATCAGCAGCTTCGTTTCAATGACGCCCGGGCCCTTATTCCTTATCTTCACGACCTTGGCATCACCGACATCTATGCGTCCCCCCTTTTGCAAGCAAAGCGTGGGAGTACGCACGGCTACGACGTAACGGACCCCTCGCATCTGAATACGGAACTTGGGACGGACGAAGAGTTCGACGCTCTGGTTCAGGAACTGCAGGAGCACGGGATGGGCTTGCTGCTTGACATTGTGCCCAACCACATGGCTGCCAACGGTGAGAACCCATGGTGGATGGATCTCCTCGAGGATGGCCCGCGCTCGACATTCGCCGCGCACTTCGACGTTGACTGGCATCCGCCGAGCCGGTCCCTTGAAAATCGCGTCTTGTTACCGATCCTCGGCAATACATATGCGCACGTTCTGGAAGGGCGAGAGTTGGTGCTCACGTATGCGCAGAATGGCTTTTTCCTGAACTATTTCGATTTCACTCTCCCGATTGCCACGCGCTCCTATGGCCGGATACTCGCCTATCGCGAAGATCGTCTACGTCGTGCTCTCGGACCCGATAGTCCCCCGTGGCAGGAATTTCAGGGAATTCTCGCCGCGGTCGTGCAAATTTCGGGGTCCACCGTCCCAGCGAGCGAGTCACCCGGAGAGCGGCGGCATCATCGCGAAGTCATCAAGGAACGCCTGTGGCGTCTTTACTCAACATCGCCGGAGGTCAAACGATTCGTAGACGCCAACGTCCGTCTTTTCAATGGAAGGAAAGGGGTTCCATCCACCTTTCTTTTGCTGGATCAACTCCTTAATGATCAAGCGTATGAGCTCGCATTCTGGCGGACAGCGAACGAGGAAATTAATTATCGTCGCTTTTTCACCATCAGTGACCTGGTTGGGGTACGAGTGGATGACCCGTTGACCTTCGACGCTGGTCACTCCGTCGTTCTGAGGCTCGCAACAAAGGGATTGGTAACGGGTTTTCGCATCGATCACATCGACGGGCTTCGTGACCCGCTCGGATACTTGCGTCGCTTGCAGGAAAAGACCCAGAGTGGAACTACAGACGCTCGCGGCAGAGATTTTTACGTGGTCGTTGAGAAGATTCTGTCGGTGGGAGAAGGCTTGCCGACGGAATGGCCTGTTCATGGAACGACCGGCTACGATTTCCTGAATGCGGTAAATGGAGTATTCGTTGATGCTGTGAATCTGCCTGCTCTTGAAGAGGCCTATTCACGCTTCATTTCCGAGAGGATCTACTTTCCTGACCTCGCCTACCGTAAGAAGAAGCAAGTCATGGACAGCCTACTTGCCGTTGAGATGCGGACGTTGGGCCGGTATCTTAGTGTTTTGTCGGAACAAGACCGGTACGCTCGAGAATTGTCACGCGAGGAATTAACTCGCACGCTCGTCGAGACCACGGCCTGTTTGGAACCTTATCGGACCTACATTCGCGGCTTTGACGTAAGACAACAAGACCGAGTCGCAATTTTGAATGCGCTACAAGAAGCGCAGCGTCGTAATCCCAGCATCCACGGAACATACTTTCGCTTTCTCGAAGAAGTGCTGCTACTTGAAACGGGCCCTCACCTCTTGCCTGAGCAGCGCGAATCGCGTTTGGCCTTTGTTCTCACTTGGCAGCAATTCACCGGGCCAATCACAGCAAAGGGGGTTGAAGACTCCGCATTGTACGTTTACAACCGCCTCATATCGTTAAATGAGGTCGGAGGTTGTCCTCAATGCGTGGACCTCTCCCGGGCGGGGTTTAGTGCATTCTTACAACAGCGCCATAAGAAATGGCCGCACACAATAAACGCGACCATGACTCATGACGCGAAGCGGGCTGAAGACGTCCGCGCTCGCATCAATGTCCTCTCCGAGTTGCCCGAAGAATGGGAACGATGTTTAAACAACTGGAGCGACTGGAACGAGTCGAAGTGTAAAGTCGTGAGAGGAATCCGGGCACCCGAGCGGAACGAAGAAATGTTGCTCTATCAAACATTGCTCGGCTCCTGGCCCACCGAACCTGTATGTGCCTGCTATACAAAACGGATCCAAGAATTCATGGTGAAGGCGGTCCGCGAAGCGATGGTCCATACCCGCTGGACCGTGCCCAACCTTGATCACGAGAAAGCGCTGGTCGACTTCGTTGCAGCCGTCCTCACCGAGTCACCCGACAACCGGTTCCTCCAAGACTTCAAGCTGTTTGCCGCCAAAATAGCCTTCCATGGCGCCCTGAACAGCCTTTCCCAGCTTCTTCTCAAGCTGGTCTGTCCGGGAGTACCTGACTTTTATCAGGGCAGCGAATTATGGGATCTTCGCCTCGTGGACCCAGACAACAGGGGCACCGTCGATTTCAAGCGTCGCGAGGAGATACTGAGCGAAATTCGCGACAGCTCTTCCCCGGCGCACCTTACCTCCGGATGGCAAGACGGTCGTATCAAAATGCATGTCACCCGACATGGCTTGCAGTTCCGCCGTAATCACCCTTCACTCTTCTTACGAGGTGACTACATCCCGCTCGGGGTCGATGGAGAGCGGCGAGACTGCGTCGTTGCAGTGGCTCGACGGCATCGCGCGGAGTGGTGTGTGGCGGTCGCGCCTCGCTTCACGACGCGGGTCATTCCAGATCGGGATGAATTTCGCTGGGAGTGGCACGACACACGCATCGTGCTGCCAAAAGAGGCCCCTTTGCGGTGGGAAAGTGTCTTTGCTCCATCGGGCAGCGATGCAAGAGCACGCTCCGAAAGGACGCTTATGGTTGGCGACCTGCTGCGTCAGTTTCCCGTCGCGATGATCTCGAGCGTGTAGATTCGCAGGTGCTGCGCAATCGCTCAGTGAGATGCGAGTTTCCACCAGGTGCCGGTGGATTGCTTCTCCGCAACCGTCGCGACGTCCTCGGAGGCACGGGGATCCCGTGGAGTTTCCTGGCGGAACTCGTCAGAGTTTTCCCCGCCGGAGGCATTCTCATCGAGCAGCGGAATCACCAGTCGTAATGCCTCGATCTCGGACTCTATTTGAAGCCGATCTGCTTCTTTCTGTCGTAGAACCTCGTAGACATTCTTCATTCCAAAACAACCTTTCGTTTCATTGGTCGGATTTCCAGTGCACGCTGGCGTCACGTTGCCTCCGCCCACTGGATAGGATGCACTGACAGCGGGAACAGCCCAAGCCTAGCCGCGCTGCCTGCCAAGCCGCAAGAAGGGAAACCCCTTAGCTGGCTCTCGTCGATTCGTCTCTCTGAAAGAACGATTTATTGTGAAGAACTGCATCAACCGCCTGCACAACCTCACGACCGCGGCTTTTCGTAATCGCCCCCTTGAAACCCGCCTCCCGCGCCGCCTCGATCAGCTGATCAGATACTTCCTGCACACTGACCAGAAGCAGAGAGAGTCCAGGCTTCAACCGTGAGATCTCACGCGCCGCCTCAATTCCATTCATAAGAGGCATCCCTAGATCCAAGATCGCAAGGTCCGGAGACACGTCCGTTGCTTGTCGAACGGCTTCGGCCCCATTCCCTGCTTCCCCGCACACTTGCCAGTGGGGCTGCGCTTCCAGCAGTCTTCGAAACAAACCGCGGATCGCCGGATCGTCATCTGCGATCAAAATACGAATCGGCATGGTCGGAGCTTTTTCGACCGCTACCGGTCACCGACCGAAGCACCACTCAAATGTTTTTGTTTAAGCGTGCGTCAGTGGCGCCTTGGGCGTTTGATCAATTAGGGCATCGCTGACACCAATATTCAATACAGGCGACACCCTAGAACCATTTTGCCCACTGGCGTGCTGGTAGACGCGTCCGTACATCACTGGCCGGCAACTACCGGATTCGTGTCACGTTTTTTACGCGGAAGGACACGGATCTCTACGGGAGATTCGAACTAGCGCATTTCCTGTCAGGACATCGCAATAGTGTGTCTAAACACAAAACGGAAACAGGTAAGGTCGAACGAGTAATCGCAGGACACCCTGTCCGGAATACGATCCTCCAGCGCATCCCTATAGATGAATTTGAGATCCTAAAGCCCCATCTCCGGTTCACACCGTTGCAGGTCGCGACCGCGCTGCAGAGAGAATATTTCAAGATCAGGCTCGCCTGTTTTGTTAACAGCGGAATCGCATCGCTACTCGTCCAGACAGATGACGAACGGAGTGTCGAGGTAGGAATTGCGGGGCTCGAGGACATGATTGGGTTACCGCTGGTTGCGGGACTTTCGTCCTACTCCCACAGTGTCATCATGCAAGTACCGGGCGAGGGATTCCTGCTCGAGGGCGGCGACTTGCAACGCTTGCTAAAGTCGTTGCCGGAGTTAAGGGGTATCCTGGTTAGAAGACTCGGCATTCGGTTGCTGCAACTTGCGCAAAATGCCGCATGCAATCGCCTGCACAGCGTGAAACAGCGGGTCGCACGTTGGCTGTTGGCCGTGGATGATCGCATCGATTCAGACATCGTCCGCACCACTCATGATTTCCTTGCGAAGATGATCGGCACCGATCGTCCTTCCGTCAGCATTGCCGTCGCTCAGCTTGAGCTGAGTGGTATTCGCCGTGGACGGGCCTCGATCCAGATCGTTAGACGAGACACACTGGAGCGGCAGGCTTGCGAATGCTAAGCAGCACTCCATCGATTCGACAGCGAGTTGGGCCTATAGCAAGCAACTCCGTAGGGAATCCGACTGACCAATCCTTTTCCACCGTTTACCCTGAAACCATCCCGCAACGATACATTGCCCTTGGGCTGGAGAGACGCTTTTCCGATGCAGAAGAGTCAGCGCTGGAGAGAACTCTGCGCACAAGCGGCTGTTGAACAAGATCCGAAAAAGCTCATGAACTGGTCGCTGAAATTAGCCGATTGTTCGAGGAAGAACACAACAAAACTCGCGTAAACGCAATTGAGGATCAACCTGATGCTACGGACAAAGGCGACTAGAGATCTCACGCCGCGAACTACTCCATCCATGTTGCCTCTAAAGTAATCTATCGACTTTCTACAGTGTTTGCCCGATTGGGCTTTGTTCTCGGCGCCCCTACACTCTCCTCCGAATTGAACGAAAAATCCTCAGGTGAGGTTCGAGCATGAGCTCTCTTCGGATTTTGGTCGCCGATGATCACGAGGTGGTCCGCCGCGGAATTCGAGCTTTGCTCGAGGGACATCCCGGATGGGAAGTCTGTGGTGAGGCAGTTGATGGACGTGACGCAGTAGACAAAGCACGAGATCTCAACCCCGATCTCGCCCTGCTCGATATTGGCATGCCCAACTTGAACGGCCTGGACGCCGCCCGCCAGATCCTTAAGTCTGCGCCGCGCACGCGGGTGCTGATTCTCAGCATGCACAACTCGGATCAAGTGGTTCGCGAAGTCCTGGAAGTGGGTGCTCGTGGTTTTATTCTGAAATCGGACGCCGCACGGGACCTGGTAGCTGCAGTTGAGGCCCTGCAGAGGCGGACCACATTCTTCACTTCCGACGTGGCCACCATCGTCCTCGAAGGCTATCTAACGCGCTCGCTAAGCCCGGAGAAACCGGTAAAGAATCGACTCACTGCTCGGGAACGCGAAGTCGTCCAGTTGCTGGCGGAAGGAAAGAGCAGCAAAGAGGTCGCAGTTGCTCTCAATCTCTCCGTGAAGACGGCGGAAACGCATCGAACGAATGTCATGCGAAAGCTCGATCTACATTCGGTCGCAGATCTGGTCCGCTACGCCGTTCGGAACAACATCGTGCACGTAGTCTGACCGACGCACACTTCCCTTAGAGCCATCTCTCGAGAGTCATTCCTCGTCTGGCAGGAATTCGATCCCGTATTTGGCGGTAAGCTGATGCAGCCTCTCCTCGTCCGGAAGACCTTCTTCGTTTAGCGCGCTCATGTGCTCAAAGAATTGCTCGACTCCACTTGGAGATTGCACGCATAGCAGCCGTCCGGGCTTCTCAGAAATGTTCTGAAACCGATGTGGAAGGCCTTTTGGCAACAGGACAAAGCTCCCCGGTCCGGCTCGAAAAGACTCATCTGCACATTCGATCTCAAACTTCCCTTCGAGAACATAGAAAGCCTCGTCCTCAAGGTGATGAATGTGGGCCGGTGCGCCTCGATGCGACGCCACAATTCCCTCCGTGAAAGCGAAGTGCCCCTCGGTGTCTTCCCCGCTTGCTTTATACGTAAACTCGATGCCGTCCACGTTCACTTGCTTCCCTTCCCCCAGCGCAAGGATTTTCGGCTAACCTATAAGGGAATTGGAGGGTCCAGGAATGCAGCAATCACTGTATTGAAGAGCATTCGCGCGACGGATATTGTCCCAATCCAGGTAAGTCGCAACATCTCCTCAAACCCGCGTCCACCTGTCCCGGGGGCGCGGGCTTTTTTGCAATCAAGCTGGTCAGCTCATCTCCTCTTGTTGCTTTTCCATTTCTCTTTCTTTCGATGCGCGACAGGGATCAGGGTTGTTGTGACGATGGTGTAATTCTATTCCCCGCACTCTCGATCGACTGCAGGCATTGCCCAAGTCGTCACGCGAACAACACCACTTTGAGAAACGCTCGAGCCACGAAGGAAGCATTATGAGGATTTGTCCGGCATTCCCCTCCCACATCGCCTGTATTGTTGGAAATCCCTTGCGGGCTTGTAATGTGCGCATGAGCTCATCGTCAAAACCACTCCACCTGGATCCTCGGATGATTTTTGAAGCCGCCCTCGCCGTTGTAGACAGTGATGGCAGCCGTTCTCGAGCGACTGCAGGAGCCCTTCTTGACCGCGGAAGACCTCTGCGCAGTCGCACTGAGAGTGCGCATTCGCAAAAAGAACGTGCCCTTAACGACGCTGCGGAAGCCCTGGCGAAGCTTTGGAAGAAGTAAAGAGAGTAGTCTGCCCCTGGTAGTCGAGACGCAGATCCATGGCGAACAAATGCGTCGCACACCCTGACGACGCCCTCTCGCTATCCGATATCGGCCCTCAACTCAGGCGGCTGCGGAAAGATAATGCGTCTTGTTCGCCTCAGCAGCAAAGCTGTTGGACATCCCTAAGGGTAGTGACATCTCCGTATCGATCGCCCCTCCCAGGAGGCGGCTGAGACTGAGTAGCGCTTGGCTACCGCACGCGACGCAATGACCGTTGGCCCCGTCGCTGATCACATCACAGTTGGCGCAGAGTACTGCTTTTCGAAGGCAAATAAGATTCGCGTTGAGCCGGGATTCGGTGTAGGGCATTCTGAAAGCCTCCATGTTGCGTGCATGGATCTACGCGAGGTGCAACAAACACGTTGCAGTTTAGATGCCAAAAAGACAGGGCTCTAAAGGCTTTTCGTATCCGTAAGTTGTGCGATTACGCGGCACAACCGCTGCTGTTCTACACGCAAACTATTGCGCAAGATGTTTTTCCGCGATGTGCGTCTGTCACGTTCTCTAGAGATCACCTGCGCGAAAACGAGAAATTGCGGATTTGGCGCACGCTTGAGTTTCATTGTCCGCGTTGGACACACGTGGCCGTAACGACTACCCCGTCACACACCAATTTTCCATCGGCACGCTGCTCACATGGGCGAGTGAAGCTTTCGGCGTTCAAACGAATGCATTGATTTGGAACAATGACGTTGGGTCGCTTGCGAACTGCACACCCCATTGCCGATACACAAAAAACTAAAATAAAGAATCGTCTCCGCCTACTGCCGCTACCTCATAGCACCGGTTGGATGTGTTGCGGAGAGGAAATGCGCACTCGCTACAGATAAAAGTCGACACCACTAAAGCCATCTAGCTTCCGGAGTACATGAAAATTGCCCGATTTGCTGACGCGTTTTGACCGTTAGCGAGGACACCCGGAGCAAACTAGGTCGGCAATTGGTCCACCCGGATGATGTGATTGCGAATTGCGTACATCACAACTTCACTAACCGAATGAAGCTGCAATTTGTGCATGAAGTTTGTGCGATGGGTCTCAGCTGTCTTCACACTGCACCCGAGGGCAACGGCGACCTCCTTGGTCGTCTTACCTTCCGCAATCAACTGCAGCACCTCCCGCTCACGGTTCGTGAGCGTGGGTAAACTCGCAGTACTGGTTGGAGAAAAGTAGTTGTCCAGAATATTCTGCACACGCGACGCGAAGAAAGTGCGGTGACGTTCAAGAGCCTGTACGGCAGCCACCAAATCCTTCGCCGCGTCAGACTTAAGAACGAAACCCCGCGCTCCTGCTCCAAGGACCTCTCGGATCAATTGCTCAGAGTCGCTCATCGTCAAAATCAAGACCCGCTGATCCGGATTATCGCGAAGGACTTGACGTGTCGCATCCAATCCGTTGAGGGTTGGCATGCCAATATCGAGGATCACGAGATCAGGCCTGAGATTTTTGGCCATCTCAACCGCTTGGCGGCCGTCGACCGCCTCGCCAACCACTTCCCACCCCGGATGATCTTTTAGCAAGGAGCCTATCCCCTGACGTACGACCGCGTGATCGTCAGCGACTAGAATTCGAAATGCCACCCAGGACCTCGATTCTCGATGAAGGTAACCGATTTGACCCTAACGTGGTCCGCAAGCACCGCTAATAGGGTGAAATCTGTATGAATCTACAGCAGTGACCGGGTTCAGGCCGCGGAATGGCCCGAGAACAGATCCCGGATTTCTTAAGTCCTTTGAACTCGCTCCCGGCCCACTGGGAGTCCTTCACGCCACACCGTCCATTTTTAGTTGTTCCGACTTTGACTGAACGTCCAGATCCTTCGATTTGATCTCCACCCTTTCGTGATGGATATCGAGGCGTAGGTTTGCAAATCCGGCCATGTAGAAATTCGATGCCCAGACTCGCCCGAAGAACGAAATCACGTATCCGTGCCAGTCCGGGTAGAGCAGCCTGAAACGCGTGAGAAACAAAACCGCCGCCGCCACGTAATGACTGAAGCAATACTCACGTGAACAGATAGAAGAATTTTCGCTGCAATAACCCGCCCGCCGACTCGCTGCGTTCTTTGCAAAAATCGCGCGGCTCACGGAAAACGTCTTCATGGGTCACGGTCCACGCAATCGGGGCTACAGGGACTGCGAGGATCTAGCCACAGGATTTGCGTGCGCACGAGACACCGCGCGTATGATGCGTGGCCGCAGACCGCGGTTGGAATTTTATCTCTCGTTCAGCTCGGGTATAGGGCGCCCTTCCAGCCAGATATAAAGGGCTCCGGTATTACCCTGAGGATTCAACGAACAACCAGCGCTATGATCCCGGAATCTGAGTCACGTCTTACCTAAGGCAAAAGACAAGGCACAGGAAAGGATGTGATCGATCATGGACCAACGATCAGGCATCGTTTTTGTCGGTATCGCCATTGCGCTCGTCGCTGGGCTCGCGATTTGGTTTCTACTTCGGCAACGCCGAAGCAAATCCCTTCGCGAGAAATTTGGCCCCGAGTACGACCGCGTGATCTCTCAGGAAGGCGACAAAGGCCGGGGCGAAGGCGTACTCGAATTTCGCGAGAAAAAGAGGGAGAGACTTCAGATACGCCCGCTTTCGGAAGCAAATCGCCAGGAATTCTCCACGCGCTGGAACCGTGTTCAAGCGCAATTCGTGGACGATCCGGGAGGATCGGTCGCGCAGGCCGATCAATTGGTGAGTGAAATCATGCAAGCACGTGGCTATCCTGTCGGCAACTTCGAAGAACTTGCCGACGTCATCTCGGTCGACCATCCCGGTGTGGTGAACAACTACCGGGGAGCTCACGCGATTGCGGCCGGAAATACTGTCGGACAAATCACTACAGAAGGACTCCGCAAGGCAATGGTGCACTACCGCTCACTATTTGACGAATTACTTCACGACACTCTGCCAGAAAGAAAGGAACTTCGAGCATGACGTTTCCACTCAGAAAAGACGAATCAAATCGCGAACAACTCACTACAGCCGATTTAGCAAAAGCAAATCGGCCCGCTGAAGCATCCCCTGAACTCGTCGAGGGACGTAAACCAGCACGCTCCGAGTTGTCCCCGATCGATGCACTCGCCCAATCAGCCGTCACGACATCACCTGGGACAATGGTCAAGAAAAATACTCCAACTCCCCCGGAGGCCACACCTCTTTTCCCCGATGACCAGTTAAAGGAACTTCGAGCCAAGTGGGACAACATACAGACCGGTTTTGTGGACGAACCGCGCAGCGCGGTAGAACGTGCCGACGGACTGGTAGCGCACGCGATGCAACAACTCGCCGAGGCCTTTGCTCGCGAGAGAGCTAATCTCGAGCGTCAATGGGACAGCGGAGACAATGTTTCCACGGAAGATTTACGCTTAGCCTTCCAACGTTATCGCTCTTTTTTCCGACGACTGTTGTCGATCTAGTTCGAGTGGCGTTTCAGCGGATGGCGAGCGTGGCTCATATTCGAATTAAGCAACTGAAAAGTCCTCGCGCCGATCTGGTTGGGTAAGGGAAGGAAGAAGATCGGCGCAAGGATGAGGAGACTCTCAGCCTCGAAAGTAAAGCGACGCAAGGCCCCGGTCAATACGGCGTGCGCTCTAGGGCGTATCCGGCATCTACGACTGTAGTATCTGCGACCTCGCAATACAAATGGATTTTTAAGATCGTGAGAGGTGCAGGGCTGTCGTGACGGACACATCGATCACCCGTCAGTTGTGAGCCACACCTCACGCGTCGAACCGAAGGAATGGTGTAACTGCTTCTCGCACGGATGTGAATGAGGCCGTGATCTCAGACATTCGCTGAGTGAGTTGCACGCTCAGATTGTTCCAAGCGGCTACTTCGTCAGGCGTCGGCTGACGTCCCTCGCTAAGACACTTCGCCACATTCAGAGTGGCTGGAATCACAAGTGCCAACAAACTGTGTTCTTGCCGCGCCAGATTCCAAGTTAAACCTACAATCTCTAAGCATTTTCGGTCCATGACGCAGGATTACACATCCTTCTTTCCAGATCTACTCGTCGTGATGACCGGCCGGCTGGAGGGAATTCTGGACATCCAGTGGTCCCACCACTTTGCAAACTCCTCATTGCCATCTGTTTTCCAGGAAAGCCCGCTCCACCATGAGTGGGCTTCCGGGCGAGCTTCGGGCTGGACAGCTACGGATCGATTCTGGGGACTGACCCGCAACCGGGCTGAAACCACCCAGCGTTTGATTCTGCGAGCGAAAGTATTGAGCAGTTGTGCCATAAATAGTTGAGAATCAGCAATCTAACAGCGACCTGGCGAACGGCCCATACGGCTGAAGCCGGACGGAGTCGGTCCACGCGACCCTAGGCAATATCCGAAACGTTATGCGGCAACAAGGGAAACCGGTGGCTCGCAAAGATCAAGTGGGCTTAAGCACATGGGCTTAAGACACACATGGATCGAGTATTCACTGTATTGTCGAGGATGGGAAATCCAACCTAGAGTAGCCAAATCCGGTTCGTACGGAATTTGTGGTATCCAAGCGGAGCCAATTCTGGCGAGGATATTATGGCGGACCTCTCCTTTAAGAGTTTTGGCGATTTGTATCGTGCTGCTTTCGCAGAGTCGAATGCAGAAAGAAAGACTATCCTTCTATCGCAAGTCCAGAAAGCCCTTGAGGACTGGCACGAGAGATCAGTCGGTCGGCCCTCTGCTGCCGCTAGCGCACCTACGTCACCAGCGTCCTGCAACTAGCGGTTTGCCATATAGCTGATTCGACCACTCAGGAGCGGTGTGCGCGTTTGGCGCTAGCCTTGCGCGCAGCCGCCGACAGCCCGGCCCGCCCCTTCGTCCGAATGGCTTTTGCTGCGGACTGGCGTCGCGCTGTAGCCCCTCTTTTCCGTGCGGAGGCGCGTGCCTGTCGAGCCAATGCGCCGCGGCTTGCCGATACCCTCGATTCTCGTTTTAGTGCTGCCGAGGCGGCACGCGACCGACGCCTGGCGGGCCTCTGGTGGGAACCCGCTTTCTGGAGATCACGACTGGCCTGCTTGCGTGTCCTGGCTGAAGCCCGCCCCTTTTTCGGGGCCTGCAGCTTTACTCCCGCGCGTCTCGCCTTTGAAAGTCCGATCGCGATTGCCTGCTTTGTCGAACGTGCGCCATGCTTCCCTTCTCGAATGTGATCTATCTCTTCACGAACAAATTCACCCGCTTGTGTGCTGGGAGATTTGCCTTCACGGGCATCTTCTCTTGCGCGCTCCATCGTTTCCCTTTCCGCCATGCGCCCCTCCCATTCGAGGCTACTGGTTGAAAACCTTGCGATGCATCGAGTACATCGTGTAATCCACGTGCGCGCGCGACGTATCACTGTGGTCACCTGATCGCGTGACACATCTTTCTAAGGGCTTTCCCACGATTCTGGTCCCGGGAATGGGGAGAATGCCTGATTGTCGCTGCGAAGCGGGCCCCCTATTCTCATCTTCTCATCGAGTCGTCCAAGGTCGATGAATATTGCGTCGCAAAAAAGGACCCACCGGTGGATAAAATTGACAAACTCGTGTTCAGAATAGCCCTGGGATTCGTGGTGGTTGGTTTGCTGCTCGCAATCGTTTCAACGCAACGCACGAATGCCGGCACCGAAGAATCAGCATCGGCCGGGAAGACTCCGTCGGCCATCAACTCTACAGATCAGCAGTTCGTTCGTCGCGTAGCTGCGAGTGCTCTGATGGATGTTGAACTCGGTAAGCTCGCCACAAAAAAGGCGCTGAGCAATGACGTCAGAACATATGGCCAACAGATGGTCGATGACCATAGCAAAGCAAGTGATCACCTGAGGCAACTCGCCGCTAAGAGAGGAATGACGCTAGCGCCGAAATTGCCAAACGGGGCCCTGGCCACCAGGAATCGGCTTAACGGATTCTCGGGCGATCAATTTGACGCAGCGTACATGGAAGAGATGCTGAAAGACCACAAGCAAGACGTCGAAGACTTCCATCGCGAAAGCAAAGTGACCAACGACCCCGATATTCGAGGCTTCGTCACTGAAACATTACCGATTCTTGAGGATCACCTGAAAAAAGCCGAGGCCATTGCGCCCGCTGTAAAGGTTCAGCGGAGCGCACTTCAAAAACCGAGTGCTGCGAAGTTGAAATTGCGGTGAGGCGCGTTCGTGATCACTTGATCGCCTTGGCTAACTTAGCGACGAACTTGAGATCCTGAACAAAGTCCTTTAGCTGTTCCTTGCGCGATTCCTGGTCGCGAGCACGCAAAATCGAAGAGGGATGCACAGTGGCTACGACCGCCGGAGCTAAATGCGAGTCGACAACCTTTCCCCGCTGCCGGCTGACACGAAAGTCTTTTCCGAGCAAGGATTGAGCGGCACTCGCTCCCGGGCAAACCAGAATCTTGGGCTTCACAACTTCGAGTTCCGCATCGAGCCATGGCCTGCAGGCCTCAATTTCAGAATCTCGCGGCTTTTTATGGATGCGCTTTTTGCCCCTCTCCGCAAGAGACCATTTGAAGTGTTTGACCACGTTGGTGACATAAACATCTTCTCTATCGATTCCGGCTTCTGCCAGCGCGTTAGCGAGAACCCGGCCAGCGGGCCCGATAAAGGGATGTCCTTTACGATCTTCGGAATCTCCAGGTTGCTCCCCGACCATCATGTAAACGGCGCCAGGCTTTCCTTCGCCCAACACTGTCTGCGTGGCATTTTTCCAAAGGTCGCACGCCTTGCACACAGCAGCGGCTTGCCGGATCTCAGAGAGGGCGGCACTCGGAGTGCGCCGCCGATCGACACCCGAATGGGAATGGGAATGATTTGCGGAACTAATCACCCGAGCGTTCGGGCGGCGAGGTAAACGTGAACTCATCGGAACTCAGCGGAGACGAATGGATGGTGGCGAACCGACTGTGGGGCTGCGAACGTAGCCGTTGCCTTGCCAAGACTGTCAAGGAAGCGCTCCACATTTGCACGCGAGGTCACTCAATGACGCATGCTGACTGCCTCTCCCTCCGCTCGATCCAGCAACGCGATCATCTCATCGGCGCTGGCAACCTCGAGTTGCGGCATCCAGGCTCGCTCCAGGCGATCGTGAACCATCGTAGACGGATTGAACAACTTCAGCTTGATGTTATGCGTATGCGCCCATCGTTGCATGTAAGCCAGCATCCCAAGTCCGCCGCCTTCAATCTCCTCAACCTCCGACAGATCTACAACCACAACGCGACAATTACGCTGCGAACGGATCACGTCACGCAGGCGAAACGCGGCATCGCTCTGGACGATTCTGCCTTCACATTGCACTACGGCAACATCCCCTACGTTCTCAAGATGTATGTCGAACATATATCGTCCTCCATGAACGTGCAAGCACGCGCACTGCCGATCTTGGAGGTTGATGGTTCTGTTGCGATTTGATCGGCGGGCCAGGAAAAGCGCCCATAAATTTTTCCAGTCGAGAAGCAATTCTTGCGTACGGAGAATTCGGTAGCTCATATGAATGCCCCGTCGAGATCCATATGAGCTACCGTCGTGCGACTGCCGCGCCTCTGCATTCGCGCGGCGTTAAACGCAGGCTCGGAGTTCCTCTAAAGCCTTCCGCTCAAAGCAAGCACTAGCAGGATCAGAACCACCAAACCCAATCCGCCGCTCGGATAATAGCCCCATCCTCTGCTGTACGGCCACGTCGGCAAAGCGCCGATAAGCAGCAGAACAAGGATCACAAGAAGAACCGTTGACATGTTGCGCCTCCATTTGGACGGCTGCTCAAAATGGCGGCAGCCGCCTCAACGAAAGACGGTAAGCCACAATGAGAAAAAACGGCGTCCATTGGAACTTGTAATTTGGCGTCCGTAGATTCCGATGCCGGAACGGGATTGACTTGATCCGTCGCTTCTCTGAAAGCGGCGTTCACATGGACCTTGGCGTTGAGAGGAAGGGCCTTCTACAGTGAAGTCCTGGTTGCCGGCGAAACGAGCAAGTCAAAACTCTTAGGTCGTACACGCAGGATGACCGGTCGTACACGCAGGATGACCGCAGTCGCATGCTATTTCGGCCTCGTTCGCGCCCTGCATCTTTACAGAATTGACTGCAGTACTTCTCGCCAATCGGAGGGAATACACTTGCACGGCAGGTGGGCACACTTTTCAGTTTTCTTGTTGTCCATCGATCGCTCCCTGTTCGCGTCTATGCTGCATCGAAAGCTACCGTTCGATGCTCACTCCCAAACAGTTTGGTTCGCTCCTTTTAGAAAAATCTGCGAGGCGGTACGGAAGGCGACGTGTGACTACACAAACGCCTCGCAACGTTGGGGAGGGGTCGTCGGCCTTAGGTAGATTGATCGGACGGGGATGGCACTACTTGAACGATATTGTTGCGCACTGCATAAAGGACCAATTGACTTACGGAGTGGATCGCGAGTTTCCGCATCAGATTCGATCGATGCGTTTCTGCGGTCTTAACACTCAAACCCAAAGCTACCGCGACCTCTTTTGTGCTTTTTCCTTCGGCTAACAACTGCACGACCTCGCGCTCACGGCTCGTCAGTACGTCTTTGGGTGCCTGGTCGGGAGTGCGTTTCTTTAGATAAGTCTCAAGAACGATTTCTGCGATTTTCGAGGTGAAAAATGTCTTGCGGCTGGCTAAGGCTTCGAGCGCGGAGAGCAGGTCACGACCAGCATCCGACTTCAGAAGGTAGCCTCGAGCGCCAGCGGCGAGAACTTCTCGCACGATCTGTTCCGACTCGTGCATGGTGAGGACGAGAACCTTGATTCTGCGGTCGTGCTGCACAATTTGCTTCGTGGCATCAAGTCCGTTTAGCTGCGGCATCCCGATATCGATCACCACGATGTCTGGCTTCAATTGTGCCGTGAGCTGAACGGCGTGTCGTCCGTCGGATGCCTCTCCACAGATCTCGAAGTTTGGGGACGATTGAACGATAATACGAATTCCCTGCCGCACCACTTCATGATCGTCAGCAATCAAAACCCTGGTGGGTTTCACTGGAGCCTCCTACCACGAAAACGCTTTTTTCTTCAGATACGTGTGGGGACCGCCACCCTACCTCACGGCAGAATTCTGCCCCCTTCTGCGAGTACATCGTTAAACAACTCACAATAAACAATTCACAATCGGACGATTCATGCCAACTTCGGCCTATCTGAAGCCCATCTCACAACCTTTCGTCTGTAAACTCGGTGGGACAAATAGGGTGACCCGGCTTCCCATTTTAAGACATCGGCGTCAGCATTCTCTCGAGCCGCCTACGATTGTCCCTCTTTCGAAGCAATAGCATCGTCGCGCCTGCGCGCCTGAGTCACAATACGGTATTCCCTGTAGTGGTTTTTCCTAACCTCTAGATTACAAACGAACTAAAGAGGGTGTATTCTGGGACTGGTTGACGAGTGCAGACCATACTGCGGGGCTCCATAAATCACCTGACGTCGGCCCGACCTCAAATCCCGTCTTAATGTCGTTTTAATGTCGTTGGCGCAAGCAAGGCTCAGATCTCCCAACGAAGCTCTCAACACCACCGAGGAATCGTTTAAATATATGCCTAGGGTTCAAAGAAGATGAAATACATCTGTGTGCACGGCCACTTTTATCAGCCCCCTCGCGAAAACCCGTCCTTGGAGTACGTGGAGCAGCAGGAGTCTGCCTATCCGTATCACGACTGGAACGAACGCATCACGGCGGAGTGCTATGCGCCGAACGCCGGTTCGCGGATCATGGACAGCGAGGGGCGAATCGCCAGCATTGTCAATAATTACGCCAAAATCAGTTTCAACTTTGGCCCAACCTTGCTCTCCTGGCTCGAAGAAAACGCCTCTGAGGTGTACCAATCGATTCTCGATGCTGACCGCGAGAGCCAAAAGAGCTACTCAGGGCACGGATCCGCAATGGCGCAAGCCTACAACCACATGATCATGCCGCTCGCGAATGGCCGAGATAAGAAGACTCAAGTACTTTGGGGGCTGCGGGACTTTCAGCATCGGTTTCAGCGGTCGCCTGAAGGAATGTGGCTGCCGGAGACGGCGGTGGACCTCGAATCGCTGGATCTACTGGCAGAAGTGGGAATCAAGTTTGTTGTTCTAGCTCCGCGCCAGGCAAGCCGAGTTAGGAAAATTGGCTTGCGCGCTTGGAAGGACATCAGTGGAGAGCGGATTGATCCGACCCGACCCTACCTTGTGCGCCTCCCGTCGCGCCGAAAGCTTGCGCTGTTTTTCTACGATGGTCCTATCTCTCGCGCCGTGGCTTTTGAGCATCTTCTTGACAATGGACAGACCTTCGCCGAGCGCCTCATGAGTGGATTTTCAGATGAGCGCGACTGGTCGCAACTTGTCCACATTGCCACCGATGGCGAAAGCTATGGTCATCATCATCACTTCGGCGAAATGGCTCTCTCTTACGCGCTCGACCATCTGCAGTCCACTCACCTCGCCCAATTGACGAATTACGGAGAGTTCCTCGAGAAAAATCCCCCTACCCATCAAGTGGAAATCTTTGAAAACAGTTCCTGGAGTTGCGTGCACGGCATTGAACGCTGGAGGTCTGACTGCGGATGCAATTCCGGTGGACACTCCGACTGGAACCAATCCTGGCGGGGCCCATTACGAAATGCATTGGACTGGTTGCGAGACGATCTCGCGCCGAGGTATGCCGAACGCGCTGCGGCTTTTCTGAAAGACCCTTGGGAAGCGCGTAACGAATACATTCGAGTGCTACTTGACCGCTCTCCCGAAAGCGTCGACCTATTTTTTCGACAAAATGCAAAAGAAAATCTGCAGGAAAGCGACAAAATTACGACTCTGAAGCTCCTTGAAATGCAGCGCCACTTGATGTTGATGTACACCAGTTGTGGATGGTTCTTCGATGAATTGTCCGGTATCGAGACCGTGCAGGTCATCCATTACGCGGGCCGCGCTGTTCAGTTAGCGGCCGATGTCTTCGGTGACCATACTCTGGAATCATCTTTCGTCTCGAAACTCGCCGACGCAAAGAGCAATCTCCCGGAGCACGGCGACGGAGCGAAGATCTACGAGCAATTCGTCAAGCCGGCAATCGTCGATATTCCGAGGCTGGCGGCGCACTATGCCATTCGATCGGTTTTTGAGGAATTAGGAGAACGATCCAACATCTACAGTTATTCCGTAGACCGAAAAGAATATGCCGGCTCGGAAGCGGGCAAAATGAAACTCGTGACCGGACTGGCTAAGTTCACCTCGAGAATCACCATGGAATCGGCCACCCTCGGCTTCGGAGTGCTGCACTTGGGAGATCACAACGTGAGCGGAGGGGTGCGTCCACTTTCGACGGATGAAGAATACAGCCACATCAGCGAACAACTGCATGCAACCTTCACCCGGGCGGATGCAGCCGAGGTATTAGGCCTGATCAACCAGGATTTCGAAGGCAACATCTACTCACTTAAGTCGCTGTTCCGCGACGACCAGAAAAAGATCCTAAACATCATTCTGCAATCGAATATCGCGGACGCTGAGAGCAGCGTTCTGCGACAGTACGAGCAAGCGGCGCCCCTGATGCGGTTCCTGGCGGATCTCCACGTTGAGCAACCGAAGCTTTTCAAAATGCTCGCCGAATTCGCATTAAACAGCAGATTGCGGGAAGCCCTGCAGCAGGAAAATGTGAATGTCGAGCGAGTACAGAGCTTGCTGCAGGAGGCCGCAACAATAGGTATTTCTCTTGATACGGCGACGCTCGAATTTGTGGTCCGCCGCCAGGCAGAGCAGAGAGCCCGCGCCTTCTGGGAGAATCCAAGAAACAATGTGGGACTCGAACGGCTGGAGGCGGTGGTTAATCTCGCGCGAAGTCTTCCATTTGGTGTCAATCTTTGGCAGGTCCAGAATCTGAGCGCTCAAAAACTTAATGGAACCTTTCCCTCTATGCGGGCAGAGGCAGAGCGAGGAGACGAATTCGCCAAAAACTGGGTGAGCCATATGTCTTCGCTGGCTGAGCATCTGGATCTCCGCCTCGCCGCGTAGTGTTGCGGTTCTCCCGCGAGCAACCGCTAGGCAATCTCCTTGCCTCCGACCACCTGAGCGTGTGCGAGAGCCGCGACGAGAGCCACGCCACCAACGATGTTCCCAAGGAGCGTGGGCAGAAAAAACTGCCGGAAATAAGCGAGAAAACCCAAACCGTGAGCAACCACCATGTAAAAGACCGTAGTGGATCCGGCGACGATGTGATTGAAACTTCCCAACCCGATTATGTAGGTCAGTAGGATGATGATGCTGACACGCGCGGATTCCGCGCCTGGCAGTAGCCACACCATGAGCGCGATCAGCCAGCCTGCAAAGACAGCCCGAATGAAAACGATACCGAACGGCGATCCAATGTGAGAAGCCCCAATTTCCGTTAGTGCCTCGTACACATGGCTTTCAAAAAGTGGAATCTTGGCAACACATGCTGCGAACAGAAATGTGCCCAGAAGATTCGCTGACAACACCACAGCCCACAGCTTCAAGACCCGCCCAAATGTCAGTGAATCCTTTCGGACCATGAGCGGAAGAATCACAGTCAGCGTGTTTTCCGTGAACAATTGCTGACGCCCCAGCACAACAATCAAAAATCCTATCGAATAACCTGCGCGCGAAACTAACGGTGTCCAAGCCTGATGAGGTAGGTGCGCCGCCAGCAGAGCTTCGGTAACGAATGAAATGCCCATCGAGAGTCCTGCTGCGAGACCAGACCAAGCCAATGCAGCAGCGGGTCTCCTGAGCTCATCCTCACCTTCCCGCCGAATCGTCTCGTACACAACAGGGGCGCCGATTGCCACCCGCTCCTGCACGAGTTTTTCTTCTTGTTTGGTCGAGATAACACCGCTCGAAAGAGGATCTGGACGGCGTTTCTGCTGGGCTGAGCTCATCGCATCTCCATCGTTGCATTAAACATCTTCAGGCTCCCGCTCTTCTAACGTGTTTATGCCACCCGCTCTATACCGAACATTGCGTACCCGAGGCGAACGGACGCTCGACTTTCTTCCGTACCGTGCCGGGTACGATGGTCATACCAAGAAAACGGGCGACAGTCCTCCAAAATACAGGAACTGCCTGATGGTTAGGCGCATCTACCCACGCCAGAATTCTTGGTGTAGCCTGAAAGCCCCCGTCAAAAAGTCTTGGAGGATCTGTGACACTCATAGTTGATTCTGAACGATGGTGTGAGTCTGTGATCGACCCTCCAGCCAGTCTTGACCGGTTCGCATGCTGTGGCGATGTCGCAACCAGTGTGTGCGAAGCGTGTGGACAAGCACTTTGTGAAACTCACGAGGTCTTATGTCCAGCCTGTTATGGCGTCACGTGCCCGAACTGTGACCACGTTTGCCGCCTGACTCCGCGCTCGGCTGTCACGAAGGCCGCCTGATCCGCTTGAATCAAAGGAGGAGGTAGCACCTTCATGGAACTGAACGACGTCAGAGAATCGAACAGCCAGCCTTGGACTCGCTTGTACGAAGCAGCACTTTTCGAGCGAGACACTGTGAAACTCTGCGCCTGCCTTTGGGACGCGCAACTCGCCATACTCTCCAGGGAACAAGAAATTCAGGGAGAGCCTTTTGCAGATTTGAAGGAGCAACTCGCGCTTCGAAAGGCAATGCAAGTCTTGCTCGACCTGCGACGGCTTGCCGGCTTTGATCACGAAACGCAACCTCCCCGCATCTTCGCCACAGCACTTTCAGCGTATTCACAAGTTCATTCACGACGACGGCGCAAGCGCTCTCGACGTAGCCCCCTCAAAGCGCGCGCAGCATAGTCGACGGACTTCCCAAACCATCCGATTTGCCACACTCGTGCGGGTGTGTCCGTTGGCTCAGGCAATTCTGCCGACGGACGTACATGGCGCACCGGATACGACTGTGTTCATCCTGCATTTACCTTCAGAAGCAGATCCTGAAACGAGCGGATTCAGAACTTGTAAAGAATTTGTTTGGAAGTATGACCCTATGCGAATTGCGCAGGTTGCGCCCCTTTATGAGAGTGTGCCTCCCAAGCTGTACGGCGGAACTGAACGAATCGTTTCCTACCTGACAGAAGAATTGGTCCAACTCGGTCACGAGGTAACGCTCTTTGCCAGCGGAGATTCCCTGACCCGAGCGGAATTGGTCCCTGTTTGCCCAAGAGCGTTGCGCCTCGATGAAAAGTGCATCGACTCGTACGCGCATCACATGCTGCTTTTGGATGCCGTGTTCGCGCGCCGTCATCAATTTGATATTGTGCACTTTCACATTGATTACCTTCATTTCTTGATGACGCGCGAGACCGGACTTACGAGCTTAACCACTCTCCACGGGCGCCTCGACATTCCTGATCTCCTTCCTTTATATCGGGCCTTCCGTGACATGCCCGTCTCATCGATCTCGGATGCACAACGTCTCCCCTTGCCCTGGTTAAATTGGCAGCAGACCATTTACCATGGCCTTCCCACCAATCACTATGATTTCAACCCGGAAACCGGCGGCTATCTTCTGTTTATGGGCCGTACTTCCCCCGAGAAGGGCGTCGACGAAGCGATCCGAATCGCAAAACGCGCCGGCATGCCCCTCAAGATTGCGGCCAAAGTGGATCGGGCAGATTTGGAATATTTCAAAACACAAATCAAACCCTGGCTCAATCATCCGGGGATTGAGTTTATGGGAGAGGTCGGATTTCCTCAGAAGAACGATCTTCTGGGCCGGGCAGCCGCGTTGCTATTTCCTATTGCTTGGCCAGAACCGTTCGGAATCGTGATGATTGAAGCGCTTGCCTGCGGTACACCAGTGATTGCCTATCCTCACGGTTCAGTGCCGGAGGTAATCGAGCAAGGACTGACGGGATTCATCGTACCCGATTTGGACGCTGCGGTAGACGCAGTTCGAGAGATCGGTTCGATTGACCGCGCAACGTGTCGCCAACGATTCGAAGATCGCTTCACTGCAAGTCGGATGTGCGAGCAATACTTGCGTCTTTATGAAGCCTTGGTCCGGCAGGGAGGAGAAATCATTCCTGCTCAAAGTGGAGTTCCAATTGGTTGACATCAGCGTCAAAAATGAATTTTACGTAGCTACGGGTAGCCCACCGTTGGAGGAGCGGGTCCGTGTCCTGAAATACGGACCGATGTTCGCAGTGTTCGATCGTTTCGGAGACATCCGAATTTCAGGCCTCGGGGAACACGGCATCTACTATCGCGGCACTCGTTTCTTGTCAAGATTAACCCTGATTTTGGGGCACACACCCCCTCTATTCCTGAGCTCTGGCGTTCGCGCCGACAATATACTTTTTTCTGCGGATCTAACAAATCTCGACCTCCTTCGCGATGACAAAGTTGTGCTCCCCAAGGGATCTGTGCACCTCGTTCGTTCACGATTGTTGTGGGAGGGCGTTAGCTATGAGCAATTGCGCTTCACGAATTACGGGCTCATGCCAGTTCGTCTGCCGATCCGGATTGAGTTTGCTGCTGACTTCGCAGATATCTTCGAGGTCCGCGGGGTCACTCGCCCCCGTCGGGGAGAACAGCGACCTGAACTCATCGAGCATAGTCAGGTCGTCCTGTCATACGAAGGCCTTGACAACGTAATCCGCCACACTCGACTTTGTTGCTCTCCTGAGCCCTCCGAGATTTCAGAATCGCACATGCTGGTCGAGACGGAATTGATACCGCATGAAACGGTTAAGCTTCAGTTCACCGTTCAGTGTGAAGAGACGCAACCATCGTCGCTTAGAACATTTGACACTGCCCTCGCATCCGTGGTGTCGGAAATCAAGCAGGAACAGATCGAAGAATGCGCGATACGAACCTCCAACAACCAATTCGACAGTTGGATGGACCGATCACTCACAGACGTTCACATGATGACGGTTGGTAACCCCGAGACTGACTATCCGTATGCGGGTGTGCCTTGGTTCAGCACTGTTTTCGGGCGGGATGGAATTATCACAGCTCTTGAGTGCCTGTGGGTGAATCCACAGTTCGCGAAGGGGGTATTGCAATACCTGGCTGCTACACAAGCCCTCGAGCGAGATTCTTTGGCTGAAGCCCAGCGAGGGAAAATTCTCCATGAAACCCGTCACGGGGAAATGGCGGCTCTGGGAGAGATTCCTTTCGGATACTATTACGGAAGTGTGGATTCAACACCGCTCTTCGTGATGCTAGCCGGAGCTTTCTATCAAAGGACGGCCGACCTCGATTTCATTCGTGCGCTATGGCCGCATATCGAACTGGCCATCGCGTGGATTGACCAGTTTGGCGATGTCGATTCCGACGGATTTGTTGAATACCAACGACAGTCCACAAAAGGCCTGATCCAGCAAGGTTGGAAAGATTCCAGCGACTCGATCTTCCATGCTGACGGCACCTTGGCAGAGCCGCCCATCGCCCTCTGCGAAGTTCAAGGCTATGTTTTCGCTGCCAAGAGATTTGCTGCATCGCTTGCTGCCGCTCTAGGTGAAATGAAACGTGCGGAAGAGCTGGAAATGCAAGCTGGGATCTTGCAGAAGAAGTTCGAGGACACTTTCTGGTGCGATGAACTGTCAACCTACGCATTGGCACTCGACCGCAAGAAACAACCGTGCCGCGTTCGCACGTCCAATGCGGGGCATTGCTTGTACACCGGAATCGCAAGCCCAAACCGCGCTGATCGCGTCCTGCGAACTCTGATGCAGGACGATTCATTCTCCGGTTGGGGAATTCGCACAGTCAGCTCCAGGGAGAGAAACTATAATCCCATTTCCTACCACAACGGTTCAGTGTGGCCACACGATAACGCAATCATTGCCGTGGGCTTTTCTCGGTATGGATTCACGACGGAAGCCGCTAATTTGCTCGACTCGCTATTCGAAGCGAGTTCTTTCTTTGAACTGAGTCGGCTACCGGAGCTAATATGCGGTCTGCATCGACGTCCCGGCGAAGGGCCTACCCTGTATCCAGTTGCCTGTTCCCCTCAAGCGTGGTCGGCAGGATCGGCGTTTATGCTATTGCAGGCATCCCTTGGTTTGTCTTTCAACGCTCCACAAAAACGCATTGTCTTGGAGCGGCCTGTCTTGCCCGCGTCGATATCAAGTATTCAAATCAATGGCCTTCAATTGGGAGATTCCCGTGTGGATTTGCGTGCGGAACGCTGTGACACAGAAGCAAAAGTAGAAGTTACTCACAAAGACGGTGCAGTAGATGTTGTCGTACGCTAGTTTCGTACCTTAGGTTTTATCGGTAGGGCCACTTCCCAACCACACTACCCACCACTCCGGATTTACGCTCGGCTTCACAACCTTGATCGTATTCCCATGGTGGTGCACGAGGTCGCCAGGCGGCCGCATCATTACTGGGCTTCGTCTAAGTCGCAACTAATTCAAGTCGATTCACGGGAGGATCCATGGCAGACCAAACGCTGCAAACTCTTTACATTAGCGAACTGAAGGACCTTTATAGCGCTGAACAGCAACTCGTAAAAGCTCTACCCAAGATCGTGAAGGCTGTGGAATCAGAGGAGCTGAGCGACGCCATCGCCAATCATCTCGAAGAGACCAAAAATCAGGTTAGCCGGCTCGAACAGATTTTCGAGACCCTCGGCGAAAATCCTAAGGGAAGGAAATGCGTCGGAATGCAGGGCATCCTCGAGGAAGGCTCCGAGACCATTGACGAATTCGAGGGCAGCGTCTTAGATGCTGGCGTGATCTCGGCGGCGCAACGTGTGGAGCATTATGAAATAGCGGCCTATGGTTCAGTTTGCGCTTACGCGGAATTGCTGCGGAGGACCGAGGATCTCGGCTTGCTCAAGGAAACACTGGAAGAAGAAAAGAACGCCGATGAAAAGTTGACTCGAATTTCCGAGACAATCAATGAAGCAGCCATGGAGATGAGCTCAGACGAGGATACTGAGGTTGGCCGTCAGCCTGCCGGGAAAGTGGCGCACCGGTCTCGCAAGTCACGCTCGGCAGCGTGAGTTTGCAGATACACCGACAAGACAAAGTTGGCTTCACGCCAACTTTGTCGATCGGTTTCAGCGTTCTAGTTTGAGGCGGTTATGGTCTCAATGGCAATCATGAGTTCGCGTGAGACCTCTGACTTCGTGACGTAGGCACCTGCCCCCGCGGCCAATGCTGATTGCTTCATCAGTGCCGGTTCGTGTTGACTCAGAATGACAACCTTGGACTCGGGCACGATTCTTCGAATTTCTCTGGCCGCTTCTAAGCCGTTGACGTGCGGCATCGTAACGTCCAACACGACGACGTCAGGCTTCAATTGCTTAACCTTTTCAATCGCTTCTTGGCCGTTCACCGCCTCACCACAAACCTCCCAGTCAGAATGTGACTCCAATAAAGACCGTAGCCCTCGCCGGAAGATTTCGTGATCATCGGCGATGACAATTCGGACGCTTGCTGACTTCAACGCTGAGCCAGCGTCTGCATCGTATTTATTTCCATGCATAAGCAACAATATACCGCACGACAGCTACCATCCCGTCGCTGTGAAACCACCTTCATCAGGAGCCGAGAACCAGCCAAACACGCGCGTTATGCGGTCACAAGCATACGTTCACGAGCCTGTTCCTCTGCCGGAATCACAACTTCCACGATCGTACCCGGATTGGCGTTGGTCAAGCGAAGTTTCCCGCCGAATTCCTCAACCCGCTGCCGCATGCCTCCGATACCAATCCCGACCGTGCCTGGACGCAATTTAATGACTTTCTCCTCCAGTCCTTTACCATTGTCGCGAATCTCTACCGTTACGTGATCAGCGTTCCGCGTTAGCGTGACCCAACTGTGAGTTGCCTTTGAGTGCCTAAATACATTGGTTAACGCCTCTTGCACAATGCGGAAAATGGCCGTTTCCAATGCAGGTGCGAGGCGCACAAAATTGGCGGGCCGTACTTCCAGGCGGGCCTCGATTCCACTGCGCTTCGTCATTCCGTCCAGATACCACCGGAGTGCGGAAGCCAAACCCACTTCATCGAGTAATGGTGGATGCAAGAGGTGCGACATGGTGCGAACCTGCTGAAGCGCTCGGTCAATACACTTGCTTGCATCGAGGGCGGAATGATCCTTGGCATCGCCCAATTGCTGCTGAAGAATGACATCGACTGTCATTTTCGCTGCAGCTAACTCCTGACCGAGGCTATCGTGGAGTTCCCGGGCGATGCGCCGGCGTTCGTCATCCTGCGTGCGCATGAGCCGAGTGGATAGCTGGCGCAGCGCTTCGGTCCGCTCCTCGACGGCCCTCTCCAAAAGAGCCGCGTCGTATCTGATGGATTGTTCTAGGAGCTTGCTATCGTGAATATCGGAGCAAGTACCATACCATCTGATAATCTCACCCTGTGTATTGCGGATCGGAATCGCGCGTGCCCGAAACCACCGATAGGCGCCCTCCCTGTTCCGGATTCTATATTCCGCCTCGTATGTCAGACCCGATTCAATGCATCGAGACCAATGGGCCTTGACTTCCTCCTGGTCCGCGGGGTCGACATATTCAAGCCAACGAAAGCCGTTTGCTGATTCAGGTGTAGCTCCTGTGTACTCAAAGAAGCGCTCACTGATGTAATCTCGAGATCCGTCGCCCCGGCTACTAAAAATGATGTCCGGCGCCGTTTGCAAAATTGCGTCCAATTGCTCGTTTTTCATCTCAAGCTGAGCATTTAGCAGTTCAAGCGCTTCGGCTTTCTTCTCCAACTCAGATGTGCGTTCGGCCACGCGCTCCTCAAGTTGTCGGTTGAGTACCTGCAACTCGTGTGCTTTGCGATGGAGTTCGGAAAACACGGCTACTTTGGCCCGCAGCAATTCCGGGATTACAGGCACAGATATATAGTCCACCGCACCGCGCTCATATCCTTTGAGCCGATCGAGATCGGTGAGATGTACGGCCGAGATGAATATGATCGCGGTTCGGTGAAAACGCGGGTGCTGCCGGATCATGCTAGCCAGCTCAAATCCGTCCATCTCTGGCATGCTGACGTCCATCAGTACCACGGCAACATCCGTCTTCAGAAGACACTCCAATGCCTCCCGCCCTGATGTCGCCTTGATCAGAGTCTCGTCAAGTTCCGCGAGGATTGCTTCGTAACTCAGAAGTTTCGCGGGTTGATCATCCACCATAAGGATGTTGACTCTGTCTTTCGTGCTCATCCCTCTCCTCCGTCGAAAACGTGTCTCGACGCAAGCTGCTACCTGTGAAGCCACATGCGCAGCGCTGACAAAAGTTGATCTGTGTTGACCGGCTTAGCCAAGTACTCGGACGCACCCGCCTCAAGACACTTCTCACGATCTCCCTTCATTGCCTTCGCAGTGAGTGCAATGATGGGCAGGCGTCGCAATGATGAATTTTCACGGATTACCTGCATGGTTTCGTAGCCGTCCATCTCCGGCATCATGATGTCCATGAGTACGATCGCAATGTCGGGAGTCGATTCGAGCATCGCAATCGCCTCGCGGCCTGTACCTGCTGTCAGAACGCTCATTCCACGTCGTTCAAGAACGCTGCTAAGTGCAAAGATATTTCTGACATCATCGTCGACAACCAGAACTTTGCGGCCCACGAGAGCCTCGTCGGAGCGATGTAGCCGATCCAGCATCCGCTGCTTCTCGGCCGGGAGATCAGCAACGACTCTGTGCAAGAACAGCGCCGTCTCGTCCAATAACCGCTCAGGAGATTCAACGCCCTTCACGACAACGCTGCGTGCCAATGTGTGCAGGCGAGCGTCTTCGTCCGGTGTGAGCTCTTTGCCAGTGAATACCACTACCGGCAAGTCACTCATCGACTCTGTATCCCGAATTTTCTCCAAAATTTCGAACCCGGAACAATCAGGAAGGCGCAGATCGAGGACCACGCAATCGTAAGTCTCTTGTTCTAGCACACTGAGAGCCTCCGCGCCCGTGGACACGTCCATAATGTCGACATCATCATGACCCAGCAACGCCCGAATGGTAGTTTGTTCTGCGGGATTGTCTTCAACCACCAACAATCGCTTACGTCGCGGAACCGAAAACTCTTTGATCTTCATCAGAGCTGCCGAGATTCCCTCCGATGTAGTTGGTTTTTGGATGAAAGAAAATGCACCGCGGGCAAGCCCCTGTTGCCGGTCCTCGTCCATGGTCAACATTTGGACGGGAATGTGACGTGTTGCCGGATCCTGCTTCAAATGGTTAAGTACAGTCCAACCAAGCATGTCCGGTAGGAAGACATCCAGGGAAACGGCGATGGGATGGTATTCCCGTGCTAGAGCCAAAGCCTCCATTCCATGATTCGCCACCAAGACTTTGAATCCCTTGTCATGTGCAAGATCGACGAGCAGGCGAGCATAGTGCGGATCGTCCTCGACGATCAACAGCACCGCGTCACCGTCCCGCAGGTCGGGTCGGTCATCAGCGACCGACTCCAGCGCTTGTTCCGTCACGGTTACTCCAGATAGCTGCAACGGGGTCGGCGCAGATTTGCGTTCTTTCACACCCGCACCCGAAGCCGGGCCGGCATAGGCCTGGGGCAGATAAAGGGTGAAGGTACTTCCCTTGCCTGGCGCGCTTCGTAGCTGGATCTCCCCCCCAAGCAAATTGGCGAGTTCGCGGCTGATGGCCAGCCCCAATCCGGTTCCGCCGTATTTGCGACTGGTTCCGGCGTCCGCCTGCTGGAAGGCCTCGAAGATGATTCTTTGTTTTTCGGCAGGGATACCAATGCCGGTATCTGTGACCTCAAAGGCAATAACCGATGCCGCCTTCGACAATACAAGGTGATCTTCGCTCCAGCCGTTCGTGGCGACCTTTACCGAGAGGTTCACGCTTCCTTGCTCCGTGAACTTGAAGGCATTGGAAAGGAGGTTCTTCAGGACCTGCTGCAGACGCTTGGAGTCAGTCACTAAACTCCGGCCTAGTTGTGGATCGCTATTCACTTCGAACACGAGTCGGCGGTTTTCGGCTTCGTGACGGAACGGCCGGGCGATCGTGTCGAGCATGCTGGAGAAGAAAACCTCGTCCGCCTCAACCGAGACGGTGCCAGATTCAATTTTCGACAGATCGAGAATATCGCTGATGAGATTTAGCAGATCCGTTCCAGCACCGTGAATTGTACGAGCGAATTCCACCTGTTTTGCGGTCAGATTGCCGTCAGGATTGTCGCCAAGTTGCTGACCCAGAACCAGGATACTGTTCAGCGGCGTACGAAGCTCGTGCGACATATTCGCCAGGAATTCTGATTTGTATTTTGATGTAAGGGCCAACTCCTTGGCCTTCTCTTCCAGGGCGCGGCGGGCTTGTTCGATTTCCTGGTTCTTGCGTTCCACTTCCACATTCTGTTCTGCGAGCTGCTGTGCCTTCAAGGCCAGCTGCTCGTTGGTTTGCTGAAGCTCCTTCTGTTGTGTTTGCAGCTCGGTCGCCAATTGCTGCGATTGCTTCAGCAAGCCTTCCGTCTGCATCGTGGCCTCGATACTATTCAGCACAATTCCAATACTGGACGTGAGCTGCTCCAGAAATGCTAGGTGCGATTCAGTGAAAGAGCTGAGAGATGCGAGTTCAATGACAGCTTTCACCCGATCTTCAAACAACACCGGAAGCACGATTACGCTTCGCGGAACAGCCTCGAACAGACTGGATCGAATTGGAACTGTTTGCGGTGGCAGGTCGGATATCAAAATGCGGCGCTTTTCAGACGCGCACTGGCCCACCAACCCTTCGCCGACCTTCAAGCGATGCAGATAGCCATCGTCGCCGTCGCCCGCAAATGCCGCAAGCATGACCATACCAGCTTCGTTTTCCATCTGGTAGATCATGCCTTGCTGCGCATTCACCAGTGGTACGAGCTCTGAAAGAAGTTTCTTTCCGACGGTGGTCAGATCGCGCTGACCCTGCAACATCCCGGTGAATCGAGCGAGGTTCGTCTTCAGCCAGTCCTGTTCGGTGTTGCGGTCGGTCGTAAGCCGCAGGTTGTCGATCATCGTGTTGATGTTGTCTTTGAGTTCAGCTACTTCTCCGCGCGCCTCGACCTGAATCGACCTCGTTAGATCGCCCTTGGTGACCGCAGTTGCGACTTCAGCGATCGCGCGCACCTGGTTCGTCAGGTTGTCAGCCAGCAGGTTCACGTTGCCCGTGAGGTCCTTCCACGTGCCGGCGGCGCCAGGTACGTTCGCTTGGCCGCCGAGACGGCCCTCCACACCTACCTCGCGGGCAACCGTCGTTACCTGGTCGGCAAACGTCGCCAGCGTATCGGTCATGTTGTTAATCGTCTCGGCGAGTGCTGCAACTTCGCCTTTCGCGTTTACGGTCAGCTTTTGAGTAAGATCGCCGTTCGCGACGGCGGTCACGACTTTCACAATAACGCGCACTTGTTCCGTCAGGTTCGCGGCCATGACGTTGACGTTGTCGGTAAGGTCCTTCCAGGTTCCAGCAACACCCGGCACCTGCGCCTGGCCGCCCAGCTTTCCTTCGGTTCCGACTTCGCGTGCGACACGAGTCACCTCGGCGGCGAACGCATTGAGTTGGTCCACCATCGTGTTGATGGTGTTCTTGAGTTCGAGAATTTCGCCCTTCACATCGACCGTGATCTTGCGTGACAAGTCGCCGCGGGCCACGGCCGTGGTTACCTCAGCGATGTTGCGGACTTGCGCAGTCAGGTTTCCGGCCATCGCGTTAACAGAATCCGTAAGGTCCTTCCATGTTCCCGCGACACCCGGGACGTTGGCCTGACCGCCCAACCGGCCTTCGGTTCCAACCTCGCGCGCCACGCGTGTCACTTCAGCAGCGAAGGAACGAAGCTGCTCGACCATCGTATTCAGCGTTTCTTTGAGCTGCAGAATTTCACCGCGCACGTCGACCGTAATCTTCTTAGAAAGGTCGCCGGTGGCGATGGCGGTCGCAACTTCGGCGATGTTGCGTACCTGGCCGGTCAGGTTGCTAGCCATAAAGTTGACATTGTCGGTAAGGTCTTTCCATGTGCCAGCCACGCCGGGAACTTGGGCCTGTCCTCCCAGTTTTCCTTCTGTTCCAACTTCGCGAGCCACGCGCGTCACTTCACCGGCGAACGCATTCAGCTGGTCCACCATGGTGTTGATCGTGTTCTTTAGCTCGAGAATTTCACCCTTAACGTCGACCGTGATCTTGCGCGACAAATCGCCGCGGGCAACGGCTGTTGTCACCTCGGCGATGTTGCGGACCTGCGCCGTAAGGTTGCCACCCATGGAGTTCACCGAGTCAGTCAGATCCTTCCAAGTACCGGCGACACCGAGCACTTGCGCCTGACCGCCAAGGCGTCCGTCGGTTCCAACTTCGCGCGCCACGCGCGTCACCTCGCCGGCAAACGCATTGAGCTGATCCACCATCGTGTTGATGGTGTTCTTCAGTTCCAGAATTTCTCCTTTTACATCAACAGTAATCTTGCGCGACAAGTCACCCCGAGCCACAGCAGTGGTCACCTCGGCGATGTTGCGGACTTGCGCTGTAAGATTGCTGGCCATTGAGTTGACCGAGTCGGTGAGGTCTTTCCAAGTACCGGCAACACCGGGCACCTGTGCCTGACCACCCAAACGGCCGTCTGTTCCGACTTCGCGCGCAACGCGCGTGACTTCGGATGCAAATGCGCGGAGCTGGTCAACCATCGTGTTGATGGTGTCTTTGAGCTCGAGGATTTCGCCCTTTACGTCGACCGTGATCTTGCGCGACAGATCGCCACGAGCCACCGCAGTTGCGACTTCAGCGATGTTGCGCACTTGGCCCGTTAGGTTGCTGGCCATCAGGTTGACGTTGTCAGTAAGATCTTTCCACGTGCCGGCGACGCCCGGCACCTGTGCTTGACCACCCAGCTTTCCCTCTGTGCCGACTTCACGAGCCACACGCGTCACTTCACCGGCGAAACCGTTCAATTGGTCCACCATCGTGTTGATGGTGTTCTTGAGTTCCAGAATTTCGCCCTTCACGTCGACCGTGATCTTGCGCGACAGGTCACCGCGGGCCACGGCTGTCGTGACTTCAGCGATGTTGCGCACCTGCCCGGTCAGATTGCCAGCCATCGAGTTGACCGAGTCCGTCAAATCCTTCCATGTGCCGGCGACTCCGGCACATTGGCCTGACCACCCAAACGGCCTTCAGTTCCAACTTCGCGCGCTACGCGTGTCACTTCGCCGGCGAAGCGGTTTAGCTGATCCACCATCGTATTCAGCGTTTCTTTCAGCTGCAGAATTTCGCCGCGCACGTCGACCGTAATCTTCTTGGAGAGATCGCCGTTCGCGATAGCCGTTGCGACATCAGCAATATTGCGTACCTGGCCAGTCAGGTTGCTGGCCATGAGGTTCACGTTGTCGGTGAGATCTTTCCACGTGCCGGCGACACCAGGCACCTGAGCCTGACCGCCAAGTTTCCCTTCCGTGCCGACTTCGCGGGCCACTCGCGTCACTTCACCGGCGAAGCCGTTGAGCTGGTCCAACATCGTGTTGATGGTGTTCTTCAACTCCAGAATTTCACCCTTCACATCGACGGTAATCTTGCGCGACAAGTCACCACGAGCGACGGCGGTTGTGACCTCCGCAATGTTCCGCACCTGTGCCGTAAGGTTTCCGGCCATCGCGTTTACGGAATCTGTCAGATCTTTCCACGTACCCGCAACTCCCGGCACAACGGCCTGACCGCCTAGCTTGCCATCGGTGCCAACCTCGCGAGCGACTCGTGTGACTTCTGACGCGAACGAGCGCAACTGATCTACCATCGTATTGATGGCTTCTTTCAGCTGCAGAATCTCGCCGCGCACATCGACCGTGATTTTGCGCGACAGGTCACCGCTTGCCACTGCCGTCGCCACTTCCGCAATGTTTCTGACTTGGCCAGTGAGGTTGCTGGCCATCAAGTTAACGGAGTCCGTCAAATCTTTCCACGTGCCGGCGACTCCGGGCACTTGCGCTTGACCACCCAGCTTGCCGTCCGTTCCGACTTCGCGCGCCACGCGCGTCACTTCAGCAGTAAAGATGCCCAACTGCTGAATCATCGTGTTCACGATGTTTGCGGATCTTAAAAACTCGCCCTCCAAGGGGCGCCCATCGACATCGAGACGCACCGTTTGGGTCAGGTTGCCCTGCGCAACGGCTGCGATGGCACGAGTAACTTCCGCGGTAGGTCGAAGCAGGTCCTCGACCAGCGTGTTTACGGAGACTTCCATCTCTCCCCACGACCCGCGCGATTCATGGAAACGGGTACGCTCGCGGGTGCGGCCTTCCTTACCCACAGCTTGTCCAACGCGTCTTAGCTCCCGCGCCATTTGCTGGTTCGCGGAGACGATTTCATTGAAGGTGTCGGCGATCTTTCCCTCAAGTCCGGTCCAGGAACCGGGTAGGCGAACTGAAAAATCCCCGTCTCTCATGGTCTGCAAGCTCATGAGAATCACCGCGAGACTTGGCGCCTCAAGGGCGGATTTCGATCCACCGCCCTTCGCACCATTGCCCTTCGGCGCGCTCTCTTCGGTTGCTGCGGTTGTGTTCTGCGAGTTTCGTCTCATGAAATAACTCGAAAAATCCATTGTGGGTCTGGAAAGAATCCGTGGAAGGATGAGGTTCCCTCCTGTTCGCCAATCAACAGATGGGCGCGGGCTTGCCCAAGGTGAAGACAGGCCACAGATCGGGCCTCCATCTTTCTTGTCTACCATGAAAAATCTATCCGAACCCTACAGTATTTCCTGTATTGAACGAGTATGTGGGGCATCGCTGCTCTTTGTTCCTCGTCGCCGAAGACAAGCCGTCAGCGCTGTCGACGAAACCCCCTAACTGTCGAAGTCCCTTACAGAATCGGCTCGATGGTATGGAATTTGGTCGAGGGTTAGAGTTGATCAGTCAGCCGGACGCCGAAGCATCCACGGTCGTGGTGACCGCGCGGAGCGGCAGATAAGGAGATCGCGTGAGAACGGGTTTAAGGCGGATTGGACGAGCTTTGGCACTAGCGGCTGCGGTTTTCCTCCCAATAAGCTCCTGGTCGCAACAATCGGGCACTGTTCAAGGGTCGCCGGACAACACGAAGACGAATCGGGCACGCTCGGAGAGCGCTGGACAGCAAAAAGAGAGCGCTTCTGATCGAACAATTACGCAGCAGATTCGTAAAGCGATCATTAACGATAAGTCATTGTCGACCTATGCACACAATGTAAAGGTCATAACCCAAAACGGTCACGTCACTCTAGCGGGTCCCGTTCGTTCTGACGAAGAAAAGAGTGCGGTGGAAGCCAAGGCGGCCGAGGTGGCGGGAGCGACGAACGTGACCAATCAGTTGGAAGTTGCACACAGGCAATAAGCAATAAATAAATAGATAGGTCATCCAGGAGGATTATTCGATATGGCAGGAAAGAATACGGCGGTATTCGGAATTTATCCGTTGTACGAGGGTGTGGAAAACGGAGTCGATGCCTTGAAGGCGGCGGGCTTCCGGAACACCGATATTTCGGTTTTGTTTCCGGAGAATGTGGGCACCAAGGACTTCGCCCACGAGAAGGGGACCAAGGCTCCAGAAGGTGCAACAGCGGGCGCCGGAACGGGAGCTGTGGTCGGAGGAACCCTCGGATGGCTGGCTGGCATTGGCGCTCTCGCGATACCCGGCGTCGGCCCTTTCATCGCTGCGGGACCGATCATGGCAGCACTGGCTGGCGTAGGGGTTGGAGGTGCCGTGGGCGGAATCGCCGGCGCTCTCATTGGTATGGGTATCCCGGAGTATGAGGCGAAGCGATATGAGGGTCGCGTAAAGAACGGAGGCATACTGCTTTCGGTGCATTGCGATCGATCTGAGTGGACCAAGAAAGCAAAAGAGATTCTTGAGCGTACGGGTGCGCAAGATGTGTCCTCTTCCGGAGAAGCGAGCGCAGACTTCCAGAAGACCGATAAACCGATGCCTCGCGCGAGCTAAGCTCGAAGTGTCATCATCGAGAGAAGGGATCCCCAGCCCGCAGCTGGGGATTTTTCGTGATCGCTCCCAGATTTCTTTTGCATCGTATCTGCGTCATCAAGTTCTTTGACCTCACAAGAAGGGACTGACAAATGCCTAGCAAATCCAGTTCGCACCGAAGCTCACGTCGTCACTACGGCAAAGGTGCCGGCAAAGCGGTTCGCAGCGCGATGCGTCGCAAAAAGCGGGGTACCTTGAAATCGGGCAAGGGCGGAAAAGGTGGGACCGTGAAGAGCCGTAAGCAAGCAATCGCTATCGGTCTGTCTGAGGCTCGAAAAAAAGGCGCGAAAGTACCAGCCAAGAAAAGATAAAAGAAGCGCGTTCGAGTCACCGCAAGTTTACGAGCCCTTCGTAAGGGGACGCTTGCAGATCAGCGCCTACCTTCGTGCACTACTAACGAGGCACCACCGCATCCGTGCCCGAGTCACTGTAGTAGCCGGTTCTGGTGCGAACCCGAAGCCCCCGGTGATTTGGATCGTACGCCTCAACCCGAACGGCGTGATAAACGTGGCCTGTTGCCCTGCTCGACGATTTGTAGCCAATTACGTACTGACTTCGGATCGAGGATGCAATCGAGCGCGTGATCGAATCCACCTGGCTTGCATCCGTGGGAAAGAAGGCTGCTCCTCCGGTGCTCTGGCTCAGCGACTGCAGTGCCTGCGCGGCTGCACCTGAGTTTCGATTTGCCGCAAGCAATGCAATTACGTAAACAACAGGTCCGTCCTTTTGCTGCAACTGTTGAACAGCTTCCTCGAGGGATTCCTGACTTGCATTGTCCGCTCCATCGGTAACCACGAGCAGCACTCTTTTCTGTAATTCTGCGCCCTGCTTTATATGCGCCGCGGATGCGACGATTGCATCGTAAAGGGCAGTGCTTCCCCGAGTCTCAATCCTGTCCAACGCTGTCTGAAGCTTTGCAACATCGTTCGTAAAATCCTGATCGAGATAGTATTGCTCTCCAAAATTAACAACGAAGACCTCATCCTGAGGATTGCTCGAACGAACAAGATTCAGCGCAGCTTCATTCACTGCGGGACGCTTGGGCCGCATGGATCCCGAATTATCAATCAGGATTCCCAAGGCAACGGGAACATGTTCCTGGTAGAAGGAGGTGACTTCTTGCGGCTTGGAGTCTTCGAAGATCCGAAAAGCACTTTTGTCGAGATTCGCGATGAGATCATTCCGGTCATCTACTACGATCGCGTGAAGGATCACTTCCTCCACTTTCTTTCGAAAGACGAACTGTCCATTGTCACCCGCCTGGCTGTCCTGAGAGGATGAATCCTCTTGCGACCGACGGCCCGCAGTTGGTGGCGGAGCAGCCGAGTTCTTATCCTGCTGGGCTCCGACCGAAGAAGACGGAGGCGCTGAACTCGGTGCCGCAGGCTGATCTTGACCGACCGCAACGATAGTCACAAGGAGGACAAAGCAGATCACTGTGACGAAGTGGCCTGGTAGGGTCTCAGGAACTCGCCTAATGAGAGCTGTACAGCTGGTACCTCGGAAAATGCAGGAACGCACCAGTCTCACGCCTCCGACAGTTCGCGATGTCGGATGGATGAGATTTGTGGCAGAAAGGGTTGTGCCGGCTCCGCTCCCGTCGCGCCGATAATGCAACCAAACGCGCCGGAAGGAGGGCTACCGCGGATAAGCGGAGCCGGGTCTTGAAGGGCGGCGGGTGTTCAGAAGCAGGCCGTTATTGGCGTCGTCTGACCCGATTCGATCTTGTTGAAGTACGTCACGTTGTCCGGAGGATCGTAGATTCCGCCAGATCCAAGGTTCTGGTGTTGCCACTTCACCAGGCCGTAAGGCTTGGCCAAATGGAATTCTTCCTTGTTTGCACAATTGGAATAGGTCGAGTCGCAGCTGTAGCGGTAGCTGATGACAAGAGTTTCCAGACTTGCCGGCAACTGTCCGCCCAGAGTTTCTTTATACGGCCCCCAAACTTCGTTGATAACGTGGCCGAGATTTTTGGTGACGAACGTGTTGCAGTCCGAATGTATCTCGTACGTTGAATCGCTGATTTTCACACTGGAGCCGGGATATCCGCCTTTGGCCCAGCGAGGCACGAGAGGGAGATTGTAGTTCCCGAGTTTCGGACTACGAAACACCTTGAAGGTCCGAGGATTCAGCCAGTTCAGTTCGGTCACCCACAGGTAAACGTAGTTGTTGTCGTAAAGCTGAATGTCCCACGGATATCCTGCAGCCGTTTTCGTCCAATAGAATCGCGTTTTGTTCATGCTCGTGAAGAGCGGATTCGCGGTTCCCGCCATATGATGATCCGCGCTCAATGTGGGCTGCATCATCAACCAGTTCATCATGTCGTACACCTGCACTGTTACATGCGCGGATGGTGTGAGTTTAGGGTCTGCCGGATTTGAAGTGTTAACGCCGCAACCAACGAGTGCCAGCGAACACACGGAGACTGCCAGAAGAACCGAGCAGTACTTCATGAAATGGACTTCCTTGCGGTGGGTTGGGTCGTGCTGCCCTATACCTTAATAAACCGTTTGTCAATACACTAGATCACGGAGGTTCATTGGAGAAATCCCTTACCTGGAACTCCAATCTCTAAGGTAAATTACGGAGGGAGTGAATCGTGCGCGGGCCGGGGAAAAGTAAGAGAGCGGCCCAGGACTGAGCCGCTCCGGGAAGAGTAATCAGAATCTCATTTACCAGTATGTAAACGTCAACTTGTCGAGCCAGATGGAATACGGCTCCTGCTTGTAGTCCCCATCCTGTTGATAATTGATCGTAATCCCATACCAGGTGGTTGGCGTCGGGCTCTCGTAGTAGTTCAGGGTCGCCGTTTGTCCGTTTAGCGTAACAGACTGGAACAGGAGATGGTTATCCGAAGTCCGCTGGGCCTGAATTACGAGGTGATTCCATGCATTGCTCACGGGATTGCATGCCACTCCAGTCGGATGCCATTTCTGGCCAGGATTGTCCCAGATGTCCCATTCATGCCCCCCGGCAACACGACACTCATGTCCCCAAATGTAGGACTGGCCATTTACAAACTGGTTAATATCAAATTCTAACGCTTGCGATACACTGATGTCGCCGACGTAGAAATAGACGTCGTACGTGAAGTTGTGCACACTCGGGACGATGGAACGATTTGTATCGGGCAGCCCCTGCGAAGAGAAGTCTCCGATGAGGTGGTTGTTCCACAAAACATCCGAATATAGAGTTTGACCTCCAATATTCATACGGGAAGAGTTCCCGCTGAGCGCAGGTGAGCCGACGCCTTGCGTCATAGACCATGTTGTCTGCGGACCGCCTGGACTGCATGACGAGCAGATGTTGTAGAGGGGTGGCAAAAGCGCGTAGCCGGTCCAGCCGGATTTTTGATGGAGATTCACAAATTGTCCGGTCGGAGCAGCTGCGCTGGAACCGACGGTGATCGCCACCGGCGCTGTCGCGGTGCCACCGCAATTGTCCCACTCCTGAACTACAGTGTGATATGTCCCCTTGGCGAGCGTTATGTTCGCATTCAGACTGGCGCCATTACTTTTATAGGCCAGCACACCCGGCGACGGATAGATCCCCATCGCCGCAATACCCTTGGAACAGCTGGTCGTTGCTGTCGCGACAAACTGGACCGTGGGGCTGACGGTCGCGTTATTCACCGGGGCCAAAACATGCACGCCACCGCTTCCAGATTGAGAACCACCGACATTGATAGTGACGGGAGTCTTGGCGGCACCTCCACACTGATCCCACTCTTGTACGACCGTATTGTAGGCACCCGGATTCAGAGTCAGCGTCGTATTGAGGCTGGCTCCTGCCACCGTGTAAGCAAGGACGCCGGGTGAGGTGTAGATTCCCATCGATGCAACGCCCTTGGAACAGCTGGTTGTGGCAGTGGCTACGTACTGTACTTGAGTGCTCACTGTGGCATTATTGGCGGGGGCCATGACCTGGACTTCAGGTGCGTTGCCCTTGACGAAAATCGTGACTGCCGTTTTCTCGACGCCCCCGCAGTTGTCCCATCCCTGAACAACAGTGTTATACGTGCCCGGACTGAGCGTGAGTTCGGCATTGAGTTTATCGCCGTTTATCGTGTACGCAAGGACATTGGGCGCAGTGTAAATGCCCAGCGCTGAAACTCCCTTGCTGCAGCTGGTATTTGCTGTGGCCACGAATTGAACTGTGGTGGCGACGTTGCTGTTATTGGCCGGCGCCGTAACGGACACTTGGGAGGACGCCGGTATCGCCACACCCAGCGTCAGGAAAATTGCATACAACTTCATGGGAACAGACCTCTCCTGCCACTCGATTGAAACGAAGTGGAAGGCGCAGATTGTGCAGGTTTTCCGCGATTCTAGTGACGGAGAAATCGATTCACAAGCAAGGATGTCACAATTGAAAACTCGAAGGTTTTAATACCATCGGTGCGCGCGAGAATAAAGCGCTCGTCGCGCCGCTTCGAAACCACCCGTTGGCCACGACGGCGCTCAACTTTACTAGATTTGGGCGTGCGAAATTTGGCCGCGAAGTGTGGCGCGATTCTACCCAGGCCAACAGCGAACAAAAATTTGAACGAGTCGCGGACCACAGGCCGCGAGGGAGGCGTGATCTTGATTCTCGATTCTTCGCTTTCACGACCTAAAGTGCGCAGGCTCTACCTGTTGGCAATTTGAAAAGAGGCTCTTTCAAGAGGCGGGAGGCGCGAGCCGACGAACAATTTTTCGACGGCCCGTGCCCGGTCTGGCTGGAGAACTGAGTGGAGTATCTGTGGAGTCCTAAAGGTTCACCGCCCAAATCGTAGCGCTTCACCGTTTTCTCGCAATCCAGCGAAGCATGTAGATTCCGCCTCCCTCATTCGTAGTGCAATTCGTCTGCGCGTGTGTACAGTTTTTCACCCTTGTGGCAACGAAATTGTTACAGGAAAGCACCAATCCGAATACGGCCCGATCCTGATACTCCACACTGCCTTGAGGACGTACTGTCAGGGCATGGAAAACGGCGACGCAAGGCCCGCACCCTCCGAACCACGTACACCGCTCCATCTCGTTATTACGGAATCTGAAACTGCACTAGTCAAGCGGGCAATCGCCGGCGATGCCGATGCGTTTGCAGCGTTATTCCAACTTCATCGGGGCCGGGTCTACGCCGTGTGTCTTCGCATGACGAACAACCCCGCCGATGCTGACGATCTCACGCAAGAAGCCTTCATTCAGGCCTTTCGCAAGCTCAACACATTTCGCGGTGAGTCTGCTCTTTCGACATGGCTACACCGCGTGGCCGTGAATACGGCACTCATGCATTTTCGGAAGAGGGTAACTGTCCAGTCGTCTCTCGACGGATCCGGAGATGTTGAAACAGGGAAACGCGAGCTAGGCCGCCAGGATCAACGTCTGAACTACTCTCTCGATCGGATCGCTCTGAAACGGGCGCTCGAAGCTCTGCCATTCGGATACAGGACAATCTTTGAGCTGCACGAATTCGACGGCTACGGCCATCGCGAGATTGCAAAGATTCTGCATTGCACCGTCGGTAACTCCAAATCGCAGCTTCACAAAGCAAAGCAGCGAATTCGAGAATGCCTGGTGTCTCGACGTCATCTTGCACGAAGGATGCGCGAAACCATGCATATGCGGGAGAGCATGAACCATCAGAAGCGGTGGTGCCAGATAACGACGAGCCGTGCTTTTGCGAAGAAAGAGGCCTCACTTTCACCGGATGCGGATGTGCTCACAGAAAACGCGAGTCTGGGTCTCGGGTCTATTCAGGGTTTAGCGGCAACAACGGTCTAAAAGGGGAATCTCGTGGAACTGGGAGCTCTCGTTGTAACGCAAGGCAGTGATGGCACTCAACAGATCGACAACTCCACATTGCCAGTCCTGGGGAAGACTGTGCTGGATCGTTGGGTGGAGCGAGTTCAGGGTTTAGGCATCAATCTTCTGTCTGTGGTCGATAGCGATCTACTCGGTTCAGATCGCCTTCATACGATGATCGATTGGGCTAAAAAGGGAGTCGACCAGATTCTCTTGATCCTGGTCGGGTCATATTCAGACGTCGACCTTTTGGACGTTGTTCGCTTCCATCACGAGGGACAACACCGAATTACTAGAGTTTTCGATCCGCTGGGCCCTCTTGGAATCAGCTTGCTTGATAGGCAGATCATCCTGAACAGCAATTTCGAGACCCACAAGCTGGGACCAGCCGGCCCGTCGACTCGTTATGACTTTCTGGGTTACTCGGTGCGTCTCTCTTCTCCCAGCGCCTACAGGAAGTTGGTCGAGGATGCTCTTGAAGGCAGGTGCGACGTTAAGCCGAATGGCCTCGAAGCCGAGAGGAACGTCTGGATACACCCAGCTGCGCATGTTGACCCTTCTGTCCGCCTGGAAGGCTCGTGCTATGTGGGGGCGTACACCAGACTCAACCCAGGGGTCGTTCTTCGAGGCGGCTCCTCAGTCGAGCACAATTGCGATATCGATATCGGAACCACTCTGGACCATGCCAGCGTTTTGCCGAATACATATTTGGCGCCGGGCCTCTGCGTCCGGAATTCGATCATCGACGGGACACGTCTTGAGAATCTCGATCGGGGCATTTCGGTTGACCTCGGTCCTCTTGGCCTGTCTGGACGAAAGAAACCCATCTCCATACCTTCGTCGACGCCATCGGTCATCCGGAATCGATCGTTGGGCGAGACTTCGTTTTGTGTGCAGGTGCCGATTGTTCCCGATGCCGTCGAGCGCGCATCGACCCAAGTCGAGGCAAACGGCCAATGATCTCGAACGGAATGATTGTCGTGAAACAACTTCCAGATGGTCGCGCCAAGCGGGAACGCCGAGAATTCCTCGCTGAAGTCAAGCAACTGGCCCGCGAGTCTTATCGGCCCCAACTGATTGTGGATCTTCCATCGCGCAAACTCACTTCGGAAGTGCTCGACCTTTTGCTCAGTTGCGCAGAACAGATGGAAAAGTCGGAAGGTCGCGTATCGGTGGCCGGGGCATCTCCGGAAGCTGCCGTAATCCTTGAATTGACGCAATTGACGTCGGTTGTAAATGTCTTTCCTTCGATCTCGGAAGCTGTGGGCATCGACGCTTCGCGTTTCGGCTCCGAGGATCTAAACGATGGCCGACATTTGGCCGCATAACTTGTTCGAGTTCCGTCCATGGAGGTGTAACGTCGATGAACACTGCGATTCGTCGTGTTTGGCGCCGATCGCTGGTTTTCGTCTTATCGGCGACGACTTTGGTCTTTGCAGAGCCGTTCCAGCAGGGCGATAAGGATCCGAATGGTCCATCGAGAGTTGTGGATGAACACAACACGCAACCGGCTACTTCGAATTCGACCAACAACAATTCTGCGATTACTTCGGTCAGCGGTGAATTACCGGATGCTCCAGCGCCTGCTGCGTCAGCTCAGCAAAGCCAACAGCAGTCCGCACAACAACAAAATCCGAACCCGGTGCCCTCGGGCGCAGCTGGCGCAAAGGCACCCACAGTGAGAGGCGCCCCTGCTTCTCGCCCGATAGGAGCGGCGATTGCCCCGACCAAACAAAAGCAAAGGCGATCTCTCCTGATTAAGGCGGGATTAATAGCCGGGGCCGCCGTAGCTGTCGGTTCAGTCATTGCTTTGTCGAAGAGTAGTCCAGCGCGGCCACCTGGCGCGCCCTAAACAAGTGGGACCCGAACGGACAACAGAGTCTGGGGAATGACAGAAGCTGCTCAGGTAGTTACTTTTTCAGGAATCGACGGCGCGGGGAAAACCACGCAAATCGAATTTGCGGCATGGCATCTGCAGAAGAAAGGGTATCGAATCGCCCGCGCCGCGTTCTGGGAGGACGTTGCTGTTTTTCCTCAATTAAGAACTGACGTCAGTGCCCGCGTTATCTCGACGGCTCCTGATCCATCTCAACCCATCTCGTTAAGAAACGACAAGAATGTTCGCGCTTGGTATCTGACGCTGATTCGCGCGATGTTTTATTTGCTCGATACTCTTCGGTTGCGACTCGTGGTCAGAAAACTACGCGCGACCAGCGTGGACTTCATTATCTTCGACCGATACGTGTACGACCTTCTCGTGCAGATCGCACCGCGTCATTGGTACACACGCCTCTATAACCGTGCCTTGATTGCCCTTGCGCCCACGCCGTATCTCGCATTCATTCTTGATGCCTCACCGGACGAAGCATTCCGTCGCAAGCCTGAGTACCCACTCGAATTCATGCACGAATATCGACGTGCGTTTCTTAGATTGCGCGACTTCGTTCCTCAATTGATGGTTATCCCCAATGGAACTGTGGAAGACGTTCAGCACAGAATTCTCGAGAGCTTGCTTGCATCTCAACGACAGTCAAAAAATCAGGATGATGCGGAGTGCAATCCGACTCCGTACTTTCCCGTAGATGGAGGAGAACAAAATACTTAGTAATTAAATGCAGGCAACTTCCAACAGATGGCGATTCATCACAGCGTCACTTTGGATGTTGGAGATGCCTGGATGTCGACAAGTTGTGGTGAGAAGTTTGTGCTGGCCGTACCGACCCTCAATGAAGCAGGAAATATCGAGAGACTCTTAAAAGAAGTACAGCGAGTGCTCGACCCACTAAACCGCCCCTACGAAATCGTCGTGGTCGACGATGGCAGCGAGGATGGAACACCGGACATTGTTCAGCGATATGCAGAACTCGATCCCCGTGTGAGTCTGCTTTGCCGCCGGGAAGAACGCGGGTTGGCGGGGGCAGTTTTGCACGGCTGGAATCATTCATCCGGGGAAGTGCTGGGCGTGATCGACGCCGATCTGCAGCACCCACCTGACATCCTGCCACTGCTCCTCGAATCGATCGATGAGGGCAATGACATCGCAATCGGCAGCAGATATGTCACCAAGGACGGTGTCGCCGATTGGAATCCCCTACGCGTCGCCATCTCTCGCGCCAGCACCTGGGCTACCCTTCCTTTGCAGCGCAAAGGCGTACGCATTAAGGACCCAATGTCAGGATTCTTCGTCGTGCGGCGGGAGTCGGTCGATGGAATCGAGTTCGAATCGAAAGGTTTCAAGCTGCTTCTGGAGATCTTGGTCCGGGGCCGCATTCGATCGGCTCGGGAGATTCCAATTCATTTCGGACGCCGTTACGCAGGAAAGAGCAAAGCCAATCTAGGAGTCGCATTTCACTATCTGCACCTGCTTGGAAAACTGTCGAGGGATCTCTTTCTCAGACCGAGCCCACAATAATGAAGATTGCGCTGGTCACTGCATTTCCACCGAGTCGTCAGGCCCTGAATGAATACGGATTCCACATCGCCGAGGAACTGCGGCAACAGCCGGGCATCGATCTCACCGTGCTGGGCGACACTCTAACAGGGCCTCTCCCGGAGTTGCACCAGTTTTCGGTTGTGCGCTGCTGGGGATTCAATCAGCTTGGAAATCCTGTTTCGCTGGTCCGCGCGATCCAACGCCTGAAGCCTGATGTCGTGTGGTATAACCTCGGCTTCGCCAGCTTCGGTGGCAAGCCCCTACCCGCCTTCTTTGGACTGACGAGTCCGGTCTTAACGCGGCTCTTTTCCTGCTACACGCACGTGACGTTGCACCAATTGTTCGAGACGGTGGATCTCTCCGATGCAAGGGTGAAGTCGCCTGGCTTGTACAGTGTCGCCGGACACGTGGCAACGCACCTTCTGCTATCGGCTAATTCTGTATCGGTCCTTCTTCCTGCATACCATAAAACATTGAGAGATAAGTATAAGCGGGGCGCCGTGAGTGTTCGGCATCACGGCATCTTCGCAAGCCGCCCGGAACCGCCGGACTTCGCTCGTCGCGGAGATCCTATCCACCGTGTGCTTGCGTTCGGCAAGTGGGGTACCTACAAGCGCCTGGAATTGCTAGTGGCGGCGTTCACAAGAATTATGCGCGATTTCCCGATGGCAGAATTGATCATCGCCGGCGGTGACCATCCCAAGGTGCACGGGTACGTTCAAAGTATTGCGGAACAGGTAAAGGAGAATCCTGCGATACGTTTTATGGGTTACGTTCCGGAGGAGACACTGCCGGAATTGTTCCGCACGTCCAGCCTTACAGTCTTGCCCTACACTTCTTCTGCAGGGTCAAGCGGAGTCGCACACCTCGCATGCCAGTATGGCTTACCGATCCTCGCTCCAAAGATCACTGACTTTGTTGAGCTTGCCGAGCAAGAGCAAGTCTCGATGGAGTTCTTCACTCCGAATGATGTGGACTCACTGTCTCGGCAACTACTGTTCTTGCTACACACACCTGAGCGTCTCGAAGAGATGGCACACCAGAATTTCAGCGCTGCCCTGCAGATGAGCATGCCTCAGATTATTCGTGAGTACATCAGGACCTTCGATATGCAACAACGCCTCACAATGCTCAAGGCGTTCTCCAAGTTACGCCGTTCTCGTCGCTGGGCTCCAAGCCGAAGCTGGACGGCCCGCCAGCTTGGGAAAAAGCTTAACTCCTGGCGGCCGATTAACGGCGACAATCGAAATAGCTGAACTGGCAGCCGTTTTTTCCCGACAGAACTTTTCATGGCCGCTTCGAGGCTTTGCGACGCTAGCGTCCTAACCGAAAGCCTGTCCTCGCCCCAAGAGGGGCGGAGGTCTGGCGTGTACTTCTCGGAAATGCTCTCGTCACGGTAGATGATCCAGGTAGCACGGTCCAGACGTGTTCTGGGTCGGTGCCTGCGGCGGAGTTGTCCACGGGGGATTCGTGAAATCGAAGAATTCGGTCATATCCATCTGCGCGGCATCTCGCTTGGTGAGCGCCGGCACATTGAAACGGGTCTCAATAAGCTTGAGAATCGCCGTATTATCCGCAACCGTGTGGGATACGTAGTGCTTTTTCGTAAAAGGTGACACCACGATCAGCGGAAGACGATAGCCTGTGTAAACGAAGTCACAAGTAGGACCTGACGATTTGGTGCACACATCTCCGGGGAGAAGATCTGAGGGTGGAATTCCGTCTGGACTGACAGCGGGTTGGGGCGGGACGTGGTCGTAAAATCCGCCAAATTCGTCGAAAGTGAGGATGAACACGGAGTCCTTCCATGATGGCCCATTCATCATCGCGCCGATTAAGGAAGATGCGTAATTCGCCCCAGCTTGAACACTGCAGCAGGGAGGAGTGGCGTCGTAATCGGCTGGATGCTCGTCCAAGCCCACATCCGATGCAGGCTCGATGTAACTGACCTGCGGGAGAGATCCACCCTGCGCGTCGGTGATGAATTGAGTGTCAGGGACGATGTTCTGCGGGAATTGGCTGAGAATCGTCTGACCATACGTGAAGTTCTGAATGTAGCTCAGCTGATACAAGCAGGCTGGCGTACTGCACCCATTCGGGCCCGGATGAACATAGATCTTCCACGTAACCCCTGCCTGCTGCAACTCCTGGAAAATGAGAGGGGCCGTCAGCAGAGTGCTTGTCGGACCAAGTTCATACGCATGTCCCTGGGATGTACCCGCTATGAGATACATCCGGTTGGGGGGCGTGCGTGTCATGACCGGCGAAAACCATCGATCCGAAGTGGCGAAATTTGATGCCATGAAGTAGTAATAGTTCAGATCGCTGCCGTCGTAATAGCCCATCACCCGCTGACCAGTAACGTCGTGAAACGGTGGCTGAATGTTCCGTGAGTCGTGTGCAGCGGTGAATACGAATCCGTCCAGCGTCGCGGTTCCGGAAACAGGATTGGTGAGATTGAAATCTACGTGCGACTCGTTCCATGAAGGGCTTGGATTTTCGACACATTGCGTCGTCAGGTGATACGAAGTCACAGGCGGACTCTGAGCATCTTCGGTGCAGTCGCTCGGAGGAAACGTGAATGCGGGGTCACATCCGGGATTCGACGGCGGCGTTCCGCCGGCACTGGTCGGAAACTGAGGCAAGCCGTCGAATTGTTGATCGGAATATCCGTAGTCAGCCCAATACTGCCGCATCGCGCCGAAATAGTGATCAAAAGAACGATTCTCCTGCGCCAGGAAAATGATGTGGTTCACCGACGTTTGCAGGGTTCCCGTAGGTGTGGGAGTGGGTGTTGGTGTCGGTGTAGTGCTCTTTACAAGGCCCTGGCATCCAAGCAGAACCGTCAGGGAAAAGAAACAAGAACCTAGCAAAATCCATCGTACGAGCAGACGATTCATAACGAAACGCGTCCTCCGATCAGTTGCCACTACAACACGCACACGAAAAACACTGCATTCGCCGATCGATCGCGGTACTCATTGGTCAGTCGGGGGAGGGGGCGGCGACTGATCGCTGGGGAGAGGCTGAGATCCGGGTGAGGGCTGCTGGTGGGGCGGTGTGTCTCTATACGGCAGCTGGGGTGGCGGGAGCGGGGGCGTAGGCACCTCGCCCGGCTGCTGTTCTTGCTGCAGCGGCCGGGTTGCCACAGGGGCGATGCTTCCGTTTCGCAGCATCAACTGAATCGGGTGTCGATCACCACGCTTCCTCGCCTGGATCGCCTTGAGGCTGGCGTCTACGTCATCTTCGTTCGCTCCGGCCAGGTTCATCATCCGTCGACCCTCCGCATCCGGCCGGGTCGCATATGTGACTTTTTCATTCGACTCGACCGCCGTGCGCGCCGCGTCGTAATACATCTCCGCAGTCTCGCGATCGCCGACAAGCTCGGCGATGTACCCAATGTTGTTAAGTGTGAAAGCATTCGAGGGATCGAGTCTGTAGGCATCGGAAAAGTATTTCTGCGCATCCGTTGTGTCGTTGTGGTTGAGTGCCGCCACGCCACGCAGATTGAGTCGCGCGACCTGAGATCCAGTATCTTCACCCTTGGAGATCGCTTCCCTCACCAGGGCAGCATTGCTTTCTGCAATCTCGCTGATAGGTTTCCCGCGCCAGCGTCGACGAGGAGTCAACACCACCCGCTCGTCGGAATGAAGATCTGCCGCTTCCGTGTAGTACTGGACGGCCCCCTGTAAATCTCCTTCGGACTCCATCACGTATCCCAGGCTGTCGAGGAGAAAAGGATTCTTTGGGTCCGACTGGATCGCTCTCTTCAGGATCATTTCCGCCTCGAAGATCCGTCCCTTCTCGAGTAGAGCCATGGCCTGGAAATTCGCACGATTCCGCTGATAAGCAGAAATCTCCGAGGATTGAAGCGCCGAACTCACCGGCTGACCCTTAAGTCCCGCCATGCTTGCCTCATCGATGACCGCATCCGTCGGCGTCGTGGCAGCGAGTTGGTAATACTTCAGAGCTCGATCGGCGTCCCCCTCGAGCTCCGATATGTATCCAAGGTTGTTGAGAGTGAACGGGTCGTCTGGATCGAGAAGATAAGCCTTCACGAATCGTTCTTTTGCTTTGTTGACATGTCCGCGTTTTAGCTCCTTCACGCCCTCACGATTCAGTTGCTGCACAGGCGTCTCGGGGCTTTTCCGGGGAAGTGGCACGTGGAAATCCCCGTGCTGGCCAAACGCCAATCCGCCCAGCAGTACCACGAGTGCAAGTCGCACTATTCCTGGCTTCACTCGACTTCTCATAGTTAGTCTGGAACTTAACTTAACCCGGACCTTTGATGCATTGTGGCGGCTTGCTGTTTGCCCAATCTTTTCGACCAACCCTTCCCCATATCTCTTTCATCTGATTGGCGGATGCGTCCCTGTCGTGTTTCGTGGATCGTGGTGTGCCTAGGCAGCTTCATGGTCGGAGCTGATGCACAAACCGTCTCCCGTCCCGGCCGCCCATGCGATCCGTTACCCACATCCGCCAACCCAGACGCAGCATTGGACCTTCCCCCGCTGCCCAAGACCCAAGTCTCACTGATCGGTGGAATCGTCACTCGACTGGACCCAGTTCGAGACAGAATGACTTTGCGTGTGTTCGGTGGGCGCGATATGACGGTCAATTTCGATGTGCGTACGTGCGTGAGACAAGGGGAAACGCCGGCCTCGATGCGTGACATCCGAGCGGGAATGCGGGTTTATGCGGACACCATCCTCAATGACGGACAAGTCTTTGCGAAGGCCATACGAGTCCCGACGAGTGCTCCATTGGGCGAAACCCAGGGCCAGGTCACCGCTTACGAGGCTGACAAAAGGATATTGAGAGTTCGAGACGCGATCTCTTCCCACGGCTTCAACGTTCAGATAACGGGAAACACAGACATCCGGTCGAATGGACAAACGGTGCCGGTCGGAGAATTGCGGAGCGGCGCTCTTGTGAAAGTACTATTCAAATCCGGATTGGAAGGCGCCAACCTGGCCGAGAAGATCGACGTTCTTGCTCAACCGGGAGGCACCTTCACGTTCTCAGGCAGGATTCTCTCAATCGACCTGCGGAACGGATATATGACGCTCGTTGAACCAGAGTCACAAAACACATTCGACGTTGGTTTGGATTCCATTCCGTCGGCTGCGCGCAATCAACTCAAAGAGAGCACCGACGTCACCGTTCGTGCGCGATTCGATGGTTCAAAGTATCAGGCAGAGAGCGTCGAACCGATACCAGCTCCTCACCCCTAGGAACGTTGCCCTAAAAAGGCCACCTTCCCGCTACAAATTCGGCATTTCGTTGTGAAGACTCTTCTGCACAAAATAGTCGACGTCGTGAAACATGTAGCGAAGAATATTTGCGGCATAGTGGGCGAGGCTGCGCACATCCGTCCGATACCAGCAGCATCTGGTCATCTTGGGGGAGAGTCCACAATAAAACCGGAACTGCTGATTCACGAATTGTGGGGAAACGAGCATGGCGGCCGCCATTCGATGGTTACCCTCTATGATTGTGAGCGGACTACTCTCGTCTACCCCAATCAAGAGCACTGATTTCGGTACCCCTTTGCCGCGCAAGTCTGCGGCCACGGAGCGCATCTTCTCTGAAAACCAGCTTTGATCCTTGGACTCCACAATCGCTTGAATTCGCGCAACCATCCGCGTCAGGTAGAAGTCGCCCTCAGCGAACTTCGCCCACTGCTTGCGAGGAAAAGCACGTACCCGCGGCAGATCCGATTCCCGCAGCTCGATTTCCCACCATTCGGTCTCGCGCGGTAATTCGCGCCACAGTTTCCCGCGCCGACGAAATAGCAGCGTCTTGCGAATCGCATTCTTGCGTTCGCTTGATAAATCACCGTCGGCAACTACTTCCCCAAACCTGTCGCGATACGGATCGAATTCTGGCTGGTAAAACTCGGCCTTCAGAAATTCCGCAATTACCTCGGCTTCGGCCACGCGACGTATCTTCAAGAACCCCGTTGGAGGGACTCCTCCGTCCGTTCGTTCCTCCGGGGGGAACAATTGCGGCCAAAGAGGCACGCTCACAGCCAGCAGTAGACCAAACATCAGCAGAAGCTGCACCAGAATTACCTGCTGCAAAGACTGATGAAAAAGCACAATCCCCGCTGGGAGGAGGCCGCTGAAAGCGAGTTGAATCCAGGTTGCGTTTGCGATCCGTCTTGACATTTCGTAAGTCAGCAGGACGACCGCGACGGAGTAAATGCTGGTCATTGCACTGTAGGACGCCAGCAGCGATGGGAACGACGCGTGAATCGCACCAAGGAAAGTCTTACCAAGAACGGCCTTCCAAAGTACTGTCGGGGCCACCCAAGCGGCCAGCGTGAACAATGAGGTCATCACCGTCACAAGCCCTAGAGCGCTTTTTAAGACGGTGCGACTTGTCTTTTGATGGGATGTGGCAGCCGAAACCGGAAACATGCTGCTGATCACCGACCACGAGAACATGTACACCACCCGGCCGACCAGCGCCACCACTGCGTACAGGCCGGCCACTGCCGGATCGAAATAGTGCTTCACCAGCAAGATATCCATGTTGCTGATGATGACCTGCCCGCAGAAGAATACGGTCGCCTGCATGCCTTCGCGAAAAGACGCCTTAATTTGTGTACGATCTTCGGTGGCTAGGTCTACACTCGGAGCCGCCGTTACGTACGCAATCGCAATGGACATTACGACCGCACCGATGACACCGGTGACGCCGAACCCGTAGTGCAGGAAAATCAGGGCGCCGCCGATCTTGATGAGCGCTTCAAGGATGAAATTCACTGCCAGGCGCGGGAAATCGTAAATCCCTTGCAACATACCGCGCCGAGTGCCGAGAGGCACGTAAATGGCTGTGCCGCAGCCTAGCAAGACGACGTCGCGGGCCGCGGGAAGATTCAGGTATTGCGTGATCGCGGAACTGCCAACAACAATGATCGCTCCGACCGCCAAGCCTGTCACCCACGAGCGCCGGAGAAGATCTCGATAAATCGCCACCTTGCCCGCGAGATCGGCCGTTTTAGCCACCAATTTTGAACAAACCAACTGGAAGGCCAAGGTAACCGCCGATAACAGCATGAGCAACGTGTAGATCGCAGTGGCATGCCCGAAGCCCGCAGGTCCCAAGCCTCGTGCAATCGCGATGTTGTAGAGAAGGTTGGTCGCGCTAACAAGTCCGGTACTGCCCAGCAGAATTGCACTGCCGCGCAACATCCGGGTTCGCAGGACGACCCGCGCCGCATCCTCAGAGTGCAACCTCTCCTCGACCGTGCCAACCGCCTCCGCCGTCGCTGCGCGTTCCAGGTCCATACATGTCAAGAGTTCCACTGCGATAAAACCTTCGATGCAAATAGATGGGAGGCGGGCAAGCTATGCTGCATTTTTCCCTAGAACAGAGTGAACTTAACAACCGGTACGACCGACATATGGGGGTGTCCAGGAAAGTCGTAAAAGGTTTGCTGCTGAACGCCGAACGAAAATCGCATCGGGTAGGAGACCGATGCGCTCTCCACACCATCTCTTCTGACCGCCCGCGTTTCACGGACATACGAAACGAGAAATCCCGCATCAACGCTATCGTAGGAATGGAAGGCCTCGCCCCTCGACCAGGCCCCGCTCGCACTCACCGACCAGTGCTGATTGATTCTTGCATCGACGCCGCCCCTGGGCCTGAGGGTTTGCGCAATGGCAAACTGTTGCCCTTCCACTCGCCAGGCGCGCAGGTATTCTCCTGCGGCAGAAACAGTAACGTTGTTTCCGAATCTTCGTTCGACGCCGGCGTAAGTGCTGGTGGTGTAGTACTCGTGAACCGACGGGCCGAAAAGAAGATCGCGAGCATTGTATCCAGTCAGGAACGCGGTCTTACCCCAAGGCCGCCCCACGCGAAAGTTGATCTCTCCCGAAAAATCTCGAGAGTGCAGATTCTGCTGAGTAAATGGGCCGGCTTCGCGGATCACGTCTCCTGAGAAGGACAGCCAATTCCCGATAGGACTGCTCGCCACATAGAGGAACTGACGAAACAGATTCTGATTCATGTCGAATGGATCGAGAGTGTCGCGACGCAGTGTGAACTGCAGACCAGGCGTTAAGGTGAATCGAATATTCCCGAGACGCAAGGTCGGGTTGACCCCGAAGTTGAAAATCGTGTCGAGAGTATTTCGTTTCTCGATCAGAAGCTGGCTCGGAATCGAAATCGTTCCGTATGCATTTCTCTCGCCGACGAATCCGCTGACCACCGGGAACGATCCAAAGTGCAAAGAGTAGCGAGCGTCTGCAAAAGTCTCCACCGAGTGGCGCGGAGGTGGCAGGAGTATCCCGCCATTTTGGAAGAACCGTAGACGGGCATCCAACTGATAGATGTTTTCATCCTCGAATATCGGCGCCACATGGAAATGTGATCCGATTCCAATATTCCCGTTGACCTGCCTGCCTTCCTCCTCGGCCAATTCGAACTCCGCATTTCTGGCGGCCGGATCGTCGGTCTCTAGGGTGTTCGCCCGTGCAAAAGCAGAAAGCGCGCGATATTCGTCCCCTTCCTGCCGGTAGACGTTGCCGAGAGCAACGAGATATGCGTAGCTCTGTTGCTCTTCGGTCAAGTCCGGATCCTGCAGACTGGTAAGGACGGCTTCTGCGTTGCGCGTTTCACCCAGTGCAAGAGAGGCATTGGCCATCCCTGTACTCACTGCAAGATCGTCAGCCCCGAGCGCTTGCGCCCGAGTAAAAAGGCGTTGCGCAAGACTGAATTGATTGACCGATAACATGATGTCTGCCGCATCCAGATAGTCTTCGGGAGTAACAACGTCCGGCTGAGATACCCTCGCCTCCGCAAATGCGAGGGCGACTTGCTGTTGTGCATCCACACTCTTATGTTGTTGCGCGAAGAAACGGGCTAATGCCAACCGTACGTGCAATCGATCTGCATTCGAGAGGTCGAGGGCTCGGCCGTACCGCTGCATTGCTTGATCGCGTTCTCCCATGACCATCAGCGCACCGGCCGTAGCCAACAGAGTGCGGTAGTCGCTCCCGCCTGTACGCTCGGCGCGGGCGATGGCGCTGGTTGCGTCCGCATTTCGTCCAAGCTTTGCATAGGACTGCGCCAGTTGTGCATTCACCATCGAATCGTCAGGGGCGAGACTAAGGGCCTGATTCAGCGTATCTGCCGATGCTTGGTATTCGCGCTGTCGGTATTGTGTATCGGCGAGGGCAAGGTAGATACCCTCTTCACTTGGCTGCAACTTGATGGCTTTTTGATACTCCCCCTCCGCTTTCGCGAACATAGACCTCTGGCGGTACGCCTCAGCGCGAGCGAGATGCAAACTGCCCGATTCTCCGAGAGTCTTCTCAGCGGCGTCTGCCTCCTTGAGGGCCGACTGTGGACGCCGAAGTTGAAGCAGCGAATACGCAAGTCCCAAGTGAGCTTCGCCGTAATCTGGTCTCAATTCGAGCGCTTTGTGAAAGTCTTGCTCTGCCCTCGACGCCTGACGCATGTCATTCAGCACGTATCCACGGTTCATGTACCCGGTAGACATTTCAGGATCTCGCTCCAACGCTCTCGTGAATGCATTCACAGCCTCCGAATATTGATGGTCGTGGGCGTAGACGTACCCAGCGATGAGAGGAAGGTCCTTATCCTTTGGAAGCGACGGCTCAAATCGTTGCACAATCGCCATTGCGTCCGAAAACCGGTTCATGAACAGGAGATCATAACCCAAATAGACAGGCGCCTCGGGATCACGCGGTAGCTTCTCGATCACTTGATAGCCAAGCCTCGCAGAGTCCTGGTAATTCCCAGTGATTGTCAGGTATCGCTCTTGTTCCCGCATAACCTCGGGATTCAAACGTTCGGAGTCCGTGGCTCGATCAAACCACTGTTTGGCTTTTGGTGCTTCATGAGCTTCCAGCGCCGCATTCATGCCGCGGGCGATGATCACGGGGTTGTCTTGAACAAGACGGTACGCTTTCTCGTAATTCGCTTGCGCCTGCGGAAATTGCCGGGTCTCAGCAAACAGATCCCCCATCGCCAAATAAGCAACGAAGTCTTTCGGATCAATCTGAGCCAATCGCTCGAAATATTTCCTGGCGGCTTCTGAGTTCCCGATTTCGCGTGACAGATATCCAAGCGACTCGAGCGCAGAACCATTCGATGGATCGATCGACAAAACGTGTTGATAGACTTTCGCGGCGTCGTCCGGCCGCTTCGTTTTGCGGAAAAGGTTGGCCTGGTTTAGCAAGAGATTGACGTTGCCTGGTTGGAGTTCCAGAGCCTCGTGCAGGTCCTTCTCGGCTTGTGTGTAATCGCCAGCATCCACTTCACTGGCAGCCTTCAGCCGAAGAAATTCCGGGCGCTCCGGGCCTCCAACATCGAGCTTTTCCAGCAGCGCCCGCGCTTCCTCAGCTTCACGTACCGATTTGTCGGTGTTGCCTGCATCTCTGTCCAGTTGTGCCAGGTCAAGCCTCAACGCGATTGGGTAGAGCACTCCTTCCGGCACGGATGCAGGAAGTGACGCAACCGCCAGTTCGTATTCGTGAATCGCAGATTTGTCGTCGTGCTGAGCATGACTAATCGCTCCACGAATCGCGTGCATGCGATATTGGTTTGGATCAGCTGACTCAACTCTCTTTAACAGTGTCTCGGCGCGATCGTAATGCTTCGCATTGACCAACGCTTGTGCTGCGCTTAACTGCAGATCGATCTGTTTTGGAGCCAGATCCGCCGCTCTGACGAGTGTCTCGGCGGCCTCGTTTCTCTTGCCGGCTAGCTCGTAGGTGTAGCCCAATTCAGCCAGATACGACGGGGCATTAGAAGGAACCGACTTTAAAGTGTCGATAGCCTGGTCATATTGCCCTGAGTCTCGATAATAGGATGCTACCGCCCGTGCAACATCGGGATCCCGCGGCGCCGTTTTGCGAGCGCGTTCCAACAGGTCTTTGGCTCTAGCTTTGTCACCAGTGCGCTCGTAAGCACGCGCCATCAGCAGCTCGTTTCGAGCCGAAGGGTGGATGGACTCCGCTCGCTCCAAATAGGTCAAGGCGAGTTTCGGATCCGAGGTCAGCGCCAGTTCTCCGGCCAAGCGCAAGTCGGCGTCGTTTTTCGGATTGGCGGCAATGACCGCCTTCAATGTTTCCTGGGCTTCCTGATTTCGCCCCATCTTCGCGTAGGTCTGGGCGAGCCCGGACAGGCCCTCGATCGAGGAGGGACGCCCTTGCAATCCTTGCTTGTACGCGTCGACGGAGCTGGAGTAGTCCCCCGACATGCGCGCGGCGTATCCGAATAAGAACCACAGGTCAGCGTTTTGCGGCGCAGAGCGTGCAGCTCTCGACGCATACGAAGTCGCTGCACGATAGTCATTCTTCTGTAGCGCCTCGCGGGCAGCTCGCGCCTCGCGGGCAACTTCGATGCTCGTCCCCCAGCCCATGCCCGACTCCGCGGACTGCGGGCGCCGATTTGCCTTTTGCCCCGGTTGGTTGTGCGAGGGGCTGGTACTTTGGGGTCCAACTTCGAATGTCTGACCCGAAAGGGTGACCCAGGCCCCTACGACCACCGCCATCAAGAGGCACACTCGCCTTTTCGGGCTTTTCTGAGATTCGGACAAAGCTCGCAAGTCGCTCCCGTGAAGCATGTAGTCCAGCGACCTTCAGATGCTTCGATATCGCTGAGCGGTTGGACCGAGGCAGGTCGCGGACCCGACTTTTGATCCAACCTTTACCGTACTCCCCGGAATCCAAGGAATGCTTCAGAGGAACGTATTTTGAGGAGCCCTAGGCATTGACTTCAGGTAGCAGCTATCTGCGGCAACCGATTCCGCTCGCTTTGATCGTCCTGGTTGCAGTGGTCATTCATGGGCCCTTGCTCTTGATGGAACTTCCCGCATCCACCTCCTATGACGCGAACCTGCACATGTTTTTCGCTTCGCACTATGCGCAGCACTGGTTCAATCCCTGGAACGAGAAGTGGTTTGCCGGATTCTCCCAGACTACTTACCCCCCGCTGACGCACCAGTGGATCGCTCTACTTTCGCATCTTGTCGGCCTTACTGAAGCCTTTATGCTCGTCCAACTGGTGGCCATCATCTTGCTCGCCGTAGGCACGTGGCGGTTCGCGCGGTTATGGGTGGATGAGCGAGCGGCCAGCCTGGCGGCGTTGCTTTCGGTATTTGCGGGTACTGTCTCCTTTCTAGTTTATTCAGCAGGCCAACTGCCGACCACGATGTCGGCGCCGTTGTATCTGCTGGCTCTTCCCTACTTCTACGAATGGTCGCGTCTCGGTTCGGGCAGAGCTTTCCTGAAAGGCATCGTCCTGGCCTTGGCCGCCGCCTCGGCTCACCACGTTACGCTGCTTTTCGGGTCGGTTCTGTTCGCGGCTCCGGTGCTGTGGCTTGCATGGACAGACGCGCGTGCGGAAGGACGCAGCGGCTCCGCAGTCGTGGCACGCGCGGCCGGCTTCGTGATCCTCACCGTTGTCGGGGTCGGCGTAGTCCTCCTTCCTTACTGGATAGCGATTATCCGGCACCCGATCGAGCAGATGCCGATTCCCCACGCCAGCCGCGCGAACTACCTGGTCCATTGGATCTATGGAGTGAATTACTTCGTGATCCCCTATGGAGCGATGATCCTGGCTCTGCCTTTTATCATCTTTCGCGGGGCATCGGTCCCGAGGCTCCGTGTACTCCTCCTCGCGTTTTGGGTGGCTTTTATCCTCGCTTTGGGTGGGACCACACCCATACCGAAGCTGATTTTTGGTCGCGCTTTCGAGATTCTGACCTTCGAGCGATTCACGCTATGGGCGACACTGCTGGCGCTCCCGATCGTCGGGTTGCTCGTGGAAGATATCCTGGAGCGATTCCGAGCGGCGGGCGCGTTCGCGGTGGCTACAGCTGCCGTTCTTACGCTTTCACTCACCCTCGGCTGGTTAACTTGGAGCCCATTCCGCACGACCAGCTCCCTGAATGTCGATGCGGTCATTAACTTCCTCAACCGGGATGGCCACGATCAATATCGATATCTCACCCTCGGGTTTGGCAATGCGCTCTCGAAAGTCTCGACGTACGCGAACGCCAACAGCGTCGACGGAGAATACAACTCTGCTCGCTTGTTGCCGGAAATGACTCGCTTCGGATCAGCCCAGCTGACCAGTGCAAAGTTTTTCGGCACGGCCGGTATGGACTCACTGCGCGAGATGCTGTTGCATGCCAATCGCTATGGCTTGAAGTTCATTTTTGTGCACGACCCTTACTACAATCCCCTGCTCGTGTTTTCCGGGTGGCGGCAAGTGGAAACGTACGATTCCGGTGCAATTACAGCTTGGGTGAAAGACGACGCTCCCCCCGCTAAAAAGATCGTTTCCGACACGGTGCCAGCTCCATGGGAAGGCCTGCTTTGGGGCATTCTCCCGATCGGCAGCAGCATCCTGGCGATTCTCTTTGCATTGTTGCTTCCCGAAACTGCCCGTATGCGCGGGGAGTTGGTGACTATGCCCTCCTACGCGGATGAACACGTGTATGCGAATGAGGTGCAGTCGTGAAGACGATCTTCGCTCTAGCCCTCATCATCGCAACAGCGGTCCTGCTGGCAGCGGGTTGGGTACAGGCTGGGGGCATGAAACTTCGCGCAGAGCGGTCTGCCGCGACTCCGGAAGAGGCTGTTCATGCGCTGATGGCTGATATTCAGGCTCACAATTGGGATCACGCGTATGCTCTGCTGGATCACGCCAATGACTTGCAGCAAGCGGACTTCGTTCGCGAAGTTGCGGGAAGCGATGGCAGCCTCCGTACATACTCCTCTCTTCAGACCTACGAAATCTGGCCCGTTCACGTTGAAGCGAGCCATGCAACGATACGCGTGAGGATGAATTGGTCGAGCGCTGTTGGTTCGCTCGATGAGGTCCGGGATCTCTCCGTCGTGCAGGATGGAAGCGTCGGGCGAGTTGTTTGGCCGAAACCGAACTTCGCCAATGTTCCGCTGCAAGTGTTGCCCGTGAACTACCTCCGCTGGGACGTCATCGGACGTAGGTCCGACGATTGGGGAGCGGGTTCGGTCGACACTCCGCAGGTCCGCATCATCTCGATGAATGCAGTGGAACGTCCCACGGGTATTGTGATCCTGGGCGAAGTCGAAAACGAGGATACGGTTCCGGCTTATCTAAATGTCAGTGCCACTTTGCTGAAGGCAGACGGTTCGCAATTGGCGCAGCAGGACACGTTCGACGCAATCGCGCACAGCCTGTTGCCGAAGCAGGTCTCGCCTTACCGCATCGACTTTCCGGGATACCGATTGCAAGACGTTAAAAGCGTCCGCATGGATGCGCGGCCATTGCTTGTGCCCGCGAGCGCAGATCCGGTGGTCGCCATCGAGAATCAAAACATCATCAAGGATGCGCTGGGACGTTCGATTTTGAAGGGTTCCCTGCTGAACCAGAGCGGGCAAGTCGTGAACATCGCGCAGGTGCTTGGGGCGTTTTATGACTCGAGTGGGAAGGTGATCTGGGTGTCCGACGGATACGTCGACCAGGCTTTGATGCCACAGGGCCCAGTTCCGTTTGCGCTCGACATCCCTCCCGACGTTGCTACGCGAGTTCATAGCTATCACGTCGTCGTGAATCATTACGCAGCGCCGAGTGTCTAGGCCTATGCGCAGAATTCTTCTCATATGGTGTTTGATGATCGGGGGCTTCGCGCTCTCGATGAGGGCACAGGAGGTCGAGCTTCGCGCGCCATCAAAAGTCATAGCTGGCGCGGGTTTCGCTATCGCAACTACCGGGCATGGGTCTGCGACGTTCTATCTGGTAGGACCGAATCGGGCGCTCAAGCGAACGATTCAACTGGGCCAGGAGATCACGATTTCCGGGAACGACGTGGCAGTTTCGGGTTTGTACCAGGCAATCGCATGTGGATCTCCTTGCGCGAACACGACGTTTCAGGTGTTGCCGTCGGCGCCTGCGCGGCTCAGCTTCTTGCTTCACCCATCAAGAGTGCCCGTTTCGAGCGGGAATGCCATCAACGCAACAACATTCGTATTCGACCGCTTTCACAACACCGTACTGAAGTCGGCGAAGGTCGACTTTCACGTTTCTTTACCGGATGGGCCCACGATGACCCGTACCGGCCAGACAACTCGCGGAATCACTTGGTTCGAAATGGGGTCAACCGCGAAACAAGGGCGCCTTCAGATCATCGCCGCGATTGGCGAAACAGCCGAGCCACGCGTCATCCAGCAGGTCGCATCCGACGCTTGCGGCCTGCGAATGACGGCCGTCCCCGCGGGACGCTACGTGAAGCTTGAAACCTCTGCCATCCGTGACTGTGCGGGAAATCCTCTGCCCGACGGAACGATCGTGTCATTCACAAAGACTGACAATGCCGGTCGAAGTACGATCGATACGCCAATCAAGAAGGAGAAAGCGACGGCGCAATTTGAGCTGACCGGCCGAGCCCGTATCTCGGTCGCCTGCGGAGTAGCGTTGGGAAACGAATTGGAAGTAGGAGGACGGCCATGAAACCGTTGATCCTAGCGTCCACCTTGTTCGCAAGCGCGTGCCTTCTGGTCGCTCATCTGCGCGACACATCTATCGAAGTGAGGGCAGCGTCCTTACCCAAGGTAATCCTCAATGCGGAGTCAATCACGCCACGCGCCATCGAACAACGCACCGGCGAGATGGTCACACACAATTACGCGCAAGCCTGGCAGGACATGGCAGCGTGTGTCGAGACAAATCGGACAGACTTGGTCAATGATTACTTCACAGGCGAGGCAAAGGCCCGCCTGACCCATCTCATTTCCGATCAACGAAAGAGTGGCCTTCGGACTCATTACGAGGATCGCGGGCATGAAGTGAAGGCTGTCTTTTATTCGGCCGACGGAGGCGAGATACAGTTGGAGGATCGTGCCCAGGTAGAGGTACAGATCTTCGATGGTCAGAAGATGATTTATTCTTCCGCCTCTCCGCGAAAGTATCTTGTGCTCATGACTCCAGGCGCGGACCGATGGTATGTGAGATCGCTGGAGTCGGTTGGGGATGAGACATTCTGAGCGGGCCCGACCGATTGACCAACCTTGCGGCCCAGAAACCTCATCGTAGAGTTTCGCGATGAGAGTCTACCAAGGGATCCTTTTATGCACTATGCTGTGGGCAAGTTCTGTCCCGCGGTCATGCGATCATCGTGCGCGCGATCGGTCCCTGCAAGAGCTGGCACACAATGAAAAAAGCCCTAAGGTCGTTGCCGCCTTCCAGCCCTGGTTCGGCGATCCCGATCACATTCGGATCGATTACACCAGCAACGATCCCTCTGTAATTCACAGACAGATTCGGCAGGCGAAAAATCTGGGGATTTATGCGTTCGCCGTGGATTGGTATGGCTCGCGACACCCCTTCCTCGATCGAAGCTACGCGATCATCCAGCAAATCGCGAGCCAGGAACACTTCCACGTCGCGCTGATGTACGACGAAACCGAGGAAAACAACGGGCACGCGACAGAAGATGCGCTTGACGCATTTGACATGGCTTACAAGCGCTATATCGGCCCAGGGGCTCCTGGGCGGGACGCGTACCTTCTCTATCAGGGCAGGCCTGTGATTTTCATTTTCCCAAAACGAGGCAGCACGGATTGGAACCAGGTACGCCAGATGGTAAGCCGCTGGGAGGCTTCGCCAGTCCTTATATATAAGGATGAACCACCTCCACAGTACGCGACTGCGTTTGACGGCCAGTATGCCTGGGTGCACCCGGGACCCGAAGGTTGGTCCGGCGACGGAAAGGAGTGGGGCGAGGAGTACCTTGAAGCTTTCTACAAGAGGATGGCGAAACATTCCGACCAAATCGCGATCGGCACGATATGGCCGGGATTCGATGATACCCGGGCGTCCTGGAGCCTGAATCGCCACATCGACACGCGCTGCGGTAAAACGCTTGAAGATACTCTACGAGTATTCGAGAAAAATGATGACCCGGCGCATCCCATGCCCTTCTTGTTGATCGCAACCTGGAACGACTACGAGGAAGGAACCGAAATCGAAAATGGCGTGGCCCGTTGCGGTGCTTTGTCAACTCCGCACTCTTGAGAGTTAGAAACCGATGACGGCTAATTTGTCGAACTCGAGGATTTTCGACGCGCTTGGCACGCTATTGGTCGCGCCTCAGGATCGCACGTCTCTTGAAGGCATCTGGTTCGCACGAGACTTGGAGTACGTTTCGAAACTAAGCCCAGAACAGTTCCAAGATTTGCTGGCCCAAGCCGAAAAACAGAGGGTCCTGCGGCGGCTTCTCGAAGTCCTTCAAGCGCATTTACGTAAAACAACCCAGGAACGTGCCATTTCAGAAATCATTGAGGTAGCGCTCGCGAAAGAAGAGGATCGGGTGCGGACATGCCTCACCTGCCTCAATGAGATTGTCACCAGGTTCGAGCAACGCGGTGACCGAATCGCGGTTATGAAAACGCTGGATCACTGGCCCGACACGGGTAGCGACCTCGACTTATTGGTCAACGCGGAACAGCCCGAGGTATGCGAGATCTTCGAAAATGAATTTCATGCAGTGAGGCAGAGACCGAGTTGGGGTGACAAGCTCGCCCACAAAGTTAACTTTCGCATACTCGGGCTTGCAGAGCTTGTTGAAGTCCATGTCGGATGTCTCGGTCAGACGGGCGAACATAAAGCACTGGCTGCTGGAGTATTGTCTCGTCTCGTAAGGGTGACCTACGATCGGTATTCGTTTCCAGTGCCCATTCCGGAAGACAAGATCGTTATCGCGACGCTGCAGCGAATGTATCGGCACTATTACATACGCTTGACGGACATCGTCAACATCTTCGGCCTGATGACCAGGGGAGTGCTTGATTTCCAGCGTCTTCAAGAGATCGCAGAGGCCGCTTCCGTTTGGGAGGGGGTGGCGACGTTGCTGATCGTCGTGCAACAGTACGGTCTGAAATATGGGGGCGGTGCGATCACGCTGCCACAGAGTGTTCAGACGGCAGCTCAGTTCTCGGCAGAAAAGACTTACCTCGGCCAGAGCTTCGTTCGAGTGCCACTCGTCCCGCAGGCAGCCAATCTTTTTTTTCGACAATTCGCCGGCAACGGCTTGAAGCACAACCCGGGGGCAATGATGCGACTCAGCCTGCTTCCTCTGCTTGCAACCGCAGCCTTTGTCAGTTTTCGTGTGACAGGAAACGACAAGGGCGTTTGGTAACAACGTTCCTGATCCCAATTGCGCAAGAAACTTCATACAGGAAAATTGATTCATACCGGGCGCCCCCTACGAAATCGCCAAGGGGCAGAGTACGGTGTGTACTCGATGCGCTCGTGATCGATGCCACCTTACACTCTCCATAGTGCACCTGAAGTGGAGGTGCAGGCCACGAGGTCAAACGATGGAGCAGGTGAAGGTGCATAGCGGGTTCCCGCGAACGGTACCGATTGGCACTTTTCAGGCACCTCAACGAGTTGCAACGACGCGGGTCATAGCGACCTCGCCTCCAACTCTGTTTCGAGCGCCTGTGCCTGGAGGATCGTGGGGCTACGTCGATTCGCGCAAACGCAGCATAAAAGCCTCGGTTGTGCTACACATTGCCGCCGTGATTGGGGCCGTCGTTTTATCTCTTACTGCCCGTGAGGTTGTAACATCGAAATCTTCGCTCGAGCATGTAACGTTGATTGCTCCTGCCAAAGATGTTTACATGCTGCCGCCGGCCAAACAGGAAGCAGGCGGTGGTGGTGGTGGTGGCGAACGAGCCAAGATCGAGGCGCCCCAAGGTCGTCTGCCAAAAGTCAGCATGGAGCAGCAGATTGTGCCACCGACTATTGTTGTTCGCAACGAACATCCCAAACTTACTGCTGAGCCCACCGTCGTGGCGCCACCCACTGTTCAACTTGCCAGCAAAATGCCAAACCTAGGTGATCCTGCTGCGCCAGCACTTCCCACTGCGGCTTTCACTAACGGGACTGGATCAGGAGGGGGCATCGGCTCCGGAGCGGGCGGAGGCGTCGGCAAAGGCGCGGGGCCCGGAGTCGGCGAGGGTCATGGCGGTGGAATAGGCGGGGGTGTGTTTCGTGTTGGCGGCGGAGTACTAGCTCCCCGTCCGCTTTCAACGCCCGACCCGCAATACACCGATCAGGCTCGGAAGGCGAAGGTTGAAGGTACCTGTGTTCTCGCGATGATCGTCGGCCCCGACGGGAAACCGCGTGACATTCGTGTTCAACGCGGGATCGGCATGGGTCTTGACCAAAAAGCCATTGAGGCGGTCCAGCAGTGGCGCTTTGATCCGGCCACCAAAGACGGGCGTCCTGTCGCCGTGCAGATCAGCGTAGAGGTGAGTTTCAAACTGTATTAAGGCTTTTGCTTCATTGCATGATGGGGCATCTAGCTTCGGGATAACCGTTGAACGAGTCCCCGCGATGTCGGCCGAAGCAAACGATGAGCGGAGTCCGCTGATTGGCCTGAAAGCGTCCCCAGCCACCTGAAAGACATGTAAGATTGCGGTTGTGTGGGCCTTCTCGGAGAGTCGACGAGACGAACGCTCGAACGTGCCGCGTACCGTCTTAACACTTGGCGCTTTGCTTCTGATTGCAGCGTCTACGCCATCCCTCCCGCAACAGCAGGCTCCGTCGACTCCCACTTCTTCGGAAATTGTGCAGTTTCTGAGCCGGACCGTTGATTGGTATCGGCAGACACAACAGGAACAGCACATCGCCACCGAACCCAGCGAACTCGGATTCGTTGCCGATAATCGCCGCACCGCTACCCAAGTCGTGAGGTTGGCCTTCGATTTCGCTCGACAGCACGAAGAAGAACTTGCAAAACGCAGCCGGATCAATACATCGGGTAATCCGACCAGTGCGGGTTCGCAGTACCAGAGTCTCGCGACCAACGCGGCTGCGGCCGATCAACTGGTGCAGCAAACGCAGTCTGAAGTCGATGTGCTGAAGCAGAAGCTGGAGCACGCGCCTCCATCCAAGCGAGGACAATTACAGGACCAGATTGCGGAAACCCAAAGCGAGCTTGCACTCTTCCAGGCTCGCCAGCAGGCCCTGCATGGCATGCTCGAGTTCGCAAGCGGTGCAGCAACGGGTGGCGGAGCAACAAGCCTCCGAGCGCAAATCGAGGAGCTCGCCCATGCGGTGCCCGCCGCAGCGAGCGGCATGGGCACGGTCGAGAACACTTCGGGGGCGGATCAGCAGCAGCAAACGAAAACACCGGACATTTCTATAAAGGCGCCGCCTTCCGGAATGTGGGCTTTGGCCGCCGATGTTTTCCGTCTGTCGAGCAAACGTAATTCGCTGTCGAACGAGTTGCGTTCGACGGATGCGCTCCAACATGACTCGGCACAGTTGCGTGCTCCTTTTGTCAGCCGTCTGAAACAGTTGATCCAGAGCGGGAATCAACTCGCCCAGCAGGCCGACACGAGTAACCAAAGCGGCCTTCTGCAGGAAAAACAGCAACTCGACGCTCTTACCGCGGAGTTCAGGCAGGTTTCCGGCGCGGTAGCTTCTCTGGCCAAGCAGAACATACTCCTCGGCCTTTATAAGAACAGCCTCGACAACTGGCAGGTCGAAGTCGGAGCCGAAATCATGGAGCGTCTCAAGAGTCTGCTCCTCCGAGTCTTCGGCTTATTGATCGCTCTCGGCGTAGTGCTGATCATCGGAGAGATTTGGCGCCGTACTATCTTCCGTTACGTACACGACCCACGCCGCCGTTACCAGTTCCTGCTGATGAGGCGAATTGTTCTGTGGATTGCCATCGCGCTCGTTCTCATCTTTGCTTTTGTCACTGAGATCGGTGCGGTGGCAACATTCGCGGGCCTCATCACAGCTGGTGTTGCCGTTGCGCTACAGAATGTGATCGTTTCGATCGTCGGCTATTTCTTTTTGATCGGAAAATACGGTATTCGAGTTGGAGACCGGGTACAGGTGGGCGGAGTCAGTGGTGAAGTGGTTGATATCGGCCTGGTGCGCTTTCATCTGCTCGAATTGAGCGACGGCGCGACCGACGCGGAGCCAACCGGACGAGTGGTCGCGTTTTCCAATTCCGTTGTCTTTCAGTCAACAGCCGGACTATTCAAGCAGCTTCCGGGAATTAACTTTAGCTGGCGGGAACTCGTGCTCAAGTTTGCTCCGGACAGCGACTTTCACACTCTCCGCGATCGCGTGCACAAGGCCATTGATACGGCTTATTCCGATTATCGAGACAGTCTGGATTCCCAACGTCGACGCATGGAGATGAGTTTGTCCTCATTTTCGGCAGCTGAGTTAAAACCCCGGGTGCGTATTCACTTTACGACTTCAGCCATTGAAGTCATAGTTCGCTTCCCGGTAGTGCTGGACAAGGCGGGAGAAATCGACGAGCGAATCGTTGGCGAGATCTTCGCAGCCATCGCCCACGAACCGAAACTCAAGCTGCTGAATGCGGAACTGCCGGCGAAGGCGGCGTCCTAGGCGCGGTGAAATTCTACTAGGAAGTTCTACGAGAAAGAGAGGTCTGTCTCGGCTGCCATCTGGTTTGAAAAGCGAGCCGTCGACAAACCTCCCAACCTACGCCGACTTTAGTCTCTTAGCTCCCTTACTCACCTTGCTTTTCCTGCGCGACCTCGCGTGCGTACTTGCGAACCGTCGCCAGGAAGGTGCTGGCGCTGGCGGGCGCCGCCACCTGACCAGAAAGGATCGTTTGAAACGGCAGCATTTTCCCGTCATACAGTAATGCCGTCTCGTCCCTGTCCTGCTTGATTGAAGCGCCATTCAAATCGATACCCGCAAATGCGCCCCGTGACCTGGAATAAGTCAAGACTTCTGCTTTCATCTTCCAATCGGTATCGCCGGCGACCTGGCGTCCAACCGGACCCGCCGCCCCGGACGCCTCGGCGCCGATCTTGAACTTGCTCGAAAGCAAGTGATCCATTCCTCGCTGGTTCATGACAAGCATGACCAGATCCGTCGCCTCTCCTCCAATTTGCAGGCCCCAGCTTCCACCGGTGATCGTGATGGGGGCAGGCGCGCTCCATCCATGTGTCGTACGGCACGTCGCAACGCCCTTCCCATGCCGTCCGCCGATTCCGACAGCAATGTTTATCATCGAAGGGACGACGGCAATGCACTTTGCATCGGCCAGAATATCTTTCGGAATGCCCTTGTCCGGCGTCCCCATAATTTCGTCGAGAACACCAGCGGCATTGTTCATCCGCTTCACGATGTCGGTGTTCGCATCTTTGGTCTTCGTGTCAAATTTCGCGGTGTTGTCCTTCCCTTTGCTATCAACTTGGCCTTCTTGCCTGGCCGCCGTGGAGTCCGAACCCGGGCTCGTTGTTGCGGGCTGATCGTTTTGCGCCCAGGTACAAGGCGCGAGCAGAGCGATCGCAACACCCGCACTCAGCAACCACCTCGAAACAGTTGAATGGTCGTTCATCACACTCTCCTCCGGAACCTGTGTCAGTCTCAAACCCTGATTCCTGAGTCTCGAGTATCGGTCCTACCTTCGTCTGCTCCCATCCAGTGCCTTTTGTATTGGGGTTCCTAAGTTGCTGGATATACGTGATGCACACGCCCCGCATCTACGCTCATCCACTACACGCTTCGCCGTATTGAAGAGATAGGCCCGCTAAAACACTCTACGGTATGTGGCCCCCGCTGGCTCGACGTACTGTGAAGCCACATGCTTCCGGATTGCTGCCGCGGGCCGTCCATTTTCCCCCGCGTCTTTGTAGTAATTACAGCCACCCGGCAACATCTCTAAGGTAAGCGACCGATGGTGCGGTCCATCGCAACCCCCGTAGCATCGCAACGTCGCGAGACTGAACGGCGCGACCAATCATGCGCGGGCTGGGAACGGCCTGTCGCAACCTGCAAAAGGGGCGGATCAATGAACTCACTAACCTCAAGAAGCAAGACCAGGCTGATGTTGTCGATTTTTGGAATCACGCTGCTTGGCACAATAGCTCTCGGCATTGGTTGCAACAAGACGAATGCCTCATACAAAGACTCTGTCAAAAGCTCACTCGAGCAAGCGGACCTGAAAGACGTGAACGTAAGCGAAGACTCCACCAAGAACACGATCACTCTTAGCGGCGCCTTGCACTCCGACGATGCGAAGAGTCGCGCGGGGAGCATTGCTCAGGCAAACGCTGGTCCTCGCGTTGTCGCGAATGAAATCAGCGTAGAGCCGGTCGGGAACGAAGGGCAGGCGCGAAAAGTGGAGTCGAATCTCGATGATGGGATCGAAAACAACTGCAAGGCCAGTTTGACCTCAAAGGGATTGGATAAGCAGCACATCAGTTGCAGTGCGAAGAACGGTGTCCTCACTTTGAAAGGCTCGGTGAAGACTCCTGGCGCACGGAAGACTGCCGAAGAACTAGCGCAGAACGTCCCGAATGTTCAGCAGGTCGTGAACGAGATCCAGGTGCGCTAGGTTGGAGTCTAGTATCGCTCACAAATTAAATGTCAAAGACGCGAAAAGCCGTTGGCTCTGGTTGTCGTTGTAATAGTGTGATCGCAACGTTGTGCACGGGTATTCCAGCGATGGTCTGCCCGTCCAGCGTTCCATTGTGGGCGTGGCCGTGCACCACAAGGTTAGCTCCGTGGCGGTCGATCACTTCTGCCAGCCGCGATGTTCCAAGGAAGGGCACAATCTCGGGAAACTCGCCACGTACAGTCTCAGCGATTGGCGAATAGTGCAACACCACGACACGTTTTGGTGTCCTCAGCTGCGATAACCCACGCTCGAGCTTTAATGCCTCGTCGATCGAGGCGCGCACAAACACTTTGATCTCCGGCTCGCCGAAGGCGGTCAATACTCCTCTTCCAAAACCTCCAACAAACCCCTTGGTTCCGGCGAAGCCGATGCCGTCCCGCTCGTAAGCGCTCCCGTCCAATACCTTGATCCCTGCTGCAGTCATCATCTGCATGAGTTCCTGCTCTCGCCCGCTTTCGTAGTCGTGATTACCGAGAACTGCAATCGTTGGGACGCGAATCCGAACCAGCGCGTTCAGCAGAGGATCCATTTCGCTCGGCTGCCCGTAGTTAGTGAGGTCGCCGGCAAGCAGCAGCACGTCGGCTTCGTCGCGAACTTTACTCAGTTGATCGCGAAGGGCCGCCTGATTGGAGGGTGAAAAGTGGAGATCGGCGGTGGCTGCAAGCCTCATGCATCTCACGCGATCTTCATTCGGCGTTGTTGGTGTTCAGGCAGAAGGTTTTCGAGGCCCCACTCTTCAACGTCGATGGCGAACATGGCATCATCTACCAGGCTACCGCGAAACTTTCCGCCACCCTCCCGTGAATTGAGTACTAGCTCTGAAAACCTGGTAAGAAGGTCGCGCCACACAGATTGAGGCACGAATTTGCTATGCGCAGGGTAAACGTAGCGAAAGAGTATCAGGTTCCAAAGCACCAACTCCCAATGCTCACCGGCTAATTCAAGAATTCGAGCCCACTCCAGCTTTCCATGCGTCGCATAGATGACGTGCGAAATATCGGCCCCGTCGAATCGTTCCCTGCGCGTTACAAAAAGCTTTGAAGCCAACAACTCTTCGGCCGCCAGCACACGTGTGGACACTCCAAGAACACTTGCGGGGTGTGCGCGATCAATCCATGACTGGTCCACCGTGATCACGCCATTACTCATGCCGGTAATTAGATCCACGAAGAAGCCGTCACGATGTACCTTCGCCAGCCAGATCGGATCGCAGACCTCGCATCGAAATCCCGCGTCTTCTAGGCTCTTGAGAGCGGCACGCGCTGCATCAGGGCTCAAGAAAATGTCGAGGTCCTTGGTCGATCGAAAGATGCCAGTATGCTTCTGGAGAGCAAAGGCTCCCGCAACGGCGTACTGTTGTCCTGCCTCTTCGAAGGACTGCAGCACCTCACGGAAGAGTGCGTGCTGGTCGGAAGGAATTTTCTCCGGCACCGAAGAGGTGGCAGCTACGGCTTCTTGCATCTTATCCCCGCGATTGCTCATAGTTCGTTTGGACCTCGTACGCCTCGATCGCACCCTGCGAATCGCTTGAGCTTTATCGCCCGCGGCTCCCACCTTCTACGAAGCCACTATGGATTGACCTTCAAAAGCATCAACGTACCACTCTCCAACTTGACGTTATTCTTTTCCGAAGTCAGCACCGATCCTTGGGCTGGCTGCGCAGCCGGTGCCAATTTTAGATTGGAGATACCCACGACTCCTTCCGTTTTCCCCGTGATTGGTTCATGTGTGTTTCCGCCCGTTTGTGAGGATGAATCGGGTGGCGAGCCCGCGCCCAGACCTGGAGCTTGTGGAGGCGGCGTTCCGGTGCCCATGCCACCTCGCGTACCGGTAGTCGGCGCTACGCCTCCACTGCTCGGCTGGGAAGCCGACGGGCCTGTTCCTTCGTTAGGTGCACTGTTGTTGCTACCACCATTGGCAACGGTGGACGAAATCACTGCCTGGATGGAAAGAGGCAATGGCATATTGCCACCACTCGTCATAACAGCGTGGTCGAAGGCGATGGCAACCTGCGACTCCTTCTGTTCCTTAGATCGCGGCTGAGCCTCCGTCACGTGCCCGAGAACTTTGGTGTCCTTGGGTAAAAGCACTTCCCCGCTATCGGTTTTGAGATCCATCGTCACCTTCGCTTCGACCGGATCGCCCGTTTTGGCTTTCTTGGCATCGATGCCTTTTGTTAGCTGCACCGGGATCACGCTCCCAGGAGCAAGGCGAGGCGTTCCCATGTGGTTCTCTGGAGTGGCAGATTGCGGCTGCGCATTCTGCTGGGACGCGCCATTTCCGCGGGAACTGGGTGCCTGTGGCCACGCGGTAGCACACAATGCAAGGGCTATAAGACAAGCAAAACTGAAGTTTCTCAGCATCAGCGTCTCCCTTCCGAACTTCCACAATGTGGCACAGTAGTTGGGGGTCAGATGCAGCGGTTAAGTGCTTGGGTTTGCAGGAAAGTCACACGAGCGCCGCAAGTTCGGAACGTACACTAACGGGACGCCCAAAAATCGGGACAAAATGGCAGATCAGCTTTCGAATTCTTGCTCCGGCCAAGCCTTCGAAATTGCGATTAAAGAAGACACTCCTTTGAGGACAATAATGAGACCGTCTCGTCGTCCACTATCGACATTGTTCTCCTCGCCATGCTGCCTGGAACCTCGCAAATATCGGTTAGCGAGGTATTTTAGGCGCATCCAAGCTCTTCTCGGTCCTCTTCGAGCGCGGTTCGCAACATCGAAATGAGCTCATTGCATCGATCGTCACTCTCAGCCGACAATGGTTCACAAATTTGCCTGACAAACTCTGGACCATGCACCGTCAACTCCTGAGACACGTTCCAAAATGCCGAAGAGCTTTTTCGAACCATCGGGTGGACTCAGTAGAACCTTAAAGACTGGCACGTATGAGATACACGCTTGTCCCTGGCCGGGTTCACATCATCGAAATTCTGATGTACCGGCGCATATCTGGGAGGGCATTCGCCAGAACGTATGCAGCGAAGAGAATTCCAGCTGTTCCAACGATATTTCTCATGGACAACCAAGTCGATTTCACGAGTCCTCCTCTGTAAGACTACTTCTAGACTATTCACAGCTTGAAGGACAAACCATAGGGATCGCACTGTAGAAGGTGCGCTTTACCGGCGTATTGGCCGCTTTCAAGGGGGTTTGCCCCAAGCAAAACAAATCCCGTGCCGCTCGGATGCAGCACGGTTATAGTCGGCAAGGGAACCTTCGGCAGGTTTCCCTACGGCCTAGGCTTTGGGGCCGTGTCTTTGTGCTCGGCCGCGATGGTCACTTCGACCTCTGCACCCTCTTTCAGACTGACTTCTTGGCCATTTCTGTCTAGTAGGGTGTTTTCGATGCGGATCTCTTTATAGAGTTCATCAGCGCCCTCCAAGGCGATTTCCGCCTTGTCAGGCTCGCTAGGGAAGGGCGATCGGATGATCTGCTCCACCGTCCCAGGAAGCGTAGTACTGGCCTTTTCTGCCATTCGCGTCTCCTCTTCTTTAGCGGTTTGTTGGCGCCAGTTTGGGCAGAAACTAGCTCGCGCCGGTAGGTCCACCGAAAACTAGAACGGATCGTAGTCCCTATTCAATACAGGACTTGCCTGAGGATCTGCCCTGGCTAAGACCACGCGCTTAGACTAGACGAGAAATGAAGTGCAAAATGCCGCGCTCAAGACCGAATTCGTATCGGGCGGCCTTCCTAAGACCTCTTGCTCTGAGCTTTTGAGTGTTCGATTCTTTTTGAAAGTAGCACTTTCGCGCGTTCCAATTCTGCCCGTCGTCTGCGGCTCAGTCCCTTGCCCGCCCGATTGATGAAATAATTTAGCATCCTCATTCCGGACGCCGGGCCTTTTGGAGAAACCTCGGAGGATGCCAGAGATCGGGCGATAGCAGTTGCACTTTTCGTGAACAGTCCGGCTGGCGGATGCGTGGAGTCCGTTTTCACGCTCGCCACCCAACGCCTCTTCTTCCCGTTCCCGGCCGCCTGAATGCTTCTCGTAGCCTTTTTGGTGTTTTTCGCGGTTCGCATAGAGAAAACTCCAAACTCAAGTTGAGCGTCTCCAAGTCTGGAGCAAATGTAGGCTGAGGACACCGCGGATGCCATCGAGTTTTTGCGGTAATACGCGTGCTTCGCTGGAACCTCTATCCTTTTGCTCGCCGGCCCACAGCGGCAACAACCCGCAGGACTATTCTGGCAAAACCTTCTCTATCTCGGATGCATCCACCATTCAGCCGATGGAGGGCTGCATGGGAAAGAAACGAGCGCTTGCGGACCCCTCACGTCTGAAACCATTCGACAAAGACAATAAAGACTTGCTCCGGGTCGTAATCGAAACACCGAAAGGCAGCCGAAACAAATTCGCGTTCAACCCTAGCCAACAGGTTTTTGAGCTCAGGAAGGTGCTGCCGGCAGGAATGGAGTTTCCCTATGATTTCGGCTTTGTTCCATCAACGCTTGCTCCAGATGGCGACCCCACAGATGTTTTAGTGCTGATGGATGAACCCGCATTTCCCGGTTGCGTGCTTCTGAGCCGGATCGTCGGAGCGATTGAAGGGGAGCAGTACGACAAGAAAAGCCGAGAACGCAACGATCGCATCATTGCGGTAGAAAAAGATGCTCACAGTTTTGCCAGCATCAAATCGATCGATGATCTTGGCAAGGAATTCGCGAACGAACTCGAAGAGTTCTTCACCAACTATCACCGGATGTGGCGTGAAGAATTTAAAGTACTCCGCTTGACTGGTCCAAAACGCGCCAGAAAGTTGGTTCGTTCGACCATGGTTTAGGCAGTGACGGCTTGTTCGCGATTTCATTTGGTTCTGATTAGAGCTCTATCGCTTCACCTGCAGTCATTCATCAACCTATTCAAGACGGTGCCGGTCTCGGCGTAGATTCCCTGAAACGCGAGGAAATATCTCCGACCAAAAAAAACTGGGGCTTCCCGGAGTAGATGAAGAGGAACCATCGAATAAGTCGAATGTCCATCCGGTTTCGACCCTATAGCGATTCCATTGATACCAGCACGATAATGGCTGGACCGTGCCCAAGCGGATTCTAGTTGTGGACGACAATCCTGCAATCCGTGGCGCGCTGCGGAGAATCCTCGAATTTAACGATCAATGGACAGTCTGCGGCGAAGCGGTTGATGGTCGCGACGGAGTGGAGAAAGCCGAACAGCTACGACCCGACCTGGTTGTTCTGGACCTGTCCATGCCTGTCATGAACGGTCTCGAGGCGTCGCGCATCCTACATCGGTCCATGCCCGACTTGCCCGTCATTCTCTGTTCGCTACACAGCGATGAAGTCCTGCACAGAGAGGCCTCAGCCGCTGGCGTAACTGCGGTTGTGTCCAAAGCTCACAATATGGAGACTCTCATTCAGAAGGCGCGGGAACTGCTCACCAGCTAGGTCTCTAATCGGCTTGCCAATCCGGAAATTTGAGAACTGCTCTTTCGTCGCATCGTCGAAAGCCTGGCGTTCCTCGGGCGTACTCTTGCCCTCGGATAGCGACTGCAGGCGTTCAAAAATGGCTGCTTCGACGGCGGCCACTTTTTGTTTTTAGCTTTTCGGGGTCGAGTTGGGGAATCCGGTCGAAGGCGAACGCGATTCCGGTCTGAAGGCGAACAGCATTCCGTTGTGATTCCGAACAGCATTCCGGTCTGAAGGCGAACACTGATTCCGGTGGGAAGGCGAACAGTTTTGATCGCCGAGCGGAATGGTGTTCGTCTTGGAGCGGAATGTTTTCCACAGATGAACAGGAGGGGTAGGGCGGCGCTGGACAATAACCCGGCAATGAAACTCCATTAATAAGGAGAACAGGGTGCCGGCCAGGAGAAAGTCCATGCGCAAGGTCAAAGAGGTACTGCGGTTACGGTTCGAGTTGGGCTTCGGGCAGCGGCAGATTGCCCGCAGTTGCGGAATGGGGCTGAGCACGGTCCACGAGTATCTGGAACGGGCAGTGGCGGCGGGAGTGGGATGGCCCTTGCCGGAAGGACTGGGGGAAGAAGCCCTGGAAGCCAAGCTGTTTGGGAACCAACCGGGGCCGGTCCGAGCGGTGCGGGAGCGGCCACAGCCGGACTGGAAGGCGATTTATGAGCAACTGCAACAGCATCGCCATCTGACGTTGCAGTTAGTGTGGGAAGAATACCGGCAGGCGCATCCCGAGGGATATCGCTACAGCTGGTTTTGCGAGCGCTATCAACAATGGCGGCAACGTCTGGATGTGGTGCTGCGCCAGAACCACAAGACCGGGGAGAAAATGTTCGTGGACTGGGCCGGGGCAACAATCCCGGTGTATGACGCCACGACCGGGCAAGCGTGGCCAGCCTGGCTTTTTGTTTCGGTGCTGGGAGCCAGTTCTTACACCTACGCAGAAGCGACTCGCGATCAGCAACTGGAAGCCTGGATCCAGGCGCACATCCGTGCGCTGGAATTTTTCGGTGGAGTGCCCACCCTAGTAGTACCGGATAACACCAAGACGGCCGTCACCCGGGCTTGTCGCTACGATCCGGATCTGAATCCCACCTATCAGGAGTTCGCGGTGCATTACGGGATGGGAGTGGTGCCCGCGCGTCCCTACCGGCCGCGGGACAAGGCCAAGGCCGAGAGCGGAGTGCAGGTATGTGAACGCTGGATCATAGCGGCGCTACGCAACCGAAAGTTCTTTAGCCTGCCAGAACTCAACCAAGCGATCCGCGAGTTGCTGGTGCGGCTGAACGAGCGTCCTTTCCGCAAGCGGGATGGATCGCGAGCTAGTGTGTTTCACGGCCTGGAGAAACCAGCTCTGGCAGCGTTACCGGCCGAGCGCTTCGACATGAGCCAGTGGTCGCGTGCCACTGTCAACATCGATTACCACATTGCCTTCGATGGGAACTTTTACAGCGTGCCGTACGCTCTGGTACAGCAGGTCGTGGAAGTCCGCTCCACGCCGACCACGGTGGAGATCTTTCACAAAGGCAACCGGATCACTTCCCACTTGCGCAGTCACGGGCGAGGTCAAGCCATCACACAGAACGAGCACCGTCCCAAGAGTCATCAGGCTCATCTGGAGTGGCCGCCATCACGGATGGTGAGCTGGGCACGCAGCATCGGTCCCAACACGGCCCAGTTGTTCGAACGAATCCTGAACGCGAAGCCGCACCCGGAGATGGGTTATCGCTCTTGTCTCGGCATCATTCGCCTGGCGCAGCAGTACTCGGCGCAACGCGTGGAAGCTGCGGCAGAACGGGCCTTAGTGGCCCAGGCTTGCCGCTATCAGAGCGTGAAGTCCATCTTGAAGAACTCGCTCGACACCGTGCCCTTATTACCTGCACCCCAACCCGGCTCTCCTCCTCTGACCCATGACAATGTCCGCGGTGCCAAGTACTTCGACCAAAGGGGGCCGACCTCATGCTGAACCAACCGATGATGGAAAAACTCCTGGCCATGCGCTGGCAAGGCATGGTCGAAGCTCTGAAGGCGCAGCAGGAAGATCGGTCCGTCCACGAGCTGAGTTTCCTGGAACGACTCTCTCTGCTGGTCGATCAACAATGGAACTGGCGTGAGAACCAGGCGCTGGTGCGCAGACTGAAAGCGGCCAAACTGAGAGGACCGGCCTGCGTGGAGGACATCGACTACCGGGCCGCACGTGGCCTGGACAAGACGGTGGTACGTGCTCTGGCTAAAGATTCCGCCTGGGTCCGCAATCACGAGAACATCTTCGTGATCGGACCTTGCGGCGTGGGCAAGAGCTTTATCGCTTTGGCCTTGGCACAGAAAGCCTGTCGCGACGGCCACTCCGCTCTCTGTCTGCGGGCCGCTGCTTTACTCCGGGATCTCGCCCTGGCCCGGGCCGACGGCAGCCTGCGCCACTTCCTGGCACGACTGAGTCGCATTGATGTTCTCGTCATCGATGACTGGGCCATGGCGCCGCTGACTGAGAATGAGCGACGTGAAGTCTGGGAGATCTGTGAGGACCGCTACCAAACTCGCTCCACCATCCTTACTTCCCAACTGCCGGTCTCGCGTTGGCACGAGCAGATCGGCGATCCTACCATCGCTGATGGCATCCTCGACCGTCTGGTGCACAACGCCCATCGCATCGAAATGCGCGGAGAGTCCATGCGCAAAAAACGTAATCCACCAACGGACGAAACCAAGGAGTGAATGCTTTCTTCTCCATCGAGGAAGCAAGGGAAAGGGGCGCTGCCCCTTTCCCCTGCACCCCAATCCCCGAACCAAGCCTTCGCTCCGCTCCGGACGCTTTCAGTTGACGATGGCGAACACTTCCTGCACAATCATCACGCCAGCGTCGCTTCGCTCCGACTGCTGTTCACCTTCACTCCGGAATGCCGTTCGCCTTCCCTCCGGAATCGATGTTCGCCTTCACCGGAATACCCAATGAGTTCGAGAAGCGTCTCGAACTGGTTTTTGCCAGTCGAATCGATCGAGATTTTCAGGCTTTAAGTTCGCCATCGTAATGTCCCCGATTTCGGCCGACAAAAAAAGAAAGTAGCTTTTGACTGAAGCTCTTCGCTCTGACCACCTTTCTCGTCCTCTCTTCGCTCGTTCTGCCGATAGTCGTGCAGCTTAGTCCGTCGGAAACAGTGGACGGATCACAAAAACGAGTGGGCGCAAATACGATGGCACGTCGGCGAAAGCACGGTGTTAGAAGTTGAACCGGGCGCCGAGTTGGAGGACGCGCGCCGCCAGCGCCGCGGAAATCGTACCGAAGTTTGAGTTGCCAATATTGTTGGAAATGTTATTAGGGTTCAGGTTTAGATTGTTGAATACATTGTAGGCGTCAAGGCGCAGTTCTAACCTTGCGTTCTCTCCAAGAACGGGCGCTTTCGGTAGGCCGAAGCTCTTCGCGATCGTAAGGTCGAGGTCCTTGTATCCCGGTAGAGTGAGCGAGTTGCGGGTCACGCCGGGAGACTGAGGCAGCGCCGTACCGGATGCGCTTCCGGAAAAGGCGGTATATGTGGGCGTTGAGAAATACGCGGAGGCATTTCCCTGAGTAGCGGTCAAAGGAAAATTCGAACTGTTGGGGAGTTCGAATGCCTTGTTGCTGGTGCTGCTGCCGGCGCCGCCCAAGGAGGCGGCAGGTAGCAACTGTCCATAGCCGCATTGTCCGCAATAGAGGCTTCCATTCTGAACACTCACAAAGGGCGTCCAAGGGAATCCGGAGTGCCAGTTAAAGATGCCGCTCAGCGACCAGCCGCCTGCGATCTTTTCGATCCAGCCATGGCTCCCGTGAAAGAAGACAGGCTGCCACATGCCGAATAACTTGAACGCATTGCTGATGTTGTAATCGGAGCGGCCATAATCGAGGTTGAGGGCGTACGGGTACGGTTGCTCCGTATAGGGCGCGGAACTGGTATCCATACTCTTGGACCAAGTGTATTGAGCATCCGCCATGAACTGGTGCGAGAACTGATGTTTTAATTCCGCGATCAAGGCATTGTAGTTCCCACGGCCGTTAGTATTCCAATTGTCCCCTCCGCCGATCTGCGCATTGAAGGGGTAGCCGAGGGTCGCAGGTACCGCGAGCGGATTCTCGTGGAAAAAGATGTCGCGCGATAGACTCCCCTGATAACCCAAGCTCATCACGTAGTTGTGGCCCAGATCGTACTGCATATCGAACGAGTAGTGATGGACGCGCATCGTGGGAAGCGTGCCCGGAAAGATTTGAACGCCAACCGGGCAGGAGACTGGGCAGCCCGGTGTCCCGGGTTGAGGAAGTCCATTTGGCCCGAGCGGAGAGATTATGTTCCCGTTGGCTGGAAAGCCGAAAAGGTTGTGCGGATTGTTCGAGACGGCATAGATAATGTTGGGGTTGATCGTCGCTGGCGAATTCGTGTCCCATCCTGGAGAAACGACCAGGCCCGGGTTGTTGCTGATGTTCGCGGAGATGGCGAGTTCTTCCTGGTTGTAGTTCAGTCCATAACCGCCGCGGAAGACGAGTCTGTTGTCGGCTTTACTCGGGCTCCAGGCAAAACCAATCTCCGGCCCGAAATTACCCTTTTGTGCATTCCACGAATTACCTTTCCTGACGACGAGGCCCGTCAAGTAGCTGGCCCCCGCGCCGGGTATTGCGCGAAACATGTTGTTCTGTTTGGAGTAGAGCGGACCGAAGTAGGACCAGCGCAAGCCGAGATTTAAAGTCAGATTGGGACGGACCTTGACGTCATCCTGGGCAAAGAAACCGAGGATGTTCTCTCGCTGATCCTGTCGAAGCGTGGTTGGGATGCCGGTATTGGGATCGAAGCTGCCAGACTCGTTTTTTGGGGCGTCATTGAGGAAGTCCCACAAGTTAAAGAAGTTGTAATGGGGCACGCCATTGAAGGGCTGATCCTGAAGGTAAGAGAGGCGAGTACCTTCACCGCCGAACTTAAGGGTATGCCGCCCAATAATTTTTGTGGCCACGTCTTTGAAGCTATATGTCCACTGATTGTAGATGCCTCCAACGCTCGGCCCGAATTGCGCTGGAGTAATGCTGCCGATTTGACCGATGTTGTCGACGGGAAGTCCAACCGGAGACTGCGGGTTAGAGCTAATTTCGTTGTAGCGCCAACCGGCAGCATTGCCACGAGCCTCGTTGAGAAGAGTGGGCGACAACGTGCGGTTCCATATTGCGGAGAATGCGTTATTCGTTTGGTCGTGGTGGAAGATGTCGTAGCCACGGTTGCCGTTGAAGTTTGTCCTGGTTAGGGGGACCCAGTAGATGGCAAAGCCGATGCGATCTTTGCCGGTGACATCGGCGTCGAGCCGGCCATTGTACTGGGCGGCCGAGAAGGTAGTCGGGTTCGACGTTATGTAGTTCGCAATATCGGGCGTGGTGCCGAAGGGACTGCCCGCCGTTCCGCAGCCCGTGCCGGCCCCGCCGCAGCCGGGATTGGTGACACTTGTCCATCCGAGGTCCTGCTTACCCAAGCCGACGGTCAGAGGAGTGCCGAGATTTAGCCCGCCTGAAACCGTGGCGCAGTTCACGCCTTCGGTCAGGCCGGCGCTCGCGCAGGTCGTGTTCGGGACAAGGCCGAGGTTAACGACGCCATTTTTCGGAAAACCGAGGTAAGTTGCGGCGATGCTTCCAGAAGGCGCGAGGGAGCCGAATTGGGAAGTATCGTACCAGCCACTTCCGATCTGGTTGGTATTCGGCTGGCGCACCGTCTCATAGGCAAAGAATGCAAAAATTTTATTCTTCCAGATAGGGCCACCGACGCTGCCGCCGAACTGATTGAACTTGCTGTTGTCCCTCACCGAGTGAGTGCCGGTGCCGAAGAACGGCTGATTGGCATTCAGGTTCGGTTGGTGAGTGAAGAAGAACAGGCTCCCATGGAAGTCATTGGTTCCGCTTCTGGATGTGATTTTCAGTTGTGCGCCGCTGAAGCGGCCATCCTCCGTATCATAGCTGTTCGTCAGGACCTTTACGTTTTCGACGGAGTCTTCCGACGGCGTGATGATGGTAGAGCCGCCCCAGACGGCGCTGGTGGTGCTGATACCGTCAATCGAAATACCATTGTTCTGAGCCTGGTTTCCATTGGAATAACCTTGGACAAGGTTTTCGGTCCTAAAGATTCCGGTCGATCCACCCGAGGGCGTGGGCGCACTCTGAGTCCCAGGAAGGTTGGATTCTTGGCCTCCACCGAATTGCGATCCGTCGGCAGACATGCCGGGAGCCAACTGCGCGAGTTTGAGGACGTCGCGTCCGAAGGAGGGCATGTGCTGGATCTGGTTCGAGGAGACGACGCCGTTGACGGAGGCGGTTTCGGTATCGAGCGCGGGTAACTCCGAAGCGTTGACGTTAACCGTCGTACCCACGTCTCCAAGGTCCAACTGAACGTCGATGGCGTTAGCCTGCTCTGGAATCAGTTGGAGGTTGTTGAGAATCTTTTTTTGGAAGCCTTTCGCTTCGACTTCGAGGCGGAAGGGAGCGGCCGCCAGCGCGTTGAAGTTGTATACCCCGGCGTCATTGCTCGTTCGCACCTGTTTTTCGCCGGTCGCGGGATTGGTCAGCGTAAGCGTGGCGCCCGGAACAACTGCGCCCGTGGGATCGGTAACCACGCCCTGAATGGACGTTCGATATTGAGCTTGTGCCATTGTGCTTATGAAGATTATGGCGACGGTCAACACGACGAGGCGAAGGAGGCTGGAACTACGCATTGAATCTCTCCTGATGAATGACGTCAGTTCTGAATTTTCGGCGCCGCGCCTGCCGAGAACACGTGGTACGCACGATGGCAGAACCTCCACTTCGGTGCGGAACGTGCCCGGAGACTAATTTCTATGAACTGCCTCCGGGAACGTATGAAAAGACAGAACGCAATCGGCATCGATAACACGTACATGGCGGGCGCGCCTCATCTGCGGGTAACAAGGGACTGCTGGAGTTCTTTTGTCTCGGGTGTTAGGCTGCGTGACCATAGGCGCGTTGCAGAAGTACCACTGTCTTAGCATTGACGACAACGAGTAAACCCTGTAGACGAATCCCTAAAACACCCGATTAAGGTTTCTCCATGGTTTATTCGCTCTGAAAATCCAAGATTTCGGATCAGTCACCTCGAAGTTCCGTAGGAAGAGTCGATAGGTGGTTCCCAACTGCACAATGCACGTACGCATCTGTGAGCGGTATTCTGCTAAACAACAGCGATGGCACGACAGATCACTGACAGGACGCCTTTGGTGGCGTCGTCCCGAAAGCTCACATTGAAAAGCGTTCGCGATCGTCTTGTATGGTTTTTTGTAGTGCTGCTAGTCTCGGCGTCATTAAACGCATTCGCAGCGGCCGATTATTACAACCACGTCGTTTTCGACAATAGTGTCACTAGCGACTACTACTATTACGGCGGTGGACGATCCGTATTTCCCAGCACGCTCCAGTTGCAGAGTGGCCAAATCCCTGTTGACACGAAAATCTTCTACACTCCTCCCAATGCCCTCCGGTTGCAGTGGCGCTCGGTGCCGGGCGGAAGTTGGGACGCAGAAGTGCGTATCCAGGACATTCGCAATCGCCGCGTCAACTTCATAGGTGACACCCTCTACGTATGGTGCTATTCACCTCAAGCCATCCCCGCCGCCGATCTGCCGTTAATCCAGCTTGAGGACGAGTCTCACGATTTCACAATTCCCATCAAGCTCGGCAACACTTCCCTGCCCGCGAAGCACTGGACGCAGTTCAAACTGTCGCTCTCGCTCTTTGCAACCGCGTCGGTCTATGACTTCGATCCTCATCGGCTGCACGGCGTTTACTTCTCGCAGAGCTCGACCGACGACGTCCCTCGAACGCTGTTTATCGACGAGATCAAAATCGACGATTCCAGCGCCTCGTCGCTTCCCGCGGACGAATCGACGCGTCCCGCCCCCCCAAAAACTGTGCGGGCCAAAGGCTATGATCGGCATGTAGATCTATCTTGGGAACCGGTTGCGGATGAAAATCTTCAAGGCTACATCATCTACCGATCGCTGACACACCGGCGTTTCCGCCCGATAGGAATTCAAGCCGCCGGTATGAATCGTTATATCGATTTCATCGGGCGGTCTGATCAGCAGGCGTCGTACATGGTGCGGAGCGTAGATCGCTCCTACCACGAGTCCGGGTTTTCCAACGAAGCCAGTGCCTCAACTCACCAGCTTTCCGATGATGAACTCCTCACGATGCTTCAAGAAGCTTGCTTTCGCTACTACTGGGAGGGCTCTCATCCCGTAACGGGTGTTCCGCTCGAGAACATCCCAGGAAACAGTCGCATCGTAGCGACGGGAGCATCCGGCTTCGGAATTATGGCCATCATCGTAGGTATCGACCGAGGCTTCATCACCCGTGAGCAAGGACTCCGCCGACTCACTGCCATCGTCAATTTCTTTGACAAAGCACCGCGATACCACGGGGCATTCCCCCACTTTCTGGATGGTGAAACGTCGGAAGGGGTCCCCGTCTTTGGAATGTTCGACGACGCGGGTGACCTGGTCGAGACGGCTTTTCTCATGGAGGGCTTGCTCGCGGCTCGCCAATATTTCGACGGCCAAAGCGCGGCTGAGCGATCCCTTCACTCGAAGATTACGCATCTCTGGGAATCGGTGGAGTGGGACTGGTACCAGGCAACGCCCCAAGAGGACGCTCTGGTCTGGCACTGGTCACCTCGGTGGTCCTGGTATATCAGTCATCGGCTCACCGGCTTCGACGAAACGATGATCGCCTATCTCCTGGCGATCGCGTCACCCACTCATCCCGTATCTCCCTCGCTGTATTACCGCGGATGGGCCGGACAATCTCCGGCTGCAGTCGCATACCGAAGTGGCTGGTCTGGAACAACAGACGGGGATCACTATGTGAATGGTCACACGTATTACGGAATCAAACTCGATGTGGGTGTTGGAACCGGAGGTCCACTCTTCTTTACGCAATATTCGTTCATGGGATTGGATCCGCAAGACGTTACCGATCGTTATACTAACTACTTCGAAAACAACCGCAATCTGGCTCGTATCAACCTCGCTTATTGCGTTGCAAACCCGGGACGCTACATTGGCTACGGGCCAGACAATTGGGGCCTCACCGCCAGCGATGATCATCTCGGCTATTCCGTTCACGCTCCTGTTCTGACGAGCGACAACGGCACGATCACTCCCACAGGAGCGCTTGCGTCTTTTCCCTATACGCCGGAAGCATCAATGGCGGCTCTCAAGCACTTCTACCGGGATTTGGGAGATCGCTTGTGGGGAGTTTACGGTCCGCGCGATGCATTTAATCTTGGCCGCAATTGGTTCTCCCCGATCTACATGGGTCTCGATGAGGCGCCTATCGTAGTCATGGTGGAAAATTATCGGTCGGGATTGATCTGGAAGCTGTTCATGTCGAATCCTGAGATCCAATCAATGTTGCCCAAGATCCACACGGACATCACCCAACCTCAGTCATCACCTTCACCGGGCACAAAGTAGCCTTTTCGCAGCGTTTTTAGGTCGTTGTCTTTCTGGGATTTAGCTCCCTAATGCTTCCCCGCTACAACGACGGCTGTTTTGAATTGAGGTCTTCTCCGTATGGCGTCACACGCCCCTGCACCATAATCTTTTCACGACGCACCATTGAACTAGGAGGAACTATGCTGTATTACGCGCTGGTCTTCTTGCTGATCGCACTGGTGGCGGGCTTCTTGGGTTTTGGAGGCATCGCATTCGCTGCCGCCGGGATCGCGAAGATTTTGTTCTACATTTTCGTCGTGCTTTTTCTCGTGAGCGTGGTGATGCACCTGTCGCGAGGTAGTGCACGCACCTAGGCCTGTACGTAAGGCCCTAGCAGGAAGCTCGAAGAGTTCGGAAGATGCGGCTGCTTCGTACAGAAGCGGCCGCATTTTCCGTGTCCGAACATAGCCACTCGATCAATGCAACTACTTGCCCGCGGATTCCGCCGAGTCGTTCCCACCGAGCCCGCAACACCCGAGGTTGCCAGCCCGTCGCAAGACCCAGAATTACTTCGTGGAACGATCAAGATTACGGCGGTGGCTCAGGTTGTCATCGCCACAGCCGCGGCTATCGGCCTCATTTATCTTTTAAAGGTCGTCCTGGTCACCGTTCTGTGTTCGATTCTGATCGCCTTCGCCCTCGATCCAATTGTCGTTTTGCTGGCGAAGATTCGTGTGCCAAGAGCTCTCGGCGCAGGCATCGCGCTCGCTATTTTCGTCGCTCTCATCCTCGCGACAGGAATCTTCTTCTACAATCGCGCACTCGATTTCGCGGAAGAGCTTCCCATGTACTCGACCACGATCCGTGACTATTTGCGAAAACTCGAGGACCAAGCCGACAAACTTGAGGCCAACACCCGCACCATGATCCCTGAGCGCAAGGGCAAACGTCCAATCGCGGTAGAAGTCCAGGAGGCCCCGGGCCTCACGAAGATCATCTCCTCCGGTGCGACGGAGTATGGCGACCTTGCCCTCGCCGCCGGATTCGTCCCGTTTCTGATCTATTTCATGCTGTCCTGGAAGTCTCACGTGCACTCCGCCACGCTACACATCTTTCCCAGCGAACAACGGCCCGCGGCTTATCGCACTATCGGCCGCATCTCCGAAATGGTACGCAGCTTTATTGTCGGTAATTTCATCGTTGGACTCCTAAATGCTGCTGCATCCACCGTCGTCTTCTGGTACGTGGGTCTTCCCTATTTTTATTTTCTCGGCATCATCAGCGCGTTTCTCGGTCTCATCCCTTATCTTGGTTTGTTCTTTGCACTTTTCGCGCCAGTCGCCGCTGGGATGGGAGCGCTTTCCAAGAGCCAGTTGCCCCTCGTAATCGCGACGGTCATTGTTCTCCACATCCTGGGCATGAACCTTTTGTATCCGAAGTTAATCGGTCGCCGGCTCCGATTGAATCCCCTCGCGGTCGCCCTCTCTCTTCTTTTTTGGGGATGGATATGGGGCGCGCTCGGCCTGATCTTGGCCGTTCCCTTGATGGCAAGTGCCAAAATCATCTTCGATTTCATTGAGCCACTGCGGGATGTTGCGCAATGGCTCGGCGACTAGGAAATCACGATGGCGGTATGACGGCGCCCAACCGTCTGATCGTAAAAAACACAAGTCCCGCTCACTGGCTTGTTGCGCGCAGGAGCGGGACTTTTCTTGCGGATAACCCTATTTACTGGTCGCCGTTACTTCACATGGATCGTTTTGCCATCCGGATCCAGGGTGCCTTTTATGCGCACCTTCTGACCCTCATATTTCTTGGCGAGTTCCTGCTGGTCGATGTCGTACGACGTCCCGTTCGCTGAATCCTGCAGCATGTACTTGTCACCTACCTTGGTGATCACTCCGGTGAAGACCTGGACGTCAGATTGTTGCGACGACCCCTGTGCCCCCGGGCCCTGCTGCCCGGGTTGCTGATTCGGCTGCTGCTGGCTGGGCGGCTGTTGGCCTGACTGTGAATCCGACTGTTGCGCGAATACTTGCGCTGTGAAAAAGCTCAATGCAAGGGCACCCGCTATCCACAGCAATTGGATCGGTTTCTTCATAGCATGTCTCCCAAGCGATCAATATCGCGTTCCCTCGATCAAAGCAGTTCGAAGACCAAAAATGACGGTTCTGTTCTCCAGTTAACACTCGATTCCCTTCGTCACTTCGTTTTCACGGGTTTACCATGGCATTAAGAATTCCCACAGCGAACTAGGGGTTAATCGAATGGACCATCTACGTGGATTCCCGTATTTGACGCTCGCCCATCTACGCAGCGAGTCGAATCCGAATGAGCAAAATTTGCTCTCTCACGCATTTGTTTACACCCTTCCCCTTCATTGGATTTCCGTGCTTCGTCCGTCTAAGACGGCGCCCCCACTCCCCACATTTCCATAGTAGAAATGACTGTTCGAAACAGTGCACTCGAGACACCCGTGGCGCATCTAATTCCGTAAGGAAAGGAGGCCCGATGGCGGTGTTTGATGAGACCTATCGAGTTATTGCCGTTGAGAGTCAGAGTCTGACTGTGCGGGGAACGATCAGCGGAGAAGTGATTACAATAGTGAACACAAATCCAGAAGTTCCGCTTAGCGAGAAAGAATACCCTTTGGGGCAACTGATCGCTTTGTCGGACCCATCCGCCTCCGCCGTCAACTGAAACCTGAAAACATTTAAATTTAGCAAAGCCTGGAATTGACAATGGAAGGAGAGCCGCGCTTATCTAAGCACGGAACGTTCGGAATTCAGCGCACTGGTTCCGCCATTTCACTCATGAAGGCGCGAGTGAGCCCGTTGAAGGAGCAGACTTGATGCATCGCAACGAACTTGACCCCTGATCACAAGCTTTACGCTTGGAGTCAAACGTTTTCCCAGGCTGTCAAAGAAAAGGATCCGCAAAAACTACAAGAAAAGGTGGCGGCAGCTGAGGCCGCGATTTTCAACCGTCTGCAAGACTTGGCGCAAGGCAACGGGGCAGAGATTGAGATCATCGCACTTCGCGAGGCCTCCAATATCATACTTTCGCTGAAAACTGACGTACTGAGATTCCCAGATTGGCGGCAACCGTAGCATCAACTGGCGCGTAACAATTCACTTGCTTTATTGACCAGCGTCTGCATGTTCTGTGTTTTGGAAACGACAGCCACAGCCCCTGCCGACTTAGCTTCGCCTCCGAGAATTTCGTCTGCGTGCAGCGAACAGAGAATAAGAGGCACCTGGGGCATGATGCCGTGAAGGAGCCGCGCAGCTTCCAGTCCGTTCATCTCCGGCATCGACACATCCAAAACGATGAGATCCGGTTTCAGAATCTTCGCCTTCTCGATCCCTTCCCGACCACTCGCTGCTTCGCCGCAAACAGCCCAGTCACAATGCAGTTCGAAGACCTTGTGTAGCGCCCGCAGGATCGCCGGGTTATCGTCGACGAGCATGACTCTCTTCGTCACCCTACCATTATTTAAGTCGGTGCGGACGAGAGCAATCGAGTGAACGGCGTATAGTCTATTAAATAAGCGTCTTAGAGACTTCCACCCATATTGGCGTTCCGCTGAGAGCCAAGCTCTTTCCTTCCATAAACAACGCGAGGGACGACTCGGTTCAGCAGCGAGCTTTCGCACCCAGCCTTTCGATCGGGGGATATGCCTCCGGATTCTGTTGTATTTTGTTTTGGCTCGTATACCGATACGATAGCGTTACCAAACATGACGGACCTTGCCTCTCGCATCGGCATTGCCCCAACGTTGTCGGGTTCTCTCCAAAAGACCGACTTCTTAGTCGATGCGAGAGGTATTTTTTTGGCTGGGCCGCCTTACCTTACAGTTATTCTCGCACTGTAAATCTTTGCAATACATTCCACCTGCAGGATTTGCAGAGTCCGCCCGACCGTCGTAGGGCTTCAGTCACTTGGGACAGGGTTACCGCCGGTGTTACGCTTTGCGGCGTACGCCGGAAACCCCCCATTTTCCGAAGACTTTCTTCCCGAGAGAACTGCCATGCATCGCCGCGTCCTCAAAGTGATTGCCGTCTGCCTGGTTGTGGCGGTGGGCGCCTCAGCCCACGACAAATCGCAGAAAGATAACCCGTCCGAAAAGGTCACGAAGGTAAAACCAGGCGCTCGAACAATGCCCGTGACCGCCGGGTCCGCCAAGGGGCGGGAGCTCTATGAAAAAGGCATGCAAGACTACGAGAACCTCTACCTCGAACGATGCAACGAGGATTGGCGCGCGGCAGTTAAAGAAGACCCGTCCGTTGCAGTGGCCTGGGCGTGGATCGCCTTCAACAGCCGTAATCCGGCCGAAGTCTCGGACGCCCGCGAAAAAGCGAAAGCTCTGCTGCCAAAGGTCACACCGGGTGAGCAACTGATGATCCGCTGGATCGCCGACCTGCAAGAGGGAAACTCAATCGGCGGCATTCAAGCCATGAATGACATGTTGGCAATGTTCCCAAAGGATAAGCATCTTCTCTATTTGGCGGGAAACTGGCTGATGCTCGATAACGGCGACGGTCAGGCGCAGCAGCGGCTCTTCGAAAAGGCTCTGGCTCTCGACAAAAACTATCCCGCTGCGTTGAACGATCTGGGTTACGTGTACGCAAGAAATCGAGACTTCGCAAAGGCCTTTGCCATCATGGAACGCTATGTCGCGGTCCTGCCAAACGAACCCAATCCGCAGGACTCCTATGGCGAACTTTTGCGGATGGCTGGGCATTTCGACGAGTCCCTGAAGCATTACCGCATGGCATTGAAGATGGACCCGAATTTTACGTCGTCTCAAGCCGGTGTGGCTGATACCTATGCATTGATGGGCGACGAAGTCCAGGCACGCGCGGAATACGACAAGGCGATTGCTCAGGCACACAACGACGGGGATCGCATCGACTACATGATGCAGCGCGCCACCACATGGGTGCGCGAGGCCAAGCCGGCCGAAGCCGACAAAGCCTTCGCCGAGACCGCTCAGAAGGCTCATGAACTGGGCCTCGACCTTCAGGAAGGCGAAGCGCACCGCCGGATGGCCGCTTATCAGACCGACGATTTTGCAGCCCTGAAGCACCTCGAAGCTGCGGAAGACGCGCTCGGACACAACAAAGACATCTCCCCGATGGATCGCGATGAGGAGCTGTCCCGTGTTTTGCGTTATCGCACTGTGCGTGCAGCCCATGCGGGAAAAGCCGAGCTCGCCCAGGCGTCCCTGCAGCAGCTTGAAAGGATGGCCACCGGCAGCCGCGACACGATCCTGCAAAGCTCTTATCACGCTGCGGCGGGAGCGCTTTTCGCAGCCCAGCAAAAGTGGGATGAGGCCATCGCCCAGCTCGAAGAAGACAGCGACGATCCCTTCTCCATGCAGCTGCTTTCCCGGGCATATTACGAGCGCGGCGAAAGCGCAAAAATGCATGAAGTCGAAGCTCGCCTCCGTGGGACCAATGTTCCCACCATCGAGCAGGCCGTTGTCGTTCCAGAGGCGCGAGCACAAAAACCGTCCACAATCTAGGACTGGTTTCCGTTCCCAGAAATTGTTGTGGGCTCAGTTCAGTTAGCTCGGGAGCCAGCCGCGCATGATTTGAGGCTTGTCCGGTTTTCGGAAAGTAGCTCTTCCTCAGTCGCAATCAATCGGCCTTCGTGGTAGTCTCTCTGTCCCATGTTGGACAAGCATGAAAAGCGCACCCAGACCCGGCTCACCCTGAGCGTCCCGGCGAAGGTCAAGAACAACGACGCCCCGCAGGCGCATGCTGCCATGACCCGTGACCTTAGCACGAGCGGCATCTTCTTATATACGGATCAGCAGATCGCCGAGGGAAGCAAGCTCGAAATTGTCTTGATTCTTCCCGCCGAACTGGGGCTTGGCGAAAAACAGTGGGCCTGTTGCCAAGCATCCGTCATAAGGGTCGAAGACGGCGAGAACAAATTCGGTGTCGCTGCCCGCATCGACCGACTGGATGTCTTGCCAGAAATACCAAGTTAGCCTCCTCGCTCAGCGTCCGGCATGGGGTCTCAACTACCTTCTCTTATCTCTCGGCGGATCGTGTCCATTTCAGATTGGGAGAATTCTGCACGGAGATGTTCATAAATCAGCCGAAACGAGCCCTTTCGAAATGTAAAAAAGAGCCTTTAGACCTAGGGATCGCGGATTTCAGCACAACTTTCAAATACCCAACGCCATTCACCATTCTTGATGCAGTTAGGAGCTGCCCCAACACAGCTTTGTTCCATTGTTTCAAGCTACTTGAACCATTTTGAGACAATCCGCACTCTGAACACGCGACAAGGAAATTTAAGTTTCCAATGCATCACACAAGGTGCAATAATGAGCGGCCCTTAAAGTGCATCTGAGATACGCGCTCCAAAATCCCAGGCAGGCCCGGTATGTGGATCGACAAACTGATCGACGGCGTGGTGGAAATCATCACACCGATCGGTCCCCGCTATATTCAGCTTACATTTCTCCAACGGCTTTATTTCGTCTGGATCTTCCGTCATTTCGATAGGATCCCCCAGCAGGTGCTAAGCCTCCGCGAGCAACGCTTAATTGACGCGCTTTGCGTGGAGCAGCGCTTCATCTCATTGCCGGCCCGTGCACACGAGGCAGCGATCATCGGCACCCTGGAGCGGATGCCCCTGAAGCAGATCGAAGAAGAGATGCTGTCCACAGCTCCGGCGCCTGGCGCAACCGAAGCAGGTGCGTCCAGTCCTCTTGTCCCTGATCTGCAGCAGCGCCCATAAAGATCAGCAAAATCTTTTCTGCGGGATCGTTGTCCCAAATGGGGACGCAGTGATTTCGCATGCTGTTTGCGAATGCTGTTCTCGCATTTCCCCCGCGCAAGAGTCTCGTTGGCCGGCCCGCGAACGCAATGCAGAGGTGTCGAGGCTCGGTTGCAGGGGCCGCTAAAGCTGGGGTACTATAGTCGTTTGTCGTCGCGCGAATGTTGCTTTCGTGGGTGGCAGCTTTACAGTCAGCACCCACAAAAGCGAGTCCTTCGCGCGACTCCTGTAAAACTCCATCCATCCCGCTCCGGGCGCGTAGCTCAATTGGCAGAGCAACTGACTCTTAATCAGTAGGTTGAAGGTTCGATTCCTTCCGCGCTCACCACCTTAACCCCTTGCAAGCCCAGTGTTTTCGCGGTGTTTGAGTTTTTTTCGTTTTCTCCCCGTTGCGCCGCCAGTAGCAAAAAGTAACGCTAAGTAGCCCTGAGTCCCCGAAAATCCCCCAAGTTTTGTCAGGGGGGTCCCCAAGTTTTTACCTCACCGAATCGTATCTCGTGTAGCCGGATGATCCTCATTTGCGGGAATCTCCGCCGTCTTGGCCACCCGTTTGCGAGCAGCGCGCCGATCGCGCCGCTCATTTCGGACCTTTTTCTGGAACGCGTCCTTCATCGTCGGCGGCGTCGGATGGACGTACTTCCGGGTCGTCGTGATGTTGGCATGCCCAGCAGCCCGCTGGAGCGTGAACGGATCCACGCCGGTAAGACCAAGGTTCGTTAGCGCGGTATGACGTGCGCTATGGACGCACGCATCCCATGGCAAATTCAGCACTTTCCGCATCCGTTCTTGCTGTTGGATCAACGTAAATGCTGAAACTGTACTGATGCGGTCCTCCCGAGTGACTACGAGATCAGACTTCGACTTCGCCATCCACCCAGTTAGGATTTCTTTGGCCCGAGCGGTGATCGGCAGGCTGCGCTTGCGGAATTCGGTCTTGCCTTTCCGGATTTGCAGATAACCGTAGTGCCTCCACTCATCAGCTTTCTCGGTCATGTGGACATCAGCTTTGACGAGGTCGATGATCTCGCCCTCGCAGATGCCGATTTCGCATGAGAACTGGACAAAGCTATTGAGCGGCTCCGGCGCCAGTTCGTCATATTTCTTGCGAAGTGCTTCCGTGAACACGAATGACCGTTCTCTTTCGCCCTTCAGTCGCGGGATCTTCGGCAGGGTCTCGATAACCTTCCAGCGACGTGCCATGCGAAGAGCTTTGCGCAAGGTAGCCCGCCAGCGGTTTACCGTGGCAACGCTACAGGTACGCCCCCAATCCGTTTCGCAGTTGCGCGCAAGCGCCCAAACCGTGAATCTCTGCACGAGCCGTTCGTCGATGCTATTGAGAGGCGCCTCCGCGAGAGGCTCGTACTTCAACAGCGAATCGAACGAATAGGTGTAGAACTGCACGGTTTTCGGCTTGTCTGGCTTTTCCGCTCGGACCGCGGTGATAAAGTCCTCACGGAAGGCTCGCAGCCTCGGAACGGGCTTGGGCCCCCCGATGCCCGCCTCGCCTTTCACCAACGCGGTGAATGCCGCGTGCGCGATCTTCAGAGCCTCACGCTCATTCGTCATCTTCGTGCTTTTGTGGTACCGCTTTCGATTGAGCACGAACTCGTAGTACCAAAAGCTCGTGCCGTTCGGCTTGTATATCCGCATTCCTCCTTCTTTCCAGAGTCAGAGCATCGCCATTTTAATCGACAACGCTACTGAAGGGCATGGATGGTGTTTCGCTCAATAAAGTCCCAAGCGTATCCGGGCGGAAGAGCACGCGGCCCCCGATCTTGACGTAATCGATGCGGCGGTGAAGAACGTGATCGCGCAGCGTCTTGGGGCTTATTCCTAACACCTTCGCGGCTCTCGGGATATCGAGCAGACCCTCAAGTTTCTGCCCGCTCTGCGTTGATGTTTCGGTTGTATTGGTGGGGCTTGGCTGGGTTGACATGGAGTCCTCGTGGTCGCGGGATCCTTGTGGTCCGCGACAGACGCGCTGGGTCCTGGAGCACAAGTGGCCGGCGTGATGGCAAGTCGGCGGAATAGCGCCCGTGGGCCCGAGGCGCGCGATTGAGCATTTTTAGTTCGAAAGGAAATTTCGGTCAAACGGGGGCAATTTTGCTGTCCGGATGGGCCTTGATGGTGACTGCTGTTCCACAGAACTTTCGCTTGCGGAATGTCTTACACGTTTCTTTCCTGGACGAAGAAGGATCGACTACTGTTCACCACCCAAGCTGCGTACGCAAAGGATCAGGAAACGCGTCAATTTGCCTTGCGCTGATCGAATTCCGGAAGATCTTCAGACACTGCGAGAACACACGGTTGCCCATCAAAGTGGATTCTGTCGGCTGAGTAGGCGGTGAGCTTAATCTCGCCAGACTTTGTGCGCAGCCATGTGATCTTATTTCGCACCGCGACTCCTTGTCGCAATTGCTCTGTCATGAACATCCGATCTGCCGGGTCGCACCACATGTGCAGGTGGTGAACCGTACGGCCCAGAACTTCTTCTCTTAAGTAGCCGTATCGGCGCTCGAACGCCGCGTTCACATCAACAAAGCGTCCCTCTCTCAAAGTTGTTATCGAGAGCGGAATAGGGCTGGAGCGGAAAACTTTCTCGAACCTATCGCCGAGGCTCGGTACGTCGCCCTGTGCTTCGGCGAGGGCAGTTTCCGCTTCCTGAAGATCCACCAAGCGTTTTTGAAGTTCCGATGCATACATGTCAGCCGTCGAGTAAAGGCGGGCGTTTTGAATCGCCGCGGCGGCAGCGAATGACAGCAGTTCCGCTCGTCTGCGGTGATCTGGTGTATATCGGTTCGGATCCGTGTGGCCGATCGAGAGAAAACCTAGGTATTCGTACCGATGCCTTGAGGGGAACCGACAGCCATGAACGCAAATGAGTATGTCCCTCGAACGTTTGCCAGTCCTTCTCTTTGTCTGTGTCGGGAATTAGCACGCTCTTTTTTTCTTCCAATACCTTTTTCAAAAATTGGCAGTCATCGGTGACCAGAGTCAGCGGATGCCCGGGATGATATTTCGGCAATGTCGGCGGCTCGGGGATTTCTCTTTCGCCCAGTGCCAACAGGTGCGGACCACCTTCCGGGACGATCACACGGGCTAGAGTGTAGGGGACCAACTCTGCCAGCGAGCCAAGCAGTGCCTCCATGACCGAATCCATATGAAGATCCTGCGTTAGGGCCAGCGTCGCCTTACGGAGTGCATCGGCTTCGGCTCTGGCCGCTTTCGCGATCGTTAGATTCCTGGTGACTTCATCTTCTGCATGCTTCTGTTCGGTAATGTCCTGAGCCGTCCCAACTAGGCGACAGATTTTCCCAGCGGCACCGCGGACCGGGAAACCATGCACGCTCACCCAGCGAATGCGTCCATTTGGGAGCGTGATGCGGAATCGCTCGTCGAACTTCCCACTCTTAATCGCCTCGTCAAGTTTGCCGAGCACGTGGGCACGGTCTTCAGGATGGATCACCTCATTATAGGAAGTGGGGTTCTCGAGCAGGCTCTTGCGCGTTCGCCCGGTTATCGTTTGATACGCTTCGTTCACCTCTAGGACTTTTTTGGACTCGGCATCAATCATCCAGAAGATTTCCTGGATATTGTTAGCCATTTGGCGGTAGCGATCTTCACTCTCGCGGTGCTCACGCAATGCCCGAAACAAGAACCAGGTGCCGGCCAAAATGACAGCAACGAAGCCCACGGTTTCGATGAAGATTACGAAATCGGGAAGTTGCTCGCCGCGCAGTTTGGCGTGAATCACAATGAAGAGAAGAATTGCGGCGAGGAGAGGGATCAGTATCGAGAAGGCGAGGCCAGATTTGCTTCGCCGTCGAGCATCTTTCCCGAGGATACCGGGTCGCACCATTTCGCTGCCGCTGCCAAAGTGTATGGAGGCAGTTAATGACTTCCCTGCCATGGCGTAGCCTAAATCATATGCGACGGTTGTTCTACCCGAGGCGCAGTCGCGACGAACTGGCCTAGAATAGCGCTATGCCGCTGATTCGAAACTGCCCCGCGTGTGGTAGGTCCAATCGCATTCCGGCCAAGCACCTTGCCGATGTCGGAAAATGTGGTACCTGCAAGGCGGAGCTACCCGCAATTGGCGAGCCCCTTGAAGTCAACGAAGAGGAATTCAACGAGATTATTCGCGAGAGCAGGGTTCCGGTTCTGACCGACTTCTGGGCTGCCTGGTGCGGACCATGCCGGACGGCGGCACCTTATGTGGCGCAAGTTGCGAGGGACCTCGCCGGACGTGCAGTCGTGGTGAAGGTGGACACGGAACGTTTCCCAGCGCTTGCATCGCAGTACAACGTCCGCAGCATCCCGAATTTTGCGGTCTTCTCGCGAGGCCGGCTTCAGTTCCAGCAGGCAGGCCTGGTTGACTCGAATACCATGGAGAGTTGGCTCACAAGCGCGGCATGAATCAAATGCGAACAAGAAAAACCCTGAAAAAGAATTCCTTTGTGCTGCGCCCGATTGGAATGATCCGCTCGAAACTCCAGGAGCGAAGCAAGGCGCCGAAGCAAGGTTCGGAAGGTGCTCCGGATGCGTGGCTCGAAGTGTATCCAATCGCCGCGCAAGCCTTGGATGGCCTGGCGGTTGGGGATGAGATCGTCATTCTGACGTGGCTGCACCAAGCGCGCCGAGAGACTCTGAAGGTGCATCCGCGCTCAGATCCGAGCCGAGTACTGACGGGGGTTTTCGCCACCCGCTCTCCAGACCGGCCCAATCCTATCGGCTTTCACCAGGTCAGGGTGCGCAGGATCTTAAAGAATCGTCTCCGAATCGGTCCGATCGAAGCGATTGACGGCTGTCCCTACCAAGAAATCCGTGCTCATTGAGAGCATTGAACTTGCGGCGAGGCGTGGTAGGGTGCAATGGAATGTTCGTACTCCTCGCTTCCCTGCTCTTCTCCCTTCGCCACTGCCTTCAAACTCGGGCCGCTCTGCACGCGGAGAACCTGGCACTCCGTCATCAGCTTCTTGTGCTGCAGCGCGTGCACCAAAACCGTCGTCTGCGATTGCGATCTTGCGACCGACTCGTTTGGGTCTGGCTCTCTAGAGTTTGGCCCCATTGGCGCTCCGCCCTGTGCATCATGAAACCCGAGACCGTTATCGCTTGGCACCGCCAAGGCTTTCGGCTGTATTGGAAATGGAAAAGCAAAGTTCGTCATGGTCGACCGTCGGTGCCGACCGAAGTCCAAAACCTGATCCAAAAAATGAGTTCCGCTAATCCACGTTGGGGCGCACCTCGCCTTCATGGTGAACTCCGGAAACTCGGCATCCGCCTCGCGCAAGC